>Ga0308159_1000085_pt1 | contig 373552 bp, 325 predicted proteins | sample PhyCR1_FD_201040 | JGI IMG/M metagenome (GOLD analysis project Ga0308159, IMG submission 201040) | Phyllosphere microbial communities from UC Gill Tract Community Farm, Albany, California, United States - DLSLC.R1 | ecosystem: Host-associated > Plants > Phyllosphere > Unclassified | place...
CCACCACAAGATGAGATTTCTTTTAAAGGTCGTGGGAGATGACCACGTTGATAGGCTATAGATGTAAAGGCAGTAATGTCATAGTCGAGTAGTACTAATAACCTGTAAGCTTATGTACGTCTTTTCCCCACCGCAAGGTGGGGAGGGAACTTTCTAAAAATACCAATTTTTCTTTATCTCAGTATGTTAATACTATTAATTTACGGTTTATAGTTCCAGTTAACTACACTCGCGTAAATCATTGTCCAAAGCAATGAACCTTTTAAGGTGATTATTGCGGCGGGGCTCACCTCTTCCCATCCCGAACAGAGTAGTTAAGCCCGCCTGCGCAGATGGTACTGCAGTTTGTGGGAGAGTATGTCATCGCCTTTCTTTTTAACCCCCTTATCCATACGGATAAGGGGGTTTTGTTTTTAATAAGGTTGTATAAATCAACATAGTATTCGTACTTTTGCACCATGAAAGATTTTATTATTGTTGGTGGTGGTTTAGCAGGCATTAGCTTTGCCGAGACTGCTTACCTAAACAACAAAACCTTTACTGTAATTAGCGATGCATCTCATAATTCGAGCATGGTTGCTGCCGGTATATACAATCCGGTCATATTAAAAAGGTTTAGCCTTCCGCAGGATTCTAAACTGCATCTCGATTACATGAAGCCTTTTTATGAGGTAATCGAAAAGCGTTTACATGTAAAGTTTGATTTTGAACTTCCGGTGTATCGCAAGTTTGCATCTGTTGAAGAACAAAACGATTGGTTTACCGCAGCAGATAAACCTGTGTTAGAACCCTTTTTACATACAAAAATTGTTCATGATAAATACGACTACCTTCCATCGCCATTTGGTTTTGGGAGAGTATTACATACCGGTTATGTTGATACCGATGTTTTAATTAAAGATTATCATTCTTTTTTAATAAAGCAAAATAGTCTATTACAGGAAACTTTCGAATATGATAATTTAACTATCTCTGAAGATTCTGTAACCTATAAAGATATTACAGCCAAACATATCGTCTTTGCAGAAGGTTTCGGCTTACATGCTAACCCTTATTTTAAATATCTTCCGCTTGACGGAACTAAGGGAGAATTGTTAGTTATTAAAGCACTAAAGTTACAGTTAAACGTTGCTATTAATGCGGGTGTCTTTATCCTGCCAATGGGGAATGATATATATAAAGTAGGAGCGACATACGAATGGTATGATAAAACCGATGTGCCTACAACTGCCGGTAAGGCTGAATTAATTGAAAAATTAAATGAGGTTATTACCTGCGATTATGAAATTATCCATCATTTAGCGGGAATCAGGCCGACAACAAAAGATAGAAAATCGTTAATAGGTACGCATCATCAGTATAAAAATGTGCATTTATTAAACGGTTTGGGTACACGTGGTGTAATGCTGGGGCCGTACATGGCTAAAGAGCTTTATGAGTCAATCGAATATGGAGCACCAATTAAAAGGGAAATTAACCTGAATCGTTTTAAGGTTTAAGAATATCTTTCCAGTCTTTGCGGTAATGGATGAAAATATTTATCCAAATGTTACGGGATAACCGCATAATAATGGGCATAGGTAAAACCAGTGCTCCCATAATAATAAAGAATGATGTTTTAAGGCTAACACCTATAAACACAAAACTAACAATAAAGGCAGCAATGCTAATAGCAACGCCTAAGCCATAACTAACATACATAGCACCGTAAAAAAATGACGGTTCTATTTTATAATGAAGTCCGCAATGGTGGCAATTGTCGTGCATTTTGTATACATTGCCAAGATTGTAAGGGTTTTTATCACAATACATGCTTTCTTGATGGCATCGGGGACAGGTTCCTGTTAAAATGCTATATAGTTTGGATCCTTTTTTTAACATTTGCAAAATATTTGTGTTTCTACAAATTTACGACTTAAATAAGACATATATAAATGCTTAATATACATAATTTATCGGTATCCTTTGGAGGAACCTATTTGTTTGAAGAAGTTACTTTTCGCTTGGGTGCGGGTGACAGGGTGGGCCTTGTAGGCAAAAATGGAGCAGGAAAATCAACCATGCTAAAAATACTTTCGGGCGACATTCCACCAGATACCGGAGTTATAGCTACCGAAAAGGAAGTCCGCATGGGTTTCTTAAGGCAGGATATCGACTTTATTCCGGGGCGAACCGTTTTAGATGAAGCGTATCAGGCATTTGTTGAAATCAAAAAAGCAGAAGCTAAAATTGATGATATCAACCATCAGCTGGTTACGCGTACTGATTATGAGAGTGATTATTACTCAAAATTAATAGAAGACTTAAGCGAATATTCGCACCATTATGAAATATTAGGTGGTTATAATTACCAGGGCGATACTGAAAGGATATTGCTTGGCCTTGGTTTTAAGCGTGAAGATTTCGATCAGCTAACCGATACTTTTTCGGGAGGATGGCGTATGCGTATCGAACTTGCTAAACTGTTGTTACAGGCTAATGATATTTTGCTGCTGGATGAGCCTACCAATCACCTGGATATTGAAAGTATAATTTGGCTGGAATCTTTTTTAAGGACGTATCCTGGCGTTGTGGTAATTGTATCACACGATAAAATGTTTCTGGATAATGTTACTAATCGTACTATTGAAATTTCTCTTGGTAAAATTTACGACTTTAGTAAATCATATACCGAGTATTTGGAACTTCGTGGCGAAATCAGAGAAAAGCAATTAGCTACCCAGAAAAACCAGCAGAAGAGTATTGAACATACCGAGAAGCTTATTGAGAAATTTAGGGCGAAGGCATCTAAAGCATCAATGGCGCAGTCGATGATTAAAAAGCTGGATAAAATTGAGCGTATTGAGGTGGATGAAGATGATAATTCGGTAATGAATATTTCGTTTCCGGTATCTATGTCGCCTGGTCGTGTTGTGGTGGAAGCCGAACATGTAACCAAAAAATATGGCGATAAGCTTATCCTTAAAGATATTGATATGCTTGTAGAGCGTGGCAGTAAAATTGCATTTGTAGGTCAGAATGGCCAGGGCAAATCTACTTTTATGAAAGCCATTACTAACGAGATTGAATACACCGGTAGCATAAAACTGGGCCACAATGTACAGTTGGGCTACTTTGCGCAAAACCAGGCAGAACATTTAGATGGTGAAATAACGTTGTTACAAACTATGGAAGATGCCGCTACAGATACTAACCGTAGCAAAGTACGCGATATGTTGGGGTCTTTCCTGTTTAGGGGAGATGATGTAGAGAAAAAGGTAAAAGTACTATCGGGTGGTGAACGTAACCGTTTGGCACTTTGTAAACTGTTACTTCAGCCTATAAATGTGCTTGTAATGGATGAGCCTACCAACCACCTTGATATTAAATCGAAGAATGTATTAAAAGCTGCCTTACAGAAATACGAGGGTACGTTGTTGCTGGTAAGCCACGATAGGGACTTTCTTCAGGGTATGAGTAATATTGTATATGAATTTAAAGACCATAAAATACGCGAGTATTTAGGCGATATTAATTTTTACCTTGAGCAGCGTAACATGCAAAACATGCGCGAGGTAGAAAAACGCGATGTAGTTAAAAAGGAAGCCAAAGAAGCGGCTGCTCCGGTTAATTATAACGATCAGAAAAAAGGTAAGACACTGCAAAATAAATTAAGCAGGATAGAAAGCCAGATTCAGCAATTAGAATCTGAGATACGTAAAGACGACAGAATGTTAGCCGAGCACCCGGAAAAACTGGTAGGGGATGCTTCGTTTTTTGCAGCTTATGAAAATAAAAAGAAAGACCTTGATAACCGAATGACCGAATGGGAACAGGTTCAGGAAGAGCTTGAGAATGCATAAAGCAAGCCTATAACAAAAGTAAGGCCGTCACATTGTGGCGGCCTTTTGTATTTTAATTGGTAGAGAATTTTACTTCAGAATTATTTTTGGAGATAATTACTTTACTATCGTTAGCTCCTTTTTTACGGTTAACATTTACTCCGTTAGCATCTACACTAACCGATGTGCCGTCTTTTTGTACAGGTGCTTCAACCGGTGGTGGTGGTGGCGGAACCTGTACCTGTGGTTTTGGCGCAGGCGGTGGTGCAGGGTTTTCTACCGGTGGTGGTGTAGGCGCAGCTGGTGCAGCCGGGACTTCTTTTTTACAGGCAGCCAGCAACAGCATAGCAAGGCCAGACATCATTATTACTTTTTTCATAATTATAAGTTAGTAGGTTATCTGTATTAAAATTAGGGAATTAAGTAATATGGGCAACTTAAAGTAAACATAAATTATGCGATTAATCCTATACGTTTAGAGTGGGCAATAGCTTCGCTGCTTTCTTTAAAGTAACAAACTGCAACCCCCATCGATTCTATATTTTTTACAGCAGCAACAGCTTTTTCTTTTTTTGAATGCCCTGTCTGCCTTATATACACTGCTTTTACCGTAAGCGGAAATATCTTGCACACGTCCTGGTATAAAAAAGGGTCGTGCTGCGAGTCGTCTCCTAAGAGTGTGTATTGCAGGTGTGGGTAAAATTCGAGTATATGTTTTATTTTGTCAAACTTATGGTTATGGTTGCCACGACCTGTGACTAAAAAATCCATAAGGCTGGTTTTAATATCTTTTAGTAAAAGTACGGCTCGGGGCAAATCATGCTTTTGGGTAAACTTCACAATAAATTTATACAGGTTCCATTCGCTGCTCGATACATAAAAAAAGGCGTTCATCTCTTCTTTATTGTTTCGGCCCGCGGTGCTTAACGCCTGGTAGTGGGGCACAACGTCTTCAAATATCTTACGGTCGTTTATATTCTTCCAAAGTAAAATATAAATCTTCTTGAAAAAATTACGGGTATGCGATACTAAAAAAGTATCATCAATATCGCTTATAAAACCTAAGTTACCCTCATACGGGCGAATGTACGTGCCTTTCTCACGAATCTCTTCGCCTTCATGAAAAGTGCTCACGTAGTAATCGGCCCAGCCGTGTGCCAGTTCTTCTTTAAGCGGAATACAAAATTTAAAATAACCATCGTTAAGCGATTTTGTGTGTATGCGTATGCCGTTATGCTCCAGATAAACATCGGCATTAGGTATTGTTTTAATTAAAAACATACGCAGTACCGACCGTGCATTTTTAAATCGCTTTTTTTCGAACTCATAATTACCGGCACTGCTTTGTTTAAACACGTGCCCAAAAACTATAAATTCCTGGTCGTTGGCATAGCCGCGGTATAATTTTAAAATTGGCTTCATTAAAACTTTATATATTTAATAAGAGTTGTATACCTGTAATTTAATTATTTTTAATCAAAAAAGAACTTAATGAATTCCCAAAAGAAATTTATACTGGTTATTAACCCAATATCGGGAGGTAATGATAAAGCCGAATTGGTAGAGGCTACAAAGCTTTACGCAGAAGAGCATGGTGTAACTTTATTTGAATACGAAACTACCGGAGACGACGACGAAGAAAAAATAAGGGAGCTCTATAAAGAGCATGAACCCGAACGTATATTGGTTGTAGGTGGCGATGGTACCGTAAAACTTGTAGCTGAAGCGGTAGAACACCATGATGTAATAATTGGGGTATTACCGGCAGGATCGGCTAATGGGTTATCGGTCGATTTAAATTTATCGGAAGATTTGGAAGATAATTTAAAGATAGCGTTCCATAACGATTATATTAAGATGGATATGGTGTGCATTAACGGCAAAAAAAGCATTCACTTAAGTGATATTGGTGCCAATGCCGAGCTGATTAAAAATTATGAAGAGAGCAGTATTCGCGGTAAATTGGGTTACGCGCTACAGGCTTTTAATACCATTACCGAACTGGATGACCCTTTTACAGCAACAATAGTAGCTAACGGCGAAACTATAGAAACCCAGGCGCGGATGATAGTTATTGCCAATACCCAAAAATACGGTACAGGGGTTGTTATTAACCCAATAGGTATAATGGACGATGGTAAGTTTGAAATTGTAGTGATTAAAAACCTGGAGTTAGGGCTTATAGGTAAAATATGGGCCGGTAATATTGCCGAGCAGCCTAAAGAAAATATAGAAATAATTTCTACCGATGCTGCTGTGATAACCACTAACGTACCGGTATCGTTTCAGATAGATGGTGAATTTTGCGGCGAGGTAGATAAGCTTGATGTTATGATACTGCCTAACCAGTTAAAAATAGCGGTGCCTTAAACTTTAAAAGGGCTGCGGGCTTTCCATTGCACGGCAGGGTCGAAATACGCAAACAGGCGTGACATGAATTTGTTAATAAGCGGATTGGTGTGTTTAATCATTCCGTAAACATCATCGGCCACGGCACCTACAGAACTTTTAATTTCCATAGCCGACCGGGCAAAAATAATATGGGTAAACTTCTTTTTAATCGCGTAGCCCACCATATCATAAAGCATGTTTAGGTACAGCATTTTTTCTTTTTGAATCGTGGCATCATAACCTAGAAAGTAGGTATCCATATCCTCGCCATTCTTTATAAGCGTATTAAAACCTACAAGCTCATTGTTTAAAAAATAGCCGTAAAATAAAAAGTCGGTACCTAATTGCTGCTTAAACACTTCAAAATGATTTGCGGGCAAATGAAACGTGTTGAACGATGCATTACCGGCAACGGTTAAATACAGCCGATTAATACAATTTTTGTACTGGTGTATTTCAGATTCAGATAACTTTCTTTTCTCAATGCCCTCGGCTTTTTTACGGGCACGGTTGTACTGTGTGCGGTATTTAGTATTCAGCTCACTCAGGTAATCATCTATACTTTCCCAAGTATCTTTAATAATAAATAGCATGTTGGGCTGGGTGCAAAACTTGTAATAGTCTTTATAACCTGCCGAATCAAAATCGGGTAATTCCTCGGTATCAAAATCTTTTATTGCTAAAATGTTTATGTAGACACACTTTTTACGGTAGATACTTTTAAGTTGAACTAAAGCATCCTGTAAAAGTTGAAGCAACTCAGTTTCGGTAATAGCATCATTATGCAAATACGCATTTTGACCTGTTAAGGTGTTGTTGCCAATTACCAGTATATGCGACGAGAATTTCTTGAAAATGTAATCTTTAAAACTAAAGCGCTTTTTAGCTTCAACAAAAGTATCAATCCGGCTCAGGTTAATGTATTGGCATAAGGCAATGCCGCAAAGTTCAGCATCTTTAAAAATACCTATAAAATGGCACTGCATGTTTTGCGGTGCGGCTTTCTCTAAAACTGCGAGATAATTTGCAGACAGAAAAACATTGCTCTTTGCAAGCGCATCCCAACCGTTAGGCAAATCGTTAACCGATGTATATACTGAAAAAGTAAACTGTGGTGTCAAAATTAAAAAGTACTGTTTAGCGATGGCAAATATCAACATTACCGCAATAACTTATTTTGCTAAAAAGTCCAATTTTTAAGTTAGAGGTATTTAATGAAATTCCAGAATTTTCTAGTCTTACAATAATCAGGGTTACCTTCATTAGTATAGGCTTCGCGCTCAAAACTAATGTTTCGGTAGGCCTGTTTTTTGTTTTTGTAGAGTAATAGCCGGATAAAATATTCTAAAACATACCATATGTAAAAAGGTATAATAAGTAGCTCTGCCTGTTGGCGCAAGTGTATACTTTCGTGGTTAAGCAGTAGCGGGTGCTGCATAAGTTTAGCCTCCCTCACAAATATAAATGGGAAAAGCGTAATGCCTATGTATCCTTTGGGTACTAAATATTTAGATGCAATAACTATCATTCCCGTAAAGTTGCTAAATTTGCTTTTATGAGCGGACAAATTTCCGGAAATAAATTGATCGAGGGCGAAGATTATTATCTTTCGCCGGAAGGCTATAAGGTTTTTACCGAAAGCTTTCACTTAAAACGGGGGCACTGCTGTAAAAGCGGCTGCCGCCATTGCCCGTATGGGTACGATAAACGAACAGCAACATTTAAAAAATAGTGGTCAGTATTCAGTGATCAGTTTACCTGGTTACTGAATACTGCTCACTGAATACTGACTACTAATTATGACATTTCACGAACAAATACAGGAGGGGATACCTGCACAATTACCCCAGCCAAAACCGTACGACCCTGCTATAAACCACGCGCCAAAGCGTAAAGAAATTTTAAGTTCCGAAGAGAAAAAATTAGCCTTGCGCAATGCGCTGCGTTATTTTGAACCGCAGCACCACGAGGTTTTGGTTAAAGAATTTACCGAAGAATTAAATACTTATGGGCGTATTTATATGTACCGCCTGCGCCCCGATTATAAAATGTATGCAAGGCCAATAGATGAATATCCGGGTAAGTGTGAGCAGGCAAAAGCTATAATGCTCATGATACAAAACAACCTGGATTATGCCGTGGCGCAACACCCGCATGAGTTAATTACTTATGGAGGCAATGGTGCGGTGTTTCAAAACTGGGCGCAGTACAGGCTTACCATGAAATACCTTAGCGAAATGACCGATGAGCAAACGCTTGCCATGTATAGCGGGCACCCTATGGGGTTGTTTCCATCGCATAAAGAGGCGCCAAGGGTGGTGGTAACTAATGGTATGGTAATTCCGAATTACTCTAAGCCGGATGATTGGGAGAAATTTAACGCGTTGGGGGTATCGCAATACGGACAAATGACGGCAGGAAGCTATATGTACATTGGGCCGCAGGGTATTGTTCATGGTACGACTATCACCGTATTGAATGGCGGACGTAAAATTGCTAAAAATGGCGAAGGCCTGGAGGGCAAGCTGTTTGTAACCTCTGGCCTGGGCGGAATGAGCGGCGCGCAACCCAAAGCAGGTAACATTGCCGGTTGTATTACCGTTTGTGCCGAGGTAAACCCTAAAGCGGTAACTACCCGCCACACACAAGGCTGGGTAGATGAAGTAATTACCGATGCCGATGCTTTGGTGGCACGTGTAAAATTGGCTAAAGCCAATAAAGAAGTAGTTTCTATAGCCTACCAGGGTAACGTGGTAGAAGTTTGGGAAAAATTTGATTCAGAAAATATATATATCGATTTAGGTAGCGACCAGACATCGCTGCACAATCCGTGGGCGGGCGGTTATTATCCGGTAGGGGTAAGCCTTGAAGAGTCGAACAGGCTTATGGCCGAAGACCCTGCCGCGTTTAAAGAAAAAGTTCAGGAATCGTTATGCCGCCAGGCCGATGCTATTAACAGGCATACCGCTAAGGGTACGTACTTTTTTGATTATGGTAATGCTTTCCTTTTAGAAGCTTCGCGTGCCGGTGCCGATATTATGGCGCCAAACGGTATCGATTTTAAATATGCCAGCTACGTGCAGGATATTATGGGGCCTATGTGTTTTGATTATGGTTTTGGGCCGTTCCGTTGGGTATGTGCTTCGGGGAAACCTGAAGACCTAGCAAAGACCGATGCTATTGCGAGTGCGGTTTTAGAAGAAATGGCTAAAACAGCGCCTAATGAAATCAAGCAGCAAATGCAGGATAATATAAAATGGATACAGGGCGCGCAGCAAAACAAGTTGGTAGTAGGCTCGCAGGCACGTATTTTATATGCCGATGCCGAAGGCCGTATTGCTATTGCCCGTGCCTTTAATAAGGCTATTGCCAATGGCGAGATTGGCATTGTAATATTAGGTAGAGACCACCATGACGTGAGTGGTACCGACTCACCATACCGTGAAACATCTAATATATATGATGGGTCGCGCTTTACAGCCGATATGGCCATACAAAACGTTATAGGTGACAGCTTTAGGGGTGCAACGTGGGTAAGTATTCATAATGGCGGCGGTGTAGGCTGGGGCGAAGTTATTAACGGTGGTTTTGGTATGGTTCTTGATGGTTCTACCGAAGCATCAAGGCGTTTAGAATCAATGCTTTTCTGGGATGTGAACAACGGTATTGCAAGGCGCAGCTGGGCCAGAAACGATGAGGCAATTTTTGCCATTAAACGTGCCATGGCTACAGAACCGCTACTTAAGGTTACTTTACCTAATAAGGTAGACGATGCACTGCTAAATTCATAGTACACAAAAGGCGATTATAATAGCATTGCTGCCCATTGCTATGAACCTTTAATTTTTAATTGCTATTATGAAAACTATAAAATTGCTCTCGTTATTATTTATAACGGCCGTTGCAGCCTCCTGCTCGTCTGTTAGGGTAGCTTCAGATTATGATGAAGCGGTTGATTTTAGTCAGTACAAAACCTATGGGTTTTTAAAAGACGGAGTTGATAAAGCCGAAATATCCGACCTTGATAAAAAACGCATCCTTAAAGCCGTTGATGCAGAATTGCAGAAAAAAGGCTTTACCAAAAGCGATAAGCCCGATGTGCTGGTTAATATTTTTACCAGAGCCGCTAAAGATGTTAATGTAAACAACTGGGGTGGTTATGGTATGGGCATGGGCTACTACGGTATGGGTTACGGCTATGGCTACGGTGGCTGGGGCGGCCCTTGGGGTTGGGGTGGTAACTATACATCTGTGAGTACCGTAACCGAAGGCACTCTATACATTGACCTTATTGATGCTACTAAAAAAGAACTGGTTTGGCAGGGTGTAGGTAACGGAGTACTTACTCAGGACCGAAACAAAAAACAGGAGCGTATTAATGAGTTTGTACAAAAAATTATTGCTGAGTTCCCTCCGCAAAAAGATAAAAAATAAGCTGTTTCAACAGCAGTTTTGTAAAGCCACGTTAGCGTGGCTTTTTTTTTTTTTTTTTAACGCAACTATTAGTAAGTTTTTACATCTAATAAATAACCAATAATAATTACCATGAAAAAAATCTTACTATGCCTGTTCCTGCTTACTGCCGGAATAATGAACGCTCAAATTGTAAATATCCCAGATGCTAATTTTAAAAATTATTTGCTCACATCTCCATCCATAGCTGTTCCTGGGCCTATTGATGCAAATAACGATGGCGAAATTCAGATTACTGAAGCTCTGGCAGTGCTAAATTTAAATATTAATCAGCCTTTAGATGTTGCTTTTACTAGTTTACAAGGTATTGAAGCTTTTAAAAATTTGGACTACCTTAAACTGAATGTAGAGGTAAATACTATTGATGTATCTGCGCTTATAAATTTAAACAGCCTCGATATATTCGATAAACAACTTGTTAACCTCAATTTTACAGGCTTAATAAATTTAAATACCTTAACATTAAACACGGCCCCTGTTACTAATCTTGATTTTTCAATATTACCAAATCTTTTAATACTTAAAGTTATACAGGCTAACGGTCTTAAATCACTTATTGTAGGTAGTAAAATTATGAGTTTAACTTTAAGTTCGGCTACTCTAACTAATTTAGATCTTAGTGAATGTAATGGTCTTAAGTTTATTGACTTTATATTTAATAACAATAAGGACGATGTGTTTGTTAACTTAAAAAACGGCAATACTACTTATGAGATGCTTGGTACTATAAAATCGTATCATCAAGCCGAAGACAAAAATAAATGTTACGTATGTATAGATGAGGGAGAAGAACTTAGCTTTGAGCATTTAGCAGATAATATAATTTTAAATACTTATTGCTCCTTTTCTCCCGGCGGTACGTTTAATACAATTGCTGGAAAAGTAACCTTTGATGCTGATAACAACGGTTGTAATGTAGCTGATCCAATATTTCCTCTTATGAAAGTAATTAGTAATGATGGTTTTAAAGAAATTACTACATTTACTAATACTGTTGGCGATTATAGATTATACCCGCAAGCAGGAAGTTTTACTATTAAGCCTAAATTTGAAAATGAATGGTTTGCAACAACCCCTGCTGTTGTAGTGTTTTCAGATAACAATAATAACGTAACAACTCAAAATTTTTGTATTACTGCTAATGGTGTCCATAATGATACTGAGGTAGTAATAGTACCAATATCAGCTGCACGGCCGGGTTTTGATGCTGATTATAAAATTATCTATAAAAACAAGGGTAACCAAATATTATCGGGCAATATAACATTTACGTATAATGATGATGTGCTTGACTATACATTATCTTCGGTAGAAGCTTCTTCACCTGCTAGTGGTTCTTTAGTTTGGGATTATACTAACCTGCAACCTTTTGAAAGCAGGGAAATTTATGTACAGTTTAATGTAAACGGCTCTACCGAAATTCCCGCTGTAAATTTTGATGATGTATTGGCATTTACAGCAGTAATAACTCCATTTGAAAATGATGAAACACCTGCCGATAATACGTTTGTTTACAATCAGGTTGTGGTAGGTTCATTCGATCCTAACAATATTACCTGCCTTGAGGGCGATATCGTTAATCCAAGCATGATAGGCGAATACCTGCATTACAACATTAACTTCGAAAATACAGGTACCGCACCGGCAAAATTTATTGTAGTTAAAAATGTTATAGATGCTACCCAGTTTGATATTAACTCATTTCAAATACTTAATGCTTCGCATGCTATGCAAACAAGGGTAACCGGTAATAAAGTCGAATTTATTTTTGATGATATTAATCTGGCAGGATCGGGCAAGGGTAATGTAAGCTTCAAAATTAAATCGTTAACTACAGTTCCTGTTAACAGTAAAGTAACCCAAAATGCCAATATTTATTTCGACTATAATTTCCCGGTAGCAACTAACAATGCCGAAACTGTTTTTGGGATACTAAGCACGGGTAACTTTACTATAGATAATTCGGTTTCAATATACCCAAACCCAAGTAATGGTGTGGTAAACATTAAAGCAAATACAACTATAACATCGTTACAATTGTATGATGTGCAAGGCAGGCTTTTACAGGCCGGTAAAGGAGATAATATTGATATATCAGGCCGTGCTACAGGTCTTTATTTCCTTAAAATCCAGACTGAAAAAGGAACTAAAGTAGAGAGGGTCGTAAAAAAATAAATTTATATAGATTAAATTTAAAACCGCAGTTCAAGCTGTGGTTTTTTTATGAGGTATAAGCCTAACTATTTATTTGAAAGACTTTTAAGAATAATTTCGTAGTTGTTTAGCATGCTCAGCTTTACCTTGTACAAAAGTTAATTAATCATGAATAAAAATAACTCACAACGTCATAAGCTAAATAGGGAAATAATCGATTTTATGCGGTTTTTTGCGGTAGCCTGTTTCCTGTATTTCATGATTATGATGCTCGATTACTTTCAAATAATATAGTCTGCTATATTCATTTAAACCATTTACCTCTAAAAAAGCGGGATACTCCGCAATTACGATTTTAATATACCATTGCTGCTTACATTTGAGATAAGCAAAATAATTTTTTTATAATGAAAATGCTGCTATCAGTTGTAAGGAACTGATTTCCTGCATAGGGTTTTTAATTTTCATTGTCATTTTTTACAAACATCGCCACAGTTTACGCTGTGGCTTTTGTATTTACAGTGTTATAATTGCAACTTTTATTACTACCTATACCTTAATTATAACCTTTGCGTTATGATACTATTACTTTATAAATTTGTAATTTTACGTTGTAATTAAAACGCAAATCATGAGTGCATCTTTTGAGAGCAACCCTCTTTTAGACAGGCTTCCTAACCATTTAAGGCAGTTTATAAAACCACAGGATTATAACGATTATACCCCTATTAACCAGGCGGTATGGCGGTACGTTATGCGTAAAAACGTTGATTACCTTAGCAGGGTAGCGCACAGTTCGTACCTTGACGGACTTAAAAAAACAGGCATTGAGGTAGATAGCGTGCCAAGTATGTATGGTATGAACCGTATATTAGAAGAGATAGGCTGGGCTGCCGTAGCGGTAGACGGGTTTATTCCGCCTAATGCGTTTATGGAGTTTCAGGCGTATAATGTTTTGGTTATAGCGTCAGACATTCGCCAGCTCGAAAATATAGAATACACTCCGGCTCCGGATATTATTCACGAAGGCGCAGGGCACGCGCCCATTATTGCTAACCCTGAATATGCCGAATATTTAAGGCGCTTTGGAGAGATAGGCAGTAAGGCGATATCATCGGCACGTGATTACGAAATTTACGAAGCAATCCGACTTTTATCAATACTTAAAGAAGCCGAAGGTACTCCGCAAAGCGAGATCGACGCGATAGAAAAACGTGTTGAAGATTTACAGAACGAACCGGTAGAACCATCTGAAATGGCATTGATACGTAACCTGCACTGGTGGACGGTAGAGTACGGACTTATTGGTACGGTTGAAGACCCTAAAATTTACGGGGCTGGCTTGCTATCATCTATTGGTGAAAGTGCCTGGTGTATGACCGATAATGTTAAGAAGTTACCGTATGATATTAGTGCGGCATACCAGGGTTTTGATATTACAAAACTACAACCACAGCTGTACGTAACGCCCGATTTTGCCCACCTAAGTTTAGTGCTGGAAGAGTTTGCCAATAAAATGGCATTGCGTACCGGTGGCCTTAGCGGGCTGGAAAAACTAATAAAATCGAAAGCGCTGGGCACTATAGAGTTTAGCACCGGCTTACAGGTTAGCGGTGTGTTTACTAATGTTATCGAGAAAAAAGGGAAACCTATTTATATACAAACTACGGGTAAAACCGCATTATCGTACAGGGAGAAAGAACTGGTAGGCCACGGTACATCGCACCACGCCGAAGGTTTTGGCAGCCCGGTGGGTAACCTTAAAGGCATCAACCTTTCAATAGAAGATATGAGTCCGCGTGATTTAAGGGCTTATGATATTTATGAAGGCGAAAGGGTGACGCTGGAGTTTGAAGGCGATATTACGGTATCAGGTGAAATTATTACCGGTGCGCGTAACCTGCAAGGCAAGATCATCCTGATAAGCTTTAAAAACTGTACTGTTACCCATAAAGATACCGTATTATTCCAGCCGGAATGGGGTATTTATGATATGGCGGTGGGTAAAAAGGTAGTATCGGCATTTTCCGGCCCGGCCGATGTTAATAGTTTCGATTTTGTGGCGCACGTGCCATCGAGCAAAACCATTAAGCCTAAAAAATCAGCACAGAGGGAAGAGCTGGAAAATCTTTATAAAAGCATTAGGGGTATAAGGGAAGGGAAAGGCGATGCTAAACAAATTGCAACCATCTTTACTAACCTTAAACAAAACCACCCAGACGACTGGTTGCTGTCGGTAGAAATTGCAGAACTTCTGCATAAGGAGGATAATAATCAGGAATTATTAAATGAGGTGATACAACACCTTGATACCGTGAAACAAAACAGGCCTAAAGTTGCCCATTTAATTGAAGGCGGTCTTGAACTGATATTCGAGAAAGTTAGCGCGAGCTAAATTAGTTTTTCAAATTTTAAATATATGTTAAATGTAGGATTAAGCCATAAACTTAATCCTACATTTATTTAAAATTTGACCGCCACACTATGAACGAATTTTGGGATTTCTTTCAATCCGAGCCACTGGAAAAACCGGTGCTTATCTTTCTCGTAATCTTTTCGTGCGGTATTGCGCTTTTCCATACAATAATTTTCACCACATTATATAATATAAAACTTAAGCCAAAGGGGCTGTTTTTTATATTGAATCCTGCAATCGTTATAGGTGCGTTTTTTATACGTAGCGGTTATGCCTTACTGGCGCTTATTATAATGTTTGCCTCGCTGTTTATACTAGCCATTATTGGCATGATTTATACGGCGTTTCATCCCTCTGAAGAAGAGCGTGAATTTCAAAAAATGTATCCTAAAACCAAACAGCCGTGGTATAAAACGCTGCTAGGTTATGGTCTGTTTTTTTTGGCATGTTCACTCTTTTCATTCGGGCCTATTTTTATAATACTCATTATAATTGCGGGCGGGTTTTTAATCGGCATGATGCCCAACCCTAAAAACAGGTTTAAACAATACCAGGCCACGCTGCCTACATCAAAAATACGGTCGATGGCTATGGGGCTTGTAGAGGTGCAGGGAAAAATTGTAGCTAAAACTATAATGACGGCACCTATAGATAATATACCCTGTGTTGGGTTTAAATATGTTATTGAAACTATTTCTACCGATAAAGAGGGCCACGATAGTTACAGCACCATTCATGACGAAACAAAATGCAACGAATTTATACTTCAGGATGAAACCGGAAGCGTACCCGTATTACCAAATAAACTCGATTTTATTTGGGTTGAAATGGACGGCCGCTATTCAAACGGGAGCAAACGCTACACGCAATATTTACTTAAACCTAACGATGAGGTGCTAATAATAGGCAAGGCATCGGTACGGGAAAATAACGAAGTAATTATTGAGCACGAAAATGTGAAGAATGTTTTTGGCATAGCACCGGCAAGCCAGGTTTCGGTATACAATAGGTACAAACCATTGCTAAATTCATTTGTGTTTTTCTCGGCAATATTAGCGTTGCTTGTTGCGGTAGTGCTTGTTTCGCCAATAAATATTCACAACGGCGAAGTAACTATAACCTTAAATGCTACAATGTTTAACTGGGATACTTTTCTCTCTAAATTTTAAACTATATGAGTCCACTAATCGCTATAATTATTGTTGTGCTTGTAATAGCAGGTATAATAAGTGTCATCGTTTCGGCATACAACAAGCTGGTAATGCTGAGGTTTAATGTAGATAAATCGTTCGCTAATATCGATGTGCTTTTAAAGCAACGTGCCGATGAAATACCTAACCTTATTAAAGTGGTTAAAGAGTACCAGGGTTACGAAGCCGGTACACTCGAAAAGTTGACCGAGATACGTACCCGCTTTTTAAACGCCACAAGCACTAATGAGAAAGTAGAACTATCTAACCAGATGGATAAGGCCATGAAATCGGTTTTTGCGGTATCTGAAAGTTATCCAAACTTACAGGCTGCACAAAGTTTTACCGAATTGCAAACAAGGGTAAGCGGACTCGAAAACGCCATTGCCGACAGGAGGGAGTTTTTTAATGAAAGCGTTAATATGTACAACATTGGTATAACCGAATTTCCTACCGTTATCCTTTCTAAAATGTTAGGCTACAAAGAGAAAACACTGTTGCAAATTTCCGAACAAGAAAAAGAATATCATGGAGTTCAGTTTTAACCTATACCAGTTTTTAAGCGAAGTTGAGGCTAACAGGCACTACATGGTTTTGTGGGCTGCCTTTGGCGTACCGCTGTTTATGCTTGCGCTTACACTACCGTTTTATATATTGCGTAAACTAGGTTTGTACAATTTTATGAAACCTTTTTATTCGGTAATATACCTGTCGTTAGGCATTAGCTGGATACTAGGTTTTATAACGCTTATGGTATTATACTTCTCTGAAGTTTCCGGTATCAGGATGTTTTTAATCTGGATACTAATGTTTTTAACCTACTTTGTTTTTAGTATTTTTAATAGAAATATGCTTAACCGTTGGGTAGATGAAATATCAAAATCAAATTCGATAATGAACAGAGATAGAAGTAGTCGTTAGAGTTTAAACTCATCGGTAGAATTGATGATGTCGCCATTGTATTGCAGTTTCCAGCCCATAGTATTAGTAAGAATTAGTATTTTAGACAGCTCGCTAAACAGCCTGTTTTGGGCATTGCTTTTTAGGGTAGATTTATCTATTTTTTTAGCCAAACTTTCCTTTACAGTTTTATTTATTTTATTGTAATCGTTACCGGTAAACTCATTAAAGCTATTTTGCTGAATGTCATAAAATTTAATATCGGGACTAATTTTTATTTCTTCCTTCGGGATGTTTTTTACGGTAATGGTTTTAGTGGCTTCGTTAATATCGTATTCAATTTTACTAAGGTCGTAACTCACGGTAACATCGGCATTCACAATAACTATCGCCTTTTTTTCGAACGATACCATATCCATTAAATACTTTTGCTGGTCTTTATAGGTAAGCACTTCGCTAAAATGGCCCTCTGTAACTACCAGCTTGCCAACATTTTTAATTTGCTCTTGTATAAGTGCAGTTTCCTCAATTTCAGTGGTGTTATCTTTCTTAAGTTCGCAATAGCGAAACGCCATAAAAATGGCTAATATAATCACGGCACCTGCAAGTAGTTTCTTCTGCATTTTTTATTTAAATGTAAGAAGATTTTGCACAACTGTATGTTATAATTGGCTTAAAAAGTAATGTGAGGATGCTGCTTTTGCAACAGCCCAATCCTGTCCTGCAATTTTGAGAGAAACTGAACATGCTGCGCACTTTCAGGATTAAATGAGCGGTGCTGCAAACCTTTCTGAATTGTATCAACTGCTTTCATGGTATCCTGAGCTTCGGCAGTTATGTGTGTTTGCGTAAAACGCTCCCAAATATAATTAATAGCAGTGCTGTTTGGGTGAATCATGTCTTCGGCATAAAACCGGTAATCGCGCAATTCATCCATCATAATTTCATAGCTGGGAAAGTATTCAAGCCCGCTAACCCCCAAAGCGGGAACTTGAAGCGCGGTGTGCAAAGCCGTTATTAAATTTGCCTTGCTCCATTGGTTTTGTGCAAAGCCATCTTTAATATGGCGCACAGGCGATACCGTAAATATAATATGAGCATCAGTATTAATTTGGGCCACCAAATTTATAATTTCATGCAGGCTTTGGGTAATGGTTTCAACCGAAAGTAACTCTTTAATAAATTGCTTTTGCGGTACTTTATGGCAGTTGGCAACCAGGTTATTGCTTTCAATATTTCTGTAAACCCAGGCAGTACCCAGCGTAATAATAATATGTGTTGCCTGTTTAATTTCGGCATGAGCCGAAGCAATCGCATTGTTGAGGTTTGCTAATAACACCTCCTTATCAGGATGGCTGAGGTCAGAATGTACATCATAACTGTGCCAGCGTTCGTTATGGTAAAAAATATCAGCTTCAGTAAAAGCAGTATTGTTTACGGCATAACTAATAAACTTTTGCAACGCCACCGGATGAAACAAAATACCAAAGAGGTTAGTAGTGTTTTTAAACTTAAAGTAATCAAACTTTTGCCCAATGTTTACCGCAAAGCACGACCCTAACGATACGATATGCGAACCGTAATTTATAGGATTATTGCTTACTGCGATAGGTATTTGGGTAGTAAATTGCATACGTTACTTTTACGTCAAAGTTAATTTATTTTAGTTAATCTGTCTTTATTAACGTCCTCCAGTAGAAATATAATATACTTTAGGAACATATTTACGCAGTAATATTGCTAATGGTATAATTATAAGTAAAGTTATAATAGGAGAGAGGATGTAAATTATAAACGAAGTCGAATTTGTAAAGCCCATAGCATAGTTTAAACCTTTTTTAATGATATTTAATAACGGTTGGTGGGTAACAAATATCCAGAACGAATATTGAAATAGCGGGTAGTACTTTTTTGCAGAAATATCATCGTTTTTATACAATACATCATAACTATACCAAATGGCAACAATACCGGTAATAATAGCTGTTTTTCGTAGTAAGGTAATCAACCATATAATATAAATATGTTCTTCAATTACTAGGGTTTTTATAATTTCTAACACAATCCAGATCAGTACTAATATCAATGGACTAAAGCTTATTTTATAAAAGTTTTGAGGTAAAATTTTCTGTATTCCTACATAACTGCCAGCCAAAAAAAATAGCAGAGCTTCGTTAGAAAATATATATACAGGGACATTAAAATACCAAAGTATAAAACAAGCTAAAAGGGTTATTTTAGGGATCGATTTTAGTGCTTTATAAAATAGTGGGCTTAGCAAAATCAGGATGATTAAATCTCTAATAAACCATAGTTGTGCCGAAATGGGTAAATAAAACAAAATGTAAAGCCACTTTTGAAATGTATAGTCCCGAACCAGATCTTTTGTAAAAAAAGGTTTTGATAGTGGGAACGATTGTAAAACATAAAATAGTAGAATACCTAAAACCGACCATATTAAAAAAGGTAGTGCTAATGTTTTGAGGCGTTTTTTAAAACGGTCTGTAAATTCAAGTCTGGAACCTGTTTGAACAGTAATGAAGAAAAAATATCCGGAAATGATAAATAGTGCCGGCACAGCAACGGCACATATACCATTTGTTATAAAATTTTGAACAAAAGAGTTTAAAGTCCCTCTAAATCGTATGCTTTCGGTGCCAAAATTTAAAATTAGATTTATAGAGTGAATTAACACCACAAAAATCTGAAATAGAAAAGACAGGGCTGTGATTTTTGTACTGTTGTATTTATCGATCAATAGAATATTTTTTTTTAGATTATCTGTTTATCCCAATATAATACGGTTATGTTTAATTTTTGTCGCAATGCGCGTAAATTTAAATAAATAAACCCATACAACTTGTTACAGTTATATGGGTTTATAAAATATAAGGTGTTTACTTTAGTAAAAATATTCTGTAGTAGAGTTTAATTCATCTTCATTATCAGACTCTGTAGATGATGTAGGGTAGCCATCGTTATTATAAACATAAGTATATTTATAATCACCATATACAGTTTGCTCAGTTAATACATTATGTTCAGGGCTATTGCCTTCAAGTGAAATTAAATCAATTGCCGCCATTCCTGTAATGTTTTTCCAAGGGCTTTTTTTATCATCAAATGTAAATAACTGTATTGTTGCAGTGTCATCGCCAGTAAGAGTATAAGCGTATTTAACAGGATTGCCGTTTTCAATAGTTATAATTCCTGTGCCTTCTAAAACACTTTCAGCTTCAGTATCTCCAGAATATTGTGTAGTTGAAATTGTTCCGTTACTATTATAAACAAATACTATTTTTTCGTAAGTATCATAAATGTCTGTGTAAACATGCTCTGTTACCTGCCCTTTGCTATTATAAGCGTAAGTGTTAGTTAGCCAGATAGTTCCTGCTAAAGACGATTCTGATTTTACAATATTATCGCCACTGTAAGTAAACACATCTTTGTCGCCGCTGGTATATGTTATTGATTTAAGCTTGCTGCCATTGTAAGAATACGTTCCTGTAACGCTCTCTGATGCGTCATGTTCTACAACTTTTGAAGGCAATACTTTGTCAGAACCTGAAGTGTTTGAAGAAGAATCATCATCTGAACATGATGCAAGCGAAAGCATAAATAAGGCAACAGCTGCCGTAGTGAAAATTTTTTTCATTGGTGGTTTGTATATAAAAGGTTATTAATTACAAAAAGACTGGTGCGCAAATCTAATAATTTAATAATAAATTTTATAAAAATATTCTTATTAATTATTTTTTTATGAAATTAACATTTAAAAGGGATTATTGCATACAATTATATGCTAATACTTGTTTAAATATGATTTTGCCATATTTATGGTACTTAATAAAATACAAAAGCCGCGAAATACTTAATACCCGCGGCTTTATTATAGACAGATGAAAAATTACTTTACATAATCAACTGCTGCATTTAATGCCGCATCAATTCCGGCTGCGTTTTTACCACCGGCAGTAGCAAAAAACGGTTGCCCGCCGCCGCCGCCTTGTATGTGTTTACCAAGTTCGCGTACTACAGTACCGGCGTTAAGGCCTTTTTCTGCAACAAGCTCTTTAGATATATAGCACGTAAGCATTGGTTTGCCTTCATCGGCGGTAGCTAATACAATAAACAGGTTAGTGCCTAAGGTCCCTAACTCGTATGCCAAGTCTTTAGCGCCTGTAGCATCAAGCGGTACCTGTTTTGCTAAAAACTGAACACCGTTTATAGTCTGAATTTCAGTAGCCAGTTCGCCTTTAAGGTTTTTAGCCTTATCACGAAGTAGCGCTTCCAATTGTTTTTTAAGCTTAGTATTTTCATCTTGTAACGATACTACTGCTTTAAGCGTATCCTGCGGATTTTTAAGCGTTGCCTTAATATCATCAAGCGCTTTTTCCTGAGCTGCGAAATAGTTTTTAACCGCTACATTAGTAATAGCCTCAATACGGCGAATACCCGCTGCAACAGCACCTTCGCTCACAATTTTAAAGTACCATATATCGGCAGTGTTTTTTACGTGAGTACCACCGCAAAGCTCTACACTATCGCCAAATTTTATAGCCCTTACACTGTCGCCATACTTTTCGCCAAACAATGCCATCGCGCCTTCTTCCACCGCTTGCTTAAACGGAATGTTTCTGCGTTCAACTAACGGCAGGTGCTCCTGTATGCGTGCGTTTACAAAATTTTCAACCTGAGTTAATTCCTCATCGGTCACTTTTGCAAAGTGCGAAAAGTCGAAACGCAAATGCCCGGCACTCACTAACGAACCTTTTTGCTCTACGTGTGTGCCTAATATTTTACGCAATCCCTGGTGCAGTAAGTGGGTAGCCGTATGGTTACTTTCGCTTTCGTGCCTAAGGGTAACATTTACCATAGCCGTAAATGCAGCGTGTACATTTTCGGGCAGTTTTTTGGTAATGTGTAATATAAGGTTGTTCTCTTTTTTAGTATCTAAAATTTCAATGCTTTCGGTAGCCGATCGCAGCGCACCACGGTCGCCCACCTGGCCGCCACCTTCAGGATAAAAAGGGGTAGCATCTAAAACAATCTGGTACAGTACACCATCTTTTTTAGAATCTATTTTACGGTATCGGGTAATATGTACTTCGTTTTCAAGCTGGTCGTAGCCTACAAAACTTTCGGTATTGCCTTCAACTAAAATTTTCCAGTCATCAGTAGCTACTTCACTTGCCGCACGCGAACGTGTTTTTTGTTTTAGCAGTTCGGCATCAAACTCTTCCTTGTTATAAGTAAAATCATTTTCTTTAAGAATAAGCGCTGTTAGGTCTTCCGGAAAACCAAAAGTATCATACAGTTCGAAAGCCTTAGCTCCCGATACTTCAGTACCTTCAGTTTTTGCAATTACATTATCAAGTAATTGTAGTCCCTGGTCTAACGTCCTTAAAAAAGAAGCTTCTTCTTCTCTGATTACATTAGTTACAAGGCCTTGCTGCGAACGTATCTCCGGGAAAAAGTCGCCCATTTGGTTTGCTAAAACTGCAACAAGCTCGTTTATAAACGGTTCTTTTTTATCTAAAAAGGTAAAGGCATAACGTATAGCCCTGCGTAAAATACGACGGATAACATAACCTGCTCCACCGTTACTTGGTAGCTGACCATCGGCAATGGCAAACGCCACGGCACGAACGTGATCGGCAATTACACGTATGGCAATATTTATTTTATCTTCTTCAGGCGTAGCGTTTTTAGCTACATATTTAGTGCCGGTTACAGCTTCAATTTTCTGGATAAGCGGCGTAAATACATCAGTGTCATAATTACTTTGCACACCTTGCAATACCATACAAAGGCGTTCGAAGCCCATACCGGTATCTACGTGCTGTGCAGGCAGTTTTTCTAACGATCGGTCGGCTTTACGGTTAAATTCCATAAATACGTTATTCCAAATTTCCACAACTTGTGGGTGGTCGTTATTTACAAGGCTTTTACCCGATACCAATGCTTTCTCTTCTGCCGAACGGATATCTACGTGAATTTCAGAACACGGCCCGCACGGACCCTGATCGCCCATTTCCCAAAAATTATCTTTTTTGTTACCCAGTATAATGCGGTCTTCGTCAATCAGTTCTTTCCAAATGTCATACGCCTCCTGGTCAAAAGGTACATTTTCTTCGGGGCTGCCTTCAAAAACAGACACATATATAATATCCTTAGGTACTTTATACACCTCAGTAAGCAGTTCCCACGCCCAGTTAATGGCCTCCTTTTTAAAGTAATCGCCAAAACTCCAGTTGCCCAGCATTTCGAACATGGTGTGGTGGTAGGTATCAAAGCCTACATCTTCCAGGTCGTTATGTTTTCCGCTTACGCGAAGGCATTTTTGGGTATCGGCAATACGTTTACTTTTTGGCGTTGCATTGCCTAAAAAGTATTCTTTAAACTGTGCCATACCGCTGTTATTAAACATTAGGGTAGGGTCATCTTTAGTAACTATGGGTGCCGAAGGGACAATTAAATGGCCTCTTTCTTCAAAAAATTGCAGAAATTGTTTCCTTATATCCTGAGATTTCATGTGTATGAAAGTTTGTTTTATAGTAATAATATCAATCTAAAATAAGCCTCAAAAATCAAAAAGGAGCTATAAAACCGTAACATTTCTTACATTTGTACGTTATGGTTTTTACAGGCGCCCAAGGCTTTTTATGTAAGGTGCAAAAATATAATAAATTAACAACATGGCGAAGGCAAAATATTACTACGATCCCGAAAAGCTGGCCTTTCATAAAATAAAGACTAAAAAGGGTAAAAAAATAGGTGTAGTGCTGCTGTTTTTAGTGGCAAGTGGGCTGTTTGGTTTTTTATGTTTTGTAGCATTACTTAATACACCGTTTTTTGAAACCCCAAAAGACAGGCTGCTTACCCGCGAGATAGACTATATGAAAATTCAGTACGAACTACTTAACCGCAAAAGTGCTTTAATGGAAGAAGCGCTGGGTAGTGTTGAAGACAGGGATAACAATGTGTACCGAACGTATTTTAACAGCACCCCAATACCCGAAGAGCAGCGCAAGGCAGGTTTTGGCGGGGTTAACCGTTACAAAAGTTTAGAAGGCTTTGATAATTCGCAGCTGGTAACCAATACAACTAAAAGGCTCGACGTGCTGGCAAAGGAGTTGGTTATACAATCTAAATCACTAGATGAAATTGCCGGCCTTGCAAAAGATAAAGAAAAACTACTAAGTGCTATACCGGCCATTCAACCGGTTAAGAATGAGGATTTACGAATGATGGCATCTGGTTTTGGATACAGGACCGACCCTTTTACTAAGGTACGTAAATTTCATGCCGGCATGGATTTCTCTTCCCGAACCGGGACACTGGTATATGCAACTGGCGATGGCATTGTAGAGCGTGCCGATAATACAGCTTCGGGCTACGGTAATCACATTGTACTTAGACACGGGTACGGCTATCAAACACTGTACGGGCACCTTAGCAAATATGCCGTTAGGGCAGGGCAAAAGGTAAAACGTGGCGATGTTATAGGTTACGTGGGCAGTACCGGCCGTAGCGAAGCACCCCATTTACACTACGAAGTGCACAAAAATGGCGAGGTGGTAAACCCGCTAAATTTTTATTACGGAAACATTTCTGCTAAAGAATACATTTTAATTTCTAAATTAGCTAACCAGGAAAACCAATCTCTCGATTAATGCATTTAGATTTACCCGAAAAACGATATTACAGCATTGGCGAACTTGCCACAGCATTTAACGTAAACGCATCTCTTATTCGCTTTTGGGATAAGGAGTTTGATGTGCTCAAGCCAAAAAAGAATGCTAAAGGCAACCGTATGTTTACGCCCGATGATGTAAAAAACCTACAGCTTATATACCACTTAGTTAAAGAGCGCGGCTTTACCTTAGAGGGGGCAAAAGTTCATTTAAAAGAAGGACAGAAAAAAACGCTTGATACCTTCGAAATTATTCGTAAATTAGAGGGTATAAAAAATAACCTTATCAATATTAAAAACCAACTTTAAAAAAATAAGAAATGAAAAAATGGCTTGTACCCGTTATTATAATAGTAGCGATCGTGGCAATTGTGGGCTTTTGGGCTGTAGGGATTAAAAATGGCGCTTTAGATAAAAGTCAAAGTGTTGCAGAATCTTGGGGTAATGTAAATACATCATACCAACGCCGTAACGACCTTATTGGTAACCTTGTTAAAACGGTTGAAGGTGCTGCTAATTTTGAAAAAGGTACGTTAACAGCCGTTGTTGAGGCAAGAGCTAAAGCAACATCGGTTCAGGTAGACCCTTCAAATGCCACACCAGAACAACTTGAAGCGTTTAGCAAAGCACAGGGTGGGGTTTCATCGGCATTATCACGTTTATTGGTAACGGTTGAAAATTATCCGGACCTTAAAACGAACCAGAACTTTTTAAAGTTGCAGGATGAAATAGCTTCTACCGAAAATACTATCCAGACTGCCCGTACACGTTATAATGAAACCGTAAAAGATTATAACACTTATGTGTTGAGGTTTCCTAACTCAATGTTCTTAGGCCAATACAAAGAGAAACCGTACTTTAATGCTGTTGAAGGTGCTGATAAACCGGTAGATGTAAACTTTAATATTAAGTAATATGCCTAAAGTAGCCGATTTTTTTACCCCGGCAGAAGAAGAGGCTGTAGTAGCCGCCATTCAGCAGGCAGAAAAAAATACTTCCGGAGAGATACGGGTACATATAGAACAACATTCAGAAAAACCTCCACTCGAAAGAGCCCAGGAGGTTTTTTTCCTATTAGGGATGAATGCCACTACTGCGCGCAATGGCGTATTGTTTTACATGGGTACCGATGACCGTGCTTTTGCCATTATAGGCGATGAAGGTATTGATAAAGTGGTTGAAGATGATTTTTGGGACTCTACTAAAGATGCCGTTATAGATCATTTTAAACAGACCCGCTTTGCCGACGGGCTTGTTGCCGGTATACTTAAAGCAGGCGAGCGTTTAAAGCAGTACTTTCCGTATACTGATGATGATAAAAACGAATTACCCGATACCATATCTAAAGGATAATGAAAAAAACATATATAGCATTTTTGCTGTTTTTATATATAAGCTTGCTTTTGCCACAGGCAGGGTTTGCGCAATTTGATATTCCGCCTAAGCCCGATTTTCAAACCAGCTTGTATGATTATGCCAATTTACTTTCGGCATCAGAAAAACAGGCTTTAGAACAAAAGTTGATTAAATATTCAGATAGTACTTCTACACAAATAGTAATTGTTACTGTGCCTACCATTAAAGGCGAGAACATAGGTCTGCTTGCGCCAAAGTGGGGACAGGCATGGGGCATAGGCCAGGCTAAAGAAGATAACGGCGTGTTTATATTACTAGCCGAAAAAGAAAGAAGCATTTGGATATCGCCCGGTTATGGGGTGGAAGACCGTTTAACCGCAGGGCAGGTAGGCGAAATGACCCGCGAAGTTATTATACCGGAGTTTAAAGCCGGCAGTTATTATAACGGACTTGATAAAGGTACCGATGCTGTTTTTAAAATGCTTACCGGTAAATACAAAAGTGAGCGCAAAGGTAATGATGGCGGTAGTAATAATGGTGCCGGTGGTGGCGCTATACTGTTTTTTATAATTGTAATAATTGTAATCATTTCCTTTTTATCCCGCAGGGGTGGAGGCGGTGGCGGTAATGGTTTTGGCGGTGGCCGCAGAAGTGGCGGCGACATTGGATCATCGATACTTACCGGAATGATTTTAGGCAGCCTTGGCAGAAGCTCGGGCGGATCGTCGTGGGGTGGAAGCTCTGGCGGCGGTGGTGGTTTTGGCGGCGGCTTTGGCGGCGGTGGTTTTAGTGGCGGCGGATCCGGCGGAAGCTGGTAGGTCGACCACTATGCTATACTAAAAGCATCATCTTCATATTCCTTGGTCAGCTCATTAATAAAGTAGGATGGGTAAATACCGGTACGCGCAAAAAAGGCCTTGCTAAAATGCTGCGATGTACTAAATCCGGCTTCTTCAGCAAGGGCTTTTATGGTGTAATTGCGGTAGCGTTTTTCGTTTTTAATACGGGTTACTATATAATCTATACGTAAATCGTTTACATAGGTTATATAGTTTTTACCCCTGTAAAAGTTAATTATTTTAGACAGGTAATTGCTATTAGTATTAAAAGCGGCAGCCAGGCTTACTAAAGTAAGTTCCTGTTGTGTAAACTTTTTTTGCTTTTCAAACTTCTCCAGTTGTTTTAATACAGCGGCAATAACTTCGGGGTTAATATCAGGTTTTTTATTCTCTGCAGGAATAGCTTTAGGTTTAGCCACTGTTTCAACTTCTGGCTCTTCCTGTTTTTGCATTAAGGCTTCAAATTTTTCCCTGTAAATACGCTGGTTAGTATAATATCTATACAATACAAATAGCACTAAAATAAATAACACTGCAACAACAATATATAATATTGTAGATAGATTTTCCTTGTAAACCAGCTTGCGCTCCATTTCGGTTTTAGCCATTAAAAGCGATTTGGTATCAAACTCTTTATAAATTTTACTCGATAAATATTTGTAATTAACGTTAAGAACGTTATCTGCCTTTATAAGCCTGTTTATATAATGCAGTTGCATTTTATCATCGTTTTGAGCTTTGTAATAATTAATCAGCAATTCAAAATTTTCGCGTAAATCAGGGCGCATATATTCTTTTTCGGTAATAATACGGTCAACTTTTTTTAAGTAAGGCAGCGATTTTTCGGCATTGCCCATTGCCATATAACATTTGCCAATATAAAAGTAGCAAAGTGTTTCATTGGCAAAGTCTTTCATAGCCTTCATCTCGGTCAACGCTTCATTTAACTTAGTTAATGCTGCTGCATAATTTTTTTTAGAAAACTGGTTTATCCCTTCAGAATGGATAAAGTATATTGCCTCTTCGGGGTATTTTCTAATTTTGCTTTCGCGAATGCCCTGTTCATTAGTTGCAGTGCATAAGTTATAGTGACCGGTTTTATTGTAGCTAAGCCCTAATGCATGTAAGGCTGTAAAATACCCTTTGCTGTTGTTATAATCTGATTTATTAAAATGTGCTACACAATCTTTAAATAAAATAATAGCTTCGTCATAAAAGCCAAGGTAAAATTTAATGTTAGCTATGCCAAATTTTGCTTTGTATTTTAAATAGTCATTACTGGTTTTATACAAATAATCGTTACCTGTAATAAAATCATCTAATGCTTTACTGTATTTTTTTTGTTGGTAATATACTATACCTTTTGATAGGTAAGTGCCGCCTATAAATTCGGGATTGTGTGTTTTTAATGCATTAGTAACCATACTATCTGCATAAAAAAATTTGATTTTAAAAGGAGATAAATAAATATAGTTGCGGTATGCTTCTGCAATTTTTTCAAAATTCTTATCGGCTTTAGCCTTATTTAAATACGCTTTTAAATAGGGCTGACTAATTAAAGTATCAGTATCATTATTGTCTATAGCATCTTGTAAGTATTCATATGTTTTTAAGTTAAGAGCATTGCTGTTATTTTGTGCATATATAAAATTGCATGAAAGTGTAAGTAGTAAAAACGGAAACAGCAGGTATTCTTTAAGCATATTCAGAATCTTTTTCAGGTATATTTTGGGCTACAAAAAAGTCTTTTTTTGTTTTTACGCCTTATTTATACTCATTCATCATGTGTAAATATAGCTAATTAATTTGATGCACTGTAAATTAATCACGTGCATATTAAGCTGTTGTTTGTTAGGTGTTTATTGATTTTTTAAAAGGTAAAAATTTCTTGAATTTACGATGTGTAATTCGCGAATTGCACCATACTTAACTTGTAAGGGTGTGTGTAAGAGTATAGTTTTGACAATGTTAACCACTAGCAATTTATGGTTAGCAATTAGCAAAAATTCATCTGGCCAGACGAATAGAACCCAAGAAAAATAGTAACCACTAAACACACGCACATGAAAAGTATTTTACTTAGCGCACTGTTTTGTTCTTTCTTCTTTTTGTCCTGTTCATCAGATGATACTATTGAAGATTCGCAAACCCTAAATTCAAAAAAAAATTATGCACGTACAGCTACTGCCAATGTTGCTTACAATACCGCAAATTCATATGACATTGCTGGAGACCTGCAATATCAAATATTACTAAGTGTAATGAGTAACGTGCCTCAAAACACACTTAGCAATATAGTATCGGCTACAAATATTACTGCACTTAACAATACTGGTTTTACTGCTGTAGCACCCACATTTACAGGTATTACAACGGCACAAGTACAGTGGGTTATAAATTGTAATGGTAGTGTGCAAACGGTTGTTAACAGTAGTGGTGCCAGTACTGCAGGAAGGGCTCAGCTTACTCAGTTTTTAGGGTTTATGGATGGTGCCGAAACAAATGAATACAGTGATAATTATACTGCTATTACAGAGTTTGAATTTCAAATAAGTAATGCTACAAACCTTACAGCTACAGACAAAATATTAATATTAAGAACAACATCTATAGCGAGATATTTATGTTTTTATGTTGATGATAGGGATAAAGACTGGGGCGGGGTGAGAAATGCTTTGTTTGGTGCTATAAAAGGAGGTGCAACTAATATTGATACTGCAATTACTCTTGCAGTAGCATGTGGCATAGAGCAAGATTTTAATTAATAGAAGTGATTAAGAACAACAAAGTTATAGTAATACTTTTTGTGCTTATTTTAGTTCAGGCTGTTTCGGCAGGTATATGCTGGCTAATGTTTAAACAGTTTTTTGTAATACCCACTCTTGCGGGGTCGCTGTTGCCCGCGGTACTGTATTTAAAAATTGGTAAATAAAAAACAGGGTGTAGTAAGTGCAACGCCATAAAATTTAAATTTATGAAAATAAAATCGGCATACCTTTTTTACATGATGCTTATGATAAGTAATATTGTTAGCCTGTACTTATTAATTGATATGGCTAACTATGATGAAATGGTAAGTTATCTAAAAAATGGAGAAGAGAAATTTTCAAGTCCCCGGCAGGTTGTCATTGTTTATTTAGTTACTTGTTTAGGCAACCTGCTTTTTATATCGGCATTAATGATGCGAAGTATTGTGTTTTCAGGAAATAAAAAAGTGAATTTGAGTTAGTAGTAAATTAGTAGTGGCCGGATACAGCAAGTAGTGCGGCTGTATCTAATTTTTTTTAAGAGGCAAAGGCTGCGCGTAATGCAGCCTTTGTTATTACTACATGCGGCCACCACGGCCTCCGCCACCGTTACCTCCGCCGCCACGTCTTTCTCCGTTACCGCCACCACCATTACCCCTGGCACTTTTCATACCTGCAAATTTTTTAATACTATACGTTAGCGAAAACATTACGTAGCGTTTAAGCACTGTGTTTTCCTGATCTGTAATAGAGGTGGCACCTATGGTGCGTGAGGTTCCTAAATTTTGATTTAGTATATCATATACTTTTACTTTTAGTAAAAACTGGTCTTCAATAAAGCTATATCCCAGGCTGGTATTCCATAAATAAAAATCTTTTTTAAAACCTACCAGTTGCGAGTTAAAAGTATACCCAAAATCGTTACCAAAAACAAAATGCTTAGGCCAATAATTTGTAGTTTGCAGGTTAAACCTGTGTACATAGTTTGATGCCGATGACCTCGAATAATTAGTGTAATCGGTCTGGTTAAAAGTATAATTGTAAGATGGTGCTATGGTAAACAGTTCGCCATAATCATAATTTATACTCACACGTGGCGTTAAAGCTAGCGATCGTGCTTCATACAATTGTGTATTAGTGTAACCTTTGTCTAAATTGTAACTTCCGGTAAGGCCGGCGCTTAACCTAAAAACGTGGGCTTCCAGCTTTATTCTTTTATTCCAGTTACCACCTAAAGATGTACTGTAAGAACCGGCAACATTGCGGTACTCTGTATTTCGTTTGGCGTTACTGCCTATAGTTGTATACTGCACCACCTGGCTATCATAAAATGTAGTACGGGCATTAATGCTAAAACCAGATCGCGTAGTGAAATTAAAATTACGATACGTAAGGTTTATGCTATGCGATTTATTGGGGTCAAGATCTGGGTTACCCTCATATGTATGTAGCGGGTTACTAACATCTATAACAGGCAGCACCTGGTTAGCACTGGGGAAACTTACATTATACCCATAATTAGCAAATAACGATTCTGATTTACTAAACTTATACCTGCCGCTTACATTAGCCATAGGGTAAATGTATTTTTTGTTTAGCGCATAGGTATCGCCTAAATAAACAGAATAGTTATCAAACTGGGTTATAGTAGGCCCAAGCTGAATATTAAAGTCATACTTTTCTTTATCAAGATTAATACCTACCCTTGGGGTAATACTTTTAGTACTCGAACGCTGATAGTTAGATAGGGAGTCGTTTAAGGTTGTAAACCCGCCGGTAGCGTCATCAAAAGTATAACCTTTATTATCTTCGGTATTTTGGTTCCACGAATAATTAGCGCCTATTTTTATGCGAAGCGAATCAGTAATAGGCTCAAAATAATCAATAGCACCGCTGTAAGTATCTGTAGTCTCTTTATTTTTAATTACCTGATTACGTAGTACGGTAACTTCATCATCTACGCCATCATTATTGGTGTCTTCATAAAACAGCGTGGTCGATTTGTTGTAGTTAGCAGCATTGTTACGATTATTGGCATTATTAAAACTAACGCCAATAGAGCGGCGCTTGTTTTTAAACGCCTTGTTGTAATATAGGGTATTGGTAAAATTGTTATTATCGGCATTGCTAAAAGTAGTAGCGTCGTTTTTATTAGAAATATTACCGTCCTGATCTGTAGTAACCTGGCTCGACTGTGTAGTAAGTTTAGAATTACCCTGTACAAATTGCGGACGAATATTTATTTTAGATGATGCATCTGGCTTATACTCAAACTCGGTATTTACATTATTGGTATAACGGTCGTTTTCTGATTTAGATGTAGATACTGTAGTTATGCTTTTATCGCCGGTTTCGCCTGTGGCTTCGGGTAAAAAGGTAGTTTCCCGGCTTCGGTTGTCGTTCTGTGTATTGGCAGTGTTGTAAAAATAACTCACGCTGGTAGAAAGGTCTTTAACAGGCTCATCGTTATAATTAAAGCCCGCCATGCCACTGCGTGTTATACCGTTACTATTGGCACTAATACCCGTGCTGCCGCTGTTGTACATATTACGGCCACCGCCCATACTATCAAATATTTCATCCATCGAAAACCCGGTAGAGTTTATATTGTTAGACGATGCCAGTACACTTATTTTACGTTTACCTTTAAAATAATTGAAAAGAGCGCTGGTTTCGTAGCGGTCGTTACTGCCGTAGCCTGCCATAAATTTACCAAACAGGCCTTTATTTTTGTCTTCTTCTATAGTAAGGTTAATGCTGGAGTTATTGCCAGATGCTTTTTGGCCCGACAGTTCTTCCTCTTTAGTTTTTGTATCGCTAATTTGTACCTTATTTATAATTTCCGAAGGCAGGTTTTTAAGTGCTATTTTTCCATCTCTGTCAAAAAAGGGTTTGCCGTTTACCAGTATCTGGTTTACTTCTTTACCGTTAACGGTTATTACCCCGTTAGGATCTATATCTACACCCGGTAATTGTTTAAGCAGAGTTTCTACATTACTATCGGGCCGTACTTTAAACGATGACGCGTTAAACTCCAGCGTGTCACGCTTTATACGTATTGGCGGAACTTCACTTGTAATAACAACTTCTTTTAAGTTAGTGGCATTATCGGTTAATTTGAGTGTGCCAAAATCCCTGTCGGCATTTACCGACTCAAACTGTTGCTTATAGTCGTTAAACCCAACGTAAGATATTTTAAGGAAAACCGGTTTGCTAATGGCGCGGGTTTTTAATGTCCATGCGCCATTTTTATCGGTAATGGTATAATCTACCACCGATGAATCTTTAACCGAAGTAAGGTACACCGTTGCCGACTCAAGTGGGAAATTATCGCCATCGGTAACTTTACCTTTAAGCGTAACCGTTTGCCCATAAGTAAGGGTTGCAAAGGTTATTAATATAAACGTAAGTAATTTGCGCATATAGTAATTGTGTTGGTTTTGGTAGGCTTTAAGCTGTTGGTAAACTATAAGACTACAAAAAAGCCTGAAGGTTTAATTACTTCAGGCTTAATTATATTTTTATTTTTACGATTTATTAAAACCACCAGAATGATCCGCCGCCTTCATCTTTCTTTTTGCCTACTTTATCGAGTTTAAAGGTTAGCGAAAACATTACATAGCGTTTCAATACAACGTTTTGCTGATCTGTAATAGAAGTAGCATCTATTGTACGCGATGTACCTAAATTTTGATTTAGTAAATCGTATACTTTTACTTTAAATAGAAGTTTGTCTCCATAAAAGTTATAACCTAAACTGCTGTTCCATAAATAAAAGTCTTTTTTAAAGCCGGCACCAAGCTGCGAGTTATAGGTGTAGCCAAAATCGTTACCAAATACAATATGTTTAGGCCAGTAACTTGTAGTTTGCAGGTTTAGCCTGTGTACAAAGTTTGATGCCGAGTTTATTTGATAGTTGTTGTAGTTAGTTTCGTTATAGGTAAAGTTATAGCTTGGGTTTATAGTAAGCAAATCGCCATACTGATAGGTAAAGTTTATACGAGGTGTTATGCCTATTGTTTTAGAATCGAACATTACATTATTTAAAAAACCTTTACTGCCAGAATAGTTGCTGGATGCGCCCACACTAAACCTGTATGTATGCGCTTCATTTTTAATAGATTTGCTCCAGTTAGCACCAAACCAGGTGTAAAAAGTACCCGAAACGTTTTTATATGTGGTGGTACTTTTAGCACTGGCATCAATTTCTGTAGATGTCGCAATATCTTTACTGTTATAATTACCGCCTGCATATAAGCTGTAACCAGATCGCGACGCGTAATCGTAATCACGGTAATTTAAATTGAAGTTATTGGTTTGCTGCGGGTCAAGATCAGAATTACCTATATAAGTGTATAATGGGTTGCTAATATCTTCAACCGGTAATACCTGACTGGCTGTAGGAAACTGCACATCATAATTATAATACACCCAAATACTTTTTGATTTAGATATTGTATAATTAAATTGCGCCTCGGCATACGGCATTACATACTGTTTGCTAAAACTGTAATTGTTGCCAATGTAAAAAGAAGAGTTATCAAAATTAGTAATGCCGGTACCACCCTGTAAGCTTACCCACATTTTACTTTTGCTAAATTGTATACCTGCAACAGGTTTCAGGGTATTAGTTTTACTGGTAAGGTAGTTAGAAAGCGGATCGTTATATTTTGTGTAGCCACCAGTTGCTTCATCAAAATCAAAACCATCACGGTTTTCTACACCCTTTTTAGCATCATAACGCACACCCACTTTTAGCTGAAGCGAATCGCCTATGGGTTCCATATACTCCACGCCAAGGGTATACCTGTCGGTAGATTGCTTATTGTAGCGTATCTGGTTACGTATTTCAGTTGCCACAGTTTGGGCACCATTGGCATCATAGGTATACCTGTTTGTGGTCGATTTATTTAACGCAGCTTCATCATCTTTACGGTTTTCATTTTCGAAAGTAACATCAAACGACCTGCCTTTTTTGCCTAATGCCTTGCTGTATACAAACATCGAATTAAGTGTGGTGTTTTCGTTTTCGGTATTGGTTAACCCGTTACTGTCGTTTAGCAATCTATCGTTACTCAATTTTTGCGTAACCTGCGATGCATCATTACGCACATCGCTTTTCGCTTTTACAAATTTTGGGGCAAAATATATGGTCGATGTAGAGTCTATTTTTACATTAAACTCGGTATTTAAATTGTTACTGGACTGGTTTGTAGTAGTGCGCGACTGCGAGTTTATAGTGTAGCTATCATCTATTAAATTACCCGGATTATTAGGGTCTTCGCTCGATACAAATTTAGTTAACTTCGATTTATTATTGTTTTTAGTATTAGCGTCGCTATAAAAGTAGTTGCCGCTACCATCAAAACCTTTAGCCCACTCATCGGCATAATTTAAACCAATCATGTTCGATTTTGTAATACCCTTGCCGGTACCGCCAAACTGTATACCGTTAATATTAAAGTTGCCCTCGCCGTTAGAATATATAGAACTATTGCGACCGCCACCCATACTATCGAAAATTTCGTTCATAGAAAATCCGGTAGCATTAATGTTGTTAGACGATGCCAACAGGCTTATTTTCTGTTTACCCTTAAAATAATTTACCAGGGCGCTGCTTTCGTACCGGTCGTTCGTACCATAGCCGCCCATAACCTTCCCAAAGACACCTTTGTTCTTATCTTCATCTATAGTAAGGTTTATACTGGCATTGTTACCGCTGGCTTTTTGACCGGTAAGTTCTTCCTTTTTAGTCTTCGTATCGGTAACCTGCACTTTATTAATAATATCTGCAGGCAGGTTTTGCAGTGCTACCTTACCATCTTTATCAAAAAAAGGCTTGCCGTTTACCAATATCTGGTTCACTTCTTTACCGTTTACTGTTATTTTACCATCGGCATCTACATCTACACCCGGTAATTGTTTTAACAAAGCTTCTACGTTAGCATCGGGCCGCACTTTGAATGACGATGCATTAAACTCCAGCGTATCTGCTTTTATACGAATAGGAGGGGTTTCGCCTTCAATCACCACATTATCCAACGTAGTAGCCTGATCTGATAATGAGATGGTTCCGAAATCTATATTTTCGGTAAGGTTATCATATTGTTTTTTATGATCGGTAAAACTTACAAACGATATTTTTAAAAATACAGGTTTGTTAACAGCGCGGGTTTTCATTTCCCAGTTACCGCTTTTATTGGTCATAGCATAATCTATAACTGTAGAATCTTTTGCAGATGTAAGGTAAACCGTTGCAGCTTCTAGTGGTACATTGTCAGAGTCGGTAACTTTTCCTTTAAGGGTAATACTCTGGCTATAGCCCAAAGCGGTACAGGCTAATAAAATTAGTGTAAGGATTTTGTGCATTTTATTGGTTGTTGGTTACAATGTATAACATTGATTTGTTGTAATTAGTATAAAACGTTTGCGAATTGTTACGTCTTTTGTACGATTTGTTTTAAAATAGTTTTTAGATTACTGATTTTGTTGCATTTATTAAGATGCAATTGTTTGATGAATGGTTGTAATTGAAAAAGATATTTTTGATAATATTATTGCATAAAAAAAGCCGAAACTCTCGTTTCGGCTTTTTGCTTTCTTATTATTTCCTATTTCTGTCTGAAATAAATATCTATTGGCACACCTGAGAAATTGTATATCTCACGCATTTTGTTTTCTAAGAAACGTTTGTAAGGCTCTTTAACATATTGTGGCATGTTACAGAAAAATACAAACTGTGGGGTAGGGGTTGGCAATTGCATGCAAAATTTAATTTTTACATACTTACCTTTTAACGCAGGTGGTGGCATAGCCTCGGTAATAGGCAACATAACCTCGTTTAATTTAGAAGTGGCGATACGTTGTTTACGGTTTTCGAAAACTTCAACAGCGGTTTCAAGCCCTTTTAATAAACGTTGTTTGTTAAGTGCCGATACAAATAGAATAGGCACATCGGTAAACGGTTGCAACTCTTCACGAATTTTACGTTCGTAATCGCGGGTACTCATAGTGTCTTTTTCTACAAGGTCCCATTTATTTACTAAGATTACTACGCCTTTACGGTTTTTTTCGGCAAGCCAGAAAATACTCTGGTCCTGACCTTCAAAACCACGGGTAGCATCAATAACCAATAATATAATATCGCTATGCTCAATAGCACGAACAGATCGCATTACAGAGTAAAACTCTAAATCTTCCTTAACCTTTGCTTTACGGCGTATACCGGCAGTATCTACCAAGTTAAATTCGAAACCAAAACGGTTGTAAGTAGTGTCAATAGCATCACGGGTTGTACCTGCAATATCGGTTACAATATAACGGTCTTCGCCAATAAGCGCGTTAATGATAGATGATTTACCTGCGTTAGGACGACCTACAACAGCAAAACGAGGTAAAACTACCGCATTTTCATCTGGTGCTACAGCCTCAGGCATTAGCTTAACTAAAGCATCCATAAGGTCTCCGGTACCAGAGCCGCTCATACCTGCAATAGTATAATATTCGCCAAGGCCAAGGTTGTAAAATTCGATAGCATCTTTTTCACGCATCGAGTTGTCTACCTTATTTACAGCAAGTAACACAGGTTTAGTAACCTTACGAAGCAGTTTTGCCACTTCGTCGTCCATTGGTGTAATACCTTCTTCAACATCTACTAAAAATATAATAACGTCGGCTTCATCAATAGCCAGCTCTACCTGGCGACGAATTTCCGACTCAAAAATATCGTCAGATCCTTTAATGTAACCTCCCGTATCAATAACCGAAAATTCTTTTCCGTTCCATTCGCTCTTGCCGTAATTCCGGTCGCGCGTAACGCCGCTTACAGAGTCTACAATAGCTTCTCTGCGCTGTATCAACCGGTTAAAAAAAGTAGATTTCCCCACATTTGGGCGTCCTACTATGGCTACAATATTATTCATTAACTTATTTTAATTTTTTGCAAAAGTAGTCTTTTAAGTCGTAAAGTCATAAGGTCTAAAGTCATAAAGTTACTCAGCAGTGTGTTAACAAGCTAATTACACTCTAAAACTTTCGACTTTGAGACTTTTAAGCTTTCGACTTATTTGTTGTTATACCCAAAACGCCTTAACTGGTAGCTGTTGCTACGCCAGTCTTTATTTACTTTTACAAACAGTTCTATATGTATTTGTTTTCCGAAGAATTTTTCGAGCTCTTCGCGTGCCTGTATGCCTACACGTTTAAGTGCCGATCCTTTATGGCCTATAATGATACCTTTTTGGGTATCACGCTCTACCATGATAACCGACCTAATCCTGATGATGTTATCATCTTCATTAAATTCTTCGGTCTCAATTTCTACCGCATAAGGAATTTCCTTATCGTAGTTTATTAGTATTTTTTCGCGAATGGTTTCGTTTACAAAAAAACGTTCGGGTTTATCGGTAAGGGCATCTTTAGGGTAATATGCGGGAGATTCCGGCAACAGCTCTAATATACGGTTAAAAACTTCTTTTACATTAAAGTTTTTAAGGGCACTTATTGGGTAAATTTCGGCGTTAGGTACTTTCTCTGTCCACAATTGTACCTGCTCTTCCAGCTGTTCCTGCCCGCTAACATCTATTTTATTAAGTAGTAATATAACAGGTATTTTAGCGTGAACTATTTTGTTGAAAAAAGCTTCATCTTTAAGTTCTTTCTCACCAATTTCTACCATGTAAATTAATACATCGGCATCTTCAAAAGCCGATTTTACAAAATCCATCATCGAGCTTTGCAATTCGTATGCCGGTTTAATAATACCCGGGGTGTCACTAAGCACAACCTGAAAGTCTTCCCCATTAACAATACCTAAAATACGGTGGCGTGTGGTTTGGGCCTTAGAGGTAATTATAGATAATCGTTCGCCTACAAAGGCATTCATAAGGGTGCTTTTACCCACGTTAGGGTTACCTATAATGTTTACAAAACCTGCTTTATGTGCCATGGCAATAGTGTTTAAATTAAAAAAAGCCACTCATTGCTGAATGGCTTATTTCTGTTTTAGTAGCGGGAACAGGACTCGAACCTGTGACCTTCGGGTTATGAGCCCGACGAGCTGCCTACTGCTCTATCCCGCGTTGTTTCGAGTGCAAATATACAACCTTTATTGAGTTGTGCAAGCGCAAATTGCAAAAATATTTAAATAAATTGGCGGCAGTAGCTTTCTTCTTACATAACTATTGTAGTGGGTGGCTAAATAATAGCGAGTTATATAACTATTAGCTTTTTAATAAAAATGTTATTTTTTTTGATGATGTATTAAAACGGCATAAAAAAACCTTCAGTTTAATACACCGGGAGGTTTTAGATACTATATATAAGTAGGTAATTATATTTTTACATAAATAAATTCTACTTCCTGCTCTTCATCTTTTTGTATCATGTGCAGTTGTTTCTCTTTAAAAAAGGCTTTAAGCTCATCGGTAGCACCTTCAGGATTGGTAATAACAATAAACTGGTCGGCTCCCTTGGTAGCAATAGTAAAAGTACCTTTATCTTCTTCCGGGCCCATAGTTTGTTTAATGTTGTTACCATCTATATAAGTACGTGCGCTTTGAAAGCCCTCTATGTTTTCCAGCATTCCCAGTTTAATTTGCTCGCGGGCAATTTCCGGGTATTTTGCCTCCAGCTCTTTGCTAAAAGTAACATCTTCTTTAACAACATCAAGGTAAACACCATCTACATTAAAGCCGGCAAGTTTCCAGGTGCCCTGAATATCTTTTTGAGTTAACTTTTGTGCCGATGCTGTAACGGCAAGCCCACAGGCTAAAAACAGGAATGCGATTTTTTTAATGGTCATAAAATATAATTTGTACTGCTAAGGTATAAAAAAATAAAGGCAGTATAAAAATCTTCCTTATCAAATAAAATCCATCAACCTTAAATTTACAATATTAATATTATGTAGCGCTGTGATATTTACATTGTGATTTAAAATTATTTAAATTGTAAATAAAGCTTTAAATTATTATGTTTGCGTAAGTAATACCTAGTAAAATAGTCGTTGAAAGCACCGTGTTTATTGATTAAAAACCTAAATTTGGAAAACTTTAGTTAAAGAAGTCTTAAATGCAAATCTTAAATCAATTAAATATATTATGACTACAGACACTATTCTTGCAAGCATTCAAAACTGGCTGGCCATTCGTAACAACGATACTCAACTCCTTAATTTTTTAAGCCAGGGTTATACTTTTGAATACGATTTTAATACTCAGGAAACATCGCCTTACATACATGCTTACCCTGGTATTAATAATGGACAGCTTTATTTTTTTATGATACCCTCTAACTACGATTGCGAAGCATATTCTAAAGATATCGATTTATATACAACTGTTTGCCCGGTATCATGGCCTATGAGTACTAATAGAATACCGTCTGCTACGGCAAAAGCACGTATAAATGCCTGGAAAAACAATTATCAAACCTGGGTACCTAAACAAACTAAAACTACCGATGGTATTTTTATGGCATTTAATATAGCGTTGCAGGATTTCGAATCGGTAGAGCCTGCGGTTTCATTAGGCCTAAAAGGATCTGGCACAACAGCATCGCCATTTAGTGCCGAATTAATTGTAACTAATGTTACAGCATCATCTGCATTGGTATATGATGATTACTCCACACCGGTTCCACCATTTGGGGCAAGTGCTACAGTTAATGATTTTTATTTATTACAATTATAATAATAACTATTAATGCAGATTTATAAAATCGCACAAATTATAACATCATTATCACCCGCAGCACTTGTTATTGGTATTGTGTTTGGTTTGCTTCTTTATAAAAAAATAGGTGTAATGCACAAAAGCATTGTTGTGTACTTGTGCTTAATGCTCTGTACAGATATTGCTGGCAGAATATTAGGCGCTTCTGGAAACAATCTCATAATCCTTCCCATATATAGTTTAATAGAACTTGCCTTTTTTGTATACTTCTACAATAAATACTTTTTTGCTAAACCCAATACATTTTTAATTGGCTTGGGTGTTGCTGGTGCAGTATATATAGTTACAGAAATGTTATTGTATTTTGTGTTTAATGCGCTAAATGTTAAACAGTTTCAGCCCTATTGTAAAGTAATCGATAATTTTATCATCATCATCATGGCTTTGTTTTTCTTTCAGCAAAAAATAAGTAATTTTAAAGAGTTAGGCTGGGGTAATTTCAGGCTTAATACAATACTGCTAATATTCTTTACGCTTACTACAATCATTTTTTTGCCCTTTAATTTTTTAATTAATGGTACAAGTGAAGTGAAGTTTTACTTCTGGATGTTTAACTCGGTAACCATAGTGTTCTTCTACATTTTTTTAACCGTTGAGATTTGGAAGAACAGCAGAGTTTTAATATAATTTAATAAGCTTATAGTTATAAAACCGGAACTGTTTTTAAATAATAGTTCCGGTTTTGTTTTATATTATTATTGTTTCAAATTGCGGCAATCATTAAAAACTTTACTTTTGCCAGTGGTGGTAAAAGTTTAATAGTATTTGACTAACGTATTATGGAAAAATGGCAGGACCCAGAGGTAATAGGCCTCTGGATAGCAATTATTATTGTATTAATTTTTACAATATTGCTTTTTGTGGTAAGCACGCTATATGCCGGTTATAAAAAAATGACCGAGGCTAACCTGCGCGAAGCCAAAATGCAGCTCGACCATCAAAAAAAATTATTAGACACCAACCTGCAATCGCAGGAAAACGAACGTAAGCGTATTGCCGGCGACCTGCACGATAGCCTTATAGGTAAGCTTACCGTTATAAGGATGAAAAACCAGGTAGCCTACACCGCTACAGAGATTGACGAACTTTTAGGCGAAAGTATTGCCGAAGCCCGCCGCATATCGCACGACCTTACCCCGCCACTTATCGAATTTTTAAGTATTGAAGAACTTATAGACCAGTTAATAACACCTTGGCAGCAAAAATTACACATCTCTTTTTACCCCGATGTACGTACTGATGATGTGCTGTCGCCCCAAATAAAAATTCAGGTATTACGCGTAATGCAGGAGCTGGTTACTAATATAATAAAGCACGCTTTTGCTACACACGTACAGGTACATTTGCGCCATACCCATAAAAAGCTTATTTTGCGTGTTAATGATAACGGCCGTGGTTTCGACCCCACTCAGCTTAAAGCGGGTATAGGTTTGCAAAGTTTAGAGCTGCGCATGCAGTACCTTAATGCTAAACATCGCATTAAACCTGTAAAAGGCAAAGGCACAACGGCGTTAGTAATTGCTACATTATAACACCTTACATAAAATGGATAACATTACTTTAGCCATAACCGATGACGATGCCCTAATAGTAAGCCTGCTCGAAGCTTACCTATCTAACTGCGAAGATATGGATGTGCTTTTTACCGCACGCAGCGGCGAAGAGCTGTTTAGCCTGTTAAGTACAGCCGCTATTATACCGCAAATATTATTGCTCGACCTGCGTATGGATGGTATGGATGGTATAGAGGTTACCCAGCGCTTAAAAACCGAGTTTGCTTACATTCGGGTTATTGTAGTGTCGTCGCATTATCAAAAATCGTTTATGGGCTTTATGCTAAAAACGGGTGTATCGGCATTTTTGCCAAAAGGTATTTCCCCGGCAGAGTTGGTTCATGTTATTCGTACCGTAAACAAACAAGGCTATTATTTTAAAGAAGACCAGTTGGATGTACTGCGAGAGCAAATTCCGGCAAAGGCACCACGCCCTGTTTTAGAGCAGGAAGAACTTTTAAGTGAACGTGAAATAGAGGTGCTGCGACTTATTTGCCAGCAAAAAACCGCTAAAGAAATAGGCGATACTTTGTTTATTAACCAGCGCACTGCCGAAGGTCATAAAAACAACCTGTTTGCTAAAACAGGGGCTAAAAATATAGCCGGCCTTGTTATATATGCCATTCAGCATAATATTATTAAGGTTAATGAGCTACCCATAATTTCATAAAAACCTGCATTTTATATACTGCGTATAATTACCTGTTTTATTAAATCAGGTAATTGCTACCATCGCTGCAATTTTGTTTAAGTGCATTTTTGTAATCAGAATATAGTACGGCAATAATGATTAAAAATTATAAGCCTGTAAATTACAAATGTAATAGTTTAAGTGCTCTGCTATATTCTTAAAAAGCCGGGCAGGTGGAATTCTAATTCAAATACTATTTTACCTCACCAAATAAAGAATACTATTTTACCCCCGAATTACAAATTCTGGTCGAACCTTCCGGCTTTTTTATCTAAAATGAAATGTTAATATTTTTAAAACAAATTTCTTACAACATTTTACGATTTCTTTTTACTCCTAAATTTTTCTATTATATTTGGACCATGAAAAAGAATGGCGATATAATTGTAATTGAGGATGATGCTGATGACAGGGAAATACTTATTGAAGCATTTGAGCAGGTTATGGCAGAAAATAAATACAGTAATCGTTTAGTAGTTTTAGAAGATAGCGCTACGGTTATAGACTATCTTAAAGATATCACGTCAGATCCTTTTTTGCTAATGTCAGATATTAATATGCCCAAGGTAGATGGTTTTACACTACGTGATCGTATTTATAACGACCCGCAATTAAAAGACCGCTGCATACCCTACATTTTTTTAACAACATCGGGCAATAACGAGCAGTACATACAAAAGGCATATCAAATGTCAGTACAGGGATATTTTTCCAAGCCTGTAACTTTCGACGGTTATAAAAAATTAATAACAGAAATTTTAGGTTACTGGAAATTGTGTAAAACACCATAAAGTAGCGTAATAGTACTACAAAAGCCAATACGAAAGTATTGGCTTTTTTTTGCTTTGATAATAAGTTTCAATAAAGCACTTTTTTTTGTTTCTGCTTTATGTAACAAATAGTCCGTATCTTCATCTAATAGTTTTGCAATCTAACGATCTAAAAAAAACCTAAAGATTATGACAGCACACGAAATTGACTACCAAATTTATGGCGAAGAAATGCAGTATGTAGAAATCGAACTCGACCCGCAGGAAGCCGTTGTGGCCGAAGCCGGTAGTTTTATGATGATGGATAACGGCATACAAATGCAAACTATTTTTGGCGATGGTTCTAACCAAAACCAGGACATAATGGGCAAGTTGTTTTCGGCCGGTAAGCGTTTACTTACCGGCGAGAGTTTATTTATGACGGTTTTTTTAAATCAGGACAAAGGTGTTAGGCGTGTTAGCTTTGCATCGCCCTACCCGGGTAAAATTGTACCGCTCGATTTAAGGCAGTTTAATGGTAAGTTCATCTGCCAGAAAGATGCTTTTTTGTGCGCAGCAAAAGGAGTATCGGTAGGTATAGAGTTTAGTAAAAAACTGGGGCGTGGCCTTTTTGGCGGCGAAGGTTTTATAATGCAGAAGCTGGAAGGCGATGGCCTTGCCTTTATACACGCGGGCGGCACCCTTGCCCGTAAAGAACTTGGCGCCGGCGAAATACTTAAGGTAGATACCGGCTGTATTGTGGGCTTCTCGCAAACGGTAGATTATGATATTGAGTTTGTAGGCGGTATTAAAAACACAGTATTCGGTGGTGAAGGTCTATTTTACGCAACCCTTCGCGGCCCCGGTATTGTATACATACAATCATTACCATTTAGCAGGCTGGCCGGTAGAATATACGCATCGGCACCACAGGGTGGCGGGCAGCAACGTGGCGAAGGCAGTATATTGGGTGGCCTTGGTAATTTACTAGATGGCGATAGCCGTTTTTAAGTAGAAAGTTATAAAGTCACAAAGTCATAAGGTCTTAAAGTCATAAAGTCAGAGGTCTAATGTCTATTATCTTTCGTCTATTATCTAATATCTAAATACTAAAATCTACTCTCTCAATTCTTATTGCTATCTTTGAACTTTGGCTTTAGGGGTATTCTGAAAAGAATTGAGAGAGTCCCTTTGAACCTGACGCGGTTTATACCGTCGTAGGGAAAAGCGTAGCAATACCTTTTAATCTTCCTGTTTTTTAACGGAAGGCTCTATAGCCATATTTATTTTAAACTAAAAAAATATGAAAGAGTCTTTATGGGAACGCATCGTTTCCGTTCGTAACAATTCACCCCTTGTACATAACATTACCAACTTTGTGGTAATGAATACTACTGCTAATGCCTTACTTGCTACGGGTGCATCGCCTATAATGGCGCATGCCCATGCCGAGGTTCAGGATATGGTAGCACTGTGTTCAGCCTCAGTAATCAACATCGGCACGCTCAATGATTACTGGATAAAAAGCATGGAATTGGCAGCAGCTAAAGCTAGCGAAATCAACAAGCCCTGGGTGTTAGATCCGGTTGGGGCAGGGGCAACTGCATTGCGTGATGAAACTGTTGCTATGCTGTTACAATATAAACCAACGGTAATTCGGGGTAATGCTTCAGAGATTATGGCATTAGCCAAAGTAAGTCAGCAAAAAACAAAAGGCGTAGATAGCGTACACCAAAGTAGCGAAGCGATTGAAGCTGCCCAATGGCTCAATACTACTTACGGCAGTGTGGTATGTATATCTGGCGCAACCGATGTTATTATAAGTGGCACACAAAAAGTGTTGCTAAAAAATGGGCATCCGTTAATGCAAAAGGTTACGGGCTTAGGCTGTACTGCTACGGCATTAATAGGCGCGTTTGTAGGCAATGATAGCTCAAACGCATTTCAGGCTACTATAGCTGCTATGGCGTTGCTTGGCGTTGCAGGAGAAATTGCAGAACAAAATTCGGTAGGGCCAGGATCGCTGCAATTGCATATTCTAGACAAGTTGTATAACATTACCGAAGCCGAGTTTTACCAATACCTTAATGCCGGAGAACAAAATGGCGAATTTCCCCTATAGATTATATTTGGTAGTAAGCGAAGATGCCTGTGCCGGCCGCGACATTGTTTGGGTAACCGAACAAGCTGTTAAGGGCGGAGTAGATGTAGTGCAGCTACGCGAAAAACATAAAAATACTCCGGCTTTTACAGCAATAGCGCATAGGCTAAAACAAATGCTCAATACTTACAATGTGCCACTCATTATTAATGATAATATTGATGTTGCCATTGCGGTTAAAGCGGCAGGTATACATGTGGGTAATAGCGATATGCCACCATCAACCATAAAAGAACTTTGGCCGCAATGCGGAATTTTAGGCTATTCGGTTGAATATCTTGACCAATTATCGGGTATTGAAGTGCACTATGTCGATTATCTTGGCGTGAGCCCTGTATTTAGCACACCTACAAAAACCGATACCGTGACAGAGTGGGGCCTTGACGGCATTACTCAAATAAAAACACTTACTACAAAACCTCTTGTTGCCATTGGCGCTATGAACGCTGCCAATGCTTACAGTGTAATTAAAGCAGGGGCAAGTTGCCTTGCGGTGGTTTCGGCGATTTGCGCTGCCGAGGATCCGGCGAATGCCGCAGCTTTAATTCGAAACCAAATTGAAAAAGCCTTATGAAAAAATATAAATATCCTACTGTGCTTAGTATTGCCGGCACCGACCCGACCGGTGGCGCAGGCATACAAGCCGACTTAAAAACGTTTGCCGCGCTGGGTTGCTACGGCATGAGTGTTATAACCGCGCTGGTTGCCCAAAACACACTCGGCGTGCAGGCTATACACAGTGTTCCTGTCGATTTTGTTAAGGCGCAGCTTACCGCAGTGTTAGATGATATTAAGCCTGATGCCATTAAAATAGGCATGGTACACACACTCGAATTAGTTACTGCCATTGCCAAAACCTTAAAGCAATACCCCGATATACCTGTAGTGTTCGACCCGGTAATGATTGCAACCAGCGGCGACCGCCTTATTGAAGAGGCTACCGTTGCCGGCATTGTAGAACAATTGTTTCCGCTATCAACAATTATCACTCCTAATTTAGATGAAGCGGGTTTACTCATAAATGCATCCATAAAAACGGTGGAGCAAATGTATACATCGGGCTACCAGATAATGAAACTGGGCTGTAATGCACTGCTTTTAAAAGGTGGGCATTTAGAGTCGGAAGAATTAACCTCGCTTTTGTTTGACGGTACTAAAGATGTTGAGGTTTTTACTTCCTCTAAAATAGAAACCAAAAACATGCACGGTTCGGGTTGTACGTTATCATCGGCAATTGCATCCTATTTAGCACGGGGCGAAAGTTTATCAGCCGCTGTTGCACTGGCGCAGGATTATGTTCACGGCGCTATACTTAATGCTAAAGATGTAGTTATTGGCCATGGTAACGGCCCGTTAAACCACAGTTATAAACCTCAAAAAATGATTCAGTATGAAATGGAGTGATACCGCGTGGCAGCAAGCCTTGCCCATTTATAACACTATTACAGCAATGCCCTTTATTACAGAGCTTGCCAATGGCTCGCTCGATGTCGAAAAGTTTAAATACTACCTGCAACAAGATGCGCATTACCTTGAGTATTTTGCACGTGCCCTGGCTATTATTGCCGCAAAAGTGCCCGATGTAAATACTATGCTGGATTTTATCCGCTTTGCTGAAGGTGCCATTATTGTAGAGCGCGCCCTACACGATTCGTATTTTAAAGAATATGAAGTAGGGGAGCGGGCTGCTGTTTCGCCTACGTGCCATCATTACATACATTATTTGCAAAGCACGGCTTACAGTAACGATGTTGCCATAGCAATTGCGGCGGTGTTACCCTGCTTTTGGATTTATAAAGAGGTGGGAGATTACATTTTACAACATCAAACTAAAGATGCGAATCCGTACCAGGGTTGGATAGACACCTATGCCGGCGAAGAATTTGGGTTGCTGGTAACTAAAGCTATAAACCTTTGCGATGCCATTGCAGAAAACAGCACTCCTGCCCAACAACAAAAAATGACCGAGGCTTTTGTAACCGCCAGTCGTTTAGAGTATGCCTTTTGGGATAGTGCCTATCTGCTGGAAAATTGGCACTCTTAACGATTTATTGCAAAATGAAAATAATCAGGGCTTCGGCCCTTTTTTTATTGGTATAACTTATAGTACTTTCGCAACTGCTATCTAATAACTATTTATGATAAAAACTTTACTTAAAATTTGTTGTTTACTAGGGCTGCTACACAGTGCCAAAATTCAGGCTCAGGATTATGTAGATCTTAATAAAGGTGCCGCTAACCAAAAGAATTATTATACTACAATACCCTACAGGGAACTTAAAAGTAAGGTAATTGTGCAGTGCAGCATTAATGGCAAGCCCTATAATTTTATTGTAGATACCGGCGCTGCCATGAGTATTACCCCAAAAGTATTTAAAGAGCTGCACCCCAATGTTATTACTAGTGTGCAGGTAAGCGACCAGGCCGGTATGATAGACAGCCTGCAAATTGTATCGCTTAAAAATATTAAACTTGGAGATGTTACCTTTAGTGATGTACCTAGTATGGTGGTTAAAGATGCCGAAATTTTTGACTGTTTTAGTGTAGATGGCCTTATTGGGAGTAATTTGCTGCGTAATTCAATCATACAATTCTCGTCTAAAACACATACAATAATCCTTACGGATGATGCTAAAAAGCTATCGCTAAAAAGTAAGTTTGCCTCCGGTATGGATTTAAGCCCTATACAAAGTAATCCTTTTGTTTGGGTTGAGGCTACCAATGGCGAAATATCGGGCAGGGATTATGTACTGTTTGATAGCGGGATGGATAGTTTTTACGACATGAGCATGAAAGCTTTTCAGCAGTCTTTTGCCGAACTTAACCTATTTACGGTGCTTGCAGAAGCTAAGGGTAGTTTTACGTTAGGAATGAATGGTTTGCCATCGGCCCAGGATTATTATAAAGTATCTGCACCGCAGCTCAAAATAAATGGCAGCACGTTTACTAACGTAATTACCGAAACTACTTATGGCGATAGTTCGCGTATTGGTGCCGACCTGTTCGACCACGGACTGGTAACGCTTGATTATAAAAACAGGAAATTTTACTTTGAGCCTTTTGCTAAAACAAACTTTGATTTGCAAATAGATGACTGGCCTTTTACCCCAACTATTAAAGATAATAAGTTGATTGTAGGTATTGTTTGGGGCGAACGCTGGAGAGAAATTATTGTACCTAACGACGAAATAATTCAGTTTGATGGACGAACCTATGCCGGTGCCGATGTGTGTAAACTGCTTACCGGTAGCCATAAATCGAACAGTACTATGGCAAAACTGGTTTTAAAAGATGCAATAACCGGCGAGATAAAAGAGGTTGAAATTAGTAAAGAGTAATAAATAAATTGCATTGTTAAATGGGAGATACCACAGGGATGCTATTGCATTTTATAGATTCATACCTTTTTACAGGCTATGGTTTATTTACCATTTTTTGGATGATATTACTACTGTTTTATAAAAAGGATCTTATAATTATAAAGCTTGATTATGCTGCTAATGACTTAATTGTCGTTATTGGATTATTGTATTTCGCCTTGTGGATGACCAGTTTATTCATTGCTCTAAATTACAGTTCTCCTCAAGATGAATTTTCGTTACATAATCGGCTTTTTGGGCCTTACGCCTTTGGTTACTGGTTGCCGTCATCCTTATTAGTGGGCATTACGCAGCTATTATGGTTTAAAACAATAAGGAAACTAAAAGTAATAAGAATTATTTTGGGCTTTTTTATGTGCTTTTCTTTCGAGAAATTCACAATATTTCTTGTGTCATTGCACCGAGATTACTTGCCTCCAGCTGTAGCAATCACAGTAGATAATGATGTTAGCCCAGTAGGATTTATTGCCCTTTTATTTATTGCCTTTTGGGAAAAGCTAATGTTGTATTTATTACTGACGAGTATTTATTATATAATAAGCTTAAAATTTAAAAAGTCACACCTATATTAAATTAAGTAGTGAAATTTGTGTCAATTTAATCCATAAAAAAAATCGGCTAAGAATTTCTTAGCCGATTTTTTTATTTAAAATGCTGAGGTTATAAAATCAGCATAGCATCACCATACGTGTAAAAACGGTAACCTTCTTTTATAGCCTCATCATACGCCTGGCGCATAAGGTCGTGGCCCATAAAAGCAGAGATCATCATTAACAAGGTAGATTTTGGTGTGTGGAAGTTAGTGATCATACAATCAGCTACACTAAAATCATACGGAGGGAAGATAAACTTGTTCGTCCACCCTGTATAAGGATTAAGTGTTCTGGCCGATGATACAGAACTTTCCATAGCACGCATACTTGTAGTACCTACAGCGCAAATTTTATGTTTTTTAACCTTGGCACTATTTACGATGTCGCAGGCTTTCTGGTCAATAATAAGCTCTTCCGAATCCATTTTATGTTTAGAAAGGTCTTCAACTTCAACAGGGTTAAACGTACCTAAACCTACGTGTAATGTAATTTCGGCAAAGTCGATACCTTTAATCTCTAAACGCTTAAGCAAGTGTTTAGAAAAGTGAAGGCCCGCAGTAGGTGCTGCAACAGCGCCTTCGTTTTTAGCATAAATAGTTTGGTAACGCTCTGCATCTTCAGGGGTTACTTCACGGTTTATGTATTTAGGTATTGGTGTTTCACCAAGTTCAGTAAGCTTGTTACGAAACTCTTCATACGATCCGTCATATAAAAAGCGAAGCGTTCGTCCACGAGATGTGGTATTGTCAATCACCTCAGCAACTAACGAGTCGTCATCGCCAAAATAAAGTTTGTTACCAATACGTATTTTACGTGCCGGGTCTACTAAAACGTCCCAAAGGCGTTGTTCAGAGTTTAACTCCCTCAACAAAAACACCTCTATACGTGCGCCAGTTTTTTCTTTATTACCATAAAGGCGTGCCGGAAAAACCTTGGTATTGTTAAGTACCATTACGTCGCCTTCCTCAAAATAGTCTATAACATCCTTAAAAAGCTTGTGCTCTATAGTCTTGGTTTTACGGTTAATAACCATAAGTTTAGACTCGTCCCTGTTTTCAGATGGGTATTCTGCAAGAAGCTCTTTTGGCAGGTTGAAATTGAAGTTTGATAATTTCATATATACTTTTAATTGGCTGCAAATATACTACTGTGAGACAGGCGTTGTCAAGTGTTTTGCGATATATTTATAATTAATATTGATGTTCAGTAATTTATAAGGTGTTTACAACAAAATTTAGGGCCTGTAAATCATCCCAAAAGGTAGGGAATGATTTAGATACCACACCCGCATTGTTAATAATAACGGGGGTTTTAATAGCAAGCGGTGCAAAAGCCATAGCCATACGGTGGTCGTTATACGTATCTACAGCAACGGCCTCAGCTGGCGGATTAAACCCGGCTTGCAATGTTAAGCTATCGTTTGTGACTGATATTTTCGCTCCAAATTTATCCAATTCGGTTTTTAGGGCCTCAAGGCGATCGGTTTCTTTAATTTTTAAAGTATGTAAGCCCGTTAAATGGCAGCCTATACCTAAACCAAAACACGTTACCGCAATAGTCTGGGCAATATCGGGCGTATTGTTTAGCTCAACGTTTAAAGTTTCGGGTTTAAAGTTGCGTTTGGTAAGTGTAATAGCGTTATCGTGAAAAGTAGTTTCAACTCCCAATTCTTTGTAAATCTCCGCTAATGCACTGTCGCCTTGCAGGCTATTTTCTTTATACGATGTTAAAACAATTTCAGTACCTACATTGGCCAATGCCACTATCGAATAAAAATACGATGCCGAACTCCAGTCGCTTTCTACAGTAATGATTGCCGGTTGCTGGTTGTTGGTTGCCGAATTTACCCTTATAACATTCCCTTCAAAACTATTTTCAATGCCAACTTCTGTAAGTAAAGCAAGTGTCATTTTTATGTAAGGAATGGAGGTTAGCTCGCCTTGCAGCGTTAACTCGAGTCCGTTTTCAAGCTTGCCTGCAATAAGTAATAGAGCCGTAATATACTGGCTGCTTACACCTGCATTTATGGCAACTTTATTTACAGTAAATTTTTTGCCTGTAATTTTTAGTGGAGGATACCCTTCGTTACCTAAATACTCAATTTGAGCGCCAAGGCTGCGAAGGGCATCTACCAAAACACCTATAGGGCGTTCTGTCATGCGTTGCGAACCGGTTAAGGTAATTTCGCGACCCTGCTGCAAAGCAAAATACGCCGTTAAAAAACGCATGGCGGTACCGGCGTGATGTATATCAATAACACTACCTGTATTTGCCAAAGCGCTTTGCATGGCTATGCTATCGTCTGACTCTGATATATTATTGATGCTAATGCCGGGATACAGAGCTTGTAACAGTAATAGCCTGTTAGTTTCGCTTTTAGATCCTGTAATTTTTATGCCTGCAGATTTTACAGGTTTATCTAACTGTAATTTAATATTCATGGTGAAACAACGTTGCTATGGGTTTTGCTTTTTCTTTTTAAGGGTAGCGGCTTTTTGCCTTAATTTTTGAAGTATAAATACATCGGCCAATGCTAAAAGCACCGACCATATAGATATAAACACCCATTTATTATTTATGCCCCAACCCACAACAAGCTCTATTATAACAGCTATTGTAAAGTAAATTGCAACAGCCGTTATAAGGTTTATTAGTTTTTTATTCACAACGTGTAATTTTACCAAAAATACAAAATTACTTTAGCTTATCGTTATTATGATGGCGGTCGTGGTCGCGTTTCGATTTTAAGTCCATCTTTTTATCAAATGCTTCCTGTAAATTAATACCGGTTTGATTTGCCAGGCACAATACCACAAAAACAACATCGGCAAGCTCTTCGCCTAAATCTTTATTTTTATCACTTTCTTTTTCACTTTGTTCACCATAACGGCGGGCAATAATACGGGCAACTTCGCCTACCTCTTCGGTAAGTTGTGCCATATTGGTAAGCTCGTTAAAGTAGCGCACGCCATGTTCTTTAATCCAGGTATCTACATCAAGTTGTGCATTTTGTATGTTCATGCTTATTGTTTTTTAAGTACAATTTTTTCGTTTTGTTTTTCTATTACTTTCTGGAAAAAGCCTTTTAGTGTTTCGTAATACTCCGGCGATATATTAGCATAATTTATATCGAGCGATACGCTTGCCTGTATTTGCTTACCATTATTAGCCAGCATGTATTTAAAACTACCTATATTTTCTTCCATAGATAATGAAAGCCCTTGCGGCAGCGATTCTACCACGTAACCATCGGGCAAGGTAATATTTATCATGTATTTATCCTGGTGCGGAAACACAAAATCTATAGGATATTCTCTTTTTTCCTGTTTGAACGGATTTTCGGTTTGCGTTAAAAACAACATTGGGGTAATATACATTTTATCGCCTATAACATCGGCAATGCTATTGTGGGTAAATTTATAATCTTCCATTACTGGTTTAGATAGTTCTTTAGCATTAGTTACTTTATAGTCGGCAATTTCAATGCCTTTATATTCGCCCTCAAGTTTTTCTAAATAACTTTCCTGGCTTAGGCCGCTGTAATTTTCCCTAAAATTATAAGCATTATAATCAGTGTACATATCACGGGCAGTACCTGTTGCTTTACCAGCTCCGTCTAACTGTACCATTAAGTTAATTTGTTCTTTAGATACAGTTTGTGGTGTAAGGTCTACCGCTACAGATGTGCCATCGTTACGTATTACGCGGCCCATCCAGTTAATAGCCCTTGATGGTAAAATATTAGGCATAGCCGATTTTGATGTAGCATCCAGCAACACGGTTTTATTATCTAATTGTACCGATGCTATTACGTAGTTAAAAGCAGTACGGTTAGCAAACAGCGCAATTTTATTATTACGTGTACTTATAAGTACGGGGTTAGCATCCAGGTTTGCAAAGCGCAGCATGGCGGTAAGCATAAGGTTAATTTCGGCAACATTACCTACTTTGTTAGTGTATGCTTTTTTAACGCCATCATCGCAGGTATAACCAAAATTTTCGTTCCAGTTCATGCGGTTTTTAACGTAGTTAAAAATGGCTGCGGCTTTCTCTGTAGGTGTTGTAAGGCCGGCAAGCAGTGCTTTAACGTCATCTTCAAAATATCCTGTTTTTTTAAGCTCAGGGCCAAAACTATCATAGTCATAAATTGTTTTTGTAACATCTTCCCAATTGGTACTGTAGGTTTTTACAGCGCTGTTAGGGTACTTAACAAGCGATAGTTCATGCTCTACACTTGCCGAATAATTATTAATGTTGTTTACATACCGTTCAGATTTCATTGCCGGAAGATTATCCAGGCTGTAAAGTATGTTATTTTGTAAGTAGTCGGTCTTATCTGTAGTAACTGTGGTTGTAACAACATAATTACCGGTACGCTCTTTATTGTTTATAATTATAGACCTGTTTGTAGATGTTTTAGTAACCTTGGGAGCATAATATCCTCTAAAGTTAGGGTTAAACATAAAATATTCCGGAACCTTTGTGGTAAATTCTGAATGTTTTACGGGTATATTTTCCTGAAATTGCCAATCGGGCATTACATGTATAAACGGCGATGTTATGGTGTATTGATACTCTACAATACTGCCCTCTTTTACATCAGGCATCATTATTTTTTTTCTTTTCCAGTATTTGTTGGTTTGCTCTGTAAACTCGCCTTCGCTTTTTAGCTTTGTTTTTTTAATTTCGCCATTTACAATATTGTAAGTAACTGCTTTACGCACAGCTATACTTTCTTTGTCACTGTCAGAACTGTAATACGCAATGCTTTTATTGGCCCAGTCGTAGCCATCTTTATTATAAATTTTAATTTTCATTTCAACCTCTGTAACAAGGTTAAAGCCGGTACTTTCGTTATAACTTATTAGCGATTCTCCCTTACTGTACAGTATTGTTGCCGGAGCAGATGCATCTGTAGGGTGCGCTTTTTCCTGTAATTCTGCAAGGGTAACTTCACCCAGCTCGTATTTTTGAGCCTGCGCAGATAATCCTGCAATTAAAAACAAGCTTAAAATTTGAATTAGTTTTTTCATAGTATTGGGTTAATGGTGGTTGCTGTATTAAGAGTTATGCTTTTACAAGCACTATTTTTTCGTTTTGTTTTTCAATCATTTTTTGGTAAAAATCTTTAAGCGTTTTGTAATAATCGGGAGATACACTGCTATAGTTAATATCAAATGTAACCGATACCTGGATGGTAGTATCTGCAGCCGAAATATTGTATTTAAAGCTGCCTATATTTTGCTCCATACTTATAGATATAGGTTGCGGGAATGATTCTACTTTATAACCGGGCGGTATTTTAAGTATAATAGTATATTTGTCCTGTCGCGGAAATGAAAAATCTATAGGGTACTCGCGGGTTTCCTGCTTAAGCGGGTTAACAGTATGGGTTAAAAACAATAGCGGGTTAAAATAAATTTTTCCATTTATATTATCTGTCACAAGGTTGTGTGTAAATGCATATTCTTCAACTAAAGGTTTGGTAGCCTCTTTTTGGTTGGTAACCTTATAATCGTTTATAGTAATGCCTTTATAATTTTTTTCAAGCTCCTCCAAGTAAGATTCCTGCTGGGTATTGCCATATTTTTCTCTAAAAATAAAGGCCTCATAATCCCAGTACTGGTCGCGTACTTTACCGCTAATTGTGCCATTAGCAGCCATCTCAGCCACAATACTAATAGACTCTTTACTGTTTGTTTTCGGCATTAAATCAATTTCCTCAGTGTCGCCATTTTTTTTAATAAGCCTTCCTTGCCAGTTTAATGCTCTTGTAGGCATTATGTTGGGTTGTGCATATTTGCTTGTAGCATCCAGCAAAAGCGTTTTATCGCCTGTTTTTACAGCAGCAATTACATAATTATAAGCGTAGCGGGTAGGAAATAGTGCCACACCATTAGCGCGGGTACTTACTAATACCGGGTTAGCATCCAGGCCTGCATAACGCAACATTGCCGTAAGCATGAGGTTAATTTCGGCAGTATTGCCCACCTTTGCTTCATAAGCTTTTTTTACGCCCGTATCGCACATATAGCTGTTTTCGCCATTCCAGTTCATGTATGCCTTTACATAATCAAAAATTGCGGTAATCTTTTCTGTCTCAGTGGCTGTTTTAGGTATTAACGGATCGATAGCTGCTTCAAAGTATGAATTAAATCGTAACTCGCGGCCAAATTTTTCATGCTCGTATATTTTTTTGGCAACCGTTTTCCAGTCGGTAGCATAATATTCAGGTTGCTGGTTAGGCATACCTATAGCAGCTAATTCGTATTTTACAATACCTGTAAAATTATCTATATTGGTTACATAAGCTTCATCTTTAATAGGAGGGATGTTTTTTGCGGTATAATTAATATAGCTTTCTTTAGTTTGCGTTTTTTTGTTTAAAACCGTTTGACTTATAGATGTATCTATAGTTATATAGCCCACTTTATAAACATTGTAATAAAAATACTCTGGTATCCAAACATCATACCTAACATCATTAGCCGGTATGCCGTACTGAAAATAAAAATCGCGAAACTCGCCAAAATAGGGCGTGCGGATGGTATACTTATATTCTATCACGCTACCTTCCCTCACATTAGGCAGTGTTATTTTTTTACGTGTATAATCTTCCTGCAGCGTTTCTTCAAACTGACTGTCGGTTTTCATAGCTGTTTTTTCTACTGTACCGCCTACCAGGTTGTATGTGTTTGCTTCACTAAAATATCCTTTAGCCCTTTTGCTTCCCGAATAAAAATCTATTTTAGGGTTAGCATAATCATAGCCATCTTTTTTATATATTTTAATACGGCTATATACCTCTGTAACCATTACCCAGTAATTATCTACCAGCTCATACCATGTTTTGCCATGTTTATAAAGATATGCCGCTACTGCGGTACTATCCTGCGGATGTGTTTTTTGTGCCAGCTCATCCTTGTTTATCCTTGGGGGTACAGGTATGCTTAATAACTCCTGAGCCTGGGTGCTAAAACAGGTTGTTAAAAACAAAAGTAAAAATTTGGTAATTTTCATTTTAGAAATATATATATGAAAGAGAAAATACATATGTAATTCTCTTTCGCTGTAATAATCAGAATTTTTAGGGTGTAGTAATTAGTTGTTTTTTACAAGTACCACTTTAGCATTATCATTACGGGCAATTTTTTCTCTAAACTGCCTGTAATTTTCATATTCACTGCTGGCATATAAACCTTCGTTTACCTGTAACGATCGTTTAAAAATCATTTTGGTTGGGCTTACAACTTCATAAAAGGCTTTGTATTCGCCAAATTTATCGGTAATAGTAACATTTTCCGGTTTAGCTTCCATAGTAAAACCTGTAGGCAGGTTAATAGTAATTTCATCTTCATCATAATAACCGGTAGCAATTTCAAACGGCATTTTACGGTTACGGTACCTTTGCGGAATTAATGTTGACTGATTAAACGCGTTAACAGCAAACATAACCCTGTTACCACTTTTATTACAGTACCCTTCAGCTTCAAGATTAATATCCTCTGTAAATACCTGAGTATCGGCATTGTTTTGCAAGCCTGTTTTTTTAAGTTTGATGTTGTTAATATTGCTAAAGCGTGATTTATATTCTTTATCTAATTCGTCTGGCGATTCATGCTCTAAATAATAAGCATGGTCATACTGTATACCTTTAGATACTATTTGTAGCCCGCCGCTTAAAGCCCCAGCTTCGCTAATAGTATAAGTACCTTTACTTAACTGGCTGTTGCCTTTAGTATCGTACACATGGGTACGTACAATTTCGCCTTTTTCTGGTTTTACCAATAATGCCATACGGTTATCGGTGAAATCGCCCTGAAACCCAAAGGGAGCCGTTTGACTTGTACATTCCAGCCATACAAGCTGCCCATTATTAGGTATGGCAAGCACGGCGTGGTTACCCTGCATACTCACAAAATCTTCACGAATATCCTGCCTTTTCCTATCGCCATAAATAATGGCATAATACGAGTCTACACCCACCACTTTAAGCAATGCACGTGTGTAATTGCTTAGTGCCTTACAATCGCCATAACCCAGGCGGTCTACATCTTTAGCAAGCATGGGTTTCCAGCCGCCAATACCCAACTGAATGCTAATGTAACGGGTTTTACTCTGCACATATTGGTATACTATTTTCGCTTTTTTAAGCGGATCTGTCTCTGTGCTTACCAGTGCTTTTATTTTATTTTGAGTTTCAACAGGCAGTTCATCAGTACCTGTTAGCAGGTTAGTATATACCCAGGCACCAAAGGTTTCCCAGCTGCTGGCTTCGCCATCTACACCTTCTAAATGAAATTTTTCCAGGCCAAAAAGTACATGTGGCCTTACTTTATTAAACGATGGCGAATAATCTTCACTACGCTGTGCTGCAATATTTTCGGCAGAAAGCGATAACGTGTTACCGGTTTGCACTTTGTTAAGCGTGACTTCGCCAAAATTATAGTCTTTAAATTTAAAACCAAGATCGGCAGGATATGTAATGTTAAATATCGATTTTTCGGTGCTCACAAAAGTACCTTCAACCGGAAGCCATTTTGGTATAAATGCCGTGTTTGAAGTTTCTGTTTCGCTGGTGTAAACTACAGTATACGGATATTGTGTAGGCGTATAGTCAAGATATAGCAGTTTATTATCGGTTATGGTTGAGCCTTGTGAAACACTTTGCTCTTTAAAATCTTTACGCTTATATTTTTTTACCAATGTTCCGTTCGCGTCGTAAATAACAGCTTCGATAGAACGTATTGATGTAGACTTATCGAAATATTCCGACGCATCCATATAACCTGTGCCTTTTTCGTTTAGTACTGTTACTATTCGGGTCTTCTTTTCAATCATCGATTTGCGCGAGGCAATAGTAATATCAGTCTGGTCGAGGCGAATTACCGCGTTGGCATTTTCGGTTAAGCCATCATGAATAGTGGCTACAGTGTAGTTTTGTTGTGCAAGCGCGGGTAGCGTAAATAACGCGACAAGTAAAAGGGTGATTCTTAAAGGCATGTTAAAATTGTTGGTTCGCCAAAAGTAATTGATTTTGGCAGAAACAAAAATTTTATTCTTTTAATTTAGTATCAATAATTATGGTAACGGGGCCATTATTAAGTAATGCTACTTTCATATCGGCACCAAAGCGACCTGTTTGTACGGGTTTTCCTAAATCTAACTGCATTTGTTGAACAAATGCCTCGTAGAGCGGAATGGCAACATCTGGCTTGGCGGCCTTAATGTACGATGGGCGGTTGCCTTTTTTGGTAAGGGCATGCAGTGTAAACTGACTCACAATAATAATATCGCCATCAATATCCTGAACAGATAAATTCATTACACCATCGGCATCGCCAAAAATCCTGAGTTTTGTAATTTTTGACGATAGCCATTCGATATCTTCCTGCGTGTCGGCATCTTCAATACCTACCAATATAAGTAGTCCTGTCTTAATATCGGCAACAACTTCATGGTCAATCGTGACCGATGCTTCGCTTACACGCTGTAATACCGCTTTCATAATTATTCAAGGTCAAGGTTTTTACCTTCGCCATAAATATCGGTGCGGTAATGTTCGTCTTCGCCTTCCAGCATTTGCAGATAGCTTTTATAACGCGACCAGGCTATTTCATCATTATCTAAAGCTGCTTTAACGGCGCAATGCGGCTCATCTTTATGGAGGCAGTTGTGGTATTTACATTGGTCTTTAATAGCAAAAAACTCCGGGAAATAGTGTCCTATTTCGGCTTTTTCCATATCAACCATACCAAAACCGCGTATACCGGGAGTATCTATAATTTTAGCTCCAAAATCAAGGTCGAACATTTCGGCAAAAGTAGTGGTGTGCTGCCCTTGACTGTGTTGCAGGGATATTTTTTTTGTCTTTAAATTAAATTCCGGCTGAATGGTATTTACCAACGTGCTTTTACCCACACCCGAATGCCCGGAGAACATACTCACGTTGTCCTTCATTTCGGCTTTTAAATCTTCAATACCAATAAGCGATTCCGATGATACTTTTAAGGACTTGTAGCCAATGCGGCTATATATAAATTCCAGATACAATTGCTCATCACTGGTTTGCTCATCATACGTATCTATTTTATTAAAAACGATAATGGCAGTAATGCCATAAGCCTCGGCAGTAACTAAAAAGCGGTCGATAAAACTGGTGGTGGTAGGCGGGTTGCCAATAGTAACCAGTAAAAACAGCTTATCTATATTACTGGCAATAATATGCATTTGCTTAGACAGGTTAACCGATTTACGCACAATATAGTTTTCGCGCTCCTGTATATTGGTAATAATTCCTGTGGTGGTATCGGTAGTTTCTTCAAGGTCGAAATCAACAATATCGCCCACAGCAACGGGATTCGTACTCTTAATACCTTTCATGCGCAGTTTGCCCTTAATACGGCATTCGTATGCAGCGCCTTCATCTGTTTTTACGGTGTACCAGCTCCCTGTAGATTTATATACCAATCCTGTCATACCGCAAAGATAATAATCTATGCAAATATGCACTGTACAAATGATTAATAAAAAAAGGTTAGCTTTTTACGGCTAACCTTTTGTGGATATATTAAATTAAATATTATTTATTATTAATAACTTTCTCTTGGTGGCTAATACTTTCCTGGTGAATGGCTTTAAAAATATCTACAATAAAATCCTGGCTTAAACCTTTATCAATACCTTCGGCAGTCATTTTATCCAAAATTTCATTCCAGCGCCTGTTTTGTAAAACAGCTACATTGAATTCTTTTTTAAGGCTGCCTATTTTTCCGGAAACCTTCATACGCTTCGCTAAAATATCGATTATAGTATTGTCATAATCATCAATATCAATACGCAGTGCAGCCATTTTTGTATTGTAATCAGCATCCTGGCCAGTTACTTTACGCACTTTAAGGTCTTCAAAAATTTGTTTAAGTTTAGTAGGGGTAACCTGCTGTGCAGCATCGCTCCAGGCGTTATCCGGGTCGGTATGTGTTTCTATAATAAGCCCGTCATAATTAAGGTCAAGTGCCTGTTGCGAAACCTCCTGAATCATATCCCTTCTGCCGGTAATGTGACTTGGGTCGATGATAAGCGGTAAATCAGGAAATTTATTTTGTAACTCGATAGCCAGCTGCCATTGCGGAATGTTACGGTATTTAGTTTTTTCATACGTAGAAAACCCACGGTGAATAACCCCAAGCTTTTTAATACCCGCATTGTACAAACGCTCTACACCACCCAGCCATAAAGCTAAATCTGGGTTTACCGGGTTTTTAACAAGTACAATTTTATCGGTACCGGCAAGGGCATCGGCAATTTCCTGTACGGCAAAAGGATTAACAGTTGTACGGGCACCTATCCACAACACATCAATATCATGTTCTAAAGCCAGTTTTACGTGGGTAGCATTAGCCACCTCGGTAGCCATAAGCAGGCCGGTTTCGGCTTTTGCTTTTTGAAGCCATTTAAGTCCGATGGCACCTACACCCTCAAACCCACCCGGGCGCGTACGCGGTTTCCAGATACCGGCACGGTAAATACTCACGTCGCTATCTTTAAGCTCGTGAGCAATTTTTAAAACCTGCTCTTCGGTTTCGGCACTGCAGGGGCCTGCAATTACCAATGGATGCTCCAGTTTAAAATCATCTAACCAGGTGCGTAATGCTATACTATTTTCCATAATGCTTTTTTTATATTTTTTAAATCTTTGTCTTTATCTAATCTCTCTCATCTAAACGTCTTCTATTGTATCCCGTTTAAAATATTTTTTATCCTATTGGTGTTTTCCATCTCGTTAAACATACCGTTGTAATCGTCATTATCCAGCAATTGCTGAAAGTTTTGCAAATTAGCAATGTATTGTTGCAAAGCCTGGCTCACATTTGTTTTATTTTCTTTAAATATCGATGCCCATGTTACGGGCGAACTCTTAGCTAACCTAACCGTGCTGGCAAAACCACTTCCCGCCATGTCAAAAATGTCACGTTCATCTTTTTCTTTTTCAATAACCGTTTTACCAAGCATAAACGAACTAATGTGCGACAGGTGCGAAACATAAGCAATGTGCTTATCGTGCGAAACAGGATCCATATATCGAATTCGCATTCCTAATTTACTAAACAATTCCAGTGCTCTTTCCTGAAGTTTGAATGCTGTTTTTTCGACTTCGCAGATGATGTTCGTTTTACCACTAAACAGCCCTTCAATAGCTGCCGATGGTCCCGAAAACTCAGTACCCGCAATAGGGTGGGTGGCAATAAAATTACGCCTTCGCGGATGATTTTCAACCGCTTTGCAAATTGCCGCTTTGGTAGACCCTGCATCTATTACAATTGTATTCTCGCCAATATAATTCAGAACTTGCGGTAACATTTCTGCCAGTACATTTACCGGGACAGCTACAATAACCCAGTCGGCGTTTGCTACATCTTCTATTGTAGCCTGCTCGCTTACAATTCCCAGTTTAAGGGCTTCTTCAATGTGACTCTCATTAGCATCTATGCCATAAAGTATTGCTTCGGGATATGCTTTTTTAATATCTAAAGCCAGCGAACCGCCTATTAGCCCAAGGCCTATTATGTATACTTTCATGATGTTTTTGTTTCAGGTTTCAGGTTTAAAGTTTTAGATTCTGAAGCTTAAAATCTCGCGATGGCCTGAGTAATGGTTTCTTCCGGTGCGCATAATGAAAACCTAACGTATCCCTCTCCGGCAGTGCCAAATACAGTACCCGGCGTTAAAAATATATGTTTATCGTGCAATATGCTATCTACGTATGCTTCGGCATTATCAATTCCGTTAGGCAGTTTTGCCCATACAAATAAGCCCGCTGTATCGGGGCTATAAGTGCAGCCTAAAACATCTGCCAGTTTAAAAATAAGGTCACGCCTTTTAGCGTATGTTGTATTTAAATCAGTAAACCATGAGGTGTCGCTTTGCAACGCGGTAATAGCACCTTTTTGAATGCCATAAAACATACCGCTATCCATATTGCTTTTTACTTTAAGCACAGCGTCTATAAGCTCTGGGTTGCCCATAACCATGCCCACACGCCAGCCCGCCATATTAAAGGTTTTGCTGAGTGAGTTCAACTCCAAAGCTACCTCTTTCGCACCTTCAGCCTGAAAAACCGATAGCTGCTCATCATTCAATACAAAACTGTACGGGTTATCGTTCACAATTAAAAAGTTATGCTTTTTAGCCAATGCCACCAGTTTTGTAAACATGGCTTTGCTGCCTTTTGCTCCCGTAGGCATGTGCGGATAGTTCGTCCACATAATTTTTACGGCAGATAAATCCATCGCTTCTAAAGCCTCAAAATCAGGTTCCCAATTGTTATCTGCCGAAAGGTTGTAAAAAACAGGATCTGCACCTACCAGCTTAGTGGCCGATGTATACGTTGGGTATCCCGGATTTGGTATAAGCACTTTATCGCCTTCGTTTAAAAATGCCATAGATATGTGCATGATACCCTCTTTAGATCCCATTAACGGTAAAATTTCGTTAACCGGATTAAGGCTTACGCCAAAGTGGGTGCTGTAAAACGCTGCTATAGCTTCACGCAGTTCCGGCAATCCCTGATAACTTTGGTATTCGTGCGCCTTAGCATCGGTCATCGCGCTGCTTATAGCTTCAATAACTTGTGCCGATGGTGGCAAATCGGGGCTGCCAATACCCATATTAATTACTTTTTTGCCATCGGCTATCATTTGGCGCACTTCGCGCAGTTTGCCCGAAAAGTAATATTCCTTTACCTCGTCGAGCCTGGTTGCAGGTGCTATCATAATTGTCCGTTTTTATATTCGCCCAATACTTTAAAATGGGTAGTCATTAATTCTATTATTGCCTTTGCCTTGTCGTAATGCTTGTACTTTTCGAAAGTAACATCTACAAAAAATGAGTATTTAAAAGGCGTTTCGGCAATGGGCATGCTTTGTATTTTGGTAAGGTTAAGCTTGCAGTTGTTCATTACATTAAGCAGGGTGGCAAGGCTGCCGGGAGTATCGTCCAGTTCAAACTTTAGCGATGCCTTATTAATCTCCTCTTTAGGGATAACCTTGTTTTGTGTTTTTAAAATAACAAAACGCGTCTGGTTATTTTTAATATTATGTATGCCCGCCCCTAGTATTTGTAACCCGAACATTTGCGCGGCAATAGGGCTGCCCACTGCGGCAATACCCATAAGCTTGCCTTCATTAATTTGCCTTGCGGTTTCGGCAGTATCTGCACTTTCTACCAGTTTCAGGTGTGGGTGCTGCCTAAAAAACTCACTGCATTGCAATAGCGCCATAGGGTGCGAGTGTACCTCTTTAATATCATCAATCGTCTGGCCGTCAAGCGCCATAATATTCATGTGTATGTTAAGGTAGTGCTCGCCTATAATGTGCAGGTTGTTATGGTCTATCAAGGCATAGTTAGGTATAATCGATCCCGCGATCGAATTTTCCAACGCCATAATAGCAAGGCCTGTACGGTTTTGCACGAGGCTTTGCACCAGCACGGGGAACGACATGCATTCTTCTAATGCTACCTCGCTGCCAAAATATTCGCCGGCAACCTGGTGGTGAAACGACCCTTTAATACCCTGTATTGCTATTTTTGTTTCCATACGTTTTGAGCAAAAAAAAATCCCGATGAGTACATCGGGATTATATATATTGTGTTTTAATAATTTCGTTCTTATACAACAATACAACCCCTGCCCTCATTCCAGAAGAAATAAAAATAGGTGTTAAAAAATATTGCAGTGTTCATGTTGCGTATTTGTTGTTTGGCTAAAGTAGAAAATTTTTTTATTGCCGCAACAAAAGAAATGTGAAATTTTTTAAAAAGTTTAGCTTTTAAAATCAACCTTCTAAAATGTGTTTTAAATTATTAAGGCTAATATCAAGGTCTTTACCTAATATACCTTTCATTGCAGCGCCCATTAAATTTATGGGGTAGGGGCTTTTACCAGTCATGCCCCAGATTACTTTAGTGCTATGCTCTGTAAGTGCCTCGGTAGTTTGGTAAATGTGGGCAGTACTTGCAAAAGGCCTTATAAACCTGATTTCTGTAGTAATATGTTCGCCATCAAAAACGCCGGTAATTTCCTGTTCGCCGGCACCTGCTTTTTTATTGCCGTCCCACGCATAAATAAATCCTACAGTGCCGTCAGTACCCGTAAAGGTTTTTTTCATATTAGGATCGGTCATCACCCATTTGCTGTAATAGTCCTGGTTTTTAATGTGCTTTAAGTAATTAAAAACATCATGTTTAGGCGCGTTAATAACCATAACACGTTCTACACTATATTCTTTCGGAACAAAAAGTGCAATTACAAGCGGTATCGCAACTATAATAATAATTATTAAAAGTAGGGTCATGGTTATATGATTTGAATACATGAATTTAAGAATTTTTTTTCAGATTTTGGATTGTTCGATATTTCGAATTATCTAAAATTCCAAAGATCTATTCATCCATCATCAAATTGCCAAATTTTCAAATCGACAAATAAATCCAATTATGTGCCCTATATTTGCCGCATAAGTTCTTTACTTAATTTCTTTCAAACGGAAATGGTTATCGGCGAAAGCCGTTATTAAAAGGGAATCGTGTGCAAATCACGAACTGTCGCGCAACTGTAAGTAACGCAAAAAGTTTTTACCCATGTTGCCCACTGTCTGTACAATCAGATGGGAAGGGCGGTAAAAATGTTACAAGTCAGGAGACCTGCCATTACTAACTTGACAATGCTTTCGCGATTTGAGGCTATTGGTTACAACACACGGCATGGGTAAACTATGTGCTGTTGGCACTACTATACTCTTAAGGCATTGTGAAATGGGCAAAAGGGCTTTTAACAAATTTATTAATTTTTTAAAAGCAAAAAAATGTTCACAAACAATCTTGGCTACCCACGCATTGGTAGCAACAGGGAATTAAAAAAAGCCTGTGAAAACTACTGGGCAGGTACAATTACCCAAACCGAATTACTGGAAACTGGCAAACAGCTAAGGCAGCACAACCTTAACCTTCAAAAAGAGGCAGGTATCGACCTTATTCCGTCTAACGATTTTTCGTTTTACGATCAGGTGCTCGATTTATCGCTAACACTGGGCGCAATCCCTAAACGTTATGAGGTATTAGGTACCGATGATAAACTTAGCCTTTACTTTGCTATGGCGCGCGGTTACCAACAAAACGGACTGGATGTTACCGCAATGGAAATGACAAAATGGTTCGATACCAACTACCATTACATAGTTCCTGAATTTTATGCCGATCAGCAATTTTCGTTCTTCTCAAAAAAAATAGTCGAAGAATTTTTAGAGGCTAAAGCCAACGGTATACAAACAAAGCCTGTACTTATAGGCCCTGTATCGTACCTTTTATTAGGTAAAGAAAAAGAAGCAGGTTTTGAAAGAATCGACCTGATTGAAAAATTATTACCGGTGTATCTTAAAATACTATCTGAATTGGTTAATAATGGCGCTGAGTGGGTGCAGTTTGATGAGCCTTTTCTGGCGTTAGACCTTACTGATAAAGATAAAAGTGCCTACACCTATGTGTACAACGAAATAAAAAATAAATTCCCGAAACTTAAAGTATTACTAGCTACCTATTTTGAAGGCCTTGCCGATAATGCGCCACTTGCGGTCGCGTTACCTGTGTGTGCTTTGCATATAGATTTAGTGCGCAACCCAGAGCAGCTTGATGCAGTTCTTGCAATTGTACCCGAAGGTTTAAGCCTGTCGCTTGGTCTTGTCGATGGCCGTAACATTTGGAAAAACGATTTTCAGGCATCGCTTAAAACAATCGATAAAGCAGTGCGTAAACTAGGTAAAGATTGTGTTATTGTGTCGCCATCGTGCTCACTTTTACATTCACCCTGCGATTTAGAATTAGAAACTAACGATGCGGTTTTAACTCCCGAAATAAAGCAATGGCTTGCCTTTGCTAAACAAAAAATTAGCGAAATTGTAGTATTAAAACAACTGGCTAACAGCGATAATATTACCAATGCTGCCAATAGCCTGAAAGAAAATATTGCAGCAAATGCTTCCCGTAAAACATCGGCATTAATACATAATACTGCTGTAAAAAACAGGGTAGCGTCCATTACAGTAAACGATGCTAAACGCGATAACCCGTACAGCACCCGTAAAAATATACAGGCCGATGCGCTTAAGTTACCATTATTCCCAACAACAACTATAGGCTCTTTCCCGCAAACGGCTGAGGTTAGGAGTTGGAGGGCGCAGCTTAAAAAGGGCAGTATTACCCAAAGCCATTACGAAGAACTGGTTAAAAAAGAAACCGAGGCAACCATACGTTTTCAGGAAGAAATAGACATGGATGTTTTAGTACATGGTGAGTTTGAACGTAACGATATGGTTGAATATTTTGGCGAACAGCTAGACGGTTTTACCTTTACTAAAAACGGCTGGGTACAAAGTTATGGCAGCCGTTGCGTTAAGCCACCGGTTATTTACGGCGATGTTTCACGACCACAACCCATGACGGTTAAATGGTCGGCGTATGCGCAATCGCTTACCAGTAAAATTGTTAAGGGCATGCTTACGGGGCCGGTTACTATTTTACAATGGTCGTTTGTGCGCAATGACCAGCCCCGTAAAGATACCTGTACGCAAATTGCGTTAGCCATTCGCGATGAGGTTACCGATCTTGAAGCAGCCGGCATAAGGGTTATTCAAATCGACGAACCCGCTATTCGCGAAGGTTTGCCATTACGTAAAAAAGACTGGCAGCAGTATTTAGAGTGGGCAGTGACAGCTTTCAAGATATCGGCATCGGGTGTTGAAGATAAAACACAAATACATACCCACATGTGTTATTCTGAATTTAATGATATTATTAGCAACATTGCCGATATGGATGCCGATGTGATTACTATAGAATGTTCGCGCTCGCAAATGGAACTGCTGGATGCCTTTGCCGATTTTAAATATCCTAACCAAATAGGTCCCGGCGTGTATGATATTCACTCGCCGCGTGTACCGTCTAAAGAAGAAATGGTTAACTTAATGGATAAGGCTATACAGGTTATTCCGTTAGAACAATTGTGGGTAAATCCGGATTGCGGACTTAAAACCCGCCACTGGCCAGAAACGAAGCTGGCATTAACAGAGATGATTGCAGCTGCTAAAGATTTGAGGTTAAAACAATTGGCTTTCTCATAAGATTTTTTAAATTCTGCCTGCTGATATTAGTCATATTGCAGGCAGAATTATTACCTTTGTAGCCTTGAATACAAGACTGACTTACAATGAACAAAATTAATGCAGTAATCACTGCTATAGGGGGTTATGTGCCCGACACCATTTTGGACAATGCCGCATTGGAAAGAATGGTAGATACCTCTGACGAATGGATTGTGGCCCGAACGGGTATAAATGAACGCAGGATTGCCTCAGACCCTGCCATGGCAACGTCGGACATGACTGTTTTAGCGATACAAAACCTTATTGAAAAATCGGGTATAGACCCAACAGAAATAGACTGTCTTGTACTTGCAACTTCTACCCCAGACCATGTTTTGGCACCTACCGCATCGGTAGTTTGCGAAAAGGCCGGGTTAACGGGAGCTTTTGGTTTCGATCTTAATGCCGCATGCAGCGGCTTTTTATATGCTTTATCTACAGGGGCTGCCTTTGTAGAATCTGGCCGTTACAAAAAAGTACTTGTAGCCGGTACCGATAAAATGAGCAGTATTGTAAATTATGAAGATCGTAATACCTGTATTCTTTTTGGCGATGGCAGTGGCGTTGTGCTGCTGGAACCATCTGAAAAAAACATAGGTATACAGGATAATATTTTCCGTACAGATGGTAATGGCGTTAATTTTCTGTCGGTTCCGGCCGGAGGATCTGTAAGCGGTACCACTCAGGAAACGTTAGACGGGCGTAAACATTACGTACAGCAAGATGGAAAAACCGTTTTTAAAAATGCTATAAGGGGCATGAGCAGCGTTTGTAAAGATGTGCTTGTAAAAAACAACCTTACGGCAGATGATATTGACTGGGTTATACCACACCAGGCTAACCTGCGCATTATAGATGCCGTAGGCCAAAAACTTGAAATAGCTAAAGAAAAAGTAAAGGTTAATATTCAGCGATATGGTAATACCACATCGGCTACGTTGCCACTTTGCCTTTGGGATTTTCAGGCCGATTTTAAACCCGGAGATAAAATACTGTTTACCGCTTTTGGTGCAGGCTTTACCTGGGGCGCTACCTATGCAATATGGGGCGATTTACGTACAAACAAAAACTAATAAATGACTTTACAGGAAAAAATAGACGCTGCCGAAACTCACATTTTTAAGGCAGTGTTCCCTAATACAACAAATCATTATGATACACTTTTTGGTGGTGCGGCTATGCACCTAATGGATGAGGTTGCCTTTATTACCGCAACCCGTTTTAGCAGGCAGCGTGTAGTTACCGTGAGCAGCGACCGTATCGACTTTAAAAAACCAATACCTGCCGGTACTTTTGCCGAGTTTATTGGTAAAGTTGAGCACATTGGTAACACCAGTATGAAGGTACATGTAGAAATTTTTGTAGAAGATATGTATACTACAAAACGAGAAAAAGCAATAACCGGTAGTTTTACGTTTGTTGCTATTGACGAAAATAAAGAGCCTACACCTATTAATAAATAAATTAGCTTTAAAATAGTAAAAAGGAGAAATTTCAATTGAAGTTTCTCCTTTTTGTTTGTGCCGCATTCCATTTCGACGAAGGAGAAATCTCTAAAGTTATCCAAGGATTTTCACCTACACTTCGCTTCGTTCGAAATGGAATATTAGCGATGGTCATTGCGAGGCACGAAGCAATCTATTTTAGGTTGCCGCGCTCAGTTGCACTGCGCTCGCAATGACCGCCGCTTGGCTTATATAGACAAATGAAATACTCTTACTAAAACAAATTATAACGCATTCCTAAAAATACACGCCTGCCCTGTAACGATGCATAATTGTAACTGGTATCGAATGTATAGCCGTTGGGGTTATTTACAGGGTCGTTTACGTTTTTATTAAATGGGTCGAACGGGCGCATAAGGGCATACTTAGGCACGAAGTCGAATATGTTTTTAAACCCTGCGTAAATTTCCAGCCCGTAGTCAAACTTTTTAGTAAACTGAATATTAGCAATGGCAAACCAGGGGGAATATTCCGGTCGGTAATCATTAGGCTGTATGGGCAGTCGCATTGGGCCATACCAGTTACCGGTAAGGTCTGCGCTGTAATTATTGGGGAAGCTGTAACTCGCTATAAAATTACCCGACCATTTGGGCGCGTGTAATTGCTGTGTTCGTTCAAGCCGGCCTGCAGCATTTTCTTCCATCAAAAAAACATCCATATACGATATACCTGCCATAATTTTTAGTGGAAAAGTAAAGGTAACATCGGTGTTAAGCGAAACCCCCTGCGATATACCATGGCCTTTCAGGTTGTCGTAAATAATTTTGGTAGGGTCGGTATCAAAATCACCCACAATTTTATTAGTAAAATAAGAGTAGAAACCTGTAGCATCAAAACTTAAAACAAAATCATCGGTAGGTATTTTAAGGACATAGTTAAGATTACTGTTGTACGATCGTTCGGGGTTTAACGCCCCTGCAATAACCACTTCTCGTGCCCCTGTAAGCGCGGCATGGTCTTCGGTAAAAAGGTTTACTACTCTAAAGCCGGTTCCAAAGCTGGCACGTATAATATTACTGTTATTGGGCGCAAATTTATAAGCCACCCGTGGCGAATGCACCGCGCCGTGGTTTTTATCATAATCAAAACGGTAACCGCCTAAAAGTTTATGCTTATCATTCAGCGTCCATTCGTCCTGAATAAACAATCCCGGCAATGGGGTTTCCTGTGGCTGGTTCCTGCCCGTTACAGTAGCGGTAGCAGGCGTGTTATCGTCATATAATGTATAACGCATGGCAGCACCTAACAAAAAAGTATGCGCATCATTAAACTTTTTATCCCAGTAAGCCTGTAAAAAAGCAACCTGTTGCGTAGCCATATAGGGTGTAGCGCCATAATACGAATTTTGGTCGTGCCAGTTGTAAGAGAACTGGGTAAAGATACGTTCGGTAGTAGGCAGCTGATACATACCAATAATTTCGGCACGTTTGGTATATACACTTTCGCCATAAATGCTATCGCTGCCACGCCATTGTTTGGTCCAGTTCATTTCGCCACCCCAACGGTCTTCGTATACATAACGGGCGGCAAGGCTTGCAACACGATTTTCGGCACGGTCAAAATTCCACTTATTGAAAATCGAAATACGGTTTTGCTGGGTAACATCGGTAAAATTATCGTTGTTTTTATTGGCCTTAACATTGTAGTTAAAGTAGTTAATACCTAATAGTGATGTTGCTTTACCCGCTTTAAACTTAACAGCGCCATCCAGGCTTTGCTCGCCCCAGCTGGTAAAAAAGTAATCGGCACTTATGCGTGGTGCTTTGTAGGGCGCTTTTGTAATCACATTAATAATGCCACCCATAGCTTCCGATCCATAAAGCGATGATGCCGGCCCTTTAACTACTTCAATACGTTCTACAATACTGTTTGGGATACCGCTTAATCCATACACAGTAGATAGCGAACTTACAATTGGCATCCCATCGATTAGTATCATTGTGTAGGGTCCTTCCATACCATTAATGTGAATATCGCCCGTGTTACATACATTACAGTTTAGCTGAGGTTGCACGCCGTTTATCATTCCCACGGCTTCGAATAAACTAGCTGTCGGATTTTTTTTAAATAGTTTTGGAGTTATAATCTCAACCGGGATAGGGCTGTCGGCGCGGCTCACTTCTTTCATAGTTCCAGTAATAACCACTTCATCTAAAGATTGATTGTCTTCAGCTAAAACAACATTGACGATAACAGGCGTTACACTATCAATTTTGATTTTTTTATGTACTGTTTTTAACCCTACGGAACTGAATATAATTTCGTAATGCCCGAAGGGTATATCTTTTATTTGATAATTGCCATTAGCATCAGCAGCCAGGTTATAGCCAAGCTGAGGTATGCTTATGGTTGCGGCGGGTACACTTTCTTTACCATCAATTACCTCGCCTCTTATAATCCCTTTTTGGCAATAGGCTGATAAGCTTAATAATAGTACAAATAAGTAACTCGGTTTCATTGTCTAAATTTATAATTAGAATTGTAAAATTATAAATTTAGATTAGACTAAAAATTAATTTATAGTATTTTTATTATTTATTTTGAATTAGCTAATAATTAAACTTTCATTTAAAAAGATTTAATTTTACGAAAGATATATAAGTGCTAAAAAAGAAAAGCCCATCACCGTAGGGGGCGAAGGGCTTGTTCTTACTCTAAAGAAATACACACATTTCCTGTGTTGCAGCACAACAGTTTTATTACAATTCTGCGCACTTTAACACTGTGATAAAATTAATTGTTATATTTTAAATAAAAAATACCCACTAATGGGTATTTTTATGATATTTTGATATGTAATGTTGTTTGATTTAAAAAACCAGTGTTTGCATAGAGTGTGCAGGGCTGTCTAATTCCACGGCTTTACCGGAAATCCATAACCTGTAGTTAAGTTTTTCTTCACCTTTATTCATTACAATAACGGCTACTTTACCATCGGTATTTAAAAATGCGGTAGTACTTAAAACGCTACGGCTTGTAGAGCAGGCAATGCGTTTAGCGCCCGGACGTACAAACTTAGCAAAGTGGCCTATATAGTAATACTCATTAGTATACATAAGCTCGCCCGTTTTTACATTTGCATGAATAGGGGCAAAGCAAAGGTTATTAACATGGTTAGGGCCACCGGTTTCATCAAGCAAAATATTCCAGTCGGTCCAGGCTGTAATGCCATTGTTAAAATCGGCAATCATGTTCATGCCGTACATTTCGCCCAGGCTCCAGCTGTTAATTTTATTAATGTCGAAAAGCTCTTTGCAACCTTCGGTAAAAATAAGGTTGGTATTAGGGTACGATTCGTTTACAAGCTTAACATTGTCGAACATATTAATGCAACCACTCCAGTTCTCATACCAATGGAAACCGATACCCCAAAGGTATTTAGCAGCTTCAGGATCGTCTAGAATAGTGCTTGCCCTTTGGTACAACAGGTCACGGTTATGATCCCACGCTATAATTTTTTTATCGGCAAAACCCTCTTTGTGCATAATAGGGCCAAGGCTGTTTTTAAGGAAATCACGCTCCTCTTCGGCAGTATAAATACACGACTCCCATTTTTGAGTAGCCATAGGCTCATTCTGGATTGAGATTCCCCAGATAGGGATGCCCTCTTTTTCGTAAGCTTTAATAAATTTAGTGTAGTGTAAAGCCCAGCTATCATAAAACTCAGGTAATAGCCTGCCACCTTTTAATAGACTTTTGTTATCCTTCATAAAAGCAGGCGGGCTCCACGGCGATGCATACATGGTAAGTTTACCACCGGCAGCAGCGATTGCTTTTTTTATTAAAGGAATGCGGAATTTTTTATCGTGGTTAATACTAAACGACTTCAGTTCTTTATCATCCTCTTTAACATAGGTATAGCTGTCGCTAGAAAAATCGCAGCTTGCAATATTAGTACGTGCCAGTGTGTATCCAATACCTTTATCGGCATCATAATAAGCGGTAAGCAGTTCCTGTTGTTTATCTTTAGGTAGTTTTGCAAACACCTCGGCAGATGCATCTGTAATTGCACCACCAATACCCATAACGGTTTGAAACGTTTGGTTAGGGTTTACAAAAATCGAGATTTGCGCTTCGGTAGGTTGTTTAAGTTCGGTGAAATCAAGAGGGCTGCCTGTTGGCGAAAGCCTTAGTTTGGTATTCTCGGCAGTGGTGTAAACCGTAACTTTTTTACCGTTTGTGGTAACTGTTTTTTTTGCCTGGCCAAACGCTACGCTTGTAGCAGCCAGTAAAAATAGCAATGTGTATTTCTTCATAAATTAAATGGTGCCTTTCGGCAAATTGTATTGGGTATTAAATAGATGTAAGCTTTTTAAGTGCTGCAATAGTTTCCACCGGATTTGCAGCCTTAAATATGTAATTACCGGCCACTAGCACATCGGCACCGGCCTCAACCAGTTGTACCGCGTTTTTGTCGCTCACACCGCCATCAATCTCAATAAGAGTGCTGGCGCCATTGCGGGTAATTATTTCTTTAAGTTGTTTTGTTTTTTTATAGGTATTTTCAATAAAGCTTTGTCCGCCAAAACCGGGGTTCACGCTCATTATAAGTACTACGTCGATATCATTAATAATATCTTCAAGCAGGTTAACGTTAGTGTGTGGGTTTATGGCAACACCCGCTTTCATGCCTTCGGCTTTTATGGCTTGCAGGGTGCGGTGCAAGTGGGTGCAGGCTTCATAATGTACGGTAAGGTTGTTAGCTCCCAGTTGTGCAAATGTTTTTATGTACTGGTCTGGGTTAACAATCATAAGGTGCACATCGATTGTTTTTTTAGCATGGCGGGTAATAGCTTCAACTACCGGTATGCCAAACGATATATTAGGTACAAAAACACCATCCATAATATCAACATGAAACCAGTCGGCATCGCTGTTGTTTATCATTTCGATATCGCGTTGGAGGTTGGCGAAATCTGCCGATAGTACCGATGGGGCAATTAATGTATTTTTCATTAAAATGTTGTTGTTTGCCTGCAAAGATAAATTTAAGTTGCCGACTGGCAAAGCAGCAAAATCATAAAGTATATCGTTTTCAGGGCGCATTGTTATTTTTACGTTACGCTTACTTACTTTAAAAATAAACAACATGCAGAATGTTACAGGAAATTCAAAATGATGTATTTAATACGTCATTTTTAGTGTTAAAATGTAAAATTTAGTAGCTCTTTCTGTTAGCTTTGCGATTAAATAGATTGTTTACTATAACGTATGAAGATAAAATACATTGTTTATACACTAATAATTGTAGGTATTGGTGCGCTTGTTTATTATAGGGTATCCGAAAATAAAAAACAAAAAGAAGAACAAACCGGTGGTGGCAAAGGCGACAAAAAACGCCCTATGACCGTAAATGGCCTTGTTGTTAACCCAGGCGAATTTGCCAATACACTATCACTCTCAGGATCTATCGAGGCTAATGAGCAGGTACAAATTACCAGTGAAGTTTCGGGTATAGCGCAAACGATTTATTTTCAGGAAGGCACCAACGTTCAAAAAGGACAGGTACTGGTAAAAATTAATGATATAGAGTTAAGGGCGCAGGCAGGCCAGACTAAAACGGCTCAAAACCTGGCATCTGAAAATGAGCGCAGGGCCAGATTGCTTTTACAAAAGGAAGCCATAAGCCAGGAAGAGTACGATATTGCCAGTGCCGATTTTAAAACTGCAAAGGCGCAAACACAATTGTTAAACGCTCAAATAGGAAAAACATCTATAAGGGCACCATTTTCTGGTACTATCGGATTGCGAAATATATCGCCGGGTACGTATGTAACCCCGCAAACGCTAATTACTACTTTAGTAAACAGCAGCAATGTGAAGATTACGTTTTCGGTTCCGGAAAAATATGCTTCGCAAATGAAGGTGAATTCTAAAATTACCTTTACCGTTGCCGGAGATGATACAAATCACGAAGCAACCGTATATGCTTTAGAACCTGCGGTTGAAGCGGCTACCCGTACCTTAAAAATGAGGGCGCTTGCTACAAATACTAACGGTAAACTTATTCCGGGCACGTTTGCAAACATTACGCTTTCGCTCGATAAAACAGCCGATGCATACGTTGTACCTACAGAGGCTATTGTGCCGGTACAGGGTGGTAAAAAAGTGTTTATCGCTCAAAACGGTAAAGCTAAAGAGGTAATGGTAGAAACCGGCACCCGTACCGATAAAAACATTGTAATACTAAAAGGGCTTAAACCCGGTGATACCGTACTTACTACAGGTGTGCTTAGTTTAAAAGATGATGCCCCGGTTAAAGTAGTAACTCCTAAAAATTAAGCATGAGTTTATCTACCTTAAGTATTAAGCGGCCTGTACTTACAATAGTTATGAATGTGGCCATCATCCTTTTTGGGTTTATTGGCTACACCTTTCTGGGTGTAAGGGAATTTCCGTCTATCGACCCCGCACAAATATCAGTACGTACTAATTATGCCGGAGCGAATTCTGATATTATCGAATCGCAAATTACAGAGCCTCTCGAAAAAGCCATTAACCAGATTGATGGTATTCGTAATATAACTTCATCAAGCAACCAGGGTTCTAGTATTATTACCATTGAGTTTGAACTCGAAAAAAACCTTGAAGAAGCCGCTAATGATGTGCGCGATAAAGTATCGCAGGCAGCAAGCAGCCTTCCGCAGGATATTGATGCCCCACCGGTTGTAAGCAAAGCAGATGCCGACTCGGAGCCTATTATCACCATGACGGTGCAAAGTGCCAGCCGTGGCCCGTTAGAGTTAAGCGACTATGCCGAAAATGTAATTGCCGAGCGCCTGCAAACCATTCCCGGTGTAAGTAGCGTACAAATTTGGGGGCAAAAAAGATATTCGATGCGTCTTTGGGTTGATCCTGTTAAAATGGCATCATACGGAGTTACGGTTAGCGATGTGCGCGATGCGCTCGACAAGCAAAATGTTGAGTTGCCTACCGGTAAACTTACGGGTGCTAATACAGAGCTTACCGTTAAAACACTGGGTAACCTTGCAACACCGGAACAATTTAACAACATCATTGTAAAATCGGAAGGGGAGAAAATTGTTCGCCTTAGCGATGTAGGCCGTGCCGAACTGGGTCCGGAAAACCTGGAAACCAAAATGACCAACAACAAGCAGCAGCTTGTGGGCCTTGCCGTAATACCGCAGCCGGGTACTAATTACATCGAAATTTCGGATGCTTTTTATAAGCAATATGACCAGTTAAAGAAAGAGCTTCCGTCCGATTTAAAACTTAATATCGCTATAGATAATACGGTATTTATTAAAAAATCGGTATTAGAGGTTGTAGAAACGTTAGCTATTTCTATAATACTGGTAACGCTTATTATTTATCTTTTCTTTAGAGACTGGGCTATAGCATTGCGCCCGTTGTTAGATATTCCGGTGTCGCTTATCTTCACATTCTTTATCATGTACATTTTTGGTTTCTCAATAAATGTACTTACGCTTTTGGCTATAGTTCTAGCAACCGGCCTTGTGGTAGATGATGGTATTGTAGTAACCGAGAACATCTTTAAAAAAGTTGAAGAAGGCATGAGCCCTATTGAAGCGGCACTTAAAGGTAGTAACGAAATATTTTTTGCGGTAATATCAATTTCAATTACGCTTGCAGCAGTATTCTTACCTGTAATATTTCTGGAAGGTTTTGTGGGCAGGCTCTTTCGAGAATTTGGGGTGGTAATTGCGGCGGCAGTATTGGTGTCGGCATTTGTATCGCTAACGTTAACGCCCATGCTTAATGCTTATCTTATTAAAGGCGGCGTACACAAAAAATCTAAATTCTATGATTTTACCGAACCCTACTTTTTAAAACTAAACGCTGGTTATGCCGGTATGCTTACCACGTTTATGAAACGCAAGTGGTTAAGCATCCCTATACTTGTGGTGTGTATTGGGCTAATAGGGTTCTTCTACACTATAATTCAAAAAGAAACGGCACCGTATGACGATCGTAGTTTTATCGGCCTTAATATTACAGGCCCAGAAGGTGCATCATACGATTATATGGACCGGTTTATGATCGAAATGGAAAACCTGATTAACGATTCTATACCAGAAAAGAAAGTAAGTCTTGTTATAACATCGCCTAATGGTGGTGGGGCAGGGGCTGTAAATGCCGGGCGTATTCGGCTGGCTTTAGTAGATGCCGAAGAGCGCGACCGTTCGCAAAAAGATATTGCTGACAAGCTTACCAAATGGACAAAGAAATATCCCGAAGCTAAAGTATCGGTTTCGCAACAGCCTACTATTGCCGTTAATAGGCGTGGTGGTTTGCCAATACAATACATTATACAGGCACCTAACTTCGAAAAACTGCGTGAAAAGATTCCGCAATTTATGGATGAGATCGCTAAAGACCCCACATTTGCCATGACCGATGTGAACCTTAAATTTAATAAACCGGAAATAAATGTAACTATTGACAGGGAGAAAGCGCAGAGCCTTGGTGTATCGTTATTAGATGTTGCACAAACGCTACAGCTATCGTTAAGCGGGCAGCGCTTTGGTTACTTTATGATGAATGGCAAGCAGTACCAGGTTATTGGCCAGTTCGATAAACAAGACCGTGATGCCCCGTTAGATCTTACATCGCTATATGTAAAAAGTAATACAGGCCAGCTTATACAATTAGATAATCTGGTTAAGGTGGTAGAGCAAAGCAGCCCACCGCAGTTGTACCATAATAACAGGTTTATGTCGGCTACGGTATCGGCAGGTTTATCGCCGGGCATGAGTATTAGCGATGGTATAGAAGCTATGGAACGTGCTAAAGTAAAAGTGCTGGATGATACCTTTACTACCGATTTAAGTGGAGAGTCGCGCGATTTTGTAGAGAGTAGCTCTAACACTCTTTTCGCTTTCGGCCTTGCCTTATTGCTTATTTATTTAATCCTTGCAGGGCAGTTTGAAAGTTTTATCGACCCTTTTATTATCATACTTACTGTGCCAATGGCAGTTGCAGGAGCATTGCTTTCGTTATGGCTTTTTGGGCAAACGTGGAATATTTTTAGCCAGATTGGTACCATTATGCTTATTGGCTTAGTAACTAAAAATGGTATTTTAATTGTAGAGTTTGCAAACCAGCTTCGGGAAGAAGGCAAATCGAAATACGAAGCTATTATGGAATCGGCAGAATCACGCCTTCGCCCTATATTAATGACGAGTTTAGCCATTGCGCTGGGTGCATTGCCTATAGCCATGTCGCTTGGTGCGGCATCTACCAGCCGTATAGGTATGGGGGTTGTAATTGTGGGAGGTACGGTATTCTCGCTGGTGCTAACGCTGTTTGTTATTCCCGCAATTTATTTTATGTGGTCGCGTGCTAAAAAACACCGCCCGGAATTTGATAATATTAAAGACCTATAACTGTATACTATGAGGTTTTATATCTATACCTTCTTTTGTTTTTTTACGATGATTTGCTCGGCGCAAGACCTGCTAACGGTTGAAGATGCTGTAGAAACAGCACTAAAAAATAATTACGACATTAAAATATCGGCTAACGATTTAAAAATAGACCAGCAAAATGTAAGCCTTGCTAACGCCGGGTTGCTGCCTAGCCTTTCGGGTACGTTAAACCAAAACAATAACATACAATACAGCAAGCAGGTTCGTACCGATGGCACCGTGCAGGAACTTAATAACGCCCGTAACAACAGCCTTACGTATGGCGTTAACCTGGGGTGGACTATTTTTGACGGTTTTAAAATGTTTGCCCGATACGACCAATTAAAAACACTGCAAAAGCTGGGCGAAACTGAATTAAAATATACGGTGCTTACCAGTGTGAACGATGTTATGAACACCTATTTTAATATCGTACAGCAGCAACAAATGCTAAAGGCACTGGATACTGCCATTGTAATATCTAAACAACGCGTTACTACGGCCGACAACCGTTTCAAAATAGGGAAGGCAGCCAAGCTCGAAGTTCTTAACGCACAGGTAGATTTAAATACCGACCAGACTAATTTTTTACGCCAAAAGGAGTTGTATGAAAATACTAAAACGTATTTAAACCAGCTTATGGCGCGCGATCTTACTGCTAAGTTTGTCGTGGTAGATTCTGTCATTGCCGATGATAAATTACAACTGGTTGATTTATTAAATCTTTCCGGTCAGCAAAACCCGCAAATACAAATAGCCATGATTAATAAGCGCGTGGCAGAGCTTAACCTTAAACAGGTTAAATCTTCCCGATACCCGCAAATTGGGGTTACTACAGGGTATTTGTTTAGCGATAGCGAGTCGAGCCTTGGGTTTGCTAAAACTAATAATTCGCGCGGACTTAACTACGGGGTTTCGGCATCCATAAATATTTTTGATGGTTTTTTACAAAGACGTAACGAGAATATTGCCAAGCTGCAAATAGAAAGTAATGAGGTAATTATTAAACAGCAAACACAAGCGGTTAGCTCACAATTAATTTCGGCATTTCGAACCTATATGACCAATATTGAACTGGTACAGCTTGAAGCAAAAAATGTTCAGATAGCCCAGCAAAACCTGGATATTACTATGGAGAAATACCGCATAGGTACCATTACAACGCTAGAGGTGCGCACGGCACAGCTTAACTATGTTAACGCCATTGCCCGTAATAGTACTGCGCAATACAACGCAAAAATATCTGAAATTAATTTAAAGGTGCTTGCCGGTAACCTCACTTTCTAAATAACAATTTATTTTATTTCTTACAAAAAAATATAAGCATTACAATTTTTGTAAGTAGCTGCCGTTATACTATTGAGTTAGTTTAAAAAATTGAATGTTTGTAAAAACAAAAAACTCCGGTAATCAGCCGGAGTTCAATCATCAATCAAAAAACGAACAGTTATTGAACTGTCAGTACGGTATATATCTTTAGATAAATTACATAATAAACCGCCAAAGTACAATATTTATTTAAAATATGAAATTTTGGCGGTTGTTTTATATATACGATAATTATCCTAAATAGGTTTTTAGTATTTTACTGCGAGAAGTGTGTTTTAATCTTCTAATAGCTTTTTCTTTAATCTGGCGTACACGCTCGCGGGTAAGGTCAAAAGTTTCACCTATTTCTTCAAGCGTCATTGGGTGCTGGTCGCCAAGGCCAAAGTACAATCTTACAACATCTGCCTCACGGGGAGTAAGTGTTTCTAAAGCTCTCTCGATCTCAGTACGAAGTGATTCGTGAATAAGTTCCCTGTCTGGGTTTGGAGATTCGCCCGAACGTAAAACGTCATATAGGTTAGAGTCTTCACCTTCAACAAGCGGCGCATCCATCGAAAGGTGGCGCCCCGAGTTTTTCATGCTCTCTTTAACATCGTTAACGGTCATGTCCAGCTCTTTAGCAATTTCTTCTGCAGATGGGGCACGCTCGTTACTTTGCTCAAGCAACGCATACATTTTATTAATTTTATTTATCGATCCAATTTTGTTAAGCGGTAAACGCACAATACGCGACTGCTCTGCAAGAGCCTGAAGGATTGATTGACGGATCCACCATACGGCATACGAAATAAATTTAAAACCACGGGTTTCGTCAAAACGTTGCGCCGCTTTTATAAGTCCTAAGTTTCCTTCGTTAATTAAATCGGGAAGTGTTAATCCCTGGTTTTGATACTGTTTTGCTACCGACACCACGAAACGCAAATTGGCCTTAGTCAATTTTTCAAGTGCTCTTTGGTCACCGGCTTTAATTCGTTGTGCTAACTCTACCTCCTCATCTGCAGTGATCAAATCCACTTTTCCAATCTCCTGAAGGTATTTGTCTAATGAAGCAGTTTCCCTGTTAGTAACCTGCTTGGTAATTTTTAATTGTCTCATGTAAAAATCTCCTGAGTTATTTTAAGTATTCAGGTAGTTATACGTAGCGAGTTACAAAAAAGTTACAAAACCTTTTAAAATAAGCGAAATTTAACGTTTGGATATAATGGATATTCTGTATCTTTCTGTGAATCTGTCTTATACATTTTTAGCTGTAAGCGAAATATTTTGCTTATCAAAATCCTAAATCAATTTCACTCTCCATACGTTGTAGGTAAAAATCTATTTTTTGGTGTGCTTTATTAAAAAATAGTTTACGGTCGCGCGTACCACTTTCGTTAAGCGATTTCGAGTTTTTTACCTGATGCTTAAAAAAGTCGAGTGCGCTAGTGCAAGTAGGCGCATCGCTGGTTATAAAATACCCCAACATGGTGTAAGGCACAAAAAGCGATTGTTTTTGCGGGGCACTTAGTAATACATTATTGTTAAGTATAAGTAGCTCGTTATAATACAAGTGAAAGTTTGACGAACCATTGCAGCAACGTTCTTCAGCAGTTTTTAGAACTGTTTTAAGGTCGGCGCACAGCAGTTGGGCATTAGCAAAATTGAGTAGTCCCGACTGGTAAAAATAATATACCTGTTGCAGCGTGCTGTTTATGGTAGTGTCGTTCCAAATTTCATGAACCTCTACATTATCATAAACGGCTTTAAGTTTTGTGCTGTGTTCCAGTAGCGATTTATTTACAGTAAATGCTTCAAAATGTTCCTGGTTTTGCGTGCCCGCCAATAAATTTAACCACACATACAATTTGAATTTTGAGAGCAGTGTGCCGCCAATGGTATAAAACAACGGGATATCTTTTGCTGAATAATACATTTTAGCGCCGGGATATTGCAAAAAATTGCTAATGTTTTCTGCCGAATGTTTAAAGTAAGCTTCCATACCTGCCATGTTGCGTATCTCGGCCGTTTTTTCTACAATTACTTTGTTGCCATCACTAAACAGCACATCCATAGATAATGCATAATGTCGGCAAAGAGTAATGGTTTCTTCAATCGAAAATTTACTTTTTTGTGATACCCTGCGGTGTGCAGCATCATAGCTAATGTTGAGTACGCCGGCAATAGCATCTATTACAGATGTTTGAGTGCCCAACTTCTGCCGGATGGCTTTAAGTAATATATCCTGATTATTCATTTGTATTTGCGATTATCACAAATGTAGTTTTTATTTTAATTGGATAGCACAATTTGGTTTGTTGTAATCACAATAAATTTGAGTAACAATTAAAACCAACTTATATGAAAATCAATCAAATACTATTGCTATTACTGGTAACGCTAACCGGTTTTGCACAACAACAAAATGACTCCCTGCACAGCCAGATTTTTTCATTGTCGCCTGTATCCTCTAAGGTTGATGTAATAAACGGAATGACGTTTGGGATTGGGCATATTTTTACCGAAAAATTCCCTAAAAAAGTAAACGGACTTAATTTAGAGATAAATCCTTTAGTGCCGCTTGTCTTGATGTTTCAGGATTGGGAAAGGGTTGATAACGATTCTTTAAAAATGACTATGAATGGCCTGCACTTATCAGCTGGTGGGTTTTCTGGAGGTGTGCGGTTAAACGGGGTAGGGGTTTCGGTTTATAATGTTAGCTACGCCAGCAATGGCTTTAGTGTAACCGGTTTTTATAATGTAGCGAAACATCTTAATGGGGTGCACATTGCCGGACTTTATAATGATGCCGATACCGCCAGAGGATTGTTTATAGCAGCGGTTAACGATGCCGATGATTTTAACGGAATGCGGATAGGGATTAAAAATGGGTCGGATTATTCTAAAGGGTTAAATATAGGTTTGGTTAACTTAAACGAAACCGAAATGCATGGTGTGCAAATTGGGCTTTTTAATAAAGCCGGTAAGTGCAAGGGTTTACAAATAGGAATTTGGAATATTAACGGAAAGCGTTCGCTACCTTTTATTAACTGGTAAATTAATCATCATGAAAAGATATTGTATAGTAATAGCAGTCATTTTTTGCCAAATGGCAAGCGCTCAGGAACCCACTAAAGATTCCGTTAATTACGAAAGGTTTATTGCAGAAGCAGGAATACGGATACCCTTAGCTAAAATGGCCGATAAAATAGGCCCTTCGCCCGAATTTGGATTTTGGTTCAGGTCGCGAATACCTAATAACGATTGGGTAGATGTTGGGTTTAGTTTGTGCACACCTACAAACAGGCGTGAGTTTATTTACATGGGCGATAAGGCAACTTACACTGTAAAGCCTGCAGCAGTATCGGGCATGGTGGGTGTGCGCTTTAATAAGATCTATGCATTAGGTGGTAACAGGTTTAAAAAAACACTAGAGTGGAGCACCACTGCCGGGTACGCATTTTTTATGTATAGCGATAAAGAGTTTAATATAGGCCGTAATGGTCAGGATGCTTACACTAATACTGTAGCTAAAGCATTAAGCACTTTTCAGCTTGGGCAGGGTGTGATGTTTAGTTTAAATAATCTTGGGTTGCAGTTGCACTACAACTATACGCCTTACGGGTTATTTAGCAATCACGTGAGTAACGATTTTGGATCGCACAGCCTTACTGTTGGTGTTTTTTACAAACAATAATTAAATTACAAAACCCGCATTACAAACTGCAATGCGGGTTAAATTTATTGATACATATATGTTTTACAAAGTTTTAATCTGTTCTTTAAGCTTATCCATTTCAGATGCCGGTGCGGCATGCTCATAAACTATTTTGCCATCTTTACCCACAAGTAAATACCACGGTATTGAGATGCTGCCGTTATCATTAAATAATTTTACCAAATCTAGCTCTAGTTGTTTGTTTGTCCTTATATGGTATCCGTCAAGACTATAATAATTAATCATTTTCTTCCAGGCTTCGTCACGGCTGTCTTCATCAATAGATATGTAAACTATGGTAATATCATTAGCTTTTAGTAGCTTGTACAGGTTTTCTTTATGTTTAAACTCATCACGGCACGGGCCGCACCATGTTGCCCAGGTATCAAAATATAATTTTTTACCAGGAAATTTTTTAATAAGTTCTGTTAGCGAATTTATGTTATCATAATTATCTATAAGAGTTGCAGTATCATGCAATTTTGTTTTTTGTTTACTAAATTCAGCAAGTGGCGCTATTAATGGGTCAAGATGTTTTATATAACCACTTTTAGGAAATTCTTTTTTAAAGGCGTCGTATATATCTAAAAGATACTCTTCTTTCATGCCTTCTATAAGGTCGATACTTAAATAAGCCGCTATATAATATTCGAGATTGTTTTTGTCGAATAATGTTTTTTTGGTGGTAAATAAATCAATTAATTTATTCTCTTTTAAAGGTTTAAAATTGTTAGCCTCATAAAGTTTGTATATTCTATAAGTTTGCAGGTAATGGTTGCCGAACGGATTTTTATGCAGTTCGTTAAAATCAGTACCGTATTGCTTTAGTATATTTCCCCATAATTTAAAAAACTCCGGGGCTGGAGAAATTACAGTAGCTGTTTTTTCGTCAAAATCTTCTTTTGCCATTACGCTATAGCCTAACGCAATAGCATAATAATACTTGCGTTCTGTTTTAATTGCCTCGAAAAAATCAGTTGATATTGCTTTAGAATTAAGAAGTTTCTGAAATCCTGCAACATCATTTTTCTCTTTATCGGCAAGCGATTTTTGCATTGCTTCGGGTGTTTCTATTTTCCGCATTTCCCTTGATAAGTTAATTGCAGATGACATTCTGTGTCCGCCCAATATAGTATTATAAAGTTTTTGAGCTTCTAAATCTTTAGCTGTAAATACCGAGTTTATTTTCCCGTCGGTTTCAGTAATTGTAATTCCATAGGCATTTCCGGGTGTGATTACTATCGACCCTGCCGGTTGATAATTGTAATAAATATCAATAAAAGTAATAGCATCTACATCTACTTTAATCTCAAAGTTACCCTGAGCATCAGGCTTAGCCTTATACGAAAAATCAAATCCGGAGCTGCCATTTACCGGAGCGGTGTAGTATAATGTCTCGGGTAACTTGCCATTAATTTTTCCTTTTATAATGGTTTCTTTAGCGTTTATAGCCAAAGTGAAGAAGGAGAGCAGGGTAATGAATAGTAGTTGCAATTTCATAATAGGCTTGTTTTATATTGGTTTATAGGTTGTTATAAAGCTACTAAAAATAAACGTTGCATTATGAAATGTTAAAATTATTAATTGTGTTAATAATAGCAATTAAAAACATTTACTAATTACCAGCTTTTTCATTTGGCCTACTTGCTCCTTGGTTTCATAATCCATATCAAGATAATCATAAAAGCGCCATTCGTTATTACGATATTCTAATGCTCCAGAAATGTTGGTAAAAATCGGTGGAGTTTCTCCTGTATAGTCAAAAGCATCTTCATGAATGTTAAATCTAAAAAGCTCTTTCCACGCAGTATCACATAAGCTGTATATATAGCAATAATTATGGCGGGAATCATCCATCTTATCTGGTACTACAACAATTTCATCGCGCTTATCATTATTAAGGTCGCCAACATTTATAAGGCAATACAAACCCTGCGAAAAACTAAAGCTGAGTGTGTCTGTAGGATTGTTTTTTACTGTTAAAGCAGCATAATAGCCGCGCCTGTTATAATAATTTACAACTTCTTCCCAGGTTTCATTTTCAAAAGCTGGTACTTTATTTACCCGCCTGCCAGTACTATCTGCTAAAAACTGATTTAAAATATCCTGTTTGCCATCGCCATCAAAATCACCAGTTATTGATAGTGTACTTACGGGTAAATAAGTAATAGTATCTTTTGGAGTTTTGGCTTTCTCCGAATTAGTAGCCGGACTTGTTTTTTTTGAACAACTTGCGGCAACACATAGTAAAACAATAAAAAGCAGGTGTTTCATGATATTTAAGTGAGAAATAAATGTAGCAAATTTTACAGATCGTGAAGTAAAAAAAACAAGCATAAAAAAAACCTGCTACTTTTCAGCAGCAGGTTTTTTATGAATTAACACCTTATAATTTATGATTCAGTAGAGTCATTATTTTCAGATGATTGCGGAGCGTCATCGCTTCTGCGTTCTTCCCTTGGGGCACGATCGCGAGAGTTTCTGTCGTCTCTTGCACCACCACGGTTATCTCTTCCGCGATTATCCCTGCCACGGTCGTCCCTTGGTCGGTCTTCACGCTCTCTTGGTACATAGTTTTCATCTCTTGGAGGCCTTGGTAATAAGGCTTTCCTTGAAACTTTTTCTTTACGTGTTTTTGGGTCAACACCTAAGTATTTAACATCAAAAACATCGCCCATGTTAACCACATCTGTTACGTTTTCAGTACGTTCCCATGCCAGTTCAGACACGTGTAATAGTACTTCGTTACCCGGAGCATCAAGATATTCTACCACTGCACCAAAATCCAGTAATTTAATAACTTTAACGCTGTAAGTTTCGTTAAGTGCCGGTTTAAAGATAATAGAGTCAATTTTACGTAAAACTGCATCAATACCTTCTGGGTTAGTACCTAAAATTTCTACTTCGCCCTGCTCGTCAACCTCGTTAATAACAATAGTTGTACCGGTAGCTTTTTGAAGTTCTTGTATAACTTTTCCTCCAGGGCCAATAAGCGCGCCTATAAATGCACCAGGGATAGTTACTTTTATAATTTTTGGAGAGTGGCGTTTAACCGTTTCTCTTGGAGTATCAATAACCTCAGTAAGTTTACCAAGAATATGAAGGCGGCCATCACGAGCCTGCTCTAAAGCTTTCTCCATGATTTCGTATTTAAGGCCTTCAATTTTAATGTCCATCTGGCAAGCTGTAATACCATCTGCAGTACCGGTTACTTTAAAGTCCATATCACCCAAGTGATCTTCATCACCTAAAATGTCAGATAGTACAGCCCAACGGCCAGTTTTATCGTCAGATATTAAACCCATTGCAATACCAGATACCGGTTTGATCATTTGTACACCCGCATCCATAAGTGCAAGAGTACCCGCACATACAGTAGCCATAGATGATGAGCCGTTAGATTCTAATACTTCAGATACGATACGTACCGTGTAAGGATTATCTGCCGGGATCATGTTTTTAAGTGCACGCTGTGCAAGGTTACCATGGCCTACCTCACGCCTTGATGTACCACGTAGCGGTTTCGCTTCGCCGGTAGAAAAAGGAGGGAAGTTGTAGTGTAGGTAAAAACGCTCTTCGCCTTGTTCTGTTGGGCGGTCGATAACGTTAGCCTCACGAGATGTACCTAAGGTTACTGTTGCCAGCGCCTGAGTTTCACCCCTTGTAAATAAAGCCGAACCGTGTGTTGACGGAAGGTAATCTACCTCACACCAAATTGGGCGAATTTCGTTAGTTTTCCTACCATCTAGGCGAAGGCCAAGATCAAGGATTACGTTACGAACAGCTTCTTTATTAACTTTAGAAAGGTATTTGCTTACAAGGTCGCCGTTTTCAAGTAATTCTTCGTCTGTAAATAAAGCTTTAACTTCTTCTTTTACAGCGCCAAATTTCTCGGTACGCTCATGTTTAGCCGATCCTTCTTTTGCAATTGCAAAATACTTATCGTAAGCAAGTTCGCGAACTTTAGCTAAAACAGCCTCGTCGCTTTTTTCCTGCTCATAAGTACGTACTGTTTTTTTACCTACAGCAGCCTGTAGCCTTTCTTGTGCTTGTATCTGTAATTTAATAGCTTCGTGAGCAAATTTAATTGCCTCGATCATTTCAAGTTCAGATATTTCTTTCATTTCGCCCTCAACCATTGCGATAGAATCCATAGATGCGCCTATCATCATATCGATGTCAGACTGGTCTAATTGCTCTTTGCTTGGGTTAATGATAAATTGACCGTCGATACGGGCAACACGAACTTCAGAAATTAGTGTAGCAAAAGGAATGTCTGATATTGCCAGTGCTGCAGATGCTGCCAAACCGGCAAGAGCATCGGGCATAACACTATCGTCATGAGACATTAATTGTATCATTACCTGTGTTTCGGCATGATAATCTTTCGGGAAAAGAGGGCGTAATACACGGTCTACTAACCTCATGGTTAATACCTCGCCATCACTTGGCCTCGCTTCGCGTTTAAAAAAGCCACCTGGGAAACGTCCGGCAGCAGCAAATTTTTCGCGGTAATCAAGCGTTAATGGTAAAAAGTCGATACCCGGGCTTGCGGTACGTGCAGATACTACAGTGGCAAGCAACATTGCGTTGCCCATTTGTACTACTACAGCGCCATCGGCCTGTTTTGCTAATTTACCTGTTTCGATCGAGATGCTTCGTCCATCTCCCAGATCGATGATTTCTTTAATAACGTTAGGAATCATAGATTTAATTCAATTTGATTAAACAATGGGTTGTTGTTGTGTTGTTGTTGTAGTTGTATAGCACCCAATGAAAAACCAAAACTTTTATGGCAATTATTAAAAAAGAAAAAGAGGCGCGCGGGCACCTCTTCTTATCTTGATTATTTTCTGATGTTTAATTCTTTGATAATCTCACGGTATCTGTTAATCTCTTTCTTTTTCAGGTAGTCAAGAAGGCTCCTTCTTTTACCTACCAGCTTAACAAGAGAACGCTCAGTATTATAATCGTGACGATTTTTTTTAAGGTGACCTGTAAGGTGGTTAATCCTGAATGTGAAAAGGGCGATTTGTCCTTCAGCCGAACCTGTGTTGGTTACTGCTTTACCGTGCTTTTCGAAAATTTCTGCTTTAACTTCTTTAGTTAAGTACATGCTAATATTATTTAAATGATTATTATGTATGTCCAGGACGTGTTCCTGAATTTGCTGCAAAGGTAAACCTTTTTTTTATTCGCGCAACTAATTATGTAAGAAGATTATTTGTTGATGATTGTTTTGTACCCTATTGATTTACTGCGGTATTACAAAAGATGGCGGAACAGCCTGTGCGCTTGCAGCCCAGTTTTTATTAGGGTATTTATCCATTACAAACTCCAGCTCGCCGCCCTTCATTAAATCATCATGGCTAAACCAAGACTTATTTAAAGGTACACCGTTAAGCGTTGCCGATTGTATGTACTTATTATCGGGCGCGTAGTTTTTACACACCACCTCAAAGGTTTTGCCGTTGCCTAATGTTATTGTCGCTTTGCTAAAATAAGGGCTGCCTATGGTATACATGGGTAATCCCGGAGTGATAGGGTAAAAGCCCAAATGCGAAAATACTACGAATGATGTTAATCCGCCGCCATCTTCATCGCCAGGTATGCCCATTAAATCGTTCCTGAACCACTGTTTTATTAAACTTCGTATTCTTTTTTGGGTGCGCCACGGCTGCCCCGCATAATTGTAAAGGTACGGAATGTGCATGCTTGGCTCGTTACCCATACTAAACTGGCCCACATTACCGGTATGGTCGCCAAACTGGTGGTAAAAATCAGGCCTGCCCTTACCAAGTGGAGTGTTGTACATATCCTCAAGCCCATTTACAAACGCCTCTTTACCGCCTATCAGGTTTACTAAGTCGGCTACATTGTGTATTACATCCCAACGATAAACATAACCATTGTTCTCATCATAGGCTTCGCGGGCACCAATACCGCTGGAATATCTGTAATCAAAAGGTTCAATAAATTTACCCGCCGCATCTTTAGGGTGGAAGAATTTGGTAGCTGGGTTAAATATTTTACGGTAATTAAGGCTTCGGTTTAAAAAGTATTTTTCATCGTCTTTTTTACCAAGGTAACCAGCAATTTTACCCAAGCACCATTCATCGTAAACTGTTCCTAACGTAACAGCTACAGGCTGGCGTTTTTCCCACGAATGTACTTCGGGTACCGTTTCGGTTTCGCCTACCGCCAGTGCCGGGAAATACCCTTCCTTTTTATAGAAGGCATCTAACGATCCTGCTTTTTTACCCGACCACGGTGCCAGTGTTTTCTCGGTAATTCCCGCTTTGCAATACTCGTATGCATTTTGCAGATTGAACGACCGTAAGCCTTTCGCATAAGCATCGGCCACAATAGCAACACCGTGATTAGAGTTCATGCGGCGGCTGTCGCCCGTAACTTCCGGGAAGGTTGGCATCCAGTGGTTATCCATTTGCTCTGCCATACGCAGGTAGGAATTTATCATGTAACCTTCTTTTTCCGGCTCGATTAATATCCTTAACGGATGCGTAGCCCTAAAGGTATCCCAAATCCAGTCATCGGTATAAAACGGTATGCCGTTATCTTTATGTACTTTGCCATCAAATGCGCTGTAGTAGTTACCATCTTCAGATATGCAAATCATGCGCTCGTAAGTGCGGTATAACGAGGTGTAAAAAACAATCTTATCGGTATTGTTAGTGCCTTCTACTTTTATTTTGCCAAGGGTAGCATTCCAAATTTGCCTGCCTTTTTCGGCAATTGCCGATACATTGTAACCCTTAATTTCTCGTTTTAAATTGGCCTGCGCCTGATTGGTACTTATAAACGATATACCGTACCGCACTTTTACCTGTTTAGTCCCTGCCGGATAGCTTAATACTACGCAGGCATCTTTACCTTGCGCTGATTTAGTTGCCTGATTAATTTTACCACCCAATAAAGCTCCTGTTTCAATCGGAACAACATCGGTTTCCATATACACATAAACTTTGGTATTGTTGTCCAGGTTTTGATAACCGCTAACTATGTTGCCTTTTACCTGCAATTGCCCGTTACCGGAATTCATTATTAAATAGGCTGGTGCATCGAGCTTTAAAAAGTCAATACTATAAATAGCCGATTGGTGCGACGGCGCGAACTTAACAGCAATGTTATAATCATCTAAAATAGTTTCGTAGTAATAGGGTTTTATTACCTCATTATCATACCCGTAGTTTATTACCGGAGTAATAGCTGCTTTATCGCCCTGAAATGGACTCAAATTAAATGCCGATGAGCCACGGTGACTGGTTATCATAACCGGCAGGCCTTTAATTTGGTTGCCTGTAAAATTTTCCCTTTCAGGATACACCCGCAGCATACTGTTGGGTAGATGTATAGTAGGGTAGGTAGGCACAAGCAAATGGCTTATGTTGCCAATGTAGGGGTTTACAAAATCTACCGGGGTTCTGGCATCCAGTTTATCCTGGGCTAATGAATTGGCTGTCGAAAATAATAAGAATGTAAAAGCTAATAATAGTCGTTTCATCACTAAAAAATGTTAGTGATACAAAACTAACTAAATCGATTTAGTTAAATGAAACTTTTCAAAATAAAATTGCCTGATTTTATAAAATTAAACTGCCTGAAATTATTTTAATTTCAGGCAGTTTAAAAGTTCAGGAATATATTGCTATTACTTTACTTCATAAAGCTTAGCCACTTCTGTATTTACAAATTCTAAAAAGCGTTCATCAAGATCGGTAAATGCATCAACAATATTACTATCAATATCAATCTGGCCTATGTTTTCACCATCTACAAATAGAGGCACCACAATTTCAGATCTTACATTAATACTGCATGCAATATAATTGTCCTGCGCCTGCACATCCGGCACCACAAAGTTTTTACCAGATACGGCAACCTGTCCGCAAATGCCACGACCAAAAGGTATAACAGTATGATCGGTCTCATCGCCGGCATAAGGGCCTAGCAGTAATTCTTCCTTTTCGCCATTGCGAAAATAGAAGCCTACCCAGTCGTAATAATCTATATTGTTTTCCAAAAGATGGCATAACTGCAACAGTTTTTCGTCACGAAGTATGTTGTCGTGGTTTAGTATGTCGATAACCTTTGGCTTTAATTCTTCAAATGTCATGTTTTTCTTAAAATAAGTTTAGGCAAAAGTATTTATTAAACCTGTTCTAAATTGCATATTTTTGTTAAAAATCATTGCTAATGAATATCCTGCAAAAAAACAGGGCGTTTTTTATTTTCCTGGCTAAGTTTGTGCTTAGTTACCTGGTGCTGTCGTGCCTGTACTGGTTGTACCTTAGCCAGTACGACGCTGCTGAATTTGAAGCAGATAGCATGACCCATTTTGTAGCTAAAGAGTGCCGTGATGTGGTTAACTTTTTTGGAGGTAATGCCAGTATAACCCCGCACGAGAGTGAAGCATCATATCGGTTTTTATTAACTGGTAAAAGGGTAGTGCGCATTGTAGAAGGCTGTAATGCCATAAGCGTAATGATTTTGTTTACTGCATTTATAATAGCATTTTCAACCACGTTTAAACGTACAGCGTTATACATACTAGTGGGGCTAATAATTATACATATACTTAATATTGTCAGGATTGTACTAATATGCTACGGCGTATATTATTATAATGGCTATACTGTTTTACTGCACGATATTGTTTTTCCGTTATTTATTTATGGGGTGGTATTTGTGTTGTGGGTAGCTTGGGTACTTAAATTTTCAGGAAATGCAAAACCAGTTACAACTTAGTAAGCCGCGCATAGCAGGCATAATAGTATTGTTTATACTATTAGTGTCAGTGCGAATAGTGCAGAAGCATGTTTTTTATGACCCCTTGTTATTGTTTTTCGAATCGACCAGTAAAATATTACCGCAATATGACAGCTTTAAATTATTTTTAGGTTTACTGTTTAGGTATACGCTTAACACTGTGATTTCGTTAGGCATGTTATGGCTTGTTTTTAAAGATAAAAGCGTGATAAAATTAACGCTACTACTTTACATAGTATTGTTTATAGTGCTTGTTTGTGTATTTTTTGTAGTGCTTAATTTAAATAGTCCCAGCTTATTGGCACTATTTTACATAAGGCGGTTTTTAATCCATCCCTTATTATTACTATTATTTCTTCCGGCGTTTTATTACCAAAAACACATGAAGTAAATTTTTATGCTTACTTTTGCATCAACATGAAGCTACGCAGGTACATAGGTATTATTTTAACCACTCTTATTTTATTTTCGAATATAGGGCTGGCACTTAATGTGCATTATTGCCACGGGCAGCTAGCATCTGTAGCATTAGCTTATAAAAAAGATGCCTGTGCAAGCCCTAAACAAAAGGAAATTAAATCCTGCTGTGCAAAGGCTGCCGTAAAAGGCAAAGGCTGCTGCAAAAGCCATATTGTAAAACTTCAGGATAAGAACGATAGTACCCTTATTAAATCGCTTCAGTTAGATCTCGGTGCTTTTTGTGCTGTTAGCGAACTTAAACCATCTGCCTTATATTACAGCGAAGTAGCATTGGCAAAAAAAGAAACACCATCTTTTTACTGCGATAGCCATGCGCCGCCGCTCTTTAAGCTGTATTGCCAGTACATTTTTTACGCCTAAACTTTAATGTTGTAATTGCTTACCCGCTTGGGTAACACGTTTATTACTAACATTAAAGACAATTCATGCAAAAAATATTTTTCGTTTTTTTGCTGCTGCCCGCATTTTATGCACAGGCACAGCAAACTGTAAGTGGCAAAGTGCTCGACGAGCAAAACAAGCCACTGCCCGGTGCTTCTGTTTATTGGCAGGACACCACTATAAGTACATCATCGGCAGATGATGGTACGTTTTCGCTACCTTACGACTCTGCAAATATGTATCTTGTAATTAGCTATATAGGCTACAACGCAGATACTATTCATGTGCATACACCTAAATTTATTTCGCATACCTTGACACCCGATTCCGGTAGCGAACTGAATGAGGTTGTGGTAGATAAAGCCCGTAAAAGTTTAGAACGTTCTAAAATAAAAGCAGCTAATGTAACTACTATGGGTAGTAAAGAACTACTTAAAGCGGCCTGCTGTAATATTGCCGAAAGTTTTGAAACCAATCCGTCTATCGATGTTAATTTTTCTGATGCACTTACCGGCACCAAGCAAATAAAAATGCTGGGGCTTACAAGTCCGTACATGGTAATTGCCGAAGAGAACATTCCTGCTGTTCGTGGCGCTTCACAGGCATATGGCTTATCATTTATACCAGGAACATGGGTAGAGAGCATCCAGATTACTAAAGGTGCCGGCCCGGTTATAAATGGGTACGAAAGTATATCGGGACAAATAAACTATGAGTTGATAAAGCCCATTAATGACATTCCTTTCTTCCTGAATTTTTATGGAGATAGCGGTAGCCGTTTTGAGCTGAACACGCATTTCAATAAAAAAGTGTCGGATAAATGGAGTTCTTCTTTATTTGTGCACGGCAACGCACGGGTAGGTAAAAACGATATGAATAATGATGGTTTTTTAGATAATCCGCTGGGCAAACAGGTTAATATTTTAAACCGCTGGCAGTACACCGATGCCGAGAAAGGCTGGGTAAGTTTCCTAAACTTTCGCTACATGCGCGATGAAAAACAGGGCGGTCAGGTAGATTTTGATCCTGATAAAGATAAGTTTACCACCAATGCCTGGGGATCTGAAATTAATACCAGTAAGGCCGATTTTTCGGGTAAGCTGGGTTATGTTTTCCCCGATATGCCGTACCAGAGCATTGGCCTGCAAACGGCTTATAATTGGCACAAGCAAAATTCGTACTTTGGTTTTAACCAATACAATATCGAACAAAAAAGTGTGTATAGTAACCTGATATTTAATTCGATAATTAATAATACACTCAATAAATTTTCTACAGGGGTAAACTTCACGTACGATAATTATGACGAGTTTGTGTACGTAAACCAATTTTCGGCTAGTAACGGCCATGATTACGACAGGATAGACAACTCTTTAGGTGCGTTTTTTGATTATACGTATGATAATGCCAACAACCTTACGGTAGAATTAGGTGGACGTTTTGATGTGCACAACCGCCTTGGAGCATTTTTTACGCCCCGTGCACACCTGCGTTACAATCCGTGGGAAAAAACCACATTGCGATTATCTGCCGGAAGGGGTAAAAGGGCAGCCAATATTTTTGCCGAGAACCAATCGCTTTTTGGTAGTTCACGAAATATTCAAACAGTAGTACAGGGTAATGGCGGTAAAATTTATGGCCTCGACCCGGAAATTGCCTGGAATTACGGACTTAGTTTTGTGCAAAGCTTCCCTGTGTTTGGTAAAAATGCCGAATTTGTAGTCGATTTTTACCGTACCGATTTTCAAAACCAGGTAGTGACCGATTTGTATGCTTCGCCACAAGCGGCACTGTTTTATAATCTTCAGGGTAAATCGTATGCTAACAGTTTGCAAGTGGAGCTTAATTACGAGCCGATTACACGTTTTAATATTCGCACGGCATATAAGTATTACGATGTTAAAACAAATTACACAAGTGTGGGTATGCAGGAGCGGCCACTTCAGGCTAAAAATCGATTTTTTGCTAATTTAGCTTATGAAACGAAGCTTAAGGATAACGGTAGCCAATGGAAATTCGACTTTACTTATAACTGGATGGGTAAGCAGCGTTTGCCAAATACATCCAGTAATCCGGAGCAGTACCAAATGGGTAACTATTCGCCATCATTTTCGTTAATGAATGCACAGGTTACTAAGGCATTTTCAGGATTGTTTGAGGTATATGCAGGAGCAGAGAACTTTGGTAATTATCGTCAGAAAAAAGCAATATTAGGGGCTAATGACCCTTTTGGCATTTATTTTGACAGTTCTATAGTATACGCTCCTATTTTCGGACAGATGTACTATGCCGGGCTGCGTTATAAAATTAAATAAAAATATTCGCTCTAAGTCCCCTCTCCTTTGGAGAGGGGTTAGGGGTGAGGCCTAATTAAAAAATAAAAATAACAATACAATGAAAAAACTAATTTTAGTAGCACTTATTACACTTGCAGGTTTTACTGCACAGGCGCAGGACAAAAAAAGTAAAAATGCCAAATACGATGTTGAAGTTAAAGGCAACTGTGGGCAATGCAAAGCCCGTATAGAAAAAGCGGCTTTTGGTGTTAAAGGGGTAAAATCGGCAGCGTGGAATGAAAATGATCAGGAATTACATTTAATATTAGATGAAACTAAGTGCAGCGTAGCCGATGTGCGTACTGCTGTTGCAAAAGCAGGCCACGATACCGATAAGTTAAAAGCAACCGATACTGATTATAATGCATTACACGCATGTTGCCAGTATGTTAGAGAGTAGTTTAAACGTGATAAATGCCCTGAAATTTACTCAGGGCATTTTTTTTTGAAAATAAATGGGGATTATGATTTTTGAGAAATAAAAATCATATAACTTTGTATTAGAAATTCTAATCTTGGATGAAAGCAATCAGAAAAATAGTTAATAGTAACAAAGGGATGATATCCTTTTGCCTTGTTTTATTTTTCCTAACTGCCGGATTTGCTAAAAGTTTCGCTACTGGTTTACCCTTTAAGGTTAAAAAAGCAACAACTACTACATTTGTAAAACATGTAGTAAATCAGGTTAAGCAGCAAGGTTCGCGCCTTAGCTTTTTAGACCAGCTTAAAGACAGCGATTCTGACGATTTTGAATTTGCCTTCTTTGGTAATTATACCGCTCAAAATCTTTTACCTGTTGTTGATACCAAACAAAAATTCGCCGAATTTGCGTCGTATAACAATATATACTCCAATTCCCTTTACGACTTGTACTGTAACTGGAAGTTTCATCTTTCTTAAATTAATATTGCCTGCTACTACATCATAGCTTGTTATGGCTATAGCTGTAAGTGGGGGTTATTAATGTTCTCTCTATTTTTTTTCCTTTATTGATTTTTAACAATTTAGATGCTTATTCTATAGTGCGTCTATTATCGTTTTTTTTGCTTCAAACCTTTAGGTAAATTTATCTGTAACTGGTTGTGAGGTATGTAAATATGTTCATGTAAATAATGTTATACAGTTTTTTCTGTAAAAAAATATATGCTGTGCTCGCACACAGTTAGGTGTTTAAATTAGTTAGTCAAGCGAAAACTCCTTATTACACCGTAAGGAGTTTTTATTTTTTTTTAATAGAAGTTACATAGGTTATATATATATGTGTTTACAGTTTTAAACCAGCTTTACTGCTGTAAACAAAAAGCTACTGTATTATACAGTTAGGTGTTTTTTAATAGTTGGTCACTATGAAATACCCCCTGTTCCTGCAGGGGGATTTCAAAATTGTTAAGCATAAATATACGAGGCAATCAATATGTTGCCCAAAAAATATAAGTTGTTAATTGCCTGGAATACCGGTTACTCACTCTGCCTGTTTGCGGTAATCGGTATTCCTTTTTTAAAATGTAATAAGGTATTGTTTCGTTCTAAATAATAGTTGCACTGATTAAGCAATGTAACAAAAAGCTACTGTACAATACAGTTAGGTGTTTTTAATAGTTGGTCACTATGAGATGCCCCCTGTTACTGCAGGGGGATTTCAAAAATTAAAAGTGATATTAATTAATATGAGGCAGCTGCATTTACAGCCCATAATATAAGTTGTTAATTACCCTGAATACCGGTTACGCCTTCTGCCTGTTTGCTGTAACCGGTATTTTTATTTTAAAATTTCACCGCATTTTTGATGAATATTAGCGAGATTTGCGCCAGAAAATTCACCAATAAAATTGTAATGGAAAAACTACATTTTGTATGTGCCCTTGCGGGATTTATAACTTTTTTACTACCACAAGATACAATTGCTCAAGTACAAAATAAAGAACTTGCTCCTGCCGAAGCTTCTGCACAAACTACAACAGCACAAACTACAACAGCACCAACTCCTAATTTTTTTAAGGACAGAAAATTATATCTTAACGAAAATGGCTCTAACTATGTAAAATTTACATTTATGACCCAAGCCTGGGTGCGTAGTGCCGATTATAATCCCGGAACTACCATAAATGGCTACGCTAAAAATAGCGGTACAGATATTAGCATTCGCAGGTATCGTATACAATTGTTTGGCCAGCTAACTGATAGGGTTTTTGCTTACAGCCAGTTTGGCGAAAATAATTTTAATAATATTGGTGATAGAAAGCTTGGCTTTTTTGTACACGATGCCTTTGGCGAATATGCTATCCATTTAAGGGCCTTATCACTTGGTGCAGGTTTATCTGGCTATAATGGGCTTACACGTTATGCATCATCGGCGGTAGGGGGTATAATGGGGCTCGACCTGCCTTTGTATCAGGAGCCTACTAACGATGTTACTGATCAGTTTGGGCGTAAACTATCCATTTATGCAAAGGGTAAGCTGGCTAAGTTAGACTACCGTGTTAGCATGGCGCAGCCTATGGCTATACAAAAATCGACAAACTATAGCGCCACAGTAGGGCAGGGTAGCAGTTTTTCTCAAAAGCCACCTAAAATGCAATACAATGCTTATGTAATGTACCAATTTTTAGATGAAGAATCGAACATGGTGCCTTATGCTAATGGATCGTATTATGGTAAAAAAACAGTATTTAATATTGGCGCAGGTTTAATGTATCAAAAAGATGCTATGTGGCATTTAAATAGTACTGCTACCGATACAATTAGTAGCAACATGATGCATTTTGCAGGCGATATTTACTATGATGCGCCCACAGGCAGTAAAGGGCAGTCGATAAGCCTTTACGGAGCCTACACGCATTATGACTTTGGTAAAAATTATATTCGTAATACTGCACCTGTAAACCCATCAAACGGTAGCAATAATACTACAGTTTTAAATGGTGGCGGTATAGGTTATCCTGCTTTTGGTACGGGTAATACATTGTATGTACAGGCGGGCTATAAGTTTAAAGAAAACCTTATTGGTACAACTACGCTTATGCCCTATGTATCTGTACAACACGCAAACTACGACAGGCTTAACGATAGCATGAATTATTATGATGTAGGTGTTAACTGGCTGCTGGCCGGTAACGTATCTAAATTTACTATTGCTTACCAAAACAGGCCGGTATTTAATACTGCCGGCGACCGTACTACCACTAAAGGCGCTATAGTAGCACAATACCAGGTATTATTTAATTAATGCCAGGTATTTAAATAACAAAACCTTCTGTTTTGCAGAAGGTTTTGTATATATACAGATTGAAAATTAATGTACTGTAATGGTTTTAATTTCAGATATTAATTTCCCATCGGCACTAAAACCTTCTATTATAAATTGTAGTGTTTTCTGGTCGGTACGGGGTATTGTAAATTTAAAAGCACCATTTTCATCGGTAGTTAATAAAGGCTCCCAATCTACTACGCCAAAATTTTCAAAACCTTTACTTTCTGTAGATGCATAGTTTGTATTGGTAAAAGGAACTATTTTCGAAAAAGCTTTTTTTACTATAATATTTGGTGTTGTGCTTTTTCTTCCGGCAGTATAATCTCCGGCTCTTTTAAGATATATTTTTATTATACCATTGTAATTTCTAACCGATGGAACAATAGCAACAGGGTTAATGTAAATTTCATCAACATCTGTCATTTGTATTCTGGTAAGCTGGTTATGGTCGAGTACCTGCACGTTGTCTATGTAAATAATAGGTTCTGTTTGCCCTGCGTTTATACTGTTACGCCCGTGGGTATACAAATGTACATCCATGCCCATATTATCTTGCTGAATAGTAAAACCACCATGCCTGGTAATATATTGCAGTACATTATGGCTGTAAGTAGCATCGGTATCGGTTATTTTATACCCTGTAAGGTTTACATTGCCAAAGCTTTTTTCATATTTAAGTCTTTTTTTCTCAATAACGGTTTCATCAAGTGTAATCGACCCATCAGGAAAAACAGGAATATCAGTATCTACGGCTATTTCTGCATTAGAAATATCATCAATCGTGCAAAACGGCTCAGGTTTATATAATTTATTAATTTTGCGGCCACCATTTAATATTTGTGGTACCACAAATATTTCTTTAGGCTTAACGCTTTTATTTAAAAGGGAAAAATTTACGTAAGCAGAATCGGCTAATACAAGATTATCGTAAACAAAGCTACCATCATCTGCAACCGGTGTTGTAATATCTATGCCCGATGTTAACGAGTATAATCGCGCTTTCGCGTTATGCGTTTCTCCGGCTGTTTTAGGTACAAAACCTTTTAAAGTCAGTCCCCTGTCAAACGGGTAATTATCTTTTGGCGTAGTAGTTTTAATAGCGTTCCAGCTATATTTACTTTTTTGGTTTAGCAAAAACAGATCCAGTTCGTAGGCTTTAATTTTTGTAAGCGAACTAAAGTAATATTTACCCGATGCTTTTTTCTGATTTTGAATGTATGGTAATAGTAAAAATGAACTGTAAATATCGTTAGTTTCATCTGCCGCCATTGAATTGTTTGGCAATACAGAAATGCTCATTACCATGTTGGGGTAGTGTGTGTTACCAGCTAATTGGTTAGTGGCTGTTGTATACGTATCTACCTTAATATCTGCATTTAAAGTGTTTTTTGGATAGTTATAAATAAGCCTTTCGCTTAACTGGTTATAATCAGCATCAATAATACGCAAGGTGTTCATACCTTCAGATAAATCAGTGCCAGGGATTACTATTTTAACTTCAGTACTGTTTTTAAAATCTACATCATAAACAATGGCTTCGTCATCTTTATGTACTAGTAAATATAAAGGCTTGTCGGCATAAAAGCCCTGTGTTAGTTTGTTTGTGCGCAATGTAATAACAGTTTTATCGGCCACGGTATTGCTGCTTGCTTCAATAGCAACTCCTTTTAATTGTGGCGCAGGCAAAGGTTGTTCATGCACAACATCATTATAGGCTGCAACAACTTTATAGCCCTGCCCTTTATTAGGAGGCAGGCTAAAACGGCCGTATCCCATTTTATTAAGTTGCACTTTAAGCTGCACTTTGCCCAATGCGTCAACAACATCTACAGTGCTAATGTCTACAGGATTGTGGTTGCAATCAGATATTGCTATACCAATAACATTAGCTGTTCCATTAACCAGTGCACCACCTTCAGGGTTAATACCTATTGTAAGCTTTGCAGGATCTGCTTTAGATAATACTCTTCCGGCTCCTGTGGCTGGGTTAATAACACCAACTTCATAAATAGCCGACTCATCTTCGGTAAAATTATTCATCCAGTTGGTATAAAACTGGAGGTAATACCTGCCTGATTTAAAATTTTTATTAAGGTTAAATTTACCCGAAAAGCTCCCTATATTACCGTATAGCAGTTGAGTATCGATTATTTTACCGGTTTCATCCAGCAAGTTTACATAAATGTTTACTGTGGTAAAAAATGGCACATTTTTTTTACGGTGAAAAACGTAGCCTTTAAACCAAATGTCTTCATTAGTTATATATGTTTTTTTATTAAACTGAACATGAATGTTTTCGCGCTCTAAAAAAAAGTAATCGGTTACAGCTTTTGCTATAACTTCCTTTTTTGTTTCAACTTTAAGTTCCTGTGCGAAAGTAGTAAGTGTGGTAAAAAATAATAATGTAGGTAAAAGGCAATTGGTAATGTGTTTTTTCATTGAATAGTGGTACGTTTTATTGGCTGATATTTAAGGCGATAAAAGTATATTTTTAAACGTAACCATGAAAGTATATTTATAAATAAAACACAAAAAAAGGAGCGTTTTAAAACGCTCCTTAAATATAATTTTTTAGCCGATATTACATCATGCCCGGCATACCGCCGCCCATTGGCATACCACCGCCTTGGTTATCTTCTTTAATGTCTATAAGTGCACATTCGGTAGTAAGTATCATACCCGCTACAGATGCTGCATTTTCAAGCGCAACGCGTGTAACTTTTTTAGGGTCGATAATACCAGCAGCAAGCATATCTACATACTCATCTGTTTTAGCGTTGTAACCAAAATCGCCAGTACCTTCGGCAACTTTAGCTACCACTACAGATCCTTCAAGGCCTGCATTCTCAACAATCGTACGTAATGGAGATTCTACAGCACGAGATATGATCTGGATACCTGTAGCTTCATCAGCGTTTTCTGCAACGATGTTTTTAAGTGCCGATTTTGCTCTTAATAAAGCAACACCACCACCAGCAACAATACCTTCTTCTACAGCTGCTCTTGTAGCATGTAGTGCATCATCAACACGGTCTTTTTTCTCTTTCATTTCAACTTCAGATGCTGCACCTACGTAAAGAACCGCAACACCACCTGCAAGTTTAGCAAGGCGCTCTTGTAATTTTTCTTTATCATAGTCAGATGTTGTAGTTTCCATCTGTGCTTTAATCTGGTTAACGCGGTTTTTGATAAGTTCAGAATCACCCGCACCGTTTACAAGTGTAGTGTTATCTTTATCAATAACCACTTTTTCGCAGGTACCAAGCATATCAAGCGTAGTGTTTTCAAGAGAGTAACCTCTTTCTTCGCTAATTGCTGTACCACCTGTAAGTATTGCAATATCTTCAAGTAACGCTTTTCTTCTGTCGCCAAAGCCAGGAGCTTTAACAGCAGCAATTTTAAGCGCGCCCCTTAATTTGTTTACTACAAGTGTAGCAAGCGCTTCGCCATCTACATCTTCAGCAATAATTAATAAAGGTTTGCCTGATTGTGCCACCGGCTCAAGTACCGGAAGCAAATCTTTCATTGAAGATACTTTTTTATCGTATAGTAAAATGTATGGCCTGTCTAATTCAGCCTCCATTTTTTCAGAATTTGTTACAAAGTAAGCCGATAGGTAACCGCGGTCAAACTGCATACCTTCTACAACATCAACATACGTATCTGTTCCTTTAGCTTCTTCAACAGTAATTACACCTTCTTTACCTACTTTACCAAAAGCGGTAGCAATAAGTTCGCCAATAGTTTCGTCGTTATTAGCAGATATAGAGGCAATTTGTTTAATTTTTTCGCTGTCAGATCCTACAACTTTAGCTTGTTGGGCAAGATCGGCTACAATAGCTTCAACTGCTTTATCAATACCACGTTTAAGGTCCATTGGGTTAGCACCCGCAGCAACGTTTTTAAGGCCTTCTTTAACAATAGCCTGTGCAAGCACGGTAGCTGTTGTAGTACCATCGCCGGCAAGGTCGTTAGTTTTAGAAGCTACTTCTTTAACCATTTGCGCACCCATGTTTTCAAGAGTGTCTTTAAGCTCAATTTCTTTAGCTACAGATACACCATCTTTAGTTACAGTTGGGCCACCAAACGATTTACTTATAATTACATTACGGCCTTTAGGGCCAAGCGTTACTTTTACTGCATTTGCTAAAGCATCTACACCACGTTTTAAACCGTCGCGTGCTTCAATATCAAATTTAATTTCTTTTGCCATTTTACTTGCTTTTATATTTTTTTAAAAATTAATCGCTCCTTAGATTACTGCGAAAATCTCTTCTTCTTTCATTATAAGGTAGTCTTTACCTTCAAATTTCAATTCAGTACCTGCATATTTGCCATACAATACAGTATCGCCCACTTTTACAGTCATATCATAGTCTTTAGAGCCATTACCTACGGCAACTACAATACCTTTTTGTGGTTTTTCTTTAGCAGTGTCAGGAATAAAAATTCCGGAAGCAGTTTTAGTCTCTGCAGCAACCGGCTCTATTAGAACGCGGTCTGAAAGCGGTTTAATGTTTAAAGCCATATTTCTATATTTTTATGTTTGTTTATAAATCGTTGTATTCCTTTTTTCACAAATTGTGCCAATAGCTAAAACTGCCAGTTTTAAGGCATAAAAAATGCCAGCTACTGACAGGCTGGCATTTAATATATAATATTTTGTTAACGCTTATTTTGCAGGCGCTGGTATAACAGGCACAGGTGCTGGCGTAGCTACTGGCTGTGCTGCCGGAGCCGGTGTTGTAGCATTACCTTTTGGCGCTGCTGCAGGTGCAGTTGGTACTGCAGAATCATCTGTTAAAGGAGCTTCGCCAGAAAAACTTGTTGAAAAGCTTAAGCTAGAAAGCAATATTAATGCTACTAATATAGTAGAAAGCGTCCAGGTACTTTTATCAAGAAAATCGGTTGTTTTTTGTACACCACCCATAACTTGTGGCCCACCAATTGATGAAGATAGGCCTCCACCTTTAGGGTTTTGTACCATAATTACTACTACCAAAAGGAAGCTTACTATTGTTATAAGCACTAAAAAAACTGTAAATTCCATTATTCTTTAATTATTGTTTTGTTGTAAATTCTTTACTTCTAAAATACGGTCTGCAAAGAAAGCATTTTTTTCCGGATATTTCAAAATTAAAATTTCATAAGCTTGTATCGCTTTTGTATATTTTTTTTGCTCAAGGTAAACACGTGCAAGGGTTTCGGTCATAAGGCCGGGGCTGTCGTTAACAGTTTTGTTACTGTTTACGGGCATTGGCGCATCTTTTTTAACCGGTGCTATTTTGGGGTTGGCCTCTATAAACTTATCTATAAGGTCGTATTTATTTGCGTATAAATTTTCGATTATAAGCTCTTTTGGAGCTTCATCACGCTGAACCGGCACTATTTTAGACAGTTGCAGCCACTCTGCAAACGAATGTTTCTCTGCCTGGTTAAACTCTAACGGCCTGCCTATCTCTGGTATTTTTGGTTCGTCCGGCGTAACTTCTTCGGTAGCAACTTCATCAAACACTGCCTCAATTAATTCAGGTTTGATGATTGTAACCTCCGATTCATCCTCAACAAAAATATCCGACTCCTTAATAATAAGTTTGATCGACTCTTCCAGTTTTTCCGGAATAGGCTCACTTGTTATAACATCATCAATAGTTGTATGGTCTGGAGCATCGGCCTCCTGGATTGATAATAGTATCGATTGCTCTAATTTATCTGCCGGTGGAGTGGGAGGTACAATTACAAAACTATCGTTGACTATAATTTCGGCAACGGCTTTTTCATTATCTTCTAGAGCTGTTTTGTCAATGCTCCTAAATTCTTCAGATGTTATAAACTCGAACAACACAGTCCTATCTGTAGTATAGGCCGCAGTTTTTTTAAGCTCGGTATTGTACCTAAAACTATCGCGGTTATACAAGCCTTTTAAATAAATGGCACGCGCACTTTGCAGGTACGGAAATTCCGTGAGGATGCTTTCCAGTTCCGTAGTTTGCCTGTCGTTTAGCGAGTAGGGCTTATTAAGCAGGTATGTATAGTCTTTAGTATTCAGTTTTTTAAGTGTTCAGTGTTCAGTGCAAATTTGCCTACCATTTTACCATTTAGCCAATGAGGCATTAAATATATCCTGTGTTATCCTTTCAAAAATTTCTTCGAGTGCAGCATTTAATACGGCGCCTGTAAGCAAACTGTTGGCCGGGTAATCGTAATAAAAGCTAAACGATTTTTCGAAATCATCTTTTTCTTTTTTCTTATTACTAAACCTTACATTAACACTAATAGTAAGCCTGTTTTGCGACGCCAGCTGATTTGCAGTAGCCGTCATGGGTGTTATCCTAAACTGTGTTATTTCTCCTTCATATAACAAATCGCCATTTTCGTTAGTAAGACTTAGGTTAGTTTGATTTTGAATAAGGTTTTGAAGCCTTTGCGTAAAAGTACGCTCAATACCCGGCTCTACCACATCGGCATTATTTAAAAAGTAGTTTACCTGAAACGTTTTGGCATCAATTTTACCGGTACCGGTAAAGTTATAAATAGAGCAGCCGCTTAAAGTAAACAGCAATGCAAATGCCAGTATAAATTTTATGTATTTCATGATATAGTTGCCTTTAGGCTATAAATCGTATTGTTTAATTTTTCGGTACAAAGTACGTTCAGATATGCCCAGTTCATCGGCGGCAGCCTTGCGTTTACCTTTATTGCGCTCTAATGCTTTTTTAATCAGTTCAATTTCTTTCTCGTCAAGGCGTAAGGTTTCTTCTTCCTCAACGGCTTCGGCAAAAAGGTAATTGTCGTCATCATCATCTTCATCATCAAGATCGTGCTGCTCAATAACAGGTTCCGGGCGGCTTACCTTTTGCGGAGTATATACCTCGCGGCTACTACGTGGCAGTTCTTCAAACTCACGGTGGTTTTCTTCTTCCTGCCCGTATATTCGCTGAATTAACCCTTTATTGGTTTCCTGAACTTTACTGCTGTTGCCATTTTGCATAAGCTCCATAGTAAGTTTTTTAAGATCGTTAAGGTCGCCTCGCATATCAAACAACACCTTATATAATATCTCCCTTTCGGTACTAAAGTCGCTTTCGGCTTTTTTATCTTTAACTACTGCTGGTAGGTTGCTTCCGCCTTCCGGCAGATAACCTCTAAGCGAAGCCTGCGATATATTACGGTTTGTTTCTAAAACGGAAATTTGCTCGGCTACATTGCGTAACTGCCTGATATTTCCGCCCCAGCGGTATTTTAGCAGAAGATGAACCGCATCATCATCCAGCTTTATAGGAGGCATTTTGTATTTATGGGCAAAATCTGAAGAGAATTTACGGAACAGTAAATGAATATCATCTTTACGCTCACGCAACGGCGGCAACATAATTTCTACAGTGCTTAAGCGGTAGTACAAATCTTCACGAAATTTACCTTTCTCGATAGCTTCAAACATATTAACGTTAGTAGCGGCTACTATGCGCACATTTGTTTTTTGCACCTGCGATGATCCTACTTTTATAAACTCGCCATTTTCTAGCACACGCAACAAGCGCACCTGGGTTGTAAGGGGCAGTTCTCCCACTTCATCTAAAAAAATAGTACCACCATCGGCTACTTCAAAATAACCTTCGCGGGTATTGGTAGCACCGGTAAAAGCACCTTTTTCGTGCCCAAAAAGTTCACTATCAATCGTGCCTTCTGGTATAGCGCCACAGTTAACGGCAATATATTTACCGTGCTTGCGGTGCGACAGGGCATGTATTATTTTAGGGATGCTCTCTTTACCCACACCACTTTCTCCGGTAACGAGTACCGAAATATCGGTAGGGGCAACCTGTATGGCTTTTTCTACGGCGCGGTTAAGTTTTTGGTCGTTACCAATAATCTCAAATCGCTGTTTTATGGCTTGTACGCTTTCCATTTAGTTCTGTTGGTTGTTTTTAGACACGAATTTCACGAATTCCACAAATTTATTTTGAGGTGCAAACTTCGGCTGAACTATTCTTTATCCCTTATATTGTCGCGGGCTTTTAAAAGCACATTTTTATAATCATTATCAAAGACTGAAGAGATATTCTTTTCTAATTCAGTTTCAAGATTAAAAAGAACTCGTTGCTCCGCCTGATCTTCAAATAATGTTGTATTATCTTTTGCATTAAAATTAGATAACCATTCAAATAGCACAATTGCTTCATCTTCATTAAGCATGATATTGATATTCTCGCTTCTGTTATCTAAAGTCATGTTGAAATTTGTGTAATTCGTGGCAGAAATAAAACTAATTCATATCGCTATAACCTACTGCTTCACCTATTAACGTAGCCGATGTAAATTCCGTAATCAATACATTTACAAATTCGCCTGCTTTATAATTGCCTTTAGGGAAAACCACCATAGTATTGTGCGCGCTTCGTCCGGACCAGTGCTGGTCTGACTTTTTAGAGTTTTTCTCAATAAGCACTTCAACCACATGGCCTAAAAAGCGGCCGGTACGTTCCCAGCTCATTTTTTGCTGCATATCTACCACTTCCTGCAGGCGGCGTTTTTTAGTTTCTTCGGGTACATCATCGTCCATTTTACGGGCAGCGAGTGTTCCCGGTCTTTCAGAATACGAATACATATAACCAAAGTCGAACTTAACGTGCTCCATTAAACTCAGTGTATCCTGATGATCTTCTTCCGTCTCCGTAGGGAAACCAATAATCATATCCTGAGATACAGAGCAGTTAGGTATAATGGTTTTAATTTTATCTATAAGCGCAATATACTCCTCGCGGGTATGCTGGCGGTTCATTTCATGTAATATACGGGTGCTGCCACTTTGCACCGGTAAGTGTATGTAATCGCATACGTTTTTATGCTTTGCAATAACGTGCAGTACACTTTCGTGCATATCCTGCGGGTTGCTGGTGCTAAAACGCACACGCATTTTAGGGTAGGCTTCGGCAACCATATCTAATAACTGTGCAAAATCTACCGCGGTAGCCTGCTGCATTTCAGATGCTTTAATGTAGTCTTTTTTCAGTCCGCCGCCATACCAAAGGTAGCTGTCAACGTTTTGCCCAAGTAGTGTAATCTCTTTATAACCACGGCTCCATAAGTCGGCAATTTCAGCCATAATACTTTGGGTGTCGCGGCTGCGCTCACGGCCACGGGTAAAAGGCACTACGCAAAAGGTACACATATTATCGCACCCACGGGTTATAGATACAAATGCGGTAACGCCGTTGCTGTTTAATCGTACGGGTGCAATATCACCGTAGGTTTCATCTTTAGATAAAATTACGTTTATAGCGTCGCGGCCTTCTTCCACCTCTTTTAAAAGGTTGGGTAAATCTTTATAGGCATCGGGGCCTATAACCATATCAACAATTTTTTCCTCTTCTAAAAACTGGCTTTTTAAACGTTCGGCCATACAGCCTAAAACGCCCACCTTCATGCCTGGGTTAATACGTTTTACGGCATTATATTTTTCCAGCCTTTTGCGTACGGTTTGCTCCGCCTTATCTCTAATAGAGCAGGTGTTAACCAGTACCAAATCGGCTTCTTCTAAAATTTGTGTAGTGTTATACCCTTCATTTGCAAGTATAGAGGCTACCACTTCGCTATCGGCAAAGTTCATGGCACAGCCATAGCTCTCTATAAATAATTTTTTGGTATTACCTGTTTTTTGTTCTAAAACAAGGCTTTGTCCCTGTAAGTTCTCTTCAATTATCTTTTCCATAATACACTACTGCACATGCTTTTTTGAATGGGCAAAGATAACCATAAATTTTAAACTCTGACAAGTTGACAGCCGATGTTGCGTTAAAAATTTAACTTTATACCTATATATTAATAGGAGTCGAAAAGGTTAATCTTTGACAAAAATGCACATTTTAAAATAATAGAAATTCAATATTTAAAAAAATCATATACTTTTGCGACCAAAGAAATGTACGATGGCAAAGAATTTAGTGATAGTTGAGTCGCCTGCGAAGGCAAAAACCATAGAAAAATTTTTAGGGAAAGATTACCAGGTTGAGTCCAGCTACGGCCACATTGCCGACCTTCCGTCTAAAGAAATTGGGGTGGATGTATTAAACGGATTTAAACCAAAATATGAGGTATCGCCCGATAAAAAGGCTTTGGTTAAAAAACTCAGGGATTTATCTAAGTCGGCCGAAATGGTTTGGTTAGCAAGCGATGAAGACCGCGAGGGTGAGGCAATTGCATGGCACCTGGCGGAAGAACTGCACCTTGATAAAGCAAAAACCAAACGTATTGTTTTTCATGAAATTACAAAAACTGCCATACTAAAAGCGATTGATAATCCACGCGATATTAATTACAACCTTGTAAATGCGCAACAGGCACGCAGGGTTTTAGACAGGCTTGTGGGTTATGAATTATCTCCCGTGCTTTGGAAAAAAGTAAAAAGCGGATTATCTGCCGGGCGTGTACAATCGGTATCCGTTCGTTTAATTGTAGAGCGCGAACGCGAAATACAAAATTTTAAAGCAGAAGGATCGTATAGTGTTACTGCCGAATTTGTAAACGAAGCCGGTAAAAGCCTTAAAGCAAAACTGCCTAAAAACTTTGCCACAAAAAAGGAAGCTGAAGATTTTTTAAATAAAAACATCGGATCTACCTATAAAGTATCTGACCTGGAAACCAAACCGGCCAAGAAATCGCCGGCAGCACCCTTTACCACATCTACATTACAGCAGGAAGCTGCCCGTAAATTGTATTTGCCGGTAGGTGTTACCATGATGCTTGCGCAGAGGCTGTATGAAGCGGGACTTATTACCTATATGAGAACCGATAGTGTAAACCTTTCGCAAGATGCTATGGCTGCTGCCGAGGCCGAAATTATCAGGTCGTACGGCAAGCAATTTAGCAAGCCACGTAGCTTTAATACAAAGAGTAAAGGCGCGCAAGAGGCTCACGAAGCCATTCGCCCTACAGATATGACCCAGCATACGGTAAATATCGACCGTGACCAGGCACGTTTGTACGACCTTATTTGGAAACGTACACTGGCTTCGCAGATGAGCGACGCCGAATTAGAACGTACAAACGTTAAAATTGAGGCTAGTAATCATAAAGAATTGTTCTCTGCATCGGGCGAAGTGCTTATGTTTGAGGGTTTTCTAAAAGTATATCTTGAAGGCCATGATGATGACGAAGAAGAGCAGGAAGGCATGCTTCCGGCACTTAGGGTAAACGAAAAACTAAACAATAATTACATTACCGCAACAGAGCGTTTCTCCAGGCCACCCGCACGTTACACTGAGGCAGCGTTGGTTAAAAAGCTGGAAGAATTAGGAATAGGCCGACCATCTACCTATGCGCCAACGATATCGACAATTATTAGCCGAAATTATGTTGAAAAAGGAAATTTTGAGGGTCAGCAAAGAAAATACGTACAATTAACATTAAAAGGAACTAACTTAGCCCAGCAGGAACTTGCTGAAAATGTAGGTTCTGATAAAGGAAAGTTAGTGCCAACAGATATTGGCACCATTGTAAATGACTTTTTGGTTAACCATTTTGATGCCATTTTAGATTATAACTTTACTGCCAAGGTAGAGGAGGATTTTGATGAGATAGCATCAGGCAGGGAAGACTGGACCAAGATGATGGGTAATTTTTACGACCATTTTCATCCAAGGGTTCAGGATGTAGAAAAAAATGCTGAAAGGGAATCGGGCGAAAGGATACTGGGCACCGACCCAAAAACAGGTAAACCTGTAAGTGTACGTTTGGGTAAATTTGGCCCTATGGCACAAATAGGCGAACCGGATGACGAGGTTAAGCAGTTTGCAAGCCTGTTGCCGGAACAAAATATAGGTACTATAAACCTTGAAGAAGCGTTAGGCTTATTTCTGTTACCAAAAAACCTTGGTGTTCACGAAGGTGAAGAGGTAGAGGTTAACAACGGCCGTTTTGGTCCGTATGTGCGTTTTGGTAAGCTATTTATATCGTTGCCAAAAGGAGAAGACCCATTGGATGTAACATTAGAAAGAGCCAAAGAGTTAATTGGCGAAAAACAACAGGCAGATGCGCCTATTGGTACGTATAAAGGTGAGCCGGTACAAAAAGGTGTGGGCCGTTTTGGGCCTTTCATTAAATGGAACGGTATTTTTATAAACGTAAATAAAAAATATAATTTTGATAACCTTTCTCAGGACGATCTTGTTGCTTTGATTGAAGATAAGCAACAGAAAGAGATTGATAAGGTACTGCATAACTGGGAAGATGAAGGCATAAAAGTAGAAAAGGCTCGTTGGGGACGATCTGTAATACTAAAAGGCAAACTAAAAATAGAACTTAGCAAAGATGTTGATGCTGCTGCATTAACGCTGGACCAGGTTAAAAATATGATTGCCGAGAAAACGCCTGCAAAAAAAGCGCCTGCTGCAAAAAAAGCATCAGCAGCTAAAAAGCCGGCGGCTAAAAAAACTACAGTTAAAAAGAAATAAGCATGAGTTTTGATTTTTTACAACCTTTAGATGGGGGTCTGTTAGGTTTTATTGATGGGTTATCGACCCAGTCATTAGGTAAAAAGGTGCTTTTTCACACCGAAAATAATTTCCCAGATATCGAAACAGTATCGATAGCCATTATTGGCGTGCTCGATAACAGGGGGCAAAATGATGGTAAAGATCATGTTCACCTTAATTACGTTCGTAAAGAATTTTACAGCCTTTTTCCGGGTAACTGGGATAAGGTAATAGCCGATTTAGGAACTATACCCGCGGGCGAAACGCAACAGGATACTTACTTTGCCTTAAAAAGTATTGTGGCCGATTTGGTTAAAAATAAAATTTTACCAATAGTTATTGGTGGATCTCAGGATTTGGCCTATGCCATGTACCGGGCTTACGATAAGCTGGAGCAAATGGTAAATTTTGTAGCGGTAGACAGCCGTTTTGATTTTGGTGCGGAAGATGAAGCTATTTCTGCCCGGTCGTTTTTAACGCAGATGATTGTAGAAGAACCACATAATTTGTTTAATTACAGTAATGTTGGCTATCAAACCTACTTTAATCCGCAGGAAGAAATAGACCTTGTAGAAAAGTTATATTTTGATGCCTACCGCCTTGGCGAAGTATGTAATGATGTTACCATTGCAGAGCCGGTTTTTAGAGATGCAGATATCGTTTGTGTTGATATGACAGCAGTTAAGTCGAGCGATTCTGGTAATATTGTTAAATTTGTGCCAAATGGTTTTGATGGAAAAGAAATTTGTACTTTAGCGCGGTATTCAGGAATTAGCGATAAGGTTACGTCTTTCGGTGTTTTTAATCATAACGATACACGTCAGGAATCGGTGTTGATAGCCCAGGTGCTATGGTATTTTATAGAAGGGGTACATTATCGTTCAAACGAGTATCCTTTTGGCAGCCGTGAGCATTATACCAAATATATTGTGCCAATGGAAGACGAGGAATTGGTGTTTTATAAGAGTGATAGGACAGAAAGATGGTGGATAGAAGTAAAAAGTAGTTTAATTAGCAATAATAAAGTTAAAAAAGCTACGTTATTACCATGTAGTTATAAAGATTACCTTAGCGCCTGTAGTAATGAGTTTCCTGAAAGATTATGGAAAGCGCAAAGAAAAAACATAATTTAACGTTAATGTTACAAAAAACGTTGCTTTTTGCTCATTTCGACAATTGTTTGTAATTGACTTAGGTTTTTCGATAAAAAAATTGTTTTTTTCAAAATAAATAAATAGGTTTACGCCCTTAAAAATAGAATACATTAATAACCCGAATTTATGAAGAAGTTCATTGCATTAACAGCAACTTTATCATTTCTAATCAGCTGCGGTTCTAGCGATCGTGGGGAACTGGTAGGTGTTAAAGGAAAAAAGTGGAGGCCTGAAAAGCCTTATGGTATGACTTTAGTTCCTGGCGGCGCTTACATTATGGGTAAGTCTGACGACGATTTGGCTAATGTTCAGGATGCTCCAACAAAAACGGTAACTGTACGTTCATTTTATATGGATGAAACAGAGATCACTAATAGTGAGTACCGTCAGTTTGTGGAGTGGGTTAAAGATTCTACTATCAGAACAAGACTGGCTATCCTGGCAGACGAGCAGGGGCAAACAGCAGGTGGTATAGGTGACTACGCATTTAAAGATCAGGAGGGTGAGAATAAATCACCTTACGACCAGTATATGTATGATAATTATTACAGTGTTTCTACTGGAGATGATATCTATGCTGGTAGAAAACTTAATCATAAAGCAAAACTTATCAAGGATCCGCAGAAATATCCGGATGAGTTTTATGTTGAAGTTATGGACTCTATGTATCTTCCGGAATCTGAATCATACAATGGTTTAAGAACGGTTGATGTATCTAAATTAGTATTTAGTTACAAATGGATGGACATTGCTGCAGCTGCAAAAGATAAGTCTAAAAATACAAGGGAAAAAAGGAGTAAATATCTTATTGCAGAAAAAGTACAGGTATATCCTGATACTACAGTGTGGATTAAAGATTTTGCTTACTCATACAATGAGCCAATGCATAATGACTATTTTTGGCATGATGCTTATGGAGAATATCCTGTAGTAGGTGTTACATGGGGTCAGGCAAAAGCATTTTGTGCATGGAGAACGCTTAATAAAAACGCTTACAAAAAAACAAAAAAACAACAGTTTGTTAACTCATTCCGTTTGCCTACAGAGGCCGAGTGGGAGTATGCAGCAAGAGGTGGTTTAGAATCGGCGACTTTCCCTTGGGGAGGTCCGTATGCTAAGAATGACACTGGTTGTTTCTTAGCTAACTTTAAGCCTAACCGTGGCGATTATGCGGCAGATGGTGCTTTATATACTGTAGAGGCGCAGTCGTTTGACCCTAATGATTTCAACTTATATAATATGGCTGGTAACGTTGCAGAATGGACGGATTCATCATACGACGCATCTTCTTACGAATATGTATCTACAATGAACCCTAACGTTTCAAACAGGTCTAACCAGCGTAAAGTTACACGTGGTGGTTCTTGGAAAGATGTTGCTTATTTCCTTCAAACCAGTACAAGAGATTGGGAATATGCTGACTCTGCAAGAAGCTACATTGGCTTTAGAACAGTACAGGATTACATGGGTACACAAAATACCGGCAATCAATAAAAATTATTAAACCAACTCAGAATTTTTTCTTAAATATTTAAAATTAATTAACTTAACTAAAACTATTTTTTTATTATGGCACTACCACAAAGATTTATGAATATGGCATACGGCCTTGGAGCAGCAGTTGTAATCATTGGAGCACTTTTCAAATTAATGCACTGGCCTGGTGCGAGCGCTGCGCTTATTGCTGGTCTTGGTGTTGAAGCTTTCATTTTTGCTGCTTCTGCATTCGAACCTATCCACAAAGAGCTTGACTGGTCTTTAGTTTACCCGGAACTTGCTGGTGGCGAAACTAAAAAGAGAGATGTGAAAAAAGAGAATCCAACAGAAGCTCAAGGTTTACTTTCTCAAAAATTAGACAACTTACTTAAAGAGGCTAAAATTGATGGCGAGCTTATGGCTAGCTTAGGTTCAAGCATTAAAAACTTCGAATCTGCTGCTAAAGGTATCGCTCCTACAGTTGACTCAATTTCTTCTCAGAAAAAATACAGCGAAGAAATGTCTACTGCTGCTGCGCAAATGGAATCATTAAACAGCCTTTACAAAGTACAGTTAGATAGCGCTTCTCGTAATGCTGAAGCTAACAGGGTTATTGCTGAAAACGCAACTAAATTACAACAGGAAATGTCAGCTATGACTAAAAACATTGCTTCATTAAACAATGTTTACGGTGGTATGCTTTCTGCAATGGGCAACAAAGCTTAATTAGTAGATAATAATTTTTAACCAAAACAAAAAAAACTACTAAAGTAAAATGGCAGGAGGAAAACAAACCCCAAGGCAAAAGATGGTGAACCTGATGTACCTGGTTTTCATCGCAATGATGGCATTAAATATGTCAAAAGAAGTTCTAACGGCCTTTGGTTTATTAAACGAAAAGTTTGAAACATCAAACGGTGATGCAACTAAAAATAATGAAGATCTATACAAAACTTTAGAAGCTAAAGCTACTGAAAAACCTGGAGAATACGCTGTTGCTAAAAAGTTAGCCGATCAAGTTAAAGGTATATCTGCTACTTTCTATAACTATGTTGGTACTCTTAAAGGAGACGTTACTAAAGATATAGAAAAAGAGAATGGCAAGCTTCCTTACGAGGCTATGGATAAAGGGGATAAAATTGACGAGCAATGGTTTGCCGGTGATGGATATTCTGCTAAAGGTAAAGCGTTTGTAGCTGCTATAGACAAGTATAAAAATGATATGAAGGCTGCTCTTGGTACTGAGAAAAAGTATCAACCTATAGTTGCTGAAATTGACAGTAAATTTAGTACTGCTGATGTTACAGATCGTGAAGGTATTAAGCAAAAATTTCTTGATTATAACTATAAAGGATTCCCTGCAATTGCATCGTTAACTAAACTTTCTGCTGTGCAGAATGATATTAAAGTAATTGAGGCTTCTCTTTATAATAATTTCCTAGGTAAAGCTGCAACAGATGCTGCATCTATGAAAAATTACACTGCTCTTGTAGTGTTAGATAAAAATGCTTATTTCCAAGGAGAAAAAGTTACGGGTAAAGTAGTTTTAGGAAGGTATGACGATAAAACGCAACCAACCTCATTTAATGGTCCTGGTAAAATTGAAAATGGCCAGGCTGTTATAAACCTTACTGCTGGTGCAGTTGGTGAGCAGTCAATAAAAGGTCAGTTTACATTTCTTGAAGATGGAAAAGAAATTCCATTAAAATTTGAAAGTAAATATGTTGTTGTACCTAAGCCAAACTCGGCTACGATTTCTGCAGATAAAATGAACGTAGTTTACCGTGGTGTACCTAACCCTATCTCTGTATCATTTGCTGGTATAGGATCTGATAAAGTTAGTGCTTCGGCTCCGGGTATGCGTGCTGCTGGTAAAGCAGGTGCTTATTTATTAAGCCCTGGTGCTGGTAACGAAGTAGTGGTAAATGTAACCGGTACATTACCTAACGGTGATAAAGTATCTGATAAAAAAGTATTCCGTATTAAAGGTTTACCTGCTCCAACAGGTAAAATCAGAAATGAGGTTGCTGCTAAAGGTCAGAAATCTAACCTTGAAGTATGTACTATTAGTGCTGAAATGGAAGATTTTGATTTCCCGGTTAGCGTAACAGTTACACAGTTTGCAATTAAAGTTCCTGGACAGCCTACAATTGTAGTGTCTGGTAACAGAATGGATTCAAGAGCTAAATCTGCTATTGCTAAAGCCGGTCGTGGTGATGTAGTAGTTATCTCTGATATTAAAGCTTCATTTTCAGGTATCGACCAAGTTGCAAAAAGAGTGTCTACCTGTACATTTGAAGTACAATAGTTTACATAATAACGTACAAAAAGTATAGAAATGAGTAAGAGGATTTTTTCATTAACAGTTTTATTTTGCCTTATTGGCACTGTTGGTTTTGCGCAATCAAACTTATTGAATGCCAAAACTCCGGGAGAAATTGGTAAAAAAACAGCTGCACAGGATTCGTTAGATAACGATAATCCACTTCCTTATGGTTATGTGGGTGACAGGGATGTACTTTTTGAGAAAAAAGTTTGGGAGGTTATTGACCTTAATCAAAGAATCAATTTCCCAATGTATTTTCCTGTAGAGGAAAACCTTGGGCCTGACAGAAAGCCTCTTTATGATGTTTTGGTAAGCGCTATGCGTGAAGGTAAAATTACTGAGGTGTATGACGATAGTTATTTCACTACCAAAAAAACACTTAAAGATATTGATGCATCTTTATCTAAAATTGATACTACCGATGGTGGTATCGATCAAATGAACTCTGATATTAAAGCTTATAAAAGCGGAAAGAAAAAAATATCTGAAGAATTTATTAACAGGACAGACATTAAAGCAATTGATGTAACCGGTTATGAAATTGTGGGTGTTTGGTATTTCGATAAACGCCAGGGTGAGCTTAAATACAGATTGCTGGGTATTGCACCGGTTGTACCGGATGTATATACAATGGGTAGCGAAAACAAAGAGTATATTCGTATATTCTGGATCTATTTCCCTGCAGCAAGAGATGTACTTCATAAGGCTAAAGCATTTAATGAAAAAAATACAGCTGCTCCTATCACTTTTGACCACCTTCTTAATTCAAGGCGTTTCTCTGGTACTGTTACCAAAGAAGATAATGTTTATGGAGACAGGGGTATTAGTGAATACTTAAAAGAAAATGCTCAAATGGAACTTCTTGAAGCGGAACGCGTAAAAGAAAAAATTCGCAATTTAGAGCAGGATATGTGGAATTATTAATTTCACTGCCTATATTATTAAAAGAGCCAATCTATAAAGATTGGCTCTTTTTTTTGCATAAAATTGATTTGCATTATTTACTTTTTAAATAATATAAAATTGTTATTTTACACTTTATCGACATATTCATTAATGATAACGCAAATCGTTAATTATTGTTAAATTTTATTTTAATCTTAAATGTGTAAAAGCTTTTTTCGTTATATATTTATAATGTTTTAGCATATTTACTACACACCTTTGTATGCAATTAGTTTATAAATATGGTTTTATACTGCTGCTTTTTTTAAGTATGCCTCTTTTTGCGCAATTGCCTGATTTTGATTTGCAGGTAATTCCTACTGATGAGAATTGTAGAGATGCGGGAGCGTTAACATTTGTGGTTAGCAATACTGTGCCAGGTGCTACTTTTACTTATAGTGTTTTATCATCGTTAAATGAAGAACGAGTTACTAATAATAATTTTTTAGACGCCTTAAGTGCCGGTACTTATACTGTTACCGCTATACAAAAGGCACCTAATGGCGACAGCAATATTGTTGTTGTAAAAAATGTAGTAATCCTAAATAAAATTACGCCACTTCAATTTAATATAACTACCATATCACGTAGTTGTACTTCTGCAGGGGGTGAAATTATTGTTAACGTTACTTCCGGTACGGGGGTAATGTACGAAATTGTTGGCGACCCTACGCGGGGCTTACAGGCCTCGAATGTTTTTACGGGTCTGGGCGATGGTCAGTACTTAATAGGAGTTGTTGATAATTGTGGTGCCGAAGTTACCAGAACTTTTACTGTTACATTTGATCCTGGTGCTCCCGTATTATCTCCGCCGATATTTGATGCTGTTTTAACAGGGGACTGCGAAACGGTTACTATAAAAAACACTATTTCGTATACTACTGGTACCCTAATTAGTTATCCGTTAACAATTACGTATACAATACATCCGCCGGATGGTGCTCCAGATATTATAGTTGTTAAAGAGTTTACTTCTGGCGCTCCTGATTTGCTTGAATTCTCTAATACATTTACTGATGTAGATGGTAAAACGTATACTTATGATATATCTGTAACTAATGGCTGTGGTTTAACTTTTGGGCAGGAAGGCATGTCGGTTAATCCGGAAATATCTCTAAATGCCGCAAAAGTGCGCGTACCCTGTGGTAAATATTATATAACATTAAGTGCAGAATATTTTAAACCGCCTTATACTATTAATTTTGTATCGACTACAAATCCTGCTTTTAATGCGTCTAACTATAACAGCACCTATCCGGGGCCTTTTACTGCTTCGACTACTAATTATGGTAGTGCGATAAATCCTGTTCCTGAAGGCGATTACCAAATAACAATTACTGATGCCTGTGGTCGTACTAAAGAAACACTTATTAGTATTGTAAACGATAAACCCGTACCCGGTGTTCAGGCGGTAAATAATGGCTGTTTTTCTAATCTTGGTACATTTAATATTGTTGTACCAGAGTTAAATATTGTATCTGCAATTATTACTACAGCCCCAGGTGTCTATGTGCCGGGCTTACCTCATAACGTTACTTCATTTATTACTGCAGACGGTATCTTATCTGTTACAGATGTGCCTGTGGGGCATTATATAGTGCATGTTATAGATTCGTGTGGTAATGAATATGATGTAGATGTTACAGTTCCTGATTTTATAGATCAGGATTTTGTAGCTACCCCGTTAGCAGATTGTAATGCCGGTATTGGTGCCTTAAAAATTGCAAGTGGAAATGGCGGTATTACTTCGTTACAAATGATTTCAGGACCGGCGGGTGTTAGCGTTCCGCAGGATGTTAGTGTTTTTATTGGAGCCGATCGTGTTTTTTACATGGATAATTTAACTGTAGGTAATTATGTTTTTAAAGGGACAGATGTTTGCGGGTTGCAAAAAACAGTTTCTGTTACTATTACAGGCTATCAGCCTTCAGCTATTGTGCCATTTACATTTATTCCAAACTGTAATTCATTCGAAATTAAATTATTCGATCCTGATACTTCAACTTCATCGCCAACCTATTGGTTACAGAAAGAAAATCCTAATGTATCAGGGCAATGGGGGCATCCATTAACAGGTGTTGTTTATACTGAAGGTACTTTACCCGATAGCTCTAATTCTTTAAGCCTTACAAATTCTAAAGATATTTCGAATATTAATCTTGTGTATTTTGGTAATTTTAGAATTTTAAAAGCTTTTTTGAGTGTTAAACGTGGCGGTACAGATAAAGTTTGTACCGAAGTATTGGGCGATCCTTTTAAATATCAGTTTAGCGTTACTATAGATAATGTTTTTGGCTTAACGTGTAACTTGCCTCCGGGTACGCAACCAGGCACTATGCCAGATGTTTATATAGATGCTACGGGTGTTGCGCCACTTACTTACTCTATTACAGAGATAAATGGTGTTGTACTTGGAGTACCCATTAATAATGGTACAAACAATATTTTTAAAGGATTAACTCCGGCTATATATAAATTTGTGGTGCATGATGGTTGTAGCCAGAGCGATTTCGTAATTAGGGATATAAGTATTTTGCCAGATCTTGTTACTGCTGTTAAGCCTACTGATATGCTTATTTGTATACCGGCCGGGGCATCGCAATTTCAACAATTTGACCTTACAGCTAAAACGTCTGAAATTTTAGGTGGGCAAAGTCCTGATGTTTATTCTGTAACCTATTATTTAAGTCAAAGCGATGCGAATAACAATGTTAATGCCATACAAAATCCTGAAAGTTTTACAAATACATTAGCTGTACAGGTTATATATGCTAAGGTAAAACATAAATATATAACTGTTTGCGATGAAATTGTATCATTTACAATTAGGGTTTCGGCAGAGCCTGTGGTTACATTAGATGAAGAGGCGTATATATGCGAAGATGAAGGTAAACTACTAATAATTGCCGATGCCGGTTATGATACTTACCTATGGTCTACCGGGCAAACTACGCGTTCTATAACCGTAACCGAGCCCGGAACTTATTCTGTAACTATTAGCAAACTTTACGGTGCAGTGCCATGTAGTACAACTGTTGATATTGCGGTATTACCATCTGGCCCTGCCAATGCTATTACAGTAGATACTATAGACTGGACTACACATGACAACAGTATATTTATAACCGTAGGTGGCGGAATAGGCGAATATGAATATTCGTTAGATAATGCTACCTATCAGGATAGTCCTGAATTTACAAACCTCGATACCGGTTTATATACTGTTTATGTAAGAGATAAGGCAGGTTGCGGTACAGTTACAAAACAGGTAGCATTATTAAACTATCCTAAGTTTTTTACGCCAAATGGAGATGGGCACCATGAAACCTGGCGTATAGAGTTTTCTGGGTTTGAGCCTAATATGCTTGTTTTTATTTACGACCGTTATGGCATGCTTATTACATCTTTTGGATCTAAAGATGCAGGGTGGGATGGCACTTTTAATGGGCATCAGTTACCATCTACTGATTACTGGTTTGTAGTTAACAGGCAGGATGGTAAAGTATATAAAGGGCACTTTTCTTTAATACGGTAAACTGCAAGGTGTAGAAATTCTACACTCTGATTGTGTAAACATCTACATAATCCCAATTTTAAATTTTGCATACAAAATAATTTATCCTTGATTTTCAGATTTTTACATCTGTCATAACTTGTTTTGTCTGGTTGGCACGATTGTTTCATTATATTAATCGTACACACAACAACACTAAACAAGTTATAATGAAAAATATATTTTTAACAGCAGCATTAGTGCTTGCATTAGGAGTTAATGCAAATGTTACAAACACAACAGCTACAAAAGCTGTAACTGAAAAACAGGAAAAAGAATATAAAAAAATTGAAACAGCTAAAATACCTGCTGCCGTTAAACAGGAAATTGACACAAAATATGAAGGGTATGCAATAACCGAAGCTGCAGCATCTGCCGATGGCGAATATAAAATTTCGCTGACTAAAGCCGCAAAAAAAGTAATAGTATATTATAACAGTGCTGGCGAATACGTAAAAGAAACCAAATAAGGTTAAAAATATATAGTAAGGTGATTTGAAGAATTTTATTCTTCGACAAAGGAGACGGAGGCGTCTCCTTTTGTTTTTCTTAACACTTTGTAAAATACAAAAGCCTTACATTTGTATATATTATTCCCCGCCCAAAAAATGAGTTCGAAAATCCTTGTAATTGATGATGATGCCGCCTTTTGCGTAATGCTTAAAACATTTCTGCAAAAAAAAGGATACGATGTTGTAAATGCCTTTACGGCAGAACAGGCTCGTGAAGAACTTAAAACTACCGTTTTTGATGTTGTGCTTACAGATATCAGGCTGCCCGATAGCGATGGCCTGCAAATATTAAAGTATATTAAAGAGAGTGCTCTTGATGCGCGTGTTATTTTAATGACGGGCTATACCGATATTAAAACAGCTGTTAATGCCATGAAACAAGGTGCGTTTGATTATGTGGGCAAACCTATAAACCCCGAAGAAATTTTACACATTATAGGCCTGGCTTTAAATAAAAAGCCGGTTAAAGATACTTTAGATGCCGTTGCTTCGTCTCCATCTCCAAAAAAAATAGCTACTACAACTACCGATGTTGCTTTTGTAAAAGGCATCAGTAATAATTCTGCAGAATTGCATGAGCACATTGCCCTGGTGGCACCAACTAATATGTCAGTACTTATTATTGGCGATAGCGGTACCGGTAAAGAGTACATTGCACAATCTATACACCAGCAAAGTAAACGTGCCGGCAAGCCCTACATTGCGGTAGATTGTGGTGCCATACCTAAAGAGTTGGCATCGAGTGAATTTTTTGGCCACTTAAAAGGCTCATTTACTGGTGCGGTAAACGATAAAACAGGTCATTTTGAAGCGGCTAATGGTGGTACATTATTTTTAGATGAAGTAGGTAACCTGTCTTACGAAGTGCAGGTGCAATTACTACGTGCCTTACAGGAGCGTAAAATTAAACCGGTGGGCAGCAACCACGAGATAAGTGTAGATATTAGGGTTATTGCTGCTACTAACGAAGATTTACAGGAAGCCGTAAAACGTGGCGATTTTAGGGAAGACCTTTACCACAGGCTAAATGAGTTTAATATTAAAGTACCCCGACTATCTGAACGTAAAAAAGATATTATGGTATTTGCCAATCACTTTTTAGATCAGGCTAATGCCGATCTTGAAAAAGAGGTGGAAGGCTTTGATGCCGATGTAGTTCAGCTTTTTAATACTTATGACTGGCCGGGTAACCTGCGTGAAATGAAAAACATCATTAAACGATCTGTACTGCTCGAAAAATCGAATAGTATACACTTAGATGTTTTACCTGCAGAAATGCGTGAGGCACCCGCCAGCGATGATTTATCTATTTATACAAAGGCTAACGAAGAGGAAACAATTATAAAAGCACTTGAAAAAGCCAATTACAACAAATCAAAAGCGGCCAAGCTTTTAGATATCGACCGTAAAACATTATACAATAAGCTTAAGCTTTATAATTTAGATTTATAAGTTACGCTATTTCCAGTTGTAACGCGTCGCACAATACTACTACATCATTACAAATGGCATCTATATAGTTTTTAAGCGCTATAGGTGTAAATTCAATTGTTTTTTCTTCAAGAGGTAATAACTTATCGGCAATGCTATGCACTTCCATTTGGCGCAGCATGGGTATCATTTTATGGGCTGTGCGTGCAAGTTCATCAATATCATTAGCAGCAGCCTGCTTTTGCATGGTGCTACAATTATCATATGCGCTTTCTATAAAAGTATCTAATATTGTTTTTAACGATGCCGGGTCGTTTTGTGTAAACTGCGACAGGCTCGCCAAATTATATAAATCACCCTTATTTTTAATTGTTATAGTATTTTCATATGGAATAATATCATCTCCAAAAATGCCCGATATAAGTTGTAAAAGCTGTTGTAGTTGCAATGGCTTAGAATGGTGTGCCGTAAAACCACGGTTTGTAAAATCAGTAGCCACTAAATCTCTTTTGCCAGAAAGTGCAATTACCGGCAGGTTTGCAATGTCAGGGTTAGGGTGCTGCCTTATTTGATGTACCAGTTCGAACCCATCTACCGATGGCATTTGTATATCGGTTAAAACTATATCAAAATTACCTTGTTCTAAATGCCCAATTACCAACGCCGAATTAATCTCGGTAGTTACATCATAATTTTGCAGCAGTTCCTGCATTAGTTTAAGTTGTACAGCATCATCATCGGTAACTAAAATTTTTTTGTTTTGCAATGCAGGGTAATAGCTTTTCGCTTCAATAGCATCATTTAGCAAAGTTGCCTTGCCGGCTATTCGCGGCAGCCTGATTGTAAATATAGATCCTTGCCCTTCCTGGCTTTCCAGACTTATAGAGCCATCCAGTAATTCTAATATCCTTTTAGATATAGTAAGGCCAAGGCCGGTGCCGCCAAATTTTTTCTCGATGCCGGCATGCGCCTGGGTAAATTCTTTAAAAACGACATCGTGGTTTTGTATGGCAATACCTATACCGGTATCTAATACCGATATTACAATGTCGAATCCATCTATCTTACCTGTAACCTCTACAGATCCTTCCCTGGTAAATTTAATGGCATTACTAACAAGATTGGTAAGTACCTGTTTTAGCCGGTAAGGGTCAGATACAAAATTGGCGTTCAGTTCTTCTTCAATATCCCAGGTAAGCTCAATGTTTTTATCATCGGCCATGGGTTCCAGTACTCGGCATGTAGCCTCAATGGCTGCCTTCATATTAAAGGATGATTGCTCTATGGTAATGCGGTTATTTTCTAACCTCGAAAAATCGAGTAAATCATTCACCAGCTTTTGGATATAATTAGCCGACTCTTTAATATTTGCTATATACAGGCGCTGTTTTGGCGTAACCCCCGATGTTTTTAGCAAGTCATGAAAGCCTATAATGCTGCCCAGTGGCGTTTGTAAATCGTGTGTTACAGTGGCCATAAGCATGCTCTTGCTACGAAGTAAATCTTCGTTCTCGTGGTTAAGCATTTCCAGCTGTTTACGGTAATTTTGGTTAATGCTTAAATCGCGTATAATTATATATGCAAACACTATTAAAAAAAATAATGTTGCGGCACCAACCCAGGCCATAGTGTTTATGGTATTAGCCAGCGTTGCCCGAGAGGCATTTATTTTTTTATAGGATTTTTGTATAAACTCATTTTCTACCGAGGCGAGTATAGCTCTAAGCTGATCTGATATTATACGGTTTTCTTCCAGTAGTTTTTGCTCTTTACGGTACAGGCGGTTACGCAGTTTATTATCTTTAATAAGCAAGTTGGTAAGTACGTTTTCAAAAGCCATAGCTAATGAATCGTTAGATACCTGTAGTTTACTTAATGAGTCTAATTGCCTTGGTGTAAGTAGCGAGTTTACTACTTTTTGCCATTGGTAAGGTTTGGTTAGTTTTACGGGTTTTACCTTATTCCAGATAGAATCTTTAGTGCCGTAAATTCCGCTAATAGCTTTTGTAAAAGTATTATCGGCAGAGTAGCTTTTTCTATATTCGATAATTTCTGTTACGCTGGTTTTTTTTCGTGCCAGCAGTAATTGTATCGAGTCAAATTTTTGTGCCTGTGCAGGCTCAACGTTTTTTTTTAGTGTATCGAGCTCCCGGTTAATACTGTCGGTTAGCTTGTTGTAAAAATTAAGATCTTTGGCCGATCCTGTAAGTATAGAGCTTCTGCCTATAGCTTCGCTCTCGTATAGTATGGCAATAGTGTTACTAATGCGTATTATTTTATTATTATCATCGGCATTTTGAGCCGGGCGTGCAATTTTCAAAATCTCAGTATATACAAACCATACCGATACTACAGCCGTTGCAAACAGCAATAGGTAACCGGCAATAACTTTATATTTTACTGCTTTGGGTTTTTGTACCATGATTATAAAAATACATAATTTTTATGATACTAAAACGGGGCAAAAGCTAATTAAGTATATGTGGGGGGACTTAACTAAAGTTACTAGCTTCTTACAATTACCCTTAAAAAGTTAACCTCATCTTTAAGGTGTTGTATTTCAGATCGTAAACTTTCAACCAAAATATCATATACTTCTTTGTTTGTGTTGTTAAAGTTAGCAGATTCTGCTTTTTGCCCATCGCCCATAACTTCGTTAAACAAGTACATAATATTTACATCGAGTATTCTTACAATTTTTATAAGTTTTACTACGTTAAGCCTTCTGTCGTCTTTTTCTAAACGACCATAATTACTCTGGGTTACATCAAGCTGTAAGGCCATGTTTTCCTGAGTGATACCTTTCTCTTCTCTTAACTTTTTAATTCTTTGACCAATTACATTCATGATAGTTATTTTTTAGTTGTTGCGGACATGCAATAATATTCAAAATTTTATTAGGACTCGTTGTGTTTTTAATAACTTAATTTTAAGTTTTTAAGAATTAACTTAGACGTGTAGTTGAGATTTATAAACCATTTATCTCTGTGCCTCACTACTCACCAGCTATATACCTAAATAAATTAACTCTTAATTTACCTGCTTAAATACTGGGCTAAAGGCTCTTGTAAATAGGTTGGCAACTAATTATGGTCTAAAATTATAAAACTTATACACCTAATAAATATGTTAAACCGTTTTTTCGATATAATGCAGGGTTTAACCGTTAAAAAACAAATAAAAATTAGATATATAGTTATTAATTAATAATTATTATTTAGATAACATTACTTTATTAACAAACACAGTTATGAAAAAGAGAATATTAGTTTACGATAATCAGTTGGGTTATTATAACTTACTTAAGGAAAGTTTTAAAAAGGGATATACCTTTATATTGTTTAGTAATGATTATAGTGTATATGGTAAAAATGAAGATGCCATTATATTTTTTCTTGACGACGATATAGAACTCATCGACCTAATAAAGCTATATAGAGATGACATTCCCTTTATTATAGGATGTTCGCACGCAGATGCGCATTGCTTAACCGGCAAAGAAAATATTTATAATGTAGGCCTTATGCAAACTAAGGATAAAATTATAAAGCAACTTGGTAAAATACTGGATAATGTAAGCAACAATAATTTAAAAGAAGAAGCCCTGTAATTACAGGGCTTTCTTTTTTACTATTGAGCAATGATAGCCCTGGAAATAACTATTTTTTGTATTTCAGATGTGCCTTCATATATCTGTGTAATTTTGGCATCGCGCATAAAGCGTTCTACATGGTATTCTTTAACATAGCCGTTACCGCCGTGTATTTGTACGGCTTCTACAGCTACATCCATAGCAGTTTGCGATGCAAATAGTTTTGCCACTGCACCACTGGTATCATAATTTTGTCCGTTATCTTTATCCCACGCCGCTTTAAGGCAAAGGTGCCTTGCAGCCTCTATACTTACGTACATATCGGCAAGTTTAAAGGCAATGGCTTGGTGGTTACAAATCTCGGTGCCAAAAGCTTTACGCTCTTTACTGTATTTAAGTGCCAACTCGTAAGCGCCACTTGCAATACCTAACGCCTGAGATGCAATACCTATACGGCCGCCTGCAAGTGTTTTCATGGCAAATTTAAACCCAAAGCCATCTTCGCCTATACGGTTTTCTTTAGGTACCTTAACATCTGTAAACATAAGCGAGTGTGTGTCGCTGCCACGAATGCCCATTTTTTGTTCTTTAGGGCCTATCTCAAAACCAGGCATTCCTTTTTCTATAATAAGGGCGTTAATGCCTTTATGTTTTTTATCGGCATGTGTTTGTGCTATAACAAGGTACACATCGGCAGTGCCGCCATTAGTAATCCAGTTTTTAGTACCGTTTACAAGGTAATGGTCGCCCATATCTATGGCACTTGTTTTTTGCGATGTAGCATCGCTGCCTGCTTCTGGCTCGCTAAGGCAAAATGCGCCTATAATTTCGCCGGTTGCAAGGCGGGTTAAGTATTTTTGTTTTTGCTCTTCGCTGCCAAAAGCCTGAAGCCCCCAGCATACTAAAGAGTTATTTACAGACATTACCACCGATGCAGAAGCATCTACCTTAGAGATTTCTTCCATAGCCAGCACGTAAGATATAGTGTCCAGGCCGCTACCGCCATATTTAGGGTCTACCATCATGCCTAAAAAACCAAGTTCGCCCATTTTTTTAATTTGCTCTGCCGGAAAAATCTGTTTTTCGTCGCGTTCTATAACACCAGGTAGTAATTCGGCTTGTGCAAAATCTCTTGCTGCCTGCTGAATCATCAGGTGCTCTTCGGTAAGTTTAAAATCCATAATACTAAATTGCTTTTTTGTTTTATTCTGTTCAAATGTAGCTATTTATTGGTAATAATTCAAAATTATCATTAATTTTAACCCCATGATTAAAGAAAGCTATAACGTTGTAGGTGTAATGTCGGGCACATCGCTGGATGGGATCGATCTTGCGCATATACAACTAACTAATAAAGAAGGGGTTTGGAACTATCAAATTAATGAAGCCCAAACAGTTGCATATTCTTTCGAATGGGTTACCCGTTTAAAAACAGCAATAGATTTTAATGCTACAGCTATGTGGCATCTTAATGAAGAATACACTACATTATTAGCAAATGTGATTAAACGTTTTGTTGCAGATAATGTAATTGGCGATTTAGATGCCGTTTGCTCGCATGGGCATACCATATTGCACCGCCCACAAGATGGGGTTACGTTGCAAATAGGTAATTTGCCTAAAATTGCAGCCTTGTGTGGCCAAAACATTGTGTGCGATTTTAGAGTAGAAGATGTTGCCCTTGGCGGGCAGGGGGCACCACTGGTACCAATAGGAGATAGATTATTGTTTGCCGATAGTAATTACTGCCTTAACCTGGGTGGTTTTAGTAATATATCTTTTGAAGAAAAGGGTAGCCGCCTGGCTTTTGATATTTGCCCGGTAAATACAGTACTTAATTTTTATGCAAACCAATTAGGGCATGATTATGATGATGGCGGACAAATAGCAGCCAGTGCTACTTTAATTGCACCGTTGTTAAACGAGCTTAATAATTTAGATTTTTATACTGCTCCCTACCCAAAATCGTTAGGGTTTGAGTTTGTAAAACAAACCGTGCTGCCGTTAATGGAAAAGTATAACGAGTTGGCACAGGATAAACTGCATACCTTTACAATACATACAGCTATTCAAATAGCAAATGTTATTAAGCAAAAAGGCGAAAAAGCAAGCTTACTTATAACCGGCGGCGGTGCTTATAATACCTTTTTAATAAATACATTGCAGGAGTTGTTGCCTCAAACTAAAATTGTAATACCTAACGATAAAACAATACAGTTTAAAGAAGCACTTATTTTTGCATTACTGGGTGTTTTAAAACTACGGGGAGATGTAAATGTTTTGGGTAGTGTTACCGGCGCACCGGTAAACCATAGCGCCGGATATATTTATACCTTATAGTATACCTATTTTTTTAATAGCCTCAATAAGCTCATCATCATCGCCACCTTTGCCTTGCAGCAGCATGTTTTTCATGTGTGCCTTTCTTTTTTCTATGGCGCTTAATGATAGCGGTACATAGTTAGGTATGTTAGGTGTAAGTATCCCTTCAGATAAACGCATAAGTATTTGCTTATCGTAATTATCAAGGTGGTAATTATCAAACACGCGGTCTTTAAGCGATTTTACAATTTTATTGCTCAGGTAATTATCACCAGAAAATATAATTTTAAACGCATTTAAAAACTCGTCAATATCAATATCACTTTTACACAATATACCTTGCGGGCTCACTTCTTTAAGCAATCGCTCAATTAGGCTTGCCTCGCTGTGCATGGTTAAAAATATAACTGTACAGTTTGGTTTAGTTTCACGTAAAAGCTTTCCAAGGTCGAGCCCCGAATTTATTTTTTTTTCCGGGTATGGCGGCAGGCTAAGGTCAAGATAGGCAATATTAAAAGTAGTATTGCTATCTGTTATCAAATTGTAGGCTTCTTCACAGTTAAGAGCCTTGGTAAAATTAAGCTGATAACCTTCAAAAACTTCTTCGGATAATACATTAATATATCCGTTAACTGTCATCGGGTGGTCATCCACAATCAAAATATTTATATTCTGAACCATTTGGGGGGGTATAGAAAACAGGGTTGAACAAAAAATAGGGCAAGTGTAAAATTAGTAAATTTTAATTATTTAACTTGCCAAAATTTTATTTTAATAGTAGTTTGTGCAATATTCCTATTTACTTGTTGATGATGGCGGGTTAAATGCAGAATCGCTATTGCGGTTTGAGGATTTTCCTGAATACTTTTGCGTGGGTATTGCTGTAAATAAAGATGAAGCGGTAAACAAAATACTCGAATTAAAACCGCAACTTGTATTTCTGGAAATTAATCCCAAAGGTAAAAGCGACCTGTCTTTAGCCGTTATTACAGAGCTTTACCGGTATATTAACGTATTACCGGCATTTATAGTATTAGCAGATACTCAAAAATTTGCTTATGACGCTATTAAACTTGGCGTGTTCGACTATTTACATAAGCCTGTAAGCCAAAACGATTTACGTAAATGCCTTTTTAGGTTTATAAAGCAATCACCTGTAGAATTTTACCATGCGGTAGATAGAAGTACGGAACTGCAGCCGGTACTGGCACAAAGTGAAAATGAAAAAGTTACTGCAGAAATACAAAAATCTGATGTTGATATACAAATATGTATTAAATCATACGGTGATTACCAGTTTATAGCTTTAAAAGATGTTGTTTACCTTAAAGCAGATAATAATACTACCGACTTTTACCTGCAAAATGGTAAGAAACTTACTGCTTATAAAACGTTAAAACATTACGAAAATAATCTGCCATCCTTTTTTTATCGTATACATAATAGTTATATTGTAAATAGTAGTTATGTTTCGCGAATAAATACCGGTAAATTAATTTGTTATTTAGATAATAACGAAATTTCGGTTTCATTCTCGAAGACGTTTAAAGATAATATAGATACGATAATCAGGCAAATAGCTCCGGAATACTTGTAAACCCTACTATTACCACGCAAACAGGTAGAGTTACTCACGTGCGGAGTATATTTACTAAAGGCGCAGGTAAAAGTACTTGGTGTTGTGATGTTTGTATGTATTTTTGCTCCAGAACAAACCAGTAACGCGGACTGGTTTATTTAAAAAATAACTAAAAAAATACATCCAAAATAATTACTAAAATATTACTAAATTTTATTATCATGAAAAGAACTATCCTTACACTTGGCCTAATTGCATTTCTTTCTCTTACAGCAGCATCATGTTCTACAGATGATAGCGCACTAGATAACAAAAGCACATCTGCAGATGGTGGTTTTACACTTACACCTGGCGATGGTACTAAAGATCTTCCAAAACCAACTACGCCTAAAGCATAATTGGTTGTTAACATATAATTCTATATTTTTGAGGCGATAGTATAAATACTATCGCCTCAAAAATTTTGAAAACATACCAACTCTTTATTTTAGTTATTATTGGTGCATTGCTCATTGTGTTTTCATGCGAGAGAAATAATACATCTATACCAACCAGCAGAAAAATAGAGAAGTTACTTGAAAATGGCGAAGATTTATCACTTCCGGATACTACCAGAGAATCGTTTGTAGATTCGGTATATACAGAAATTGTAAATCATAAAAATGACTCTTTAAACCGGTATTTTTATCGAAGGACTGCCGTAGAATACTATGATCTTAATAAGTATAGTAAATCATTACGGTCCAGCAAAAAGGTTTTTGATTTAGCCAGAGAAGCTAACGATACACTTAGTATGGCCCGCGCTTCTTATTTTTCGGGCTTATCTTATTACGAAAGGGCTAATAATGATAGTGCCTTTGCTGCTTACAGGCAGGCAGAAAAACTTTACTTAACGTTAGACGATCCTGGTACCCTTGGTGTAATAGTACTATACAAAGCCTATATTTATTATAATAATGATGAGTATGTACTGTGCGAAAGTGAGGCTATTAAGGCACTACGGTTGCTGTTAGAATCTAACAATTCTGTAGATATTTATAAGTGCTATAATCTTATTGCCACAGCACTCGATGGGCAGGATAACAGCGAAGAGGCTATAAGCTATTTTCAAATGGCTTTTGACCAGCTTGATAAATTTAAAGAGCAGGGATTTAGTGATGCCGATATCGAATCGTTTAAGGCATCGTGTTACAATAACATGGGTGGCGCTTATGTAAAAAATAGTCAGTACGATAAGGCAATTGCTATTTATAAAGATGCCCTCGCATTTAAGCAAATTAAAGCTGCTAATCCGTTACTTTATTCTAAACTGTTGCACAGCCTTGCCTATGCACGGCTAAAGCGTGGTGATAAAAAAGAGGTTTTAAATTTATTTTACCAGTCTTTAAAAATTAAAGATAGTTTAAAAAATAAAACCGGCATTGTAGCGAGTTATATGGGTATTGGTGAGTTTTTTTTAGCTCAAAAAGATACTGCTAATGCTATAAAATATTTTAAGCATGCTTATACAGATGCTAATACTATTCATAACAGTATTAATGTTTTAAACAGCCTTAAATTTCTGGCAGATTATGATACTAAAAACAGCAGCTTTTATTCGGGTAAATACATACAGGTAAATGATAGCCTACAAAAAAAAGCACGCTTAACACGTAATAAATTTGCCCGTATAGAATATGAAACCGATAAGTTACAGGATGAAAAAGAAGAGCTGGCACGTAAAAACAGTTTTATAATAGGCGTATCGGTAATTGTATTGCTGTTTGTGGCAGCCATATTTATTATCTATTACCTTAACTCGCGCAATAAAGAGCTATTACTTATACAGGAGCAGCAAAAGGCTAACGAAGAAATTTACCAGCTAATGTTTGAGCAGCAGGGCAAAATAGATTCGGCAAAAGCCGAAGAAAAAACCCGTATTGCTATGGAGCTGCATGATGGTATTTTAAATAATATATATGCAGTGCGCCTTAACCTGGAGTTTAGTAACCGTAAAACCGATGATGAGGCAATACAAAAACGAAAAGAGTTTATAAAAGAACTTCAATCTGTCGAGTCAGAAATCAGGGCAGTGTCGCATGATTTAAGCCGTAATGTGATTTTCGACCAAAATAAAAACTTTCAGAACATACTTGGGTTTATGGTTACCTCACAAAAAAATAATTTTGGTACCGAGTTTGAGGCCGATATAGACCAGGATATTGGTTGGGAAAACATGCCTAATACCTACAAAGTAAATATTTACCGTATTGTACAGGAGGCTTTACAAAATGTAAATAAATATTCGAAGGCTAAACAGGCAAGGGTACAGGTAAAAAAAGCAGGTGATGCTGTTAATGTTGTTATTACAGATAATGGAGTAGGCTTCGATACCCAGTCGGCAGCAGGAGGTATAGGTCTTAAAAACCTTAAAAAACGATCAGAATCGCTTAATGGCAGCCTGATTATAGAGTCGCAACCCGGGCAGGGCACTACCATACGGGTAGCGTTTGCTTTGTAACATAATAATATAAATTTGTCATTAATATGTTTTATATCTTTGCAGCGGTTAAACAAAATGTAACAAATGAAAGATTTACTTAGCAAATACGAAAATAAACAGCCTGAAATAGTTTTTAACTGGAAAGATACCGAAACTGATGCCGAAGGCTGGACGGTTATAAACTCGCTTCGTGGCGGTGCTGCCGGTGGTGGTACACGTATGCGTAAAGGTTTAGATATGAACGAGGTGCTTTCGCTTGCGAAAACCATGGAAGTTAAATTTACCGTATCTGGCCCAGCTATTGGTGGTGCAAAATCGGGTATAAATTTCGATCCTAACGATCCTCGTAAAAAAGGGGTGTTACAGCGCTGGTACAAAGCGGTATCGCCATTGCTTAAAAGCTATTATGGTACCGGTGGCGACTTAAATGTAGACGAAATTCATGAGGTTATACCCATGACCGAAGAGTGTGGTGTATGGCACCCGCAGGAAGGTGTTTTTAACGGGCATTTTAAGCCTACCGAGGCCGATAAAATTAACCGCATAGGCCAGTTGCGCCAAGGCGTTGTTAAGGTTATAGAGAATCCTGCATTTTCTCCGGATACTGCTAAAAAATATACGGTAGCCGATATGATTACTGGTTATGGTGTTGCCGAAGCGGTAGGCCATTTTTACAATACTTATGGTGGTAGCATTGTAGGTAAAAAAGCCATTGTGCAAGGTTTTGGTAATGTAGGTAGCGCAGCTGCTTATTACTTAGCAAAAATGGGTGCAAAAGTTGTTGGTATTATTGACCGTGATGGCGGCGTTATAAACAAAGATGGTTTTAGCTTTGAAGAAATTACACAATTATTTTTAAATAAAGACGGCAACAAACTGGTAACCGATAACATGATACCGTTTGATGTTATTAATAAAGAGATCTGGACGCTGGGTGCAGAAATATTCACGCCATGTGCTGCATCGCGTTTGGTAACTAAAGATCAGGTAGATGCTTTAGCGGCTGCCGGATTAGAAGTAATATCGTGTGGTGCTAATGTACCATTTGCCGATAAAGAAATTTTCTTTGGCCCAATTATGGAAGCTACCGATGCTAAAGTGAGCCTTATTCCTGATTTTATTTCTAACTGTGGTATGGCAAGGGTATTTGCTTACTTTATGGAGAAAAAAGTATCGATGACGGATGAAGCTATTTTCCAGGATATATCTGATATCATTAAAAAAGCCATAGTAAATGTACACGCTCAAAATAATTCTAAAACAGGTATTAGTGCAACCGCTTTCGAAATTGCATTAAAACAACTGGTATAATATTATAAAATAACCTTATTTTTAATGACAGATTTACATCTGTCATTTTTTTATTTATGACCTATCAGGAAACTACACAATGGATGTTTGCCAAACTACCCATGTACCAGTTACAGGGCGCTTCGGCATTTAAAAAAGATTTAACAAATACTATTTTACTGGCAGATTATCTGGGCAACCCAGAGCGTAAAATAAAAGCGATACACATAGCGGGCACAAATGGTAAAGGGTCGGTATCAAACATGCTTGCTTCGGTTTTGCAGGAAGCGGGTTATAAAACCGGCTTGTATACCTCGCCACATTTAAAAGATTTTAGGGAGCGCATTAAAATTAATGGAGAAGATATATCTGAAGAATTTGTAACTACGTTTATGAACACCCATAAGCCATTTTTTGAAGCTAACGACCTTAGTTTTTTTGAAATGACCGTTGGCTTAGCTTTCGACTATTTTGTGCAGGAGGGCGTAGATATTGCGGTTATAGAAACCGGAATGGGCGGTAGGCTCGACTCCACTAATATTTTAACGCCATTAGCATCGGTAATTACAAACATTGGGTTAGACCATACTTTATTTTTAGGCAATACTATTGAAGCTATTGCAGGCGAAAAAGCCGGGATTATAAAACCGGGCATACCTGCTGTAGTAGGGGAGTATATTACCGAAACGAAACCAGTATTTATAAATAAAGCTGCTGAGGTTGGTGCTGATTTATATTTCGCGTCAGATATCCAGCATGAAATTTATGAATCGGATCTTAAAGGAAATTATCAGCAGCAAAACATTAAAACAGTATTGCAAACCTTTGCTGTTTTAAAAAATGTACTTAAAGTAAGTAATGATACTATTAAAACAGGCTTACTAAACGTGGCAAAAAACACTGGTTTTATGGGGCGCTGGCAGCAAATTCACACCAACCCGACCGTAATTTGCGATACGGCACACAACAGTCATGGCTTAAAAATGGTAATGCAACAGGTGCAGGAGCAAAAATTTGACACATTGCGAATAGTTTTCGGTGTGGTAAACGATAAAGACCTTGCCGATATTTTACCATTAATGCCTAAAAATGCCATTTATTACTTTTGTAAGCCAAATATTTTTAGGGGCCTTGATGAAAAAGTTTTACAGGAAACTGCAGGAAGTTTCCAACTTAAAGGGAATACATACAATTCTGTAGCAGCTGCTTACGAACAATCTATGTCAGATTCGAAAGAGGCTGACTTTATTTATGTAGGCGGAAGCACATTTGTTGTTGCAGAAATTTTATAAAAATGCTTGCAGAATACAAAAAGAGTGTTATATTTGCACTCGCAATACGGAAGTAACCACAACCATTGCGAGATTGGGGCGATTAGCTCAGCTGGTTCAGAGCACCTCGTTTACACCGAGGGGGTCGGGGGTTCGAACCCCTCATCGCCCACCAAAAGTAAGCTTTATATCACTATAAAGTAAGTTAAATCACAGAAAACCTGCACTTTACGAAGTTGCAGGTTTTTTTATTTTACCCCTGCACCCATCAAAATTTGCAAAAATGCCCAAAGTTTAGGTGGTAATTCGTGGCACAAAACATTTTTTTAAAAGTGTGCCACAAATATGGGGTTAAAATATTGAATATCAACATGTAAACCTGCTTAACGACTTGATTTAAAGACGCTATAATTCTAATTTTATTAATTTTAAAATAATTGAATTATGCTAACAGCAAGCTTTGGGTTAACCTTCTTTATGAAGACCCCGCGAAAAGAAACAAATGTAAGAGTAATCTATCTTAGGATTACCGTTGATGGATTGCCAAAGGAAACGTCCACCAGGCAGCATTGGGACGTTACCCGTTGGAGCCAGAAAACTGAACGTGCTACAGGTAACAAGGAAGATGCACGTAGTGTAAATTTTTTTCTGGACACACTCCAGACTAAAATTCAACAATACAAGGGTGAGTTGTTATTGAACGGACAAACTATCACAAGCCAGAAACTAATAGATCATGCACTCGGAAAGACTGTTTCAAAAGCAAAAATCGTCGAAGAGTTCCAGCGTCATAATGATGAATTATTGGCTTTGGTCAAAAAAGGTGAATACGCAATCGGCACGCATGTCCGTTTTGAGATTGCTAAAAAGCACCTTAACGAATATCTGAGGTACAAGTACAATATAGATGATATGGATTTCCGAGAACTCAACTTTGAGTTTGTAAAGGATTATGAGTTTTACCTGAAAACAGTAAAGAACATTAGTCATAACACAGCGGTTAAGTACATCACTAACTTCAAGAAAATTGTATTGCTTGCTATTGACAAGGAGATTATAGCAACTGACCCATTTAAACGTTTCAAGGCGAAGAAAATCAAGATTCATAAAAAGCCGCTTAGTTCCTATGAACTTGCACAATTGGAAAACCATACTTTTTCTACCCCACGCCTTGCCACGGTACGGGATATTTTTGTTTTCCAGTGCTATACAGGGTTAGCCTACATCGATGCCTTTAACCTTAAGAAATCGGATATAAAGTCGGGCATAGATGGCGAAATGTGGATTATTACCGAAAGGCAAAAAACAGGTAGTAATATCAATGTACCACTTTTGCCGAAAGCGAAAGCCGTCATGGAACGCTACAAAGACCACCCGCTTTGCTTACAAAGAAATTCTGTGCTGCCAGTAACCTCCAACCAAAAGATGAATGCCTATCTGAAAGAAATAGCTGACCTCTGCGGCATAGAAAGCATCCTGAACACCCACAAGGCCAGACGAACCTTTGGAAGCACTGTAACGCTAAATAATGACGTGCCAATCCATGTAGTAAAAGAATTGCTTGGGCACCAGTCGGTAAAGCAAACTGAAGAGTATGCTATAACTGAACAGCAATCCGTTGGAAGGGAAATGAAGCAGCTAAGGGAAAGGCTAGATAAAAAGCCTGACCTCCCTGATGACCTGATGGCTGCACATGTTTTACGGATGCAGGACGAGATTGTTTCTCTGAGAAAACAATTGAAGATAGTAAGTGAGGATAAGCCGGAAATTATAAGCGTTCTGCGTATTTGTAAATAAAGTTTCTTGTGCCTGTTTTATAATTGTCGCCACAGTGTGGCGACAATTATAAATACCATTAAATTAAAACGTAAAATAATTATCTAAGAAGTGATTTCTTCATCTATAAGGATCATTGCGTGAGGCGCGAAATTGAAATTTTTCGCTTTCCTGATAAAATTTCTTTGATATCATCGTAGTAATAACGGAATCCAACAAACAGGGAACATCCGGCGGATAAAAAGGCTGTTGCAGTTATGTAACTGCCCAGTAAGTATTTGTAAACATAAGCCTAAGATTTTGCGTTCAACACTTATTTTTTTTAGTGGCAGTTTTAAGACCTGCCTTTCAATACCATCGTTCTCAATTGTACGGCAAAGTAAAAGGGTAATAAAACGCTGTACAACTACAACTTTAAAGTTGTATCCGAGTTGTATCCCATGTATCCCCAGTAAAATAAGGAGTTACAGAATGTGAAAAATATTGATATGAGTTGATTTATGCTAATGAGCTGAACTTTAAGACAATAAATAGCCTTCGGAATAATTAATTTGACGATTCTAATTTAAGTAACTATTTCATCCCGTAAATCATTAGAAATTGATGGCGTCTGCAGGAAATCTGCTATATAAATTATTATGATATATCTGCCAATTTAAAATTGTAAGAAAAATGAGTTATATTAGCATTAATAAGTATATCTTAGATTGCCTTGATTTATCTTACATCTAGGTGTATGTGTAACTTACAGCGCATGTTGACATATTAGCAGAATTCGTCACGATTCTGCAAATTTGAATTACATTTTTAAACAAAACCAATTAATTAATAATCAACTAAAAATTTAAAATTATGGATGCATTGAATTATGAGTATTTGATAAGAAGAGCTTTTCAATGTGGAAGATATGGAGTTCCTGGAGCCAACGCTGACACTTATAGAGCTTTAGAAAGAAGTTATGTTCTTTCCAGAGATAATAATACTCCAGCTCTTCATGATGAATTATTAATCAAATATGCGTTTGACTGCGGAGAAGTTTCAACTTATATAAATGTTGCTGTAGAAAAATTCTCGAAAGATTTTGAAGAACAACTTACTGAAGAAGAAAATCAAGAAATTGAAGACATAATAAGTCTTTTACACGAAGCAACAATGGTTGAAATCGATCAGGCCATTGAAAGAGCGGAAGTTTTAATGATCGCACGCGGAAGATATCCATTGTAAAAATATTGTATAACAAAGTTAGAAGACGGTACATCTACTAACAGCAGTTTTGCGAGATTGCGAAATATGTGGTAAATTCCGTTTATCTTTCGCAAGAAATTAGTGCTAAAGAAAATACTCGGTTACATGATTCGCAAAGCCGCTAAACGGTCCTGTAATAATAAAAACACCTCAAACTAAGTGAGAAAACTTTCGAACGAAGAAAAAGCATTTATATCAGAATTAGTTCGCATTTCAGAAAATTCATTTGATGTTTTTCTAGCTAATATTATAGATAGAGAATTAAATAATGTTGATGTTTTTCTTGATTATGACAAGAACTCTGTTGAGTATCGTATTGACCAAAATATTTATAATAATGATCCAACAGAGTTTATACATTTTGCAAGAAACTTTTCTTGGAAAATAATTTGTTATATACAATTACTAAAAGATTTAGAAGAAAAAGGAATGTTATTCTTGTATCAAGAAAGTCCAAACATTAATAATTCTAGATTTGGAAGATTAACCATTGGAAACTCATATATTACAAACACTATAAATGACCCTAATGCCGTTGATTCTATAATTAAATATTCGAAAAAGACTATTATAATAAATGAATCATTAATTAATTATGCTGGAAATAATTTTCGAACTAACGAGGAAATTCAATATTCAGAAGAGAAAATAGCTTCTGCTAAAAATCTAAATACAGCAAAGAACACTTTAATTGTAACTACAATTGCTCTTTTACTAACAATGTCAACTTCTTTGATTCAAATATTTGGTTCATCTGAAAACAATGAAAACTTGTCTGAAAAGAAAATTATTAAAGTATTGGAAGACATACATTATGATATTCATAAAGATAAATAACAGCTACAATCCAGCTCCATTTTCTTAAATAACAATTATTTTCATAAAATTTGTTTTATGTCTGAGAAAACTGTGCAACGATCGCCGCTCTTCGGTTAGATGCAAACAAAAAAAATAGTATATAAGATGAACTCTGAATTATTTGACCATTTAAAAGATTTTACAACCAATCCTTACTTATTTATTGGTTCGGGATTTTCACGTAGATATTTAAACTTACCAACTTGGGAAGATTTACTTTCTAACTTTTTTTTAGTTTCTTCTATTGATGGAGAATTTGAATATTATAAATCAAAATGTAATGGTAATTTACCTTTGTTGGCTTCTAATTTATCTAATGAATTTCACGAAATTTGGTGGAAAAATGATTTATATAAGGATAATCGAAGTGTTTACAAGACCTTAGCAAGTGAGGGCATAAATTTACCTTTAAAGATAGAAATCTCCAATTATATAAAATCAATTCAAAGTATTTCAAAACAATATGATAAAGAAATAGAATTATTAAAAACAATTGTAATTGATGGAATTATCACAACTAATTGGGATAATTTTTTAGAAGAAAATTTTAGTGATTTTAATATCTACATTGGACAACAAGAACTTCTTTTTTCTGAAGCAATATCTATTGGCGAAATATATAAAATTCACGGATGCGTAACCAGACCCGAAACATTAATTCTTACAGAAGAAGACTATTTAAATTTTAATTCCAAAAATGCATATTTAGCCGCTAAATTATTAACAATATTCGTTGAACATCCAATAATATTTGTTGGTTATTCTCTTTCCGATAACAATATTCAACAAATTATTGACTCAATTGTAAAATGTGTTGAACCAAAAAATTTAGATAAATTAAAAAATCGACTAATATTCGTAGAATGGAAAAAAGATACAGAATTTGAAATAAAAGATAGTAGCATCAAATTGCCTGATAATAAAGTTTTACCCATAAAATTAATAATAACAGATTCTTTTGAACCAATTTTTGAAACACTTTCAACCTTAAAAAGACAAATTCCGATTAAAATTTTAAGGAAACTTAAAAATTCAGTTGTCGAATTTGTAAAATCGAATAAACCAACTTCTCAAGTTTTTGTAGCTGATATAAACACAATAACTGATGATTCTTTAATTGAATATGCAATTGGGGTTGGAATTGCAAGTCAGTTATTATCAACACAGGGATATAAATCCATAGAAACAATTGACATAATTGAAGATATTTTAAATGACAATAAAAATTTCAATTCAAAGCTTTTAGTTGAAAATACATTTCCTAAAATTATTAAAGGAAATAGTTTTATACCGGTGTATAAATATTTAAGAAAAGAAAATTTATTAACAAAAACGGGGACTTTAAAATCGAAGAATAAATTCGAATTGAAAAAAAACACACCAAATTGTTTTTTACCCCCAATTGGTTACATAAAAAAGCAGACGGAAATCAGAAGAAACCATAAAGATGTAAATTCAATTGTTAATAGTTTTGATATTTCTCATTCTCTAAATTACATTCCTTTACTAGATTTTAAAGCTATTAATCTAAATCAACTTTTAAAATTTTTAAGAAGTTGCTTAAACGATGAAACAATAAAAACGTCATCAAATTTCAGAAAGTTAGTCTGTTTATATGATTATCTGAAATTTGGAATAGAAAATAATGCCAGCAGCTAATAGCACCTAACCTATATTAATAGTTTTATGGCAAATAGAATTAGTTTATTTCATAACTTCGTTTTTCTTGGTGAAGAAAATTCTGCTTTGATCATCACAACTTTCAAAGCCTTGGAAGTTACAGTAGGGGCAATTATTCTATTACAGTTGTTTAAATAAGTACTTTCGAAGTGTATCAATTGACTACGATGCAGCTTGTGCTTTTAGAATAACTCAGAAATCACCATAACTTTTAATCTTCTTGATAATTTTTTCTAGTGCCTGTACAGCGGCTTCGATGTCACTTTCTTCGGCATCATAGGTATTGACCCGCATTGCATTGTAAGAAAGGTCCTTTTTATTAGGTGTTGCAATATGTGGAATGATGGTTTTAAATATTCATTCATAGATTTTGCCTTCACAATCCTTGTTTCATGAGCGGCACGTACAATAATGCCAAACTGGTCAGAAGACAAATGTATCAGCACTTTTTTTTCAGGTGGGACTTCTGGTGTTATTGGCTTTTTAAGTTCTTTAATTGGGTTGCAGATATAAATAGAGTTTTTTCCAAAAAGAAAATTTCTTGATTGAACCCGTTACTGAGGATCATCTTTAAATTTTGATGATGAGGATACAGCACCATAGTTTTATTGCAATGCATTTGCTTAAATTCTTTAAAGTGAAAATGCAGGCTGTCAATACGCTCTACTTTAGTATGGAGTACATTGATTTTATCTGCAATGCCTTAAAGGAAAGACTAATATATGCGGATATATTGATTCAGCTTTATTAATCAGAAAGGGATGTTTTGGAATAATGATTACTTATAACATTGAATGTGACATAATATAATCTTCTAATTGTGCCATCACTGATGGCACAATTAGAAGATTTTGTTTAATAGTAAGTTATATTTGTCAACGAAAAACTCGCATCATTGGTGCGAGTTTTTATTTAACTGTCTTCTGTTTTCTTGAAGAGTAACTCAACCTCACTTCTATACCCCGGATGATAACAGGGCGTATAACGGATATATCCCATAACCTGAAGTTCTTTAAAGTATTTATGGTATGTTGGTAATGTTTTTATATGCGAAAGTGCCATAATTTTTCTACGGCTTACTCTTATAATCTTAGGCTGCCCTTGCCTGTAGCCGAGATATAGGATAGCACTTAGTAAGGCAAAGTGCCATACATTTAACGATGTATCACGCTCAAATAGCTTTAGGTATTTTAAAAGATTGTGCAGTTCCATAATACACTTATTTGTCGTTAAACAAATTCATAATATCTGCCCTGCTGTAGTAGTAGGAACCCAGTACTTTTTTAAAACGGATCTTGCCGGTTATTCGCAGGTTCTGCAACGAACCTGCCGATATATCTAATAGCTTGCGTACCACACGGCTTTTAAGCCATTCCAATGTCTGCTTATTATTTTGGTCTTTTTTGGATTCCTCTATAATCTTACGGAAGTCGTTCATCATGACAAGGCCAAACTGCCTTAGGTCATCTTTAGTGATATACTCGCTCATTTTTACCGGTATTATAAGTTTATCCCCTAAAATAAGTTTACTGATTGTCTGCTTTGTAATACTGCCATTCAATGGCAGCCGATGTCATTTAATGGCTATAGAAACCAAAAAGCACTCCCTTCCTTCGTCGGGAAAGCCTTTTAGTTTTGGAGCGGTATTGCCGATTTGCAGTCTACACTCCTGCGTCGTTTCGCTGCAAAACGGCATTCAAAATGCGTGAGATAGTGCACCTATCTCTTCCTACCCCTTGACCTTTTCTTCATTTGCCGTGCAAATGCTTCCTCTTCGTAATCTTCAACTTGCGTTTGTGGCAATAAGCCACCAAAAATATCCGACATAGCATTTGCAGCATTTGAAAGTGATGGATTGGTTTGATTTTCAGAAGTTTTGTTCTGTGGAATAGATTGATTGGTACTGGTAGCCAATTTTTCTGAACCTGGAGTTTGCAAATCAATTTTTGGTTTGATACCGTTATTCCACCAGTCATTAAATACACCGGCACTGAGGTTTTTCCCAAGATGTGAGCCATTCCAAACCGAGCGGGATTGGTGGTCAATAAATGTAATGCCGTAGATGCGGTTGTCGGCTGTCCGCCGGACAACGGTATTGATCCCTAAACCCTTTAAACTTTCTTTAAACTCATTTTCATTGTTAGTGGTTAGTATCGCTTTTCCGATAGTTGTTTTAAGTGTTGACCTGTCGGAGCTGTTTTGCATTTGCTCACTTGATTTATTAAAATGTGCTTGCATTTGCTCATAACCTGCACTTTTCCCAAACAAAGATGCTTTGAACGGATTACTTACTTTTTCACCTTTTTCATTTAGCGCGACGTATACCAACCCCTGACGGGCTGTTCCGTTATATTGGCCTTTGACTTCCTCAGCAGTTATATTGAACAGCGATAACAAAGCATTATATGTTCCCAGGGTTGTATACTGGTAGTATTTTGGCAGGTAACGGATAACAGCAGCCATCTGGCTTTTAGTATCGCCTGTTTTATAATTGACCGGTTTAAAAATAGATTCGGTACGGTTCTGCTTTTTATCAACAGCAGTTTTTAAGTTGTAGTCCCGTTCCAGTTCCCGGCAGGCTGCCATAGAACGCCTTTTCTCGAAGGTATCGGAAATCTTCCTTCCGTCTTCATCCACACAAACAGTTACAATATGGACGTGGGTACGTTCAATATCACTATGCTTAAACACAATAAAAGGCTGTTTGCCATAACCCATTTTTTCCATATAGTCTTTAGCCAATCTTTTGTAGTGGTTGTCGGATACTTTATCATCTGGGTCTGGATTTAACGAGATATGTACAACTGGCTTTTCCGTTTTCCTATTAGCCGCAAGGTGCACCTGGAAAGAGTTAGTAATCTGTTGTAGTGTAAAGGAACCGTCCGGCGATTCGATGATTTTATGGCCTGCCAGTACTGTGGCGGTATTGTTCTTTACTTTATCCATGTTGTAGGACAATGCCCCGAACAGGCTTTTGCCCCTGGCAATCTTTGCTATCATAACTTACTTGTTAAGATGTTGGGCTTCAAACTCTTCTGTAAGCTGTATGACCTTTTTGGCTAATGCTGAAAGTTCCATAGTTTGTTTCTCCAGCCGGTACAAATATGCACCCGCTCTTTTTTCTGTGAAGTTAGTGTATAGCATTTTGATCAATTGGTTGTAGTTTACACCGATCGCACGGAACTGCCCGAACAAGCCAGTAAGCTTTACATGGTAATCCATTGCGGCTTTATCAATTTTTACTGTAGTGATTGTTTTTTGGAAAATACAGGCGGTAATAAAATGTGCCATGACATTCATTCCCGATTGTTCGAATAACGAAAGAAATTTAGCATTTTCAGCAGCATTTAAACTGATGGAATAACGATAAACGGCTCGGTCATCTTTGGGATGCCTGCCACCCTTATGCTTTTTATTCTGGCTATCATTTTCCATTTACGTTTTTCCTCACTATTAACAGGATAGTGAATTTAAGAATCAATCCTGATGTAAATCTGGAACGGTCTTCTTATGGCAATCATTGGCCCTAATTGGCCAATTTTTATAATGCAACCAGTCAACGCCCGTTGGCGTTGTTATTTTTTAGTCTTTTGATGTATTATTGAAATACATTGATAGAAACTTTTCCCAAGATAAACCGCTAAAAGGCAGCTAATGTATTGCGGGTAAAGCCCGTGGTAAAAGCAAAAGACTTCTATATAACCAAAAGAATTTAAGCCAGTTCTCTCTTGAGAGCCCCAAGCTTTCGTTCCAGATAATTTATTTTTGCAAGTTTATAACGCTCCTGATATTTAATTAGTTCGACAGGGTTAAATTCCTGGCTGTTCTTAACCATTTTGTAAAATACAGTAGCGAGTTTATTGGCCGTAGCGACTGCAGCGTACTTGTTGCCACCTTTTGCTTTCATTCTTCGAAAATAATCTCCGAGCCAATTATCGCTTCTTTGGACAGCATTAGCCGCATTTCTGAAAGCCTGACTGGCAACGTTAGGTTTTTTCTTCATAAGCATGCTGCTTATCATTTTTCCACCGGATATTTTGTTGTTTGGACACAGGTTCAGCCAACTGACAAAATGTTTTGCCGTAGCCCATTTGTCCATATCAGTTCCCGTCTCAGACAGTATTTCAAGTGCAAGAATATCACTAATACCATAAATAGCCATAATATCCACACCATATATGGCCTTTAGGTAACTGCTGGTATTGAACTTCGGCTTGTTTTTTGTTGCCTGCTTTTTTGAGCGTTCGTTTAAATTTATTTCAGTTTTAGGATGACACGCTTCCTGATAAGTCCGTAGCTGGTTTTCTATTTCTGTATCACATACTGCTATTCTTTCCCGATAGTATTTGTAGCTATTGCAGCATTCCGCTAATATGAATAGCTGTTCAGATCTCCAGTTTCCCTCCAGAGAATTTAAAATAGTCGTATGGTCTGCCTTAATGCCTTTGTCTACGTACTGTAAGAAATTTTCAGGGTTTCTTTCCCCATTGATGATAGCTTCAACAATAGCCATTCCAGTCTTGCCTGTAATGTCCCTGATGACTGTGTGGATTTTTATATTCATCAGTTCCAGTGTCTTTTGCATTCTCAGCACAAATCTGTTGCAATCGGAAGTTAATGTCCTGCGATAGCGAACAAGAGTCCTAAGGGCTTCCTGTTCATCTCCAGGGAGATAACTACTTTTAAGAAGTCCAAAGCTGTGGAGTTTTTGGATCCATACAGCATCATCCTCATCATTCTTTCTGCCGCTAACGTTTCGGATCTGCCTTGAATTGACAAGGTAAACTTCAAATCCGGCGGCGATTAGCATTGTAAAAAGCGGCTTCCAGTATACTCCTGTGCTTTCCATAGCTACAGTATCAATTTTACATTTCGATAACCACTCTATAATCTCCTGCAAATCACAGGTCATTGCGCCAAAGGATCTGACACATTTAGTGTCACGACCTTCGGGTACAGCCACTGCATGTATAGTATCTCCCACATCTATGCCTGCGGCATTCCGGTGTACCAGTGGAAGATTGGCTGTGCTTCTTCTTTTTCTTCCTTTTTCCATGATATAATTATTTAAAAAACTCCCGCCCACTATCCGACAAAGCTTACTCTTCTATACGGGCTCTAGCACCCATTTGGAAACTTAAAGGAACAGTGGAACCATACTACGGCTTGGATTGTTAGTCCAGTTTCTTTGCGGGTCTTACTGTCGAGAGCTCCTTTAAAATTAAGAAAAAAGAATATTGTTCTGTTTCTGCTCATACAAAAAAAAACAAGCCAAAGTTCGACGGCTTTTCTCCGATACGCAAAAAAATTCCGGCATAAACGGCTGCCTCCCCAAAGGGTCCCCTCCAATTATTCCGTTGCTTTTTTGCTATATCTGAACGCCGTCGGAAGGGAGGGCTTTCTTTTTCTTTTTTTTCGTTTTTTCTTTTTCTTTTGAAATGTATTTTCAATTAAAAACATAGGCAGACAAATAGATTTAAATCAATAAGATAAGGTACGGGGCTCTTCGGTTATTATTATGGGAACATTAGTTGGCCAATATATATACTACGGCATAATGACTTTGCTCGCACACTCACAAACCCACCCTTCGGGACTTATTCCGTTTCCTTTTGTTTTACCGCTTTACCCGCATTGTTTACCTGCTTTCTTTTTTCGGTTTTCTTTTGGGAAAAAGTTATGCGGAGCGCAAGCGAGGCAGGACGGTATCCGATTAGAGGACTGGCAGAAGATACAAACAAATTGTATCATTTTAAATTCAACAATTATGGCACATAATTTAAATTTCAACACAGAGACAGGGCAGCACGCATTTATGAGCGTTAAGCAGCCCGCATGGCATGGGTTAGGTCAGATTGTAGAAGACTACCCGACAAGCCGCGAGGCAATTGCCTTTGCTGGCTTGGATTACGAAGTGGCTAAAGCACCTATTTTCGCCAGAGGCGCGGGGCTTTTTGAGAGTTTTCCAGTTCCTGACCAGTTCGCCACAATGCGCACCGACACTAAAGCGGTGTTCGGTGTAGTCGGCAAGGATTACCAAATCGTACAGAATGCCGATGCATTCGCCTTTTTTGATGCCATTGTAGGCGGTGGCGATGGGGTGCTCTATGAAACAGCTGGCGCAATCGGCAATGGGGAGCGCATTTTTATAACCGCCAAGCTGCCCGGCTATATCCGTGTGGGCAATGGTGATGATGTAACCAATAAATACATTTTCCTGACCACCTCACACGATGGTAGTGGCAGCATTACCGCAGCATTTACACCCGTGAGAGTTGTTTGTCAAAACACACTGAACGCTGCAATGAAAACAGCTACCAATGTGGTGCGCATACGCCACACCGCAGGGGCTAAAGAACGCCTGGAGCAGGCGCACAAAGTAATGGGCGTTGCCGATAACCTGTCTTTACAATTGGAGGGTATTTTTAACGGATGGGCAAATACCCGCATCGAAGATAAACAGGTAAAAGAGTTAATACAGTTGGCACTTTGCCCGAATAAAGAAACCTACAACCTTTTGAAAAAAGGGGCTACTGACGAACTTTCAACAATGTACAAAAATGCTTGTGATGCTGCTTTTGAGTACGCTATGGCAGACGATACGCAAAGCATGGAAACCACTAACGGGACGTTATTCGGAGCTTACAATGCTGTGACAGGCTACTACCAAAATGTGCGAAGCTTCAAAACGAGAGAGGATAAACTGAAATCAATCTTTTTAGGCGGTACAGCACAGGCACGGGGGCAAAAAGCTTTTGACCTGTGCGGGGACTTTGCCAAAAACGGGGCAGCCGCTCTGATACTGAACTAAGGTGAAACCGCAGCCCCGTTTTACGGGGCTGCAAATTATAGTACCAAGTAAAGTATATACAGTAGTACCTGAAAGTGTACCTACGTTGATACATACCTACCCTGTCACCCTGATTAATCAGTTATATTAAATTTGAATTTTTTCCCTGCAAGCTGCCCTAGTTTAAAATGTGGATTGCAGGGATTTTTTGCGCGCGGGCAGCCTACGGGGGCTGCCCTAAAGTATTTGATCTGCTTGCTTTTATGTATACATACTTTTCATGCTTTTGTTTTTATTGTCAAAGAATGTTGCCAGTTTAATAATTGCCTAAACGGTTACCGTCTTTTCAAATAACATTTTTTCTAAAAAGGCTTTAAAATTTACAAAGCAGTTGTATACCTGCTTTTATGCTTTTAAGGTTTTATGCTTGTATGCTTTGGCATAAAAGTAAAAGAGCACGAAGCCCTTTTTAGTTAATATCTATTTTAAAATTACCATCGCGGGATGGTAGCAAGTTGTGTTTTGAGGCACTCGAAATACTTTCAGTGCCTCAAAACAACTTGCCCTTGCGCAGGGGGCTAAAAAATCTCCGAAGTCGATTTTTCCTGTGAGATGCCAAATTTACATTCCTATTTTTTGATTTCATCCTTAGATCAAGTATGGCTTTAACTTTCGCTCTTTTTTAATTTTTCCAGTTTTAAATATAACTCATGGCAATTGTCTAAAACTTCAAATTCATTTACTGGTAATAATTGAAATGCTATTTTCAAAACATTGATCACAGCGTGAATGGGATCTGCTATCTCACCTGAATTATCGTCTTTGTCATTGTAAAGCGCATGTATGGAGATCTCTAAAAGGTCTGAGACAGTATAAATTAAATCCCTGTAGCTATAAAAATTCAGGCTGGCTTCAAAATTATCCTCACCTTTATTCTTTTTCAATGTGGTAAACTGCCACATTCTGTCCGTTGTTTTAGCGAACTTTTTTATCGCTTTTTTCTTTTCTTTTTTCATGATATTTCAGTTTTGTGTTATCATATCATTATTGCTCGCGGTGGCTGTTTGTTCCAAACGTTTTAGTTCCTTACCACCTGCCACCAGTATTGCATTATAAAAATCGTTACACTTTTTATATAGTTTGCTACTGTCTTCAATAGTTTCCTGCTCCGGATTTTTATGCTTCAGCATGTCGATGTTGGCTGATAACAGTTGCCTTAACCTGCGGTCTTCCTCCGAATCGATAAATAGTTTTGGCAACGTTGGTATGCATTCCAGTAGCCTTAACAGGTAATTAGTGGAATATATATTTGGGTGGTAGCTTAAAAAAAGGTCTAATACTCCCACTGCCATCTGTTGTATTGCCTGTTGCAGCATAGCATTAATGAGAAGCGGCAGTTCATTAGGGTATTCATCCTGAATCAGTGTCAGAAATCCCTTTGCTACAAGCATACGGTTGTTCCAGTAGTTGTTTGTAAACTTAATGTCCCTGCCAGCTGCCACTGTTATTGGGAAGAAAGGGCTGAGTGGGCTATTATACACTTCCAGACCATTGGCAACTACCGCGTTGATAAAGTGCTTTTGGTTAAGTGCCTGCTTGCGCAGGTGCTGTGCCTTATGTTGCAGGATGGTAACGGTATACCTGCCTGAAAACTTTTTCTTAATGAGTGCCTGTAGTTCCGCAACGCTATTTTGTTTGTGTTCACGGTTAAGCACCAGCAAATAAAAGTGATAGCCCGGTAACGTCCTGCTGAACGGTTTTTGCTTTTTCGATACATCATTTTCAGTAATGGAATACCCGAAACAGTACACGGCACGGACTTTAATAAAATCCTGTATAGTTTGCGATATCATTGAAAGTGCATGGTCAACAAAATAATTTGAGGATAGCTTTTCCGTAAGTATTGATGCACCGCCATAATGGGACTTGTTAAACCTGCTTAGCTTCGCCTCAGTCCTTATTGAAAACCTATAATAATAGTTTTCCAGTTCAGCTAACAAATGCTGGTACTTCGCTTCTGCAACTTCAAGCAAAGTGCTATAAATAACTGGCACAGGATATTTTTGATGGATTGAGTTGTAGGCAGCCCTGAGTGGTACTACTATGTCTTGTCCCGCTTTGCTTTCTATATCAAGGATATTCTTTAATTCAGGTGCGTACCTGTTTGTGGTTTCATATACTTCATCAAAGTCCGGATATTCAAACTGTTCATCAAGCGAGCCGGTAAGGAATTCAGTATAACAAGCGTAAAGTATCCAAATAGCATTATAGAATTGCGCCGCAGCTTTTAAATACTCTCCTTTTGCAATGGAAGATATTGCTTCGTTATAGCTATCTGTTGCAGGCTCCCTGATTATATCCTGGTTAGTATACGCTTTCTTAATCAGTTTTTTAGGGTCAGTTTTCAGGGGCAAAAATATTTTGCTACATTGCTTATAATACACCAACTCACTTAAAGTACAATGATTGGTAAGGAATAGATTTCCTTCTTTAAACCCGCGGGATGCAGTCACTTCATTTAAGAACCTAAAGATAACGTTTGGGTTCTCCGTGGAAAGCTTGTCAGAATGCCGTTCTAACATTCCACCATGTTGCCCGCAGTTTTTTTTAAGTATAAAAGTTATTATATTAAGCTGGTCAGCTTCATTGAAACTAACATAAACACTCCCTGCATCAATAAAAGTAAGCAGGCCTCGTATTAGCGTTTCCATTCGCTCCCGCAACGGATAGTTTTCCGGTATCTTGATTTGGTAGTTCATAAAAGATGAATTTGAAGTGGTACATAAATGAAAAATCGTATTTTTGTTATCATGCACAAGTAAATCATTGCTATGCCTGTACCAAATCAATTTTCTATGTATGATACATGATTTTCAATGTATCTTACACTGTGTAGTATATTACTTTCAATTTTTATATCTTTGATCATGAACACGAAACCCAACCATATAGGACGCAAAATCAGCCGTATCCGTGAACTTCGTAATATGAAGCAGGAAGCACTTGCCCAGGCAATGGGTACGAACCAACAGGCTATTTCTATTTTGGAAAATAGTGAAACTATTGAGGAAGAAAAACTAATTGAGGTTGCAAAAGCACTAGGTGTTAGTGTCGAAGCGATAAAGAATTTTTCTGAAGAAGGAGTTATAAATTATTTTAATAACTTTAGTGATAATAGTGCTGGAACATTCAATAACCATTGTACATTTAATCCTTTGGACAAATTAATTGAAGCTTATGAAGAAAATAAAAAGCTTTATGAGCGTTTATTAGAAGCTGAAAAAGAAAAGGTAGATTATGTTGAAAAGTTTTACAAGGATAAATAGTGATTTTTAATTACTGTGAATTATGAAGACTGAATATTTGCATGCAATTCTAAAATGTATTGTAAAATATAGTATTTAAAAGTATTTTCAAATATCTGACAATTCTGCTTTTAATTTATTTAATCCATTGTAAATAATATATATATAAGGATTTTATTTTTTAGGTGATGTTGGAGAGGATATTTTTTATCTAAGTTAATCTTCCCAGACAATACTCAGCACTGAATCGTATCGAGGAGTTACAATACAATACTCATACATTGGTGTATCACGATCATTCTTACCTAATTCAAACCAGGTGGATTTACCAATTTCTTGTATATCATTTTTTTTTATAAATTCTCTTATAACGATAATATTCTTCAGCAACCAAATCAGCAGGGACATCAAGTTTATTGATGTCTGGTAATCCTATAGTACATGCCTGAATCTCTTTTAAATCGATTGGAAAATGCAGAAATTAGCCTTCTCAATCAAAGTTTGAACTTTTAAAGGTGTAATTTTTGAGATTGTTCTCTAAATAGATTTTGTTTTGCTAGACCCCATAACATTTGGTGAATGATCGTCTTTATTATTGAATGTATAGACTAGGGTTACTGCCAGTTCGGAAATATCAAGAAATATTCTGTTTGAATGAGAAGTACCTTGGGGATAAAATAGTTTTCTCCTTTAACAAGCATTCTTTCATGACTTTTGGTTATCTTTTTATATTCATCTGTACGATGGATAAACCGGACTTGATTGACCCCTTTCGCCAATTTAGAATTGACGACTATTTCTATTGGTCTACAAATAATTAGCATCGTCATTAAAACTGGTGGAGAGCGGTCAACGTAATTAATTTATCCAGGTAAAGAATTTTGTGCCAAAGTAATTCAGGAACGATATGCTATAAATATTACCGGCGAAAGAAATGAAAATCAAATCGCAAAATCTTATATAACAGAATCATTGGTAGATATTATGGAGGAGATTAAAGACTTACTTTCTATTGCCAATATTGGTAAAATATTGGATGCATTAACTAAAGTTGAATATACTTCTGATTATGTGCCGAGACAATTTAGATCTGAGAGGAAGAGAAAAAGAAATAGGAACAATTCATAGTGAATGTTTAACCTTCTAAAAAATGAGGACAGTTTAAAATATGTAAGTCGACAAATATAACTTTGGCATAAAAATATTTATTTTGCCAAAGTTATATTTGTTTATATTTACAAAAATATTTAGTGAATATATTACAGTCACATATCAAAAGTTATTTTAAAGAAAGCGAAAAGCTGTCTAAGGAAGAACTTGTGTCTATGATAAAAAGAGATTTTCCTGAATGGTCAGATAATACGATTAACAGTTACTTGTCCAGGCTAAAAAATGAAGGTAATATAAGTAGTCCCGCGAGAGGTATTTATGAACTTCAAGAGGTACAAATTTTTCAGCCAAACGTCTCGGCCAATTTAAAAAAGATATACAGCAGAATTAGCAAGGACTATCCATACATAAAGTTTTGCATTTGGGACACATCGTGGCTCAACGGTTTTATGATACATCAGCCATTCAAAAACTTTACTGTCATCGAAGTTGAAAAAGATGCTTCAGAATCCATTTTCAGTTTCCTTAATGATTATTATAAATTTGTATTCCTAAACCCTGATTCAGAGATTTTTGACAGATATATAAACAATTTGGATCATGTAATTATCATTAAAAATTTAGTTTCAGAAGCGCCATTAATGGAAATAAGTAAGACTACCATTCCGACTTTAGAAAAACTTTTAGTTGATATGCTTATTGATACAGAGCTTTTTTCGGCGCAACAGAATGAGTTACATTTTATAATTAAAACAGCTTCAGAAAAGTTCTCATTAAATAAATTAAAAATGAAACGCTATGCTGTTAGAAGAAATAGAGAGTCAAAATTAGATAAATTAATGAATATAAGTTTGGCATAAAATGTGGTTTTTACCAAAGCTATAATGTAAAATGATTGACAAAAAATCACATACAATTGAATGGATTACTGACTTAAGAAATAAGTTAGGAAGACGTATTGACCCGAAATTAATAGAAAAAGTCATCTATGCACTTACCTTTCTGGAACAATTGAAAATTGAAGGATTGGATTTTATTTTTAAAGGTGGTACTGCATTACTTCTGGCTACGGAATTTCCTAAAAGATTTTCCATAGATATTGACATTATTACCCAAGAACCTGAAGAGAAAATCAAAAAGATACTTGAAACAATTAGCAAGTCTGCTATGTATATTCGTTGGGAAGATGATAACGATAGAAAACATAGGCCTGATGCGCCCCTGGGGCATTTCAAAATGTTTTATAAAAGCGTAGTAGATGGCCACGAAGAGCCTATATTACTTGACTTGTTATACACTCCTAATCCATACCCCGAAACTAAGAATTATCCAATACGACATGGCTGGTTGATAAATTCCGGGGATGATACACAGGTTGAACTACCGACATTTGAAGCTATTTTAGGGGATAAGCTTACTGCATTTGCCCCAAAAACTACGGGTATTCTGTATTCAAAAAATCGTCCTGTCGAGATAATTAAACAACTATATGATATAGGGTTTCTGTTTGACCAAATTACAGAAACTGAGGTCGTGAAAGAAAGCTATAATAAGGTAGTCAAAGAAGAAATAGGTTTCAGAGAATTAGATCTGTCAGCTGAAGATGTTCTTTCCGACACATGGCAGGCTTGCTATATTCTAGCAGAGCGGCATCAAAAATCAGAAGAATTCAAACATCTTCAACTTGGAATTAAAAATTTCACAAACTTCACTATTGACCGTTTTTCGATTGAAGAAGCAATCACCGCGGCGGCGAAGGTTGCTTATTTAACCTCATTACTAAATAAAATAGGGAATCAAGAAATTGAGAAATTTAAAAACCCATTGGAAATTAAGGATTGGTTAATTGAAAACCAAAATCACAACAAACTAAATAAGTTAAAAAAGACCAATCCAGAAGCGTTTTTCTACTGGTATAAGAGCTAATAAATGTTGTTTATGAAAAACAAATTTACCGAATACTACAAATTAAGCGAAAAAGATCTCAAAAGCCACTGGGAGGAAGATATCTTTTGCTTCGATGCTAACGTTCTATTAAACTTGTATAGATATTCGCCTAATGCTAGAGAAGCTTTCTTTAGGCTATTAGAACAAGTGAAAGATCGTATTTGGATTACCTATCAAGCAGCTCTTGAGTATCAAAAAAACAGACTTGTTGTTATAAATGCACAACGAGAAGCTTATAAAGATATTCGTGAAACCTTAGGTAAAAAGAAAGGTGAAATTGAATCAAAACTTAACAGTTTTAAAAAACATCCATATCTACAGACTACAGAGTTAAAAAAGCAAATTGAATCTGCTTTTGATTCAATAAGTCGTGATTTAGATAATCTCGAAAATAAACATCCAGATTATTTAGATAACGACCCTATTTGGGAAAAGTTAAGCGTTCTGTTAGAAGGGAAAGTTGGGGATGATTTCCCTAAAGAAGAACTTGAAAAATTATATCGTGATGGAAAGAAGCGATATGATGAAAAAGTTCCACCCGGATATATGGATATGAAGGAAAAACAAAATGAAGGAAATCGTTCATTATATGGAGATATAATTGTTTGGAAACAAGTTATTGAAAAAGCTAAAGTTGTTGATGTTTCCATAATTCTTATAACGGATGATTTAAAAGAGGATTGGTGGTATAAGTTTAAAGGAAAAACGATAAGTCCAAGACCTGAGTTAATTAAAGAATTTAAAGACGAAACGAGTAAAAGAATAAATATATATCAAGCTGATAAATTTCTTGAAATGGCCAATAGAAATCTTGCTCAACAAACAACGAAGGAAGTAATTCAGGAAGTTAGAAATGTTCGTTTAGCTGATGAATTTGACATTGAAAAAGAAATAAGAGAGTTAGAGATGTTGTTTGAAGATAACGGCGATGAAAATGTCAAGGAAAACGCAAAATTACTAGTATCAAAAAGAGAGTCTTCTTTTGAAAAGGCAATAAGAAATTCATCCGAAGAACAAAATAAATAATTAGAATATGGACCAATTTGAAAAATCAATTGATGGATTGCAAGATAAGCAACCGCAATGGAACGCTAAATCTATATTTTCTAAACTAATCCAAAAAGGTCAATTAGTTGGAGACTTATATTCTATAAATTATGACGAGGGGAAAGTTCTAGTTCATGATTTTCACAGACAAAAAGTAGGCGGAATTCCAAGTCTTAGTTTTCTCATTGCAACAAGAATTAATCCAGAGGAAGAAATTGACCATAAGGATGAAGATGCGTCGATAATTCTATTGAGGGTTATGGATGCTGCACAAATTCCACAGGATAAAGAAGCAGAAAGTATCAGGATAAATACTAGCCAACGTATTAGTGGCGAAGTTGATAAAAATTGGGATGGTAAAGACTCGATGGATTTAAACACGAGACATGTACTTGGTTTTTCAGGTGTTTCTTGTAGAATTATTGGTACATTCTTTCTGGAAGAAGATGAAAATAAGCCTCACAATGGATTGAAATTGAAATTTGGAAGTGATATTTCTAATTACTATTCCAATAAGGGCTTCAAAATATTCAAACCAAATGCAGAAGCTTTAGAAGAGATTGTTAACTATTGTGACCCATTAAATATTAAGACACATATCGAAAAATATGGTAACACAGAACGTGTTAAGTTAGGATTTGTTCGATATGCATCAACAAATAGAAAACACCAACAAGTAGATAATGTACCTGTGTATATCTATCCTGCAGATTTATTGTCCCAAAAATCAGCTTTATTTGGTATGACTAGAACAGGTAAATCTAATACTACAAAAATTATTGCGAAATCTGTATATGAATTACGACTCCCTGAAAAGGCTGAAAATAATCCGATTCGAATAGGGCAGATTATTTTTGATCCAAATGGCGAATATGCAAATGAAAACGTTCAAGATAAGGATAAAAATAATAATCCGAATGCCCTAAAAAATATATGGAGACAAGATGTTAACCTCAAAGAAAAATCTGATATTTTAAAAAAGAAATATAAAACTGAAACAGATATAGAGAAGAAAAAGACCATATGGGATGAAATTAAAACAATCGCAGAGACAGAAGTTGTAACATACGGAATTCTGACACACCCTAAAGACCCTTTTAGAAGATTAATGAAAATTAATTTTTTTGAAGAGGATAATCTTCAAATTGGAAAAGAAATTATTAATTTTAAAATAGCGGATCAATCAGCACAATACTTCAAAAATTTTAGACAGATTGTTTTTAATAAGCCTATTGAAAGTGATTATGAAAATCAAGATGAATATTTTGGACAATTAAAAAGATACGAAAGACGAGTTCTTATTTATAGAGCTTTACTAAATAAAGCAGGCTTTAATCCTCCAAATCGTAATGTTGCTATAAGTCGAATGTTTAGTTCAGATCTTAGGACTGCAATGATAAACTATGAAGAAAAAAAATTCAGTAAAAAACAAGGTTTAATAAATAGTTCTGGCCAAGTATTAGGATTGGCATCTGTAACATGGGATAGTTTATTTCCCGCTTTTGAAGGATTATTTCATTTTTTGTCAACGGCAGACTTTAATACCTTTAATCAAGATTATATTAGTAATAATACTACAGATGAGAATAGTGACTCTACAGGCGAAGGATGGGCAGAGGCAGAATTAGAAAGTTTACTTGAAATGTTTAATTATTCAAAAGCTGTAAATCTAATAGGTGGTGTTAGCATACAGCATACTGTAGATGTGGGAACTGATTTTGCAAATGATATTTATCAAGATTTACTGCAAGGCAAACTTGTGATTGTAGATCAATCGAGTGGGGAGCCTGAATTAAATAAATCGTCTGCTACACGTATAATGTGGCATATTTTCAAAGGTAATCAAAGTGCTTTTAGAAATGGCGTTGATGACATCCCAGAAATTCTAGTTTATTTAGAAGAAGCTCATAATATCTTACCTGCAGGGAATGATTCTGACCTTTCCGATGTTTGGGTACGTACTGCAAAAGAAGGATCTAAATATCGCATCGGTATGGTATATGCAACTCAAGAGATTAGTAGTATCCAGAAAAACATACTTAAAAACACTGCCAATTGGTTTATTAGTCATTTGAATAATACTGATGAAACTAAAGAACTTAAAAAGTATTATGATTTTGCCGATTTTGAACCTTCCATCAGACGTGCTCAAGATAAAGGATTTTTAAGAGTAAAAACTCTGAGTAATATGTTTGTAATTCCAGTACAGGTAGACAAATTTGAAATAAAAACTAGTTGATAATGAGTGACAATAATTTTGTAAATGGCCAGTCATATGAACCTCTAAGAAGGCTTCTCTCTGATTCGAAAATTCAGGAGTTACAAACACAAATTAGAGTCAATAGTAATATTGAAGATACAAACTGGGATGAACAAACTATCAAATTAAAAGATTTAGAACAATCCTCATGGCAACCTAAACTATTAATTGCAATTGATGGTGACTACAGTAAATCTATTATTCAGAATGGATACCCGGGTGCAGAAATAGGATACATTACGGTATCAACTGTAGTAATTTTGCTTGAGAAAGTAAGAGAACTTGAGAATGAACAATTTATAGATCCAAAAAAGTTTCGAGAAACTGAACAACCAACTTCAATTGATAGTCTTTTTGTCGGTTGCAATGTTGTTTTGCAAGGTGAAGATTCTGCTAAATCTTCAATGAGGAAGATATTGTATATTGAACTTAAAAAATTTCAAGTTTTTGGTGATACAGAAACTTTACTGGATACTTATGAATATCTATTAAAAGAAAGATTCGCAAGCGGAAGAGCATCTAAATGCCCACATGACAACTGTGATGCAGATTACGAGTTTAGTTTAGGAGAATATAAATGTAACTCTTGTGGTGGGAAATTATATTCAACTGATGCGCTTAGACTACATGAATTACTTAACTCTTCTGGAACAAGCGGTGAAATGTACGGTCAAATAAAAGAAACTTTCAAAAAATTACAGCTTATACATTTGTTGAGATCATTTGAACAACAACCAAAATATTTTTCTCTCTTAAGAGATATAGCATTTTTTATTGAGGGAACTTTAGCTGTTTTTAGCACCGCTTCCTGGCTTGCAAAACCTATCAGAACAGAATTAGCAAGATTAAATACAAAAGTAAGTGAGGAATTCGGTTCAAACCTTATGGTTCTAGGAATTGAAAGAACAGGAAGTTTTGTAAATCATTTTGCACAGATTGACGTTATGCAGAATGGATCTAATAATAACTTTCCTAATCAATCAGCTTTTCTTATAACTAATAAATATATAAAAGAACATATAGTTTTTAACGAACAACCCGGATATATCTATCTGGAAGATACTTCATTTGGTAGAAAATTTTTTTACAAAACCAATGCTGGTCATCGTGTAGTTGCATCAGTTGCAACTTATAATAATTATCAATCAAATCCTGAAACAGCTTTTCCTGCTCAATTTCCGAGACTAATTGAAATACTACAATTACTAGATAAATTGGTTTCAAATCGTTATGAAAACTCCGTTACACCATTAGCCACTGCTCATGCAGAAGCGGCCATTCCTCTAAATCTAGGGAAATCCATATTTGACAAAATCGCAAGAGAAATAAGAGCTAATTCCACTAACAAATGATTAATATTGATGAAATAGCAAAAGGAAGACGGACAGCTGAGTCTCGATGGGCAAAGTTTGGTCCTTACTATGCTATGTTTCCAATAGATTTTGCTTTCAATGTTGTAAAAAAGTATTCCAAAAAAGGTGACTTCATAATTGATCCTTTCGCAGGAAGAGGTTCCAGTATTTTTGCTGGAGGAGTTCTTGAACGACATAGCTTAGGAATAGAAATTAATCCTGTTGGATGGCTATTTGGCTCAACAAAACTAAATCCTGCAGAAGAGTATTTAGTTTTGGATAGATTAGACTCAATATATAATTTGAGAAATAGATATACAAAATCTATTGAAAAACTTCCAGAATTTTATAGAGTTTGCTACTGTGATGAAGTTTTGAAGTTTTTGTTGGCAGCAAGAAAAAATTTGAAGTGGCAAACTGATACAGTAGATTCAACCTTAATGTCTATCATTATAGTTTACTTACATGGAAAACTTGGGGAAGGATTGTCTAACCAGATGAGAATGACTAAATCTATGGGAATGAATTATTCTTTAGAATGGTGGAAAGCAAAAGGTTATTTATCTCCTCCTGAAATCAATCCACGGGATTTTATAATTAAAAAGATTAAATGGCGATATAACAAAGGAACTCCAAAAATTGTTGATAGTTCTATATTGTTTGGAGATAGTTCGGATGAGTTAAAAAAAATTACACATACGGCAAAAGATAGCAAAATAAAGTTTTCTTTGTTATTTACCTCACCTCCCTACTGGTCAATAACAGATTATTATGCAGATCAGTGGCTCCGGCTGTGGATGCTAGGTCAACCAGCCATTCCCAAATCCAACTCTCACAAACACAAAGGAAGATTTGGCTCTAAGGTAGAATATTATAATCTTCTAGATAATGTCTTTGGACATTGCTCTAAGATTATGGATCCGGAACGAAGTACAATATATGTTAGAACAGATATAAGAGAATATACTTTTAATACAACCTTGGAGATTTTAAAAAAGCATTTCCCATTACATACAATTACTATCAAAAAACAACCTTTTAAGAGGAAAACTCAAACAGAAATTCATGGTAATTCTTCTAACGAGAATAGTGAAGTGGATATAGTAATGAAAAAAAAATAATTGTAAAATTATAAAATGAATTGGTTAGAAGAGAATATTAAAGAATTATCAAAAAACAACTACGTTAGAAGAGCTTCTGCAAAAACTAATTATTGGCTTGATTTGTCAAATAGCAGAATAGAATATTATAAAAATATATTTACTTCTAATTTTAATATTATCATATATAGTAGTGATAGTGAGGAAATCGATTTTTACGCCATTCCATATGATGAATTAAAACATTTCCTGACTGAGCAAAATTTTTCTGGCTCGAAAGATGATACAAGGAGAAGGTGGGTAGGAAATATAATTAATCATAAAATTCAACTAGGATCAACAACTAATCGTCTGAATATATCGCATTTTTACAACAACATATTATCCTTGGATAATGTAAAATTAATTTCTGGTCTAAATGGAGAAAATGACTATGCGATAGAAAATGCAAAAAGAGAAATACAAGTAAGAATTAAGCAATCTTCTTTCCGGAAAAAAGTATTAGAGAATTTCAAATTCAAATGTTGCCTAACAGGAGTTAATGAAAATGATTTATTGGTAGCAAGCCATATTATTCCTTGGGCAATTAAAATTGATACACGATTATCTCCTCATAATGGTCTTTGTCTTTCTACTTTATATGATAGATTATTTGATAGGGGATATTTTACACTTAGTAACAGCTCCACAGTAATTATTACTTCAAAATTAGATGAACTGAGTTTACAGACTCAAAATTGGCTAAATGAAATTGCAGGAAAAACAATTTCACTCCCTGTAAAATATGAAATTAGTCAATTTGCTTTGGCTTATCATCGCAATACTATTTTCGAAAGTTTTTAAATGAATAGGAATCAAATTATATCAGGACTATTAGGGAATCTGTTGGACATCCAAACAGAAGGAGAATATATTACCGTTGCGGAACTTAAATCAGTTGACAACGATGGAATGAATGAAATAATTGATGTAAATACTGCTTTAGTAACACCAAATCTTATTAAAAGAATAAAGTCATCACTCGTCAATCCTTTTGTAAATAATTCAAGTGCATATTATCATGAGGATTACGAATACAAACCATCATTTTGGTTATATCTATCAAAATCTCTGGGATTAAAAAAAGTGGAGCCTTTGGTCGTTTCATGGTGTTCTGGAAATCACACTACACTAATGATTGATCAAGGTTTTTTAAGCGCCTTTAAATTGTCATCGCGCCTGTTACAAGATGAAATTCTATGGGATGATTTAACTGAACCTGAATATGGTGTAGTGAAAAACAAGCCCCTGTCCGAATATAAATTCCCTACTCATTCCAATACCTATGTAAAAATTAAGAAAGAATATCTGGAAACTTATTTGGCTTTCAGAAAGAAAACTGCTGTCCAGATATTTACAATAAAGAGAGATATTCTATTAGATAAAAAAATCTCCTTCTTACTTCAAGGAAATAAATACTATATAGAAGAATTTAAGCAATTCGAGATAAAAATTAGCAGATTTGATCATAAGGAAAATTTAGCACGCCTGGAAATAAACGGATTTAAAGTTTTATTAGAAAAAAATGACGATAATGATGTAGCAGAGGCATTTGTAGGGCATTACTGGAAAGGAATCGACGGTTTAGTTACAGACTGGCGTGCACGACACGAATTGCCTTTTGAATATGTATATGTATCTGATAGAGTGTTGGGAGTCTATGAAGCTGATGAAGACTACGAAGTATATCCCTTATCAGGAAGTGTAAGTTATAGAAGTCAATGGTCTGTAAATAATTGTGAGCGTGTAGGAAAAAATGCAATTAAGCTCAATCTTAAGAAACTATATGAAGGTAACAAATACTCTGTAATTGATTATTGGAATAAATTTTCGATTCAATCAAACGAGATTATAGAGGGGGAAAATATAGCTTTAAAATCAGAACGTCTAATAAAAAAATTCTTCTTGTTTGGAAGAATATTAGCAAGGCTATCTACTCAATTATTTGGCTTGAACTATTCAGCTAAAGATATAATTGGTTTGGATGAAGAATATATTGAATACACAGGTTGGTCTGAATTTCCTGAATTTGATGCAGTAGCTCAGCATGTAGATTTAAAAACCTTCTCTAAGGATCAATTCATATCCCGATGCAAAAAGCTATATATTCTATTAGGAGAAAATCTAAAAGAAAAATCTTTACGGAAGTTCGTAGATACAATTGGTTTTCCTACTTCGGAGACTGTATCATATAGAAGTATAAAATTACTTGAACTCATTATAACATATTTTAAAGTAGCAGCGGATAGCGGCCTGCACCCTGCTCAAGATAAAAAATTTCTTGTGGAACGAGTTTTAGAAAATAAAAAAAATAATTCATTATTGCAGTTACTAGCACTGAATAGCATCAGGCAACTTGATGCACATAAAGCTAATGATTCAAAAATAAGATTGCATAAAGCTTTACTTGAATTAGATATACAACCTAATTCAATTTCTAATAACTATGCGGATGCCTGTTGGCAAGTATACGATAGTGTAGATGAAATGTTCATAGATATAAACATATTTCTTTCAAATACCAGCGAATAAATATGATATGGATATACCAATTAAATTGACCCCTCTCGCCAGAGTAAAGTGATTTTTACCTATTTGTGACTATTAGGTTCTTAAAATCCGGAATATCACTTATAGAGCTTTTTGTATCGACTTCACATAAAGCGCAATTTTTTTATTTGTTTTCCTTCCTTGATAAGTTTGTCCAGCTCTGTAAAATCCCAAGTTCGTCAGGATATGTTTCATAGGGTTTTTTTCATTCTCTTCGGTTGTTGCAAAAATATTTTCATCACCGATTGATTTCATCAGTAGGCGACAAATCGTTTTTCCCAGTCCTATCCCACGATAAACATTGTTATTTACTATATATAAATAACCCAGCTCGTAATCAAATTTCTCAGCTAATTCATGCACCTTTGCTTTAACAAAAGGAGTTTTATAAACCTGCTTTATCGCACCAATCCCTATTGGTTTATTGTCCCAATAGACGACACACAAAGTTTTTGATAATTTAATTTTATCTAAGTCAGGATTGAGTACCTGGCCCTGCTCCTTTAACAAGACCAAGAAGTCGTTTAGATTATTTTTTGAAAATTCTGATGATCTTCCTATCTTGAAAACTATTTCCATAATTAATACGATTATATTAAGGCTTTATCGATTGAGTGAGGAAAAGAAAAATTCCATACCCCTGAAATCACCGGTTCCATTGCCAGCCTTTCGATCAAACGTATGCTGCTTAATCTGATACATAAGTAGGTAATCATTTTTTTCCATATAAGCTAAAAGCAAATCACTCCTGAGGTATTCATAATTTTGGGAGTAAAAGTCTTCACAATACTCCATTGTTTTATGAGCAAGATTACTATCCTGGTCAATAATCTGGAGATTTTTTGTATCTGCCTTTAATTTCATTTCTTTGCCAAGATTAGTGTTCGGGACCTTAGTGCTTACTGAAGGTATGGCCTTGGAATCACTTTCCCATAGATACTCAATAATTGTGGGTTCATATTCAAAATGAATATGATTCTTAACCTTTTTGTTAATAATTTTTCCAACGTCTTCCCTTTTGTATTTATCAGGAAAGTGTAAAGGGTCTAATGGTTTTATTCTATAATCGATTGTTATTTCGTCATCAGTTGGCAAGTTCTTATCGTTAGGCGTTAGGGTAGGAATAGTGTCTGCCCAGTATAATTCACCAAAATAAACTTTAGATAATGTCCCTGGTTGTGTCAAGTCATCTTTCCAATCAAATGACTTGTCTGTAATCTGTTTAATTTTATCCTGTATATCATCTTTTTTTACAAAATATGACTCAATAAGAAGAAAAGACCGGTTATCATACGATTCATCCTGTCTCTGATTAATAAAGCCTTGTAAAAGAGTATAGCCCCTATCCTCGTAAATACTTTCTAGAGAATTATACATTGGCCTATAAACCCAATCTTCGATATCTGTCTGATGTGCAAATAAATCGATCTGATATATTTTCTCATTGAAAATTACAGGGCTGGGATTCGTTATTTCTACTTGAATATCCCCAAGCCTTTCATAATGTTTCCCAAAAGAAGAATCTTCTTCCTGCCACACATCTAATCTTCCATTATTTAGCAAGTAACCCGCATAGTCAAAATAAGCTAACCAACTATATTTCTTTCCTAACCTATCGATTTTCCCTTTATAATCTAACAAAGGTTCACCTTTGGAAAAATTCTTTTCTTCTTTAGAAAGCTCCAGATTATTTGGTTTATATCCCAGATTAAGAATTCTTTTGTAGATGTTTGCGACGTTCTTTAATCGGTTGGCCTGATTCCGATCTTCCAATCGAGAGATTGTGTAATGGACAAAATCTCCCCGAAGAGGATCCGGGTTGTCGCTCAAAGTCCATTCTAAAGAAATTGACCTTACGATGTCGTAATCCTCTTCATTAAGGGACAACCATTCTTCTGCTTGGAATTTATAATTTTTAAATGTGTTATGAGAGGCTTTCGGGAGTGTGAAAATTCCTTTATAAATGGCTAAATCAATAATATGTTTTAAGGAGTCAATTACGATATAATTATATGTTGGAGCGTTAGGTGCGCTGCCAAATTGAAGATTATAAATCTTGTCAACCTGATCTTTTAAAATGAGGTTAAACCCAGTATCATTTTGAAGCCTCAAACATACACCGTAGCAAATTAATACCAACCTCTCATAGATGTACAACCTTCCCGATTTTGAGTACTCCTCTACTTTACAAAATATGAGGCCAGGATATTTTTCGAAATATCTGACAAGTATAATCGAAACTTTATCCCTTAAGTCCCTTAAGGTCGTCTCTAATAACCAGATTATAAATTCTACTGTAATTGCATCCTCTTTACTGTCACTTAGTTCTTCTCGAAGGTAGCGATTGACAAGAATATTGATATCATAAATATTATCGTATATGTATTTTGTCCAAGTGTATTCAGACTCATTGCTATCGAGCACAAGCAATTGGTCTTTTATAAAAGTGAAATTTATTGGTGACTGAACGTCAAAAAAATAGGTTTCAAAACCTTGTAATAGTTGATTGATTTCTGTTTTAGTAGTGATTTTGCCATGAAGTTGGGTTCTTATAGCAATAGTCTTATCAGTAGACTTTTCCGTCTGTAACGTGATTATTGAGTATTGCTTGACGGTAGGATGATTTAAATAATTTGTATAGAACAAAGACGTTTCATCAGATTCCAATAATAGGAATTTAAGAATGTCGTCTTTTAATTGGTGTAATGGACCAGTTGCACTGATGATATGATTCAGAAAAAAGTTCGATTGCAGAACCGTTTCAACGCTACCATGTTGCTTGATCAGTAATTTGGCTAACAAATAACCGCCAACTTCCTGTTGAGTGTACGTCACTACATCATTACCCAAAATGTTTTCCTTCAGGTAGATAAGGTATTCACCTAAAACTTCCGCACCAATTGTCCCAGTTATCCTATCAACTTTTTTTCCTTCCATAAAACTGTAAAAATCTAGGATTGGAATGTGTGCCATAAGTTCTTCTAGCATCGCTTGCGAGCATCGTTCCATTCCTTCTTTTACCTGGACGGTAGATATTAGGGCAAGCTTAAGTTTTATACTGTTGGAAAGATTAAGGATGTATTTTTCGAAGACTTCTTTAAAACCGTTTAGCCCAAACATAGCAGTGACAGGAAATGCCTTGTCGGGGTTTAGCATTTTACAATATAGATCCAAAAATAAAGGCGTTTTGAAGTAAAAAATATCTTCAGGGCCAATTGTATCATATGTGATTTTATACTCGTTTAGATATTTTACTGTCACATTCATCATATTCCTGTTTGTAAAACCCCTGAGAGGAAAATTTGGATATGGGATATCGTTTTCTACCCAAATGCGGGGGATATATGAAGTACGTAGAGTAGCAACGAGATAAATAAATTCGTAGCCAGATAAAACCTCTATGAACCTGTCCAGATGCTTTTCCCAAATTTTACTGAACCCATCGTTTGAAGTTGAAGTTTCGTTTAATCCGTCAAATATTATTGTAACCCTTTTGTCAAAGGATTTACCATAACTATTAATCTTATCTAACACTTCTGTTAGGGTATAATTGTCGGGAACATTTAAAGCCCTCATCAAAATAACGTCAAAGAGATCCGGGTCACCATCAAAAGATTTGCCTTTAATAATTATTACCGGATGATCAGAATCCCTTAGCTCGGTAGTAATATATGCGGAGATATTAGATTTGCCCATCCCGGCGTTTCCATGAATGATTTTAACCTTCTGGAATTGCTGAGGAAATAAATTGTTGACAAGCCTTAGCTGAGTTACGATCTCTGACAGCCTCCTAAATACAATTATAACGCTGTACGTATTCGAAGGTTCTGTAGCAATGAACCTGTGCTCTTCTGTAGGATCATTTATAGTATCAAAGTTGAAACCAACAGCAATTTCCAGCCCCTCATTATTCATTACCGGCAAGTTGGCTTCAGGTGGCACGATACCTGTATCAATAATTGCTTTTTGAGTATCTATTGTCTTAAAAATCTCATCTCTCCGATGGTACAGTAACTCAATTTGCCTAGCTTCCTGCGATTCATCATCAATCTCAATTCCTTCACTTCCTAAAAGTCCCAGCAACTCAAAATATTCTATGGAGAAGCTTTCTATCCACTCCCCTAAAATTCGTAACTCGTTTAAATATGTTGCCCAATAATCGTGATTAAGCTTAATACCATTTAAGAGTTCCCGCGCTCTTCCATTATCCTGGTCAACGAATAAGTTTTTATTGAACTTTGCCTGTAAATCTTTTGTGTAATGTGTTGAATATAATTTATCGAACCATTCTGTGTTTATCTTCAAAGGAGCCCTGGTTAAATAGATATATTTTTGTCTTACAAATTGTATAAGCCCAAAAAAATTATTCTTCGTCTCTGCCATTATTATAAGTCTGATTTATATTTTGAAATAGGCCGAAAAAATTATTCTTTACACCATTACCCTTTACCTGATTAATCTTTATTTCAACATACAGGCATACAAGGACTAAAAAGGTCAGAACAACTACTGTGGTTGTATCTGAACCGCTGGCATGTTTATTTATAAAATACCCAAGCACGGCGGTAAGCATCTCCCCATGTTCCTGCTTAAATTTCTCATAATCAGGAAGCGCTTCTTTAGGTAATTGTGGTGTGGCCAATTCCACAGCTAGATATAAAAAAGCGGACCATCCGATAATGCGGTAGAGGTAGCGTTTTTTCATAAGATATTGGAAAAGCAGGTCTATATAGTATTTCATTATATGGAGAGGTAGATTTGCGTATAAAACTAACTAAAAAAGATAATATTTAACATAATTACTTTTGTTTTCAGAAAGATAATTGTCAGTAAGCCCTACCCACGGGTCCGAGTTGCGGTGGCAAGATTCCAGTTGTGATACAACCGTTCGTCTAGCCGATTGCGACAGAGAAGCTACATTTTACAGGCTCTACCTAAATTGTAAGGCTGTGACGATTAGATAAGTTTTCAAAAGGGAATGCGATTGCGCAACAGCAAGCATCCCTTTTTCCATTAGACCATAAAAATCCTAAGTCAGTGCTGAAGGTTTTTGAGGTGCTAACTATTAAGATTCAGCGGTAAATTATGCCTAAGAATTTTATGGTGGAAGTCCGTAGATTTATACAATGTTAACTTAAATCTATGCGTATGCTATCTACTAATTAAGTGGCTCAGGTTTTCGATACAATATTGAGTAGCCAGGCATGAATGATGCTGTGAGGATTGACCTACCTATATCCAGAAAAATGTACGACTACTGACATTCAGCACGGGCTGAATAAAAAGGCAACGCCAAGGGAATACTGTTGCCCTGGCACCAGAACCGGCCGGAAAAGAATTACAAGAAATTTAGGGAGACTTTCTGGATAACGTCGGCCTGTCTGAACTAAGTGAAAAGCCTAAAGCGCTGGCGGAATCAAAATGACCAGTATTGAGTTGCAGAAGGCCCTATTTTCTAAAAATTAAAGATTCGTTGCGTCCCAGCCAAGTTTATCGATTCGATCATAGTAGTTTTCCGATAGAAATTCCTGAACCGTATACCTGTAATCAAAATCCGCATCCTTTAACCAGTCAAGCGGCATAACGGCATTCAATGCGTGCCCTATTTCATCGTCCAAATGCTGGATGAGACTCTCAAGGTCATCTATTGTGTAAGGCATTCCATGTTCTTCATCTGTCCCTTCAAGAGTTCCCTCCTCATAATTGAATGATAATCTTTCCATCGCTGCTTCCAATGCAGCTCCCGGAATATCTGTTTCAGGATCATAATAATCTTCAGCGATCTGATTAACAAACAGCTCTAATTGTTCAAAGATTTGCTCGCCTTTTAAATTTGCAATTTGCAGGCTTTTACTAAGCTTAGCCTTCAATTGTACTGAAACAAATAAAAACAAGGTTCTCACATAAATTGACGAATTCTCTAATTGTTTTTCTATATTTTTTATGACATCGAACATCGTGCTGGTCATCTGGTCATCATCAAGAATAACTATTACGCCCTTCGTTTTCTTAAGGTCGCCATATAAATTTATTAGTGAAGGGAGTTGCCTAATATTCATGGCTCCTTTCAAAGTCTCAATTCTGTATGAAAGGGAATATAAATTTCTTATAGGCTCGATTAAATTCCTGACTACAGGGACATCCGATGGACCCTCTACAAATACCAGAAGATCATCTACTACCGTAGGTTTTTGTGGAGAGTTTGTAAACTCCGCAAACTTTAAAATTTCCGTGGGCAATGTTTCCGAAATTTTCTCTGCCTTTTCTTTTAGGTCATAAGGCACCCAGAGGCTGCCGGTATCTCCGGCCTGCCTTAACTTAAATTTCAGAACCTCGGCAAATGAAACATTCCCGTTAAAAATTAAGGTCATATCGTTCGAGTCAAACAACAATAGGTTCAAGGACTTACCAAACTTTAATGCATCTTCTACATCATCACTATACCCACCAATGGATATAAATACACCACTAGTAGTGTGAAACTTTCCGTCCAACTTGCCTTTAAAAGAATAAATGCTAGATACCGGTAATTTCTTTTCCACCCATTTTGCTTCCAGTAGGAAAGTTTGCCCGTTCCAAAAAAATGAACCATCAATTTGCTCTCCATCGGGCTTATAACCTGACCTGGGTTCCAAGTTTTCATTTTCCAGAATTGAATAAATAAGATTTTCAAGTTGAAATCCTCTATTCTGTGGACTGTACTTCTTTCCCTCAAGTAATTCCCGAAATCTACTTGTTATTTCATGACCAGTTAAGGGTTCTTTTGACATCATTAAATTTTGGGTACCAATTTTTTTAACTATTAACCAATAGGGGATTCAATCAATGACGGTTCTATTGCAATCAGGAGAATTGGGGCAGCAAATAAACTCGTCCCCGTCTTCATTTTCAAATACTTTATAGCTTCCGACTTTATAAATAGTATCACAATGGATACAAACAATTTCATCTTCAAGCTATGGAGGATTCCCAAAAGGATAGTTCTCTAGTAAATATACTTCTTTATTTTCAATAATTATTTCTTTCATAATATAGTCTGGATTTGTGTTTGGATTTGACCGATCTTGGAATTAATCAAGATGAAAGTTAACAAATTCACGATTAAAAAAAACCTTTATTAAGGTGCATTAAAAAGTTTAGACAAATTTATAATTAGAGACAATTACCCTACTGATATTAGCATCTCTATACGGCTAAATAATCTATTTAATGAAGTTAAATGCAAACTTTTCCACATCTTCAAGTCGGCCTTCTGCTTTTACCTGCCGATACATCGTGACGATTTTTTCTAAATGGTTCAGGCTTCTGCAACCTACATATTTTTGGGAGTGATGGATGATTGATAAATCTCTGTGAAAAAAAAACAGGATATTGTTTACCTCGCCCTTAGAATCTTGCTTGTAAATAAAAGTTTTCTCAGAGCTAAGCGGTAATATGAAATTGCTAATCGCATTGAAGTCGCTTTCATCCTCGAATACAACATGACTATCCCCAATCAATGATGGAAACAATGAATTAATATTGATAAAACTGGAGTTATGAATTTCAAGTACTTTTTGTTGATTTAGCAATGGTAAAATTGAAAGGAGGATTCTTTTGCCTTCGATGAAAATATCCGATCCTTCAATATGCTCTAATGCCTTCGGATCAATTTGTAGTCCCTTGTCCTTAACTGTAATTTTTATATTTAGTTGTTCTTGACTCAGGTCAGTCTTAATTTCATTAAATCTTGTATCGCTCTTTGGCACTCTCCATCGCAACATATTTGCAAGCAGGGTGATGCTTATAAGTTCTTCAGGAGTAACAGTTTCAGTTTTAAGAACATTTAGGTAATCTTTCGCTATTGTACTATCCAAAGCTGAATACATCGATTCCAGGTTGTCAAGCTGATGCCCTGAAAAATCAACCGTATTTCTGTCATTTTCAAAAAACAATCCTTTTGGGCTTTGTTTATACTTTACTATCTGGTCTTTATCTTTATTATAAACGTATAGCAGCCCGTCATTATCCGTAAAATTTCTAATGAAGAATTGCGGAATATAATGATGCTTTTTCGATTTACTCATGCTGGTATAAATTAATTGTCATACAGTACGTCAAAAGTCATGTCATCAAACGTTGGCGGCAGCCTATCTCCGACAAATTTATTTCTCCAGATTATTCTTGTGCTTGTAAAATCCTCATCATATTCAAGCCCCGAAAAGACCTTACCGATCCCATGTAGTGTTATATCCCCATTGATATAAGAATTTAATAGTTCTGAAATCTCTTTTTGCAGGTATTCATATTCATAGTCGTCACTTGTACTTGCAAGTGATTCAGCAATAACATACAATCGAGTGTTCGAATGAGCATTTTCTAAAACTGTAAATTCACAACATTGGGTGCAAACACTAATGATATCCCCAAAAGTTTCAAAATAATTACTTTGTTCACTAAAAACTAACACATTAAGCATTTCCCCTCCGCATCTTGCGATACATCTAACACGTTTGTGAAGCGCTTTAATTGTATCCTTTTCAATACTTAGGATTCTCTCAAACTCTTCAATGAATTTTGAAACCTCTTTTTTGCAGTCTTTAACAACAATCAAGTTCTCTAGGCTGCGTTCAGCATTGGGAGACCAGTTGAAAGAACCATTAATTAGTGTTTGGCCATCTATAACTGCAAACTTATGATGCATATGGTTACGTGTAGTTGGCATTTCTAAAAGCTTGATTTGTGCTCCTCTTTTTCTAAGGGCTTTGATGACGGCAATGTGTGCGCGGTTTTGTATATTATCACTACAAATAATTTTTAATGCTACATTGTTTTGTAGTAGCGCATCGAAAATCTCAAAATATTCTTTAAAGTTTATCCATGCTACCGCAATTAAAACTTCTTTTTCAGCCTTTTCCATTTCATCTGCAATCACAGATTTATGATTTTCAAAATGCGCTCTAATTTCCATACGTACCTATTGCAAATCAGCAAATTATTAGTCTAACACTTAATTTTTCTCCCTCCAAATCTTTAAGCTCACTAAACAATTAGTCTAATATATGTATAATTATCTGATAATATTTAATTTAAGACCGTCATGCATAGTTTAAAACAATATGGTAATTAAATATATGTATATTGGGAAGAAATGCAGCAATAATTTCTAAAGATAGAAAATACTCTAGATTTAAACTTCACGCTATAAGTGTCTTATTCAAAAAAATCTCATATTCTTAAAATATTCAGTAAACGCTCCAAATCTTCCTCAAAAAAGTTATACATTCGTTCGGGCAAGGTTGCAAATATCTCAAAATATTAAGTATATATGCCGGCTTCACAGATTCGAACTAAATACACAAAAAAAATCAATTATAAACCTTATATTTGCTCCTGACTAACAGTTATATCGTTCTTCAAAATCAGTATAGCAGGTCATGCAAACTGATGGTTTAACTTTACTATTATAAAGTTCGTGGCACAATCAAATCGAACTTTATAAAACATAGCAATAATGCGGGTTAGACTGTTTAAGTTCGAATCCCTCATCGCCCACCAATTTTAGAAACCTTCAGTGAAAACTGAAGGTTTTTTGTTTCTGGACATCTGGACATTCTTATTCTATTTTCTTTGGTGCTACTATTTTCTTGTCCCATTCTTCCTTAGCTTGTCTGTTTTCTTTAAAGTCTTCGTCAGAGTGTATACCTTCTTCGGCCATTTGCGTTTGCTCTTGTGCCTCGCTTGCATAAGCAATCATTTTTCTCTCATAATCTTTTACGGCAGAAAGAGTATCGGTAAAATTTCCTTCTGTTAGATTGATAGATAAATGCAATGCATCTAACAAACCTATATTTACTCCTATTCCCGCAAAGGGAGGCATTACATGTGCCGCATCGCCCACTAAGGTAATGTTGCTTTTACTCTCCCAGGGTTCATCTAAAAACATTCTTCGCATAGGTAAGCCCACAAAATTATCGGTTGCATAAAATAATTCTTTAAATGTAAGATGCCAATTATAAAATTGTTTATCTAAATATTCCAGTACTTTTGCGTTATTCGAAAAATTCATATTTTCTTTCTCTACCCAATTTTCATCAATTTTAAAGGATAGATAATAATTTAATGCACCATTAGATTTTACCTGCGAAAAAAGCATTTTTCTTTGGGCAAGAACCATAGTGTTTTTCTCTCCACATAGTTTTTTAAATGCAGGGCAATTAATTTTGGGATTCAAAACTTCACCTTGTATAATATAGGTGCCTGTATATTGTGGTTCGAGATCAATAACAAATTTTCGTGCTTTACTTTTTCCGCCATTAGCAATAATTACAAAATCGGCTAATGCAGTATGTCCGTTTTTAAAGTGTAAACGATATTGATCATTTAATTTTTCAAGATCTGTCAATTGACTATTCCAGATAACTGTGTTTTTATCCAGACTATTAAATAAAATTTTTCTGAGATCATTTCTGTCAATTTCAGGACGATCAAACTTGTTTTCTTCAGTTGGCATACTTTCTTCAAGAATGTTTGTTTGCATATCTAAATTACACTCTCCAGTTGGTCTGGCATAATGATAATAGAGTTCTAATAAACCAGCTTTTTCTAAAGCAAGTTGCCCGGAACCTTTATGTATGTCAAGTGTCCCTCCTGATATTCTTGATTCTTCATTTAAATCCCATTCATAAACATTTACATTTACGCCTTTTTGCTGTAAAAGCCTCGCTGTTGTTAATCCCACAGGCCCACCGCCTATAATGGCTACTTTTTTATCTTTTAATAACATGTTGCTGTATTTAAATATTAACAGCACAAAGTTATTTATTGTGTATTGCGGAAACTTGAATAAATCGGTCATTGTGGTTACGATATAATTCCCGGGGATTTACTCCAGATAGTTTTTTAACTTCCCTGCTAAAATGAGCTTGATCGGCAAAATTTAATTCTGGGAAAAGTGCTCCTTTTTTGATTTGTTCAAGTGAAACTTTAAATCGTAAAAAACCGCAATAAACTTTTAAAGAAATTCCAAAATACTTTCTGAAATAGCGGTTTATTTGCCTGCTTTCCCAAAATGCTTTTTCAGAAAAGTCTTTAATTGTCATTTCTCCATTTGATGAATAAATTAGTTCAAATAATTTCTGTTTTCTACTCTCTATAGTATTGGGTAACAAGTTTAATATCTCATTAGTGGCTTTACTGCAAAATGCATTAAAATCGAATAAGTCATTTTCTCCAAAACCCCAAAAGTTATTTGGTAACAGTTCAAATTGATTTATAAGATGTGCTATTGATTTATGAAATAAATATTCGGCTGCAATAAGCTTAAAACTAATAAAAAACATTTTGGTATAGGCTTCAATTTTTCTTATATCATATAAGTTGCCAAGGCCAAGTAAATAAATCTGAAACGGTTCATTTTCATCCTTTGCTATAACAAGGTCAAAATTTGCATCAGGCATAACAATTACTTCTTTTTCAATCCCTGTTGCATTTTCAACCATCCAAAAGCACTCAACAAAATCGGCAATTGATTTGTCAGGTAAATTTTTTTGGTATCTAATTTCGTCCTTTATCATTTTTTTATTTGTAACGTTGTTTAGTTAAACAGGCTTGAATCACTCAATATCGTTCTATAAAGTTAACTAAATTATTGATCGTTAAAAATGATTTATTGGTTTCTGAAAACATAAAAACGCCACTGTTTCCAATGGCGTTTATAATTTAAATCAAACAGAAGTTATTCTTTTATAAATTTCCCGCTTCGGGTACCAATTTTTAAAATATAAATACCTGCCGGTAAAGCGCTTACATTAATGGTGTTATTGCTTAATTTACCTTGCAGTATGTGCCTGCCGGTAAGGTCGAAAACTTCTGTAGTTGCGTTATTTAATGACTCTGTAGTGCTAATATTCAACACATCTTTTACCGGGTTAGGGTATAGTGTAAATGAGTTACCTAAATAATTCATTTCCGGAGTGTCTAATACTGTAAACTGAAACTGCGCGCTTACAGGTAAATGGTCTGACGTGGTGTTGTAATAATTGCTAATAATTTTAGCTACGCTTGTTTCCTGCGCAGTGCTGTTTGCCACATAATTACCAACCAGTTCGTTAGAAATAATTATATTTTCTATAATTGGGTGAATGCCATAGCGGGTATCAACATCTTTAATATCTTTAGTAAGTCCGGTATAATTACTAATGTCTTCTGTAAAATTATCATAAGGCGATACACTGCAATTGCATGCATTACTTGTAGTGCCAATTAAGTAATCATTAAAATCGCCAATAACAACCACATTTTTAGTGTTATAATTTGCTCCGTCAAGCAGTGTTTTTAAACCTTCCGAAGCTCCTTTTCTGCGTGTGTAGCTCGAAGCCTCGTTATCTTCTGCCTTAGCATGAATGTTTACAAGTGAAACCGGGATTAATGTATTGCCAGAAATAAAATTTATATTGTAAACCGCAGGGTAGCGCCCACTTGTCCAGTTATAATAATAAGAGTTGCCTTGCGATGCGCTTCCACCAGTAAGCTCTAAAGAGCTAACAACCTGTACTTTTGCTTTTTTATATATAATACCTTGCCTCTGGTTACAGTCGCCCGTATTGGTTGGTACAATTGTGCCGGCCCACTCGCTGCCTAAAAGCGATATAATTGTTGCTATAGATGGGTATGAAGTAGTGTTTATAACCTCTTGAATACAATAAATATCTGCATTCATAGATCGCATTGCTGCAGCTACATTGCTAATTTGCAGGGTTTCATCTGTTGGGCCATACTGTGTGCAGCCAAGCCATTCGGTATTCCAGTTTGTGATTTTAAAAGTAGCAGTTGTGCCAGGGTTTGTAGTAGCGGCTTCGCCTGTAACTTTTACATTTTTTAGTTCCCAGGTAGCGCTTTCTGATGCACTGCTTATATAGCGAAAAGCAATGCGTGATGATTGCGATTTTGCTGCGGCAGGAATAACCAGGTTACCAGATGATACATATTGCCATGCTGTAGTAATACTTTGGTTTAAATTTGTAAGTTCTGCCCACTGTGTTGTGGCTGGGTCGCCGGTATAGCTTGCGGTAGCATATGCTTTATACCAGCCATTTGTTACACCTACATCCATCACGGCAGCATTGCCACGGGTGTGGCTAAAAGTAAGCTGCGCGTTATCTGTTTTAGATAAATCCATAACAGGGCTTATAAGCCAATCTTCGTTTTCGTAGTTTATGCCACCAGAGTACCCGCTGCACATAGCACCGTAAAGATCGCTAAAACTCCATTTTTGCGTACCTTTTATGCTTACCGCCGTAAATGTATTAAAGCTTGTTTGTGTTAGCAAGGTTTGATCCAGAATTGTGGTTTGCGCTTGCAGCAGGCTAAAATGAAAACTCACAAAAGCAACCAGAATGATAAGTTTGTTTAATTTTTGCATTTTTATATGTTATAAGGGTACAATTTACACCAGTATGCAAATAAACGTTATATTTTTAATAAAATGCAAAACTTTTTATGTTGCTGTTAAAATTTCAAAATAAGTGTTTTCTTAAGGTTATTTTTTTACATTTTGGTGTAGAACTGTAAAGTATCGGCTTGCCAACATCTTTTACTATAAATAGCTTTTATTATTACTTACTAATGGTTATGCTGGTATTAACTACTGGCATTGCATGGCTATATTACGGTACAGTTTTTGTTTTTATAAAACTTATATTTGTTAGTTGCTGATTATATAAGAAAGGTATAATTTTATGGATGATGATAAGTTTATTTTCTGCCTTGAGGCGGTTAATGATGTAGATGTTGAAAGTACTACAGAGGTAGTTAAAAATTTAGAACAACTGGCTTTTCAGCAGGGTATAGATAGTATTTACAAAACCTGCGATACTATAGAGGGGCTCGAAGAAGGCCTTAATGCCTTGCTTTATGACGATCATAATTTTAAAAATTATGAAATTATTTATCTGGTTATGCCAGGCGAGGCAAACAACATTCGTATAAACAATTATTACTACAGCCTTGAAGAAATTGCAGAACTTTTTGAAGGTAAAATGCGAGGTAAGATTTTGCATTTTGCGAACGCCAAAATTTTAGATTTGAGCCCCGAAGAATCACAATATTTTTTAGATGTTACCGGTGCAAAGGCAATATCCGGCTATGGCGAAGCATCTGCAAAAGTAACCAGCAGCGGGCTTGATAAAGCCTTTTTTAGCCTGTTTGAAGAGGAAGACGATGTAGTTGAAATTGTTGAAGAACTACATCAAAAATATTATGCCATTTGCAAATTGCTCGATTTTAGGTTGTATTATTAAGTATCGGTTCAGTTTATTTATAAGCTCTATATAACCATTCGTCTACAGTAAAATGCTGTTCATCTAAAATTATAATTGCGTGGGCTAAATAAATATACAATTATACTATTATTTTGTATGTTTGGCGGCTAGGTGCTTTTTATATTTCTAAAATAAAAAAGTTGCTTTTTTTCTAAAAACAAACTCTTAATTATATTGCATGAAAGTTGTACAGGCTTATAAACAGGAAAATCAATGGACATATTTAAGCGATAAAATAGCCCTTAACAATCCGTTGGTTTTAGTATTTGCTAACAGAATGCTTTTGCAGGATAATAATGTTATAGAAGATATTAGGGCAGAATTTCCATACTCGCATATTGTTTACGGCTCTACAGCAGGTGAAATACTAGCCGAAAGTGTGCTGGAAAATTCAATTACAATTACTGCAATAGAATTCGAAAAAAGCTCGTTTGTTATTAAAACAGATAATATTCACAATCATAACAACGATACTGTTGCGCTGGGCAAGGCTTTGTACAGCCAGATGCCTACCGAAGGCTTAAAACATATTTTTGTATTATCCGAAGGTAGTTTTGTAAGTGGCACTTCATTAATACGTGGGCTCGAACATAATCTTCCAGACAATATTGCCTTAACAGGAGCTTTATGCGGAGACGATGTGCGTTATGAAAAAACGCTGGCATCATACAATGAAAATCCTAAAGAAGGCGAAATTATACTTATAGGCTTTTATGGCGAATCGCTCGAAATTAGCTTTGCCAGTTTTGGCGGATGGCTTGCTTTTGGCCCGGAAAGGGTTATTACTAAAGCCGAAGGAAGCACCATTTATGAAATTGATGGACAGCCGGCATTACAACTATATCAAAAATATTTAGGAGATAAATCGGGCGAATTTGCAAAATCGGCACTTATGTATCCGTTAAATGTTATAGCTCCCGGTAAAACCCATGCCGTTGTTAGAACTGCGGTGGGCAGGGATGCAATAGCCGAATCGATGACATTTGCCGATGCCGTACCCCAGGATTCGCATGTGCAATTAATGATGATATCATCTGATGGGATTGCGCAAGGAGCGCAAACAGCGGCAAACCTTGCTATGGAAGGCCGTGAAACTAAACCTCAGTTTGCGCTCGTAGTAAGCTGCATTGGCCGAAAACTTGTTATGGGGCAGCGTGTTGAAGAAGAGGTAGAGTTTTTAAGTGAAGCACTGGGTAGCGAAGTTGCCATAGGTGGCTTTTACTCGTATGGCGAAATTGCACCATTTCACGATAGCCGCGATTGCGAACTGCATAACCAAACCATGACATTAACTTTATTTAGCGAATAATGAATTCGTTACTAAAACGACAAATAAAAAAATATTTAGCATCAGACCCATCATCTGTAGATGCGCGGTTTTTGGCAGCTATTGAAGATTCGTATGCTATTTATGACGATCATATTGCTATGCTGCAAAGGGCTATTCAGTTAAGTTCGGACGAGCTTTTTGAGGCCAATCAAAAGCTTAGGGAAGAGGCTAAATCACTTAAGGAGATAAACAGTAACCTGGAGTTTATGCTTAACTCGCTAAACCCTACCGATGTGCCTGTGGCTTTTAACCCAATAGAGCATATGAAGCAACAATCGGCAGAAATTATTCAAATTAATCAGCAGCGCGAACAATTGCTTAAAAATCTGGGTATGCAAAACCAGGAGCTTAATGAGTATGCCCATGTGGTATCGCACGATTTAAAGGCACCATTGCGTAATATAAATACGCTAATTACCTGGGTAATTGAAGACAATGCCGGTAAGCTTGATGAGGTAAGTACCAACTCGTTAAACCTTATTTTGTTTAATATCGAAAAAATGGATTTGCTAATTAAAGGCATTTTAGATTATTCATCGATAGATAAACTGGAATCTGAAAATAGGGTAGTAGATTTTAATAGTATGGTAGATGAAATTTTACGTACCATAATTTTACCGGGAACTATTGAGGTAAAAATAAACAGTAAGCTGCCAAGCATGTATGGTAATTTTTACCGCTTTAGGCAACTGTTTCAAAATATTATAGAAAATGCAATTAAATATAACAATAAGCCACAGGGTATTATAGAAATAGGCTGTACAGAAGAGCAGGGGGGAACTGTAGAGTTTTATATAAAAGATAACGGAAGGGGTATACCAAAAGCTTACTTCGAAAAAATATTTAATGTTTTTACCAAGCTCGATAGTAATAACCAGTCATCTGGCATTGGATTATCTATAGTAAAAAAAATAATTAATTTATATGGTGGGCGAATATGGCTAACCAGCCAAGAAAATGAAGGCACCACATTTTACTTTACATTAAACCAAACTAAAATAATAGTAGAATAAAAAAGAGAGAAGCTGCCTTCTCTCTTTTTTATTGAGTAAAGTTGCAACAGCAATTATGCTGCTACTTCTTTTATAAATTCGCCATTACTTTTAAAATAGGCGGTAACATCTTTACCATCTTTAGTTAATACAAGTTTGTACTCACTTTTGTCTGCCGCTACAAGAGCCTCTACAAGTGAGTATCCTTCGTATTTTGCTACGGCAGGTTTAATAACATCAGCCGGTATTTGGGCCTGAGTTACTTTGCTATATTCTTTTTCCTGGCTGGCAGTTGCCTGTGTGGCTGCCGGAGCTGGCATAGCAGTTGCTGCCGGAGCCGTTGTTGCAGGTGATGCTGTAGTTGTTGTAGTTGTTTGGTCTTGTGCTGTTGCTGTAGTTGCAAATGCAAGCATAAATGCTGCTGCTATAAATAAATTTTTCATGGTATGTATAATTTTAATGTTTATACTAATACAATATGAAATAATTATACCAAAAATAAATAGTATTTTGGTTTGGGGTTAATTGATTGCTTTTTAAGTGTTTATGTTGTTTTAAGAATGCTTTAACGTATGAGGAAGTCTACAATTTTTGTGGAAAAAATCTACAAATCTTAAAAAATATTATTTACATCCTTTATTTAATCGTTGTTTATTACTTATAAATTTGTTAAAAACTAAAAATAATATTGTTGTGCCGCTTCAATATACCAACATTACCATAAAATGAAAAACTTTTTGCTCAATGCCTTTTGCAATAACTATTCCTGCTTTCTCTCAAATAACACTTTCGCATAATATAGGTGAGAATTTGGTTAAATGAATAGTTTAACTGTACGTTTACAGATATGTATTGGGCGAGAAGGTTTGTTTTAGAGGATTTTGGCTTTAAGCCAAGACAGATATTTTACAATAATGCGGTAGATATTAGCTTTGGGAGTGTTGGAGATTGAGCCCAATAATAGAAGTTAATGTTACAAATTAATCAAAATTTTCCCACTTCTTTTTCCTGCAAAACATTAATAAGATTATTGATTTAATGCCGATTTAAAAAACGGAAAAACCTTTAACAGGCAATTTTTATTAGTAAGTTAATCGTTTTAAAGCAATTCGAGCGTTCTTTCAAGTGCCATGCCTCTCGATCCTTTTATTAAAATAGTATAATTAATAAAATTTCGTGCTTCAAGTTCATTGGTAACATCGTCAAAAGTTCTGTAAAAGTGCAAATTACTGCGGTCTACTTTATGAAAATTGAAATCTTTGCCAATAAAATATACTTCGATATTCTCATCAATAAGCATCATTACAATTTTGCGGTGCTCATCCAGGCTTTCTTCACCCAGCTCAAACATATCGCCCAAAATGGCTACTTTGTGTTTGACATCCAGCTGTAAAAAATTTGTAATAGCTGCCGCCATACTACTAGGGTTAGCATTATAAGCATCGAGTATAATGCTGTTGCTGTTTTTTTGTATAAGCTGCGATCTGTTATTAGCAGGTATATAGCCCTCAATAGCATTTTTAATATCGCTGTCGGCCACTTTAAAGTAATGGCCTATAGTTACCGCGGCGCTTATGTTTGCAGCATTGTAAATGCCTATAAGGTGCGATTGTATATCAATATCATTATATTTTAAGGCAACCATTGGGTTCGCCTCAATAGCATCTACACGTATATCGCAGTTGTAGTCATTAACAGCAAAAGTAAAACGGGGCAGAGCATCGGTCTTTTCTTTTTGTATGGCATCATCAAGATTTACAAAAGCCATTTTTGTGTTTTGTTCCAAATAAGCATAAAGCTCACTTTTACCTTTAATTACACCGTCAAATCCTCCAAAACCTTCAAGATGGGCTTTGCCAAAATTAGTTATATAACCAAAGTTAGGCTCGGCAATGCTGCAAAGTAATTCAATTTCTTTTTGATGGTTAGCGCCCATTTCTACAATACCTATCTCGGTATCTGTAGTAAAAGATAGTAATGTAAGTGGCACGCCAATGTGGTTATTTAAATTACCTATAGTAGCTGTAGTGTTGTACTTTTTAGATAGTACTACATTAATAAGTTCTTTAGTAGTGGTTTTGCCATTACTACCTGTAAGGGCAATTATGGGCAGGCCTAATTGCCTGCGGTGGTATTGCGCCAGTTGTTGCAAAGCTTCAAGGCAGTTGTTTACTAAAATTGTTTTGTCGCTGCTTTTGTAAGCAGGGTTATCTATAATAACATAACCGGCACCTTTAGCAAGGGCTTCTTCGGCAAAAGTATTAGCGTCAAAATTATCGCCTTTAAGGGCAACAAATAACGATCCGGGTGCAATTTTTCGGGTATCTGTAGATACCGTTTTGCACTCTAAAAAACACTGGTAAAGGTCTTTAATATCCATAAGGGTATAAAAAAAATAAAGCCCTAATATAGGGCTTTATTTTGAATTTATATTTTTAGCAAAAATTAGTTTCTTGCTGTTTTTTTGCTTGATTTTGGTCCTACTTTAGACATTGCGCATCTAAACCCAATATAATCTGTAGCCATATCTTGTGGGTAATACCTTCTTTGTGCAGGGTCTAACCAGTAAGCTCTGTCTCTCCAAGAACCGCCTTTAAATACCCTTACGTTATCATTAATAAGTGTAGTTCTTTTTTCGTTTGTATCAACTTTTCTTGATATACCTCCGCTAGCGCTATCTGCACCAACAAAGTTTTTAGGAGAGTTGTACATTCTTTCACCTTCTTTTTCACCACTTCCTTCAGATCCTAAATCAAAGTAACGGGTAGATTGCCTGTCACCATCTTTAAAGTTTCTGTTATCAGCCCTTGTGTAGTTTTGTCTTAGGTACGTATCGTTAGAGTCAATAGCAACCTGAGCAATTTGGCCTGGTAAACTTCTGTACTGTATTCTTCCGTTAGCAAGCGTATCGTACTGAATTGTTTCAGCTGTTACAAGTTCAGCTCTACCGTCTTCACCAATTTTGTTTTTCATGTAAACGTTACCCCTGTAGTAGTTAAAGTCGTTTCCGTCATCATCAACTATTGGGCGATAAACATCAGCAACCCATTCGGCTACGTTACCAGCCATATCATAAAGGCCAAAGTCATTTGGGGGGTATGATTTTACAACGTTAGTAATATCAGCGTTATCATCACTCCATCCTGCAATTCCTCCGTAGTCACCTTTACCTTGTTTAAAGTTGGCAAGCTGGTCACCTTTAGTCATTCTTTTACCATTACGTGTGTACTGGCCTTTCCAAGGGTATTTTTTGTTACCTCTATAGTTGTTATACTCACGGCTACCTACAAGAGCAATCGCAGCATATTCCCATTCAGATTCTGTTGGAAGTCTGTATTCTGGTAATATTAAACCAGATGTTCTTTGAGCGTAAACATTTTTAGCTTCTTCTTTACCTGCAAGTTTGTTGCGGGCTCCTTTGTAAACAATTTCCTCGTTACCGCCGTAGCTTTTGCTTGGGCTTTCAAGGTATGCTTCTGTACTAAAAGTGCTTGTAGCATTAGCATCTACAACTTTAGCATCTCTTTTAAGGAAACCTTCTTTTTCAAGAACACCTTCGTTTACACGGTCTGTTCTCCATTTGCTAAATTCAACTGCCTGTATCCAGCTAACACCAACTACAGGGTAGTTTGCATAAGCAGGGTGCCTAAGGTAGTTATTAGTCATGGTTTCGTTATAACCAAGTGCGCTTCTCCATACTAATGTATCTGGTAAAGCACCTACGTAAATGTTTTTATAATTTTCTTCTGTTGGAGGGAAAACTCTTTTTAACCAGTCAAGGTATTCCATGTACATAACATTGGTAACCTCTGTCTCGTCCATAAAGAAAGACTGCACGTGCTGCTGCGTTGGCGTATTATTCCAATCGTGCATAACATCGTCCTGAACCCTGCCCATAGTGTATGTTCCACCTTCTACTTCAACAAGTCCAGGCGCAGTTGCCTGCTGCTTGTACTTAGAGTTGTGCTGGAAACCACCTTTCTTGTCATTGATTTTCCATCCTGTAGCTGTAGAGGTGTTGCCTCCAGAGCTTTTTTTGCTGCAGCTGGTAAAACCCACTGTTACCGCTAACGCGAGCAACATCCTTAAAGCCGTGATTTTGTTAACTTTCATCTTTCTGTAGGTAAATAATTTTCGTGGCGCAATATAATAATTAACCATTAAACCGCAACACGATTTTAAAATTTTTAATAAAAATCCAAAATTATGTTAAATGTACCTTTTAATAACGTTGATTTTGGAGTAATATTGCAATGAGAATTATAAAATATTTTTTTTATCCTGTAATATATAGGTAATATTCACGTTGTTTCAGTAATGAAAAATAGGTTGCTTTTAGTTATGTTATTCTGTTCTTTCCTCGCTTTTAGCCAGCAGAGGACAGAAGTTGTATTAAATTGGGTCGATAATACTACAACATCTATAGGTGATGTGGCTGTTAAAATACCTGTATTTGATGCTAAAAATATGTCGTATCTGTCATCAACCAAGCAGTTGTATTATACGGCAAGTTTTAGTACGGGTGGCAGTGTAAACCCTGCCTCGTTACAAATTACTAATATTGTTTACGAGAACATTACCCGCGAACAACTGGGGCAGCTTTCTGCAGCGCTTCCTTCTTCTGTAAACGCATCCATAAAAGCGGTGAAATCCAGAGATAGCTGGAGTGCTGCACTAATTCTGTCTCCTATTATTAAAGAAGGTTCTGGTTACAAAAGGGTTAAGTCTTTTGCATATACCTATGCCTTAGGGGGGGGGCAAAATAAAACTAACGCTGCAGCATCGGTTTCAAACTCGGTTTTGGCAAGCGGAGACTGGTATCGTTTTTATGTGCAAAAATCAGGCGTGTATAAACTTACCCGTGCTTTTTTACAGCAATTGGGCTTGGATGTTAATGTAGATCCACGAACGATAAAAATATACGGTAACGGCGGCAGGATGCTGCCTATGCTTAACAGTGTGTATTACCCAACAGACCTTACAGAAAATGCTGTGAAATTTGTAGGTGAGGCTGATGGTAACTTTGGTACGGGTGATTATATTTTGTTTTATGCCGAAGGTGTAGATAACTGGAATACAGATAGTGCTACCAATAATAATTTATTTACAGATAAGTCGTATTACTATGTAACTACCAGTGGTGGTAATGGTAAAAGAATACAAGAGTCTGCGCAGCCTAATGCTGCTGCTGCGGTAAGTATAACTGCTTTTGATGAATACCAGTACCATGAGCTCGACTTAATAAATATTGCCCGCCTGGGGCGCAAGTGGCATGGCGAGGCTTTTAATATAACTAACGAGCAGGAGTTTAAATTTACCGTGTCTGATGTGGTAACTACAGAGCCTGTTAGTATTACGGTTAGTGCTGCCGCTACATCTACAAATACTACGTCTATGGTAGTCACGGCAAACAATGCCGCAATAACCACACTTAGTTTTGATAAGCTCGACGAGCATATACTGGGCAAAGAAGATATTAAAACCGGTGCGTTTAATACTGCCGGTAGTGCGGTAACAGTTAAACTTGCTTATAATAATGGAGGTAATCCATCGGCAAATGCCTGGCTTGATTATATTATTTTAAAGGCAAAGCGCAGTCTTAAAGGTAATAGTACACAGTTTAGGTTTCGTTATAATGATGCAAAAAATACGGTAGGTATAGTACAATACAATTTTACAAGCGCAACAAGCATTAGTGAAGTTTGGGATATTACAGATATTTATAATGCAACTAAAATTATAAACCAGGGTGGCCAGGTTTTTAGTTTTAAATCGCCTTATCAGGGTGAGGTTAGGGAATATATTACAGTAGTGCCTTCGGATTATTATACACCATTGCGCGAATCAAAAGCCAGAATTGCGAATCAAAACCTTAAAGGCACTATTTTTAATAACAGCCAGGGCCAGTTTCAGGATGTTGATTATATAATAGTAACCCCGGCATCGTTTAATAGCAGTGCAGAAAAACTGGCTAACATGCACCGTACCCAGTCGGGTTTAAATGTTAAAGTAGTAAACCTCGAAAATATATATGAAGAATTTTCTGCCGGTAAACAGGATATTGGAGCTATAAGAAACTTTGTGAAATATGTTTACAACAATGCCGGTACAACCGCGGGCAGAATAAAATACCTTAATCTTTTTGGCGATGCCTCTTTTGATTATAAAAACAGGATACCTAATAATACTAACATTGTGCCTACAGTGCATTGTTTTGTAGATCAGGCCTCGACATTAAATTACAGCGAGGTTGAAACCTATGTAACCGATGATTTTTTTGGGTTGATGGATGATAATGAAGGTATGATGGGTTACCGCCCGGGTTACGGCCTTGATATTGCTGTGGGCAGAATGCTGTTAAGTACTAAAACCCAGGCAGACCAAATGGTTAATAAGGCTATAACATATAAAGATGCCGATTCGTACGGCAGGTGGCGCAACGAGTATTTAATGATTGCCGATGATGTTGATGCATCCAGCGATACTGATTTTGTAACAACTCTTGAAAAGGTTGCGAATTCAATTACAACATACAGGCCTTTTGTAAATATCCGTAAAGTATATTCCGATTCATATGTGCAGCAATCATCTGCCGGAGGGCAGCGTTATCCAGATGCCAAAGAGCAAATAGTGCGGTATATAAATAATGGTAGTGTAGTTGTAAATTATTTAGGGCATGGTAACGAGACTACCATGGCTAGCGAACGTATTTTTGAAGCCAGTGACGCTCAGGGCTTAACCAATACTAATAAATATGCATTGTTTATAACAGCAACCTGCGAGCTTACTAAATTTGATAATCCCTATGTGCCCACAGTAGGAGAAGATATTTATAATAACCCTAATGGTGGTGGTATTGCAATGATATCTACCACCAGGGCAATTTATATAAGTGCAGCTTTTGATTTTAACGAGCAATTATCTGGCTATTTGTATGCTTATACCAGTGCCGGGGTGTTGGGTGAATACCCTACAATGGCAGAGGCATTGCGCCTTGCAAAAGCAGGAAACGCCGCATCGCAATTTGTAACCTGCGTTTCTTTTATTGGCGATCCTGCCCTAAAGCTGGCAATTGCCAAGCCGCAGGTTGTACTTACTAAAATTAACGATAAGCCTATATCGGGCACTACAGATGTGTTGCAGTCACTTGCGTATGTAAAACTTTCGGGTAATGTAGTAGATGAGTCGGGAGCGGTATTAAATAGTTATACAGGCGATCTTGAGGCCAGTGTTTTTGATAAGGCTATACAGCGTACCACATTAAATAACGATGGTAAAGATCAGCAACGTCCTTTTGCTGTGCTTGGCGAAACTATTTATCGTGGTAATGCATCAGTAACTAACGGGCAGTTTGAGTTTGGTTTTGTAGTGCCACGCGATATCAGGATACCTGTAGGTAACGGGCGTGTTAGTTTTTATTCTAAAAAGGCAAATGTGCTGGAAGATCGTACAGGCTACAATAGCACCATTCAAATAGGTGGGGTTAATACTAATGCCGAGGCCGATACTACGCCACCTACTGTAAAATTGTATATGAATGATGAGTCGTTTGTATCTGGCGGCCTTACCAATGCATCTCCTATACTGCTGGCATATCTTGAAGACGCTCATGGTATAAATACAGCCAGTGGAATTGGCCACGATATTATTGGGATACTTGATGGCGATGAAACTAACGAGTATTTAATGAATGATTATTACCAAACGAATACAGATGATTATAAAAAAGGTACGTTGCGTTTTCCGTTTGCGGGGCTTGCAAAAGGCATGCATACGTTAACCTTTAAAGCGTGGGATGTGTATAATAATCTTGTTACTGCAGAGATTCAGTTTGTAGTATCCGGAGACGATGCGTTAACGCTGGAAAAAGTGCTTAATTACCCTAATCCGTTTGTGAGTTATACCGAGTTTTGGTTTAACCACAACAGGCCATTTGAACCGCTCGATGTGCAGGTGCAAATATTTACCGTAACCGGTAAAATTGTAAAAACCATTAACCAAACCGTTACTACCGATGGCTTTTTAAGCAGGGATATTAAATGGGATGGACGCGACGATTTTGGCGATAAAATAGGTAAGGGAGTTTATATATATAAGCTCACCGTTAAGTCTTCAACAACCAATAAAAAAGCAGAAAAGTTTGAAAAACTTGTTTTGCTGTAAAAAATAGTATATTTGTGACCCTTAAATTTTCAATAAAACAATGAAAAAGATAATTTTATTTGCCTTGTGTTTGTTAGGAATCCAGGTGGCTAAGGCCCAGAGTGATCGTGTAATAACAACGGGAGTACCGTTTTTATTAATAGCTGCCGATGCCCGTGCCGCCGGTATGGCAGATCAGGGTGTGGCTACATCTGCAGATGCGTTTTCGCAACAATGGAATCCTGCAAAGTATGCTTTCTCGCTAAAAGAGCAGGGGCTATCTATGAGTTATACGCCATACCTTACCAGTATAGCTAATGATATTTCGCTTGGGCAGGTAACTTATTTTAATAAAATTAGCGATAGGAGTGCTTTTGGTGCCAGCCTTCGTTATTTTGGTCTTGGTGATATTGAGTTAAGGCAAACTGCCGATCCTAATGAGGTGCCTATTACCAGAAAGCCTAGTGAGCTTGCGGTAGATTTGTCGTACTCGCTTAAGCTGGATGAACGTTTTTCTATGGCGGTAACAGGCCGTTTTATAAGCTCTAACCTTAGGGTGCCGGAAGCGGCTGGTGGCAGTGCAGATGCTAGTGCGGCTAAAACCTATGCTTTTGATATTTCCGGTTTTTACCAATCTGAAGAAACGGCGTATGATAATTTTGACGGACGCTGGAGGGCAGGTTTTAACTTCCAGAATTTAGGCCCTAAAATTAGCTATGATAATGATGATGTAAGTACAAACTTTATACCATCAAACATGAGGCTTGGTGGTGGCTTCGACTTTATTTTTGATGAATACAATACTTTGGGTGTTAATGTAGAGGTGGCTAAATTATTAGTACCTACACCTCCTGCAGCAGTAACTGCTAAAGATACTAATGGTGATGGACAAATAGATGCCGATGAAACTGCTGCTGCAAATGATGAGTATAACAATGATTTAAATAAATACAATAAAACCAACTGGGTATCGGGTATATTTAAATCGTTTGGCGATGCGCCCGATGGTTTAAAAGAAGAACTTCAGGAGGTTACTTACTCTCTTGGTGCAGAATATTTATATAATAATGCCTTTGCATTACGTATGGGTTACTTTAACGAAAATAAATATAAAGGTGGCCGTAAATTTTTCTCACTGGGCGCAGGGTTTAAATACTCTGTTGTTAAGATAGATTTTTCTTACCTGTTCTCTGCCTCAGCAGTAAAAAACCCACTTGAAAATACACTTCGTTTTTCGCTTACCTTTAACTTTGGTGACGATTACGACGAATACTAACAGATGCAAACAATCAGTATAACTTCTACTTTTACCGTTTACCCATCGGTTAACGATTTACCGGCAAATGTTGCTGCTTTAATGCAGCAGGCTGTTGCTGTAAGGTTAAATGCATACGCGCCCTACTCACGTTTTCATGTGGGTACAGCGCTTTTGCTGGATAATGGTAAAGTTGTAATAGGTTCTAACCAGGAAAACGCAGCATACCCATCGGGCCTTTGTGCCGAAAGGGTGGCTATATTTCATGCTGGGGCAGTTTATCCTGATGCTAAAATATTAAAAATCGCTATTACGGCAGCGTCAGAGCAACGGTTGGTTAGCGAGCCTATCCCGCCATGTGGCGCCTGCAGGCAAAGTATAGCTGAATATGAATTGAAACAGGATACCCCTATAGAAATTTGGTTTATGGGCGAAACCGGTACAGTTTATAAATCAGATTCATTAAAAAACCTGTTGCCAATGGTTTTTGGCGGCAAAGATTTATAGTATTTACAACAAAAGGGATTTTTTTAAAATCCCTTTTGTTTTTTAGAAAAGGTTATAGTTTAAAAATAAATAAAATACTTGGTTTAAATTTTTAGTTCTTAAAGGGAAATAGTATTTTTGCATTTCGCAAATTAGTGTGAGGTAACTTTTTGCGGTTCTCTTTAAAATTTTTTTAATTACCACAGCAACATTATAGTAAGCAATGAAAGAAATAACAAAAGAAGTATACCTGAAATGGTATGAAGATATGCAGTTTTGGAGAAAGTTTGAAGACAAACTTGCGGCTTTATACATTCAGCAAAAAGTTAGGGGTTTCCTCCACTTATATAATGGCCAGGAGGCAGTACTTGCCGGCGCATTACATGCAATGGATTTATCTAAAGATAAAATGATAACCGCTTACCGTAACCACCCGCAACCAATAGGTATGGGCGTAGATCCTCGCCGCGTTATGGCAGAATTATTAGGTAAAGCTACCGGCACCTCAATGGGTCTTGGTGGTTCTATGCACATTTTTTCTAAAGAAAAAGGTTTTTATGGTGGCCACGGTATCGTTGGCGGCCAGATTCCACTTGGTGCGGGCTTAGCCTTTGCCGATAAATATTTTGGAACCGGTGGTGTAACACTTACCTATTTTGGTGATGGTGCTGCACGCCAGGGATCACTTCACGAAGCATTTAACATGGCTATGCTATGGAAACTTCCTGTAGTGTTTATTGTTGAGAATAATGGTTACGCAATGGGTACATCGGTAGAGCGTACTGCTAACCATACAGATATCTGGAAACTGGGACTTGGTTATGAAATGCCATGCGGACCGGTGGATGGAATGAACCCTATTAAAGTTGCCGAAGCCATGAACGAAGCTATTGAAAGAGCGCGTAGGGGCGATGGGCCAACCTTCTTAGAAATGAAAACGTACCGTTACAGAGGCCACTCTATGAGTGATGCTCAGCACTACCGTACTAAAGATGAAGTTGAAGAGTACCGTAAAATAGATCCTATTACACAGGTGCTTGATGTAATTAAAGAAAACAACTACGCTACAGAAGAAGAAATTGAAGCTATCGATGCAAGGGTTAAAGAACTTGTTGCTGAGTGCGAAAAATTTGCAGAAGAGTCTCCGTACCCGGATGCTAATATAATGTATGATGTTGTTTACGATCAGGAAAATTATCCTTTTTTACCCCATAAACTATAATTAAAAATGGCAAAAATTATTACCATGCCTCGCCTAAGCGATACCATGACAGAAGGTACCGTTGCAACGTGGTTAAAAAAAGTAGGTGATACCGTAAAAGAAGGCGATATACTTGCAGAAATTGAAACAGATAAAGCTACCATGGAATTTGAGGCATTTGATGCCGGTACTTTATTATATATAGGCATTAAAGAAGGCGATACAGCTCCGGTTGATTCGGTTTTAGCCGTGATTGGTAAAGAGGGCGAAGATTATCAAGCTCTTTTAGATGGTAAAAATGCTCCTGCAGCAGATACCGAAAAGAAAGAAGAACCTAAAGCAGAAGAAAAATCAGAAGCTAAAGAAGAAACTAAGGAAGACAAGCCAGCTGAAAAAACTGAGGATAAAAAAGCAGCACCTTCGGCATTGCCTAAAGGTGTTATTGTGGTTACTATGCCACGCCTTAGCGATACCATGACCGATGGTACTGTAGCTACATGGCTTAAAAAAGTAGGCGATACTGTTAAAGAAGGTGATATTCTTGCCGAGATTGAAACAGATAAAGCTACTATGGAGTTTGAATCGTTTAACGCTGGTACGCTTTTAGCTATTGGTGTTAAAGAAGGTGAAACGGCTCCTGTTGACAGCCTTTTAGCAATTATAGGCCCTGCGGGAACTGATGTGTCAGGTATCGATGCAACGTCTGGTAAAGGTAATGCTGCTCCTGCTGCCGAAAGCAAAAGCGAAGACAAGCCTGCTGAAACAAAATCAGAAGATAAGAAAGAGGAAACTAAAGAAGCTCCTAAAGCTGAAGAAGCGGCTCCGGCTGCAACTACAGATGGTGGAAGGGTATTTGTATCTCCATTAGCACGTAAAATTGCCCAGGATAAAGGTGTAAACCTTACCCAGGTAACTGGTACAGGCGAAAATGGCCGTATTGTTAAAAAAGATATCGAAGGCTTTACACCTCCGGCTGCTGCACCTGCACAACAGGTTGCCGCTCCTGCCGCTGGTAAAGAGGCTGCTCCTGCAAAACCTGCATACGTACCAACTGGTGAGGTTGCGACCGAAGAGGTTAAAAACAACCAGATGCGTAAGGTGATTGCTAAACGTTTAGGAGAATCTAAATTTACTGCTCCGGAATACAGCCTTACCATAGAGCTTGATATGGATAGCGCTATAGTTGCCCGAGGTGTTATAAATGCAGTGCCAGATACTAAAGTATCGTTTAACGATATGGTTATCAAAGCAAGTGCAATGGCATTACGCAAGCACCCGCAAATAAATACACAGTGGAGAGATGATGTTACCATTTACAACAAGCACATTAGTATTGGTGTGGCGGTAGCGGTAGAAGATGGCCTTGTTGTACCTGTACTTAAATTTACAGATAACATGAGCCTTTCTCAAATTGGTTCTTCTGTAAAAGACCTTGCCGGTAAAGCAAGAAACAAAAAACTTACTCCTGCCGAAATGGATGGAAGTACGTTTACAGTTTCTAATCTAGGTATGTTTGGTATCCAGACGTTTACGTCTATCATCAACCAGCCTAACTCGGCTATCCTTTCAGTAGGTGCTATCATTCAGAAACCGGTTGTTAAAAACGGACAAATTGTAGTAGGTAATACTATGGTAATTACATTAACATGCGATCACCGTACTATAGATGGCGCTACAGGGGCACAGTTCCTGCAAACGCTTAAACAATATATAGAAAACCCGGTTACTATGCTGGCATAAGCCAACACTGTTTCTGGTTATAAAAATACCCGTGCTGAGATAATCAGTACGGGTTTTTTGTTTTGTGATTTTAACAGGCTGCAATTCCCTCCCTTGGAGGGGTGCCTGAAAGGCGGGGTGGTTAATTTCCGGAAATAAAACCAACCTTCCTGTTAGCACTGATAGCAGCGTTATCCTGCCGACTGCAAGAAGGCAGATATAGCGAATGGCAGGACAAACGTTTATTAAAATGCCCAAGCGATTGCTGCTACTGTTAACTACAATTTTAGTTTTTAATAATTAAATTTGTAGTGTAAAAATGCTGTATGGGTTTAATAAACGAATTGTTTTTTGGTAAATATGATGCTTTAAGCAGGGCTTTAAAAAGGTCTGGGGCGGTTAAAGTATTACATATTCAACTTTCTGAAAATCTTGATGATAATGGTATAGATTTTGGTCACTTTACAAGGTTACGGTCGCTGAGTATTCAGGGTAATAATGACCGTAAACCTGATTTTTTGAGAGAGATTGGTAGCCTGGAAAGATTAAAAAAATTGAGCCTGCTAAACGTACCGCTTGATGAATTTCCTGGTTGGATACTTGAGCTGACAAATCTTGACTATTTAATGATACGTGGGTGTGAGATGCTGAGTATACCGTTAGAAATAATAAATCTGCGAAAGCTGAATACGTTACGAATTGAGAATTGCGAACTTAAGTCGCTTCCGCCTGAACTTAAAGAAATGAATAGTTTGAAATATTTGTCTTTAAGCGATACTAAAATAAATTTTATTGATACTCATTTTCTGCCGCCTAATCTTGAAGTGCTTAATATTATGATGACGCACATTGATGCAAACGAACTTAAAAGAATAAAACAAAACAAGCCAATATTGAAATTTGATAGAATTGATTAAATGAAAGGGATAAAATGAACTTGTTTAATGATACTGATATTTTTACCAGCAGCAGTCCGCGTAAGGAAGTATTTAATGTACCGGATGCCGAACTGATGTTGTTTGAAGGTTTTTTTAGTAAGGAGGAGTCGGATTTGTATTATGATGTGCTGCTGAAACAAACGAAGTGGAACGAAGCTGACTTAACTATTTACGATAAAACGCATATCATTCCGCGTATGGTATCGTGGTATGAAGACAAAACCAATCCGAGTGCCGACCCAAATGGGCAGGATTGGACTACAGAATTACGGGTAATAAAGGCAAAGGTAGAAGCAGAAACCCAGGTGCGATTTAACAGTGTGCTGCTTAACCTGTACCGCAATGGTAAAGATGGCGTAGGCTGGCACAGCGACCGAAGCGATAATTTCGGGAATAACCAAATTATAGCGTCTGTAAGTTTTGGTGAAACACGGCCATTCAGGCTTCGGCATAAAACCCTAAAGGATGTGCCTATGGTTGAAATTCCTCTTACGCATGGCACTCTACTATTAATGGCCGGAACCACACAAACGCACTGGGAACACCATATACCTAAAACCGCTAAAAATATTTTACCACGCATAAACCTTACCTTTAGACAGGTGAAAAGAAACCTTTGATACTATAATGATGGACTTATTTAGTAGCGATATACCTAACGAAAAAAATCTGTTGCCTAAAGATGGTACGGTTAATTATTACGGTACACTAATGTCGGTTTTGCAGGCAAATTATTATTTAAATGCTTTGCTGGAAACTATTGAGTGGAAAAATGATGAAGCTATGATTTTCGGGAAGCGTATTGTTACCAAGCGTAAAGTAGCATGGTATGCCGAAAGCCAATTTGAATACACCTACAGCAATACCACTAAACAAGCCTTGCCATGGACGAAAGAATTATTAGAATTAAAAGAAATGATTGAGAAAGAGACAGGCGAAACGTTTAACTCGTGCCTGCTTAATTTATATCATGATGGGAGCGAGGGCATGGCATGGCACAGCGATGGCGAAAAAGACCTCAAGAAAAATGGCGCGATAGGTTCGCTTAGTTTTGGTGCCGAACGTAAGTTTGCCTTTAAACACAAACTGACTAAAGAAGTTGTTTCAATTGTTTTACAAAACGGAAGTTTACTTGTTATGAAAGATGAAACCCAAACACACTGGTTGCACCGGCTTCCGCCTACCAAACTGGTTACTAAACCAAGAGTGAATTTAACTTTCAGAACTATTATGGAGAAGTAGTATACTAATAATGTATTGGTATTTTTAAAAACTTCACCAAGTCAAAAGTGTATCTGAAGAATACGATTATAAATATTCCGGAAAAAATTACACTTAATAAAAAGATATTTGATAATGATTTTGGAGGGTCATTTTTGATAAAGCGGCTTATTAAGAAAGGCACAATAACCATGAAAAATGGAAACATAAAGTAAGCTCCGAATGCATAAGCTGTTTCACTGTAATAATAGTTTACGAAAATTAATCCGTAAATTATAAGCGTAGTTGATAATGCAACGATACAATGATTTATAGATATACTTTTATCTTTAATGCATTTGTAAATTAAACGTGCAGATTTTATTATTGCAATTATGCATAGCAATAAAAAGGGCATTAGCACTAAATCCATATAAGATGTGTTGAAAAGATAGCTTGACCTCAGGGTTATGAATCCTGCGCTCTATTGGACTGTGATACTAATTCTATAAGTGGTCTGAATTGGTATATCGTCTTCAAATATAAATAAAAATTGATTATAGGTATTGTGGTTGCTAATAAAAAATAGGTAGTTTACCTTTTTTCCTTACTTTAGCTACGCAAACGCAACCTTTATGAAAAAAGCATTACTCATACTACTTTCGCTTACAGCGCTATCTGCCTGCGCACAGAAAAAATCAACAAAAAATTATAAAGTAGACCAAAAGTCGGTTTCAGAAACCCTGAAATTTTTATCGTCCGATGCTTTGCAGGGCCGAAAAGCCGGAAGCAAAGGCCTTGAAACCGCTGCACAATATCTTGAAGATATTTTTGTAAAAAATGGTGTAAAGCCGTATTTCGCCAGTTATAAGGATACGCTTTCTAATTTCGATAAAACTACCTATAACGTAATTGGCTACCTTGAAGGGACTGATCCCGTACTTAAAAAAGAGTTTGTAGTATTAGGTGCACATTACGACCATATTGGCATTGCCAAAACCCCAATAGCTGGCGATAGTATTAATAACGGTGCTAACGATGATGCTTCGGGAACTACTACGGTGGCTGAGCTGGTGAATTATTTTGGAAAAACAAAATCGAACAAGCGCAGTATTTTATTCTGTTATTTTTCAGCTGAAGAAGCCGGTCTGTTAGGGTCGCAACACTTAGCCGCAAAACTAAAAGCACAAAATTTTAACCTGTATGCCATGCTTAATTTTGAAATGGTGGGTGTAGCCATGAAACGCGATATACTGGCTTACTTAACCGGTTACGGTATGAGCACTATGGGCGATAAGCTGAACGAATATGCCGGTAAAAAACTAATAGGCTACCTTGATGTAGAAATGAAGTACCAGTTGTTCCGCAGGTCGGATAATTTTTCTTTTTACAACGAGTTTCAAAAGCCTTCGCAAACAATATGTACCTTTGATTTTGAAAATTTCCCATACTACCACCATGTTGATGACGAATTTGAGAATATGGATTTAGTGCACATGACATCGTTTATACAACAAATGGTGCCCGTGGTAGATAAAATGGTGAATGCCAAAACCGACGAAATAGTAATGAAAGCTAAATAATGAAAAATGTAATAATTACCGGCACCAGCAGGGGTATAGGCTATGAGCTTGCCCTTTTGTTTGCCAATGCCGGCCATAATGTACTCGCAATTTCACGAAAAATACCGCAGGTATTTATCGAAAATCAAAACATAAGCTGCCTCGGGCTCGACCTTTCTGAAAATGGAACTACTGATAAGGTAAACGATTTTATAGCAGGTACCTGGCACCATGTAGATATTGTAATACACAATGCAGGTGCGCTTGTTTTAAAGCCTTTTGCAGATATTTCTACTGAAGAATTTGAATATATATATAAAGTAAATGTTTTTGGCGTCGCAGCCTTAAACAGGGTTGTACTGCCGTTTATGAAGCAGGGCAGCCACGTAGTTACCATTAGTAGTATGGGTGGCGTGCAGGGTACTGTAAAATTCAGTGGGCTTGCGGCCTACAGCAGCAGTAAAGGCGCTGTAATAACATTATCTGAACTATTGGCCGAAGAATACAGAGAAAAAGGCATTGCATTTAACGTACTTGCCTTAGGTGCCGTAAATACAGAAATGCTACAGGAAGCTTTTCCGGGTTATGAGGCACCGCTTTCGGCAGCTTCTATGGCCGATTATATTTATAATTTTTCGCTTACCGGTAATACGTATTTTAATGGTAAAGTATTGCAGGTATCATCTACAACGCCTTAAGATTTTTAAAAATTGAAAGATGTATTAGCACGCTACCTGCCAGACCATGCTGTAGAGCCTCTTTTTGAGCTGATACGGCTGTATGGCGTGCACCTTAAAATAGTAAACGACCGTGTTACCCGCCATGGCGATTACCATCGTGATGCCAGCGGTTACCATCGTATAACGGTAAATGCCAGTTTAAATAAATACCGGTTTTTAATAACGCTGGTACATGAAATTGCCCATTTAGCCGCTTTCGAAAAATTTGGGCGTGCCATAAAACCGCATGGCGATGAGTGGAAACTTACCTTTCAAAAATTAATGGTGCCATTCATCCGTCCGGAGATATTTCCAGGGCATTTGTTACCACTATTAGCAAGACATTTTAGAAACCCGAAAGCCAGTAGTGATACCGATGCTACCTTATCATTAGCATTAAAGCAATTTGATGAAGGAGCCGAAAATAAAAATTATGTGTTTGAAGTACCCTATGGTGCGTTTTTCAGGATACATAACGGCAAAGTATTTAAAAAAGGGGCGCAGCGTGTAAAGCGTTTCGAATGCCAGGAAGTAAGTACCGGAAGGGTGTTTTTATTTAACCCAAATGCAGAGGTAGAGGTACTGCCATAAAAAGCAAAAAGCTTAGGGACCCTAAGCTTTTTTATTATTTGCAATATCTTGCTGGTGGTGATGTTCAATTTCGTCGGCCAGTAAGCTTTCGCGTACTTTTTTAAACAGGTCACTTGAGTATACAAATTCCACAATCGATTTGTTTCTGGTTTCAAGTATCTGCTCGTTATCGCCCTCCCATTCTTTCAGTCCGTTTTTAAGGAAAACAATTTTCTCCCCAATTTGCAGGACCGAGTTCATATCGTGGGTATTAATAACCGTAGTAATATTGTACTCTTTAGTAATTTCCTGTACCAGTTCGTCAATTACAATACTGGTTTCAGGGTCAAGGCCGGAGTTTGGCTCATCACAAAATAAATATTTAGGATTGTTTACAATAGCACGTGCAATGGCTACCCTTTTTTGCATACCACCGGAAATTTCGTTAGGAAATTTTTTGTTGGCATCTTTAAGGTTTACTCGCTCCAGTGTTTCATTAACCCTGTCCCTTATTTCTTTAGTGCGTTTATCGGTAAACATTCGCAACGGGAAAGCAACATTTTCTTCAACAGTCATTGAATCGAACAAGGCACTGCCCTGAAATACCATTCCTATCTCTGTACGTAAGGCCCTTTTTTCATCGGGTTCAAGTTCAGAATAAATCCTTCCGTCAAACGATATGGTTCCTGAATCGGGCGTGTGTATACCTAATAATGTTTTAAGCATTACGGTTTTACCAGATCCGCTTCGGCCAATGATAAGATTGGTTTTACCCGACTCGAAAGTGGCAGAAATACCTTTAAGTACTTCGGCATCGCCAAACGATTTTTTTATGTCTTTAATTTCTATCATTAGCTTAATAGTAACTGGGTTAAAATGTAATCGATAAGAATGATAACCACGCAGCTCCATACAAACGATGTTGTACTTGCTTTACCAACCTCAAGCGCGCCACCCTTCATGTAAAAACCATGAAATGATGGTACCGTTGCAAGTACAAACCCAAATATGGCTGTTTTAATAAACGCGTAGGCTATATGGTAAGGCTGAAAATCGGTCTGGATACCTCTTAAAAATTCTTCACTACCCACAAAACCACCATAAACGGCAGCAAGCCAACCGCCTACCATTCCTAAAAATATTGATATTGCAATAACAAAAGGATACAATATAAACGCGATAATTTTTGGGAATACAAGGTAGTTAAGCGAGTTAACACCCATAACCTCGAGCGCGTCTATCTGCTCTGTAACACGCATGGTGCCAATACTCGATGTTATGTACGACCCTGCACGGCCCGCCATAATAATAGATATGAACGTAGGCGAGAACTCTAGTATTACCGATTGCCTTGTTGCAAATGCAATAAGCGATTTCGGGATAAGAGGGTTAGTTAAGTTAAGTGCTGTTTGTATAGCTACAACCGCCCCAATAAAGAAAGATATAAAGGCTACAATAGCCATAGAGCCTATAATTAGGTCGTCTACTTCTTTAAATATCAAAGGCCTCATAACCACCCATTTGGTAGGTTTATTGAAAGCTTCCTTCAGCATCAGGAAGTAACGCCCTATTTGGTGTAAGATTTTAATCATTTATCTACTTGAAAATATTGGCTAAAGTACCAATTTGTATTGGGTAATCGGTATTAGTTAATAGTTTTTTAATACTTGTCTTATTAAAATAGTTTCTGTTTCATCTTCTTCCAGCGGTAGGCACGTATAAATTTTGCCTGCTCGTTAGTAACTAAAAGTGGCTTTCCATCGGCTTTAGCCTTTAAAAAACCATTTATGTAATCAATAAATAACAGCGGCTTTTTTTTACGCATGGCCAGTTTTGCTCCGGCAATAGTTGTGATAATTAAACCATAACCCAAGGTGTAAAAAGCTTCGCCTTGTTTATAACGAGCAGCTTTATTATAATTAGCTCCGGTAGGTTTTAAGTGTTTTACTTTTAGGCGTTCTATTGTAACTACTTCCCAACCGTAAAATTTAGCAAGCAATTCATCGGCGGTATCCCAGCCCATAGCGGTACGCAGGCCGCCCATTTGCAAAAACAATTCTTTACGATAGGCTTTAAAGGCTCCCCGAATATGGTCTTTATCGGTAAGGTTTTCAATTACCCAGTCGCCATTTTTTTCAATGTATGCAAAACCACCTGCCATACCCACTTTATCATCCTTTTTAAATTCGTTTAAAATAGTTTCAAAATAATCGGGCGGGAGTATCAGGTCGGCATCAAGTTTTACAATGATATCATACTCCTGGTCTACCGTTGCATACCCGGCTGTAAACGCCTGAATTACCTTGCTGCCCGGCATGTGTACCGCGGTAGATTGCTTGTTTATCAAACTTATCCACGGGTATTTATTGGCAAAATCCTGCACTATGGCAGCAGTATCATCGGTAGAATTATCGTTAACCACAACGGCTTTTGCAGGCAATACGGTTTGAGCGGCAAGCGACTCGAGAGTAACCCCCATAAAAGCCTCTTCGTTATGGGCGGGTATAATGGCGTAGTATTTCATTTTTTTGTATAGAAGTCCATGCAAATATCTTTATTTTTGCGTTACCGGAAAAGCGAAACATTGGATAAGAAAGTTTTTGTAATTATTGTAACCTATAACGGCGCACGCTGGATAGACCGTAACATGCCGTCGTTGCTGGATTCTGCTTATCCTGTAAGCATCATTGTGGTCGATAATAAATCTACCGATAACACTGTGGAGCTACTGCAAAAGTACCCTCAGGTAGACGTTATACACACCGGAGCCAACCTTGGTTTTGGTAAAGCCAACAATATAGGCATGCAAAAAGCCTTGGCGCTTGGAGCCGATTACCTTTTTTTATTGAACCAGGATGCTTGGGTTTTTAAAAACACCATAAGCAGCCTTGTTTCAAAAATGGAACTCCATACCAATATTGGAATTATGAGTCCGCAACACTTATCGGGTGACGGAATAAATTTAGACGAAAGTTTTAAAACCTACTCTAAACGCAGGACGGCTGAAATAGCTACAGACAAAATAGCTGTAGTGCCTTTTGTAAATGCCGCTGCCTGGATGATAAGTAAAGCCTGTGCAGAAAAAGTGGGGGGCTTTGAACCGCTGTTTCGGCATTATGGCGAAGACCGTAATTACTGCGATCGTGTAAGCTACCATAAATTTTTAATAGGCATTGATGCAGATGCTCAAATTGTACACGACCGTATAATTAGCCGTAGTTTTAATAAAGATGTTATACAATCTAAATACAAAATATTGGCTACGCTTTTAAATATAAACCATAGTTTAGGCAAAAGCTATTTACTGGGGTTGAAAGAAGTTTTGGGACTGCCAAAATACTTTATTAAGTTTTACGGACTAGGTAAAGCGTTTACTTTGTTTCTGAAACTATTAGGATTTTATATAACACAGCTACTTAAAGCAGGGCAAATAAGCGCAGCCCGCAACACCGCCAAATAATGCAGAAGGAAAAAGTAGCGCCCATGAAGCAGGTTGTGCTGTATGCCATAATTAATTATTTGGGTACGGGCATAGGTATTGTTTCGGCGTTGTTTATTTATCCGCTTAATTTTAAGTTTCTGGGTACGGTGCGCTTTGTAGATAATATTTCGCAACTGTTATATCCCGTTATGGTGCTAGGGGCATCGCAGGCGCTTATAAAGTTTTATCCCGGTTTGCAGGAACACCATCGTAAACAGCTATTTAATTACAGCCTGATATCGGTAACTGTAATTAGCTTATTAGTATTAGCAGGCATATTTATTTTTGATACTGCTGCTGATTACAAAGATAGCGCATTGTTGTACTTTGCTTTTCCCATTGCAATAGCGCTCGCCTTTATAGAACTTTTTAAAAAGCAGGCGCAGGATTTACAAAAAATTGCGGTGCCTACTTTGTATGAAAAGATATTTCCTAAAGTTGCCCTGCCAGTCATATTTTTATTGCTGCTGGGTAATGTGTTTGGGGAGTTTGCTTCGCTGGCCTGGTATGCGGTAAGCTATATTTTTATATTTATCCTTACCGGAATTTATTTGTTTAAACGTTTCAATCCGGGATTTAATTACCGATTTAAAACCCTGTTTGGCGAAATTTCCCGTAAAGATTATTTCCGCTATAGCCTTTATTCGTTTGCAGGAAGTTTAGGTTCGCTGCTTGCTTTTAGAATTGATGGTATTGTAATTTATAACCTGATATCGGAAGAAGCTAATGGTGTTTTTAGTACGGCCGTTACGTTAGCATCAACCCTGCAAATTCCTGCTGTGGGAATGTTCGCACTTTATGCGCCTATAATATCAAGCTATTTAAAAACAGGCAATTTTAAAGACCTTGATATTAAGTATAAAGAAATCGCCCGGTTATTATTTTTTATAGGAGCGTTATTATATAGTTGTATTTTTTTGGGGATAGAAGATTTGTTCAGGTTACTCCCAGCCTACGAAAAACTAAAAGACACCATACCTATAATTATTGTGCTTGGCTTTAGCGTGCTTATTAATATGGCTACCGGCTTTAATGGCGAAATTATTACCTACTCTAAATATTACAGGTTTAACCTTGTGGCTATTTTGGTACTCATATTGCTTAATGTTTCGCTTAACCTGTATTTTATTTATTATACCAATTTAGGGATTATGGGTGTGGCGTATGCATCGTTTTTTGCAATGACGTTATTTAATATTTCTAAACTACTTTTTATTTACAAGAAGTTCGGGTTGCTACCGTTTGATAAGAACTTTGCGAAACTGGCAGTTGTGTTTGCAGTGTCTTGTGCAGTGATTTATTATTTGCCTAATGTTGACTCACATCTTATCAACCTTATTTATAAAACGGGATTATCGATGCTTATAAATGTTGTTGCGGTTTATAAATTACGATTGGTATATCAAGTAAATATCTGGACAGATAAATTTTTTGCTAAGTTTAGTAAGTAAGATGCCGCTCCTCTGGAGCTCCAAAAAATAAATCGCAATTTTTTCTATAGACATGTCGTTCCTCCGGAACTCAAATAGTGGCAGGAGTAGTTTGTTCTATTTACTTTTTAGCTCCTGAGGAGCGGCATGTTTATAGCATACAATAATCAGGAATATACAATGAGCTTCGGAGAAGCGGCATATCTATAGAAAATATTTTGTGAATATTAGAAGCCATATGTTTATAGTATATTATAATAAGTAATATACAATGAGCTTTGGAGAAGCGGCATACCTATAAAAAATATTTTAGGGATATTAGAAGCCACATGTTTATAGCATATTATAATAAGTAATATACAATGAGCTTTGGAGAAGCGGCATACCTATAAAAAATATTTTAGGGATATTAGAAAAGCTCCGGAGGAGCGGCACGTTTATAGCATATATAATCAGTAACAAATTGAGCTTCGGAGAAGCGGCATATATATAGGGAATATTCGAGGGTATGTGGGAGCTCCGCAGGAGCGGCATAAAATTTAAAATAAAAAACTCCGAAGTGGATAATTCCAACTTCGGAGTTTATATTTTGATGCTACTGACAACTATTAACTGTTATCAAGCAACTATAAAACCAATTTATATTTTATAAACTATAGCATTAATATTCATACCTGCACCTACAGATGCGAATAATACAACATCGCCTTTATTAAGTTCCTGGTCTGGCAATTGGCCTTTAAGCATCAGGTCGTATAATGTAGGGATTGTAGCTACGCTGCTGTTGCCTAGTTTATGAATACTCATTGGCATAACACGTTCAGGCATTGGCAGGTCATACAATTTATAGAAACGCTGCACAATGGCCTCGTCCATTTTTTCGTTAGCCTGATGGATTAATATCTTTTTAAGGTCGCCTATTGCTACGCCACTTTTTTCAAGGCATTCTTTCATGGCCTGTGGTACATGGTTAAGGGCAAACTCATATATTTTGCGACCGTGCATTTTTATGTAGCGAACGTCCTGATCCAATTCTTTGTTGTAAGAACCTCCAAAAAATAAAAAGTTAGCTTCTTCGTAGGTATACGAAGCTGTTACGTGCGCAAGTACACCACGATCGCCATCTGGAGTGCCTTCTATAACGCTGGCACCTGCGCCATCACTATATATCATGCTGTCACGATCATGCGGATCTACCACGCGCGAAAGTGTCTCCGCACCAATAACCAGGCAGCGTTTTGCCATGCCCGATTTAATGTAGGCCTGTGCCTGTATAACGCCCTCTACCCAGCCCGGACATCCAAAAAGAATGTCGTATGCCACGCACCCCGGATTTTTTATCCTAAGGCTGTGTTTTACACGTGCGGCAAGGCTCGGTACCAGGTCGGCCTGTATGGCACCCGGTTTTACATTACCAAAATTATGAGCAAATATTATGTAATCCAGCGTTTCTGGGTCGATATTAGCATCTTCAATCGCTTTTTGCGCTGCAAAAAAAGCAATATCCGATGTTAAAAGGTCGTCTTCAACATAGCGACGCTCATCAATACCGGTTATTTGCCTAAATTTTTCGGTAACAACCTCATTAGAATACGACAAAGGCGCACCATTTTCGTTCAAAAACTGGTGTTGAGCAAAATCTACGTTGGCAACTATACGGTTGGGTATGTAACTACCGGAACCGGTGATCTTAATATTCATTTCAGATTCTTGTTTGTTTTACAAAGAGCTAATTTACTTATAAAAAACGGCATAATTGCAAGTAAAGTATTATGCCTGCATATGATTTATTTTATAATCACCAATATTAGGTAAATGTTAGTAAATAGGCAAAATTATAGGCGAGAAATTTTAATTTTCATAACAGTTGCTATAGATAGTGCCCTCGTTTTAATTTTATCGGAATTTTCGCCTTTAAACATTGCATCAACAGTATCATTAAAGTTTGATAACCAGATAGTAAAGTGCGCCTCTGTAAGTTTTTCTTTACTGTTGAGGTTCTGGTGAATTTGCAGTACATTTTTACGGTAATTACCTGTGTAAAAAAGGCTTTGTTCCCAAAAATCGGTAATGTGAGGCAGGTGTTCTTCCAGGTTTATCTTAGCCACATCGGTAAACATATAGCTTATGCTATTATCACTTAAAAGTCGATTATAAAATGCCCGAAGCAATAGTTCGAGGTCGACTCTGGTTTCTATGTCTTTCATGATGCACATTTAAAAACAAAATCAATAAATTCTGAATCTTATCAGTAAAAGTAAAAAATCTCCTTTAAACATACTTATAGTTGCGTATAATAACCTATTTATTATCTTCGGTATAAGAAACCACAATAAACATTTATGAAACTAAAAATTTTACTTAGCCTTTGTATACTTTTTTTGCTATTTGCCTGTGAGAACGATAGTACACAATTACCTAAAGCATTACCTATTGATGGGTATTATAAAATAACATCTATGACATCTGCACTACCTGTAGATCTTGATAATAACGGTGTGGCATCTAAAGATATGATGAGTGAAATCCCCGAGTACTTTACTAATTATTCATATGACCTTTATGTAAGAACGATTGAACATGTAAACCTAAACCCGATGTATCAAGAGCATTATGTGGATTTTTATTTACCTCATACCGATGTTAATTTTGACTATCCCGGTGCATCTGAAGGCTACTCAGAATTTACCCGATATGGTATTAGTTATGGCTATCAATATAACGGCAATGATAAGGAAATAACCATTATAAGGGGAGAAGAGGCTCAGGAATTGATTGACAACGTTGGCAGGGTAGATGCCGTAACTGTTATTAGTGAAAACAGGCTGGAGGTTATTCTCTCAAAAAAATATTATGATTACACAACTTCCGAATGGAAAAGTCTTGTTATAACTATTGATTATAATAAAAATGTTGAATAAAAAACACTAATTATATAAAAAAAAGCCACGAATTACATTTAGCTTTCACCAGTTAAATTAGTGAAAATTATTGTAATTCGTGACTCAAAAAAATTAATTAAGGCTTTTAGTTTTCCATGTAAGCCTCAATAGGCGCACAAGAGCAAACCAGGTTTCGGTCGCCATAAGCGTCATCAACCCTGCGTACCCCAGGCCAGAATTTATTTTCATGCAGGTAGTCTATTGGGAAGGCTGCTTTTTCCCTTGTATAAGGTAAAACCCAGTTATCTGTAGTTAACATTGCAAGTGTGTGTGGCGAATTTTTAAGCACGTTGTTTTTATCATCGGCGCTTGCCTCGTCAATTTCTTTACGGATTGATATCATCGCGTCGCAAAAACGATCCAGCTCCTCAAGGTTTTCACTTTCGGTAGGCTCAATCATTAATGTACCTGCAACCGGGAACGATACTGTAGGCGCGTGGAAACCATAATCCATTAAACGCTTGGCAATATCAGTAACCTCAATTCCATTTGCTTTAAATGGTCGGCACTCAATAATCATTTCGTGCGCTGCGCGGTTCATTTCGCCGGTATATAAAGTATCAAAGTGGCCGGCAAGCCTTTCTTTAATATAATTAGCGTTTAGTATAGCATGTTTTGTAGAGCTGGTTAAACCTTCTTCGCCCAGCATGGTAATGTAACCGTAAGAGATAAGGCATACCAAAGCCGAACCCCATGGTGCTGCAGATATTGCTGTAATAGCGCTATCGCCGCCTGTGGTTATAACCGGGTTAGTTGGTAAAAACGGAACTAAATGTTTTGCAACGCATATAGGGCCTACACCGGGGCCACCGCCACCGTGAGGTATAGCAAAGGTTTTGTGCAGGTTAAGGTGGCAAACATCGGCACCAATAGTACCAGGGTTTGTTAAACCTACCTGAGCGTTCATATTAGCACCATCCATATATACCTGGCCACCATTTTCATGGATGATTTTGATAACCTCGATAATCGAAGCCTCATAAACACCGTGGGTAGATGGGTAGGTAACCATTAAACAGGCAAGATTATCTTTATGAAGGATTGCTTTAGCACGTAAATCTTCAACGTCGATATTTCCGTTTTCAGATGTTTTGGTAACTACAACCTCCATACCTGCCATGTGCGCCGTTGCAGGGTTAGTACCGTGAGCCGAAGCAGGAATAAGCGCAATGTTACGGTGCTCCTGGCCAATCGATTTTTGGTAAGCGCGAATAACCATTAGGCCTGCGTACTCGCCTTGTGCACCAGAGTTTGGCTGTAAGGTAGTGCCTGCAAAGCCGGTAATTACGTTAAGCTGCTCTTCCAGTTTTTTAAGCATTATCTGGTAGCCCTGTGCCTGATCGATAGGAGCAAAAGGGTGAATGTTGTTCCATGACGGGAAACTTAGCGGCAACATTTCGGCTGCGGCGTTAAGTTTCATAGTACACGATCCTAACGATATCATACTGTGGTTAAGGGCAAGGTCTAAACGCTCCAGTTTTTTAATATAACGCATAATAGCAGTTTCGCTATGGTGCTTATTAAATACCTCGTGCGTAAGGAAATCTGAAGTTCTAACCAGGTTATCCTGAATAGTAACAACATTTGTAAGTGCAGTAACCGTCTCGGCAGTTTTGCCGGTAGCTTCTGCAAAAACGGCAATAATATCATTAATATCTTTTAATGATGTAGTTTCGTTAAACGATATCGAAACCGTATCGGCATCTACATAGTAAAAGTTAATTTCTTTTTGTTCGGCGGCAGCCTTAACTTTAGCAGCATCGGCCTTAACTAAAATCGTATCGAAAAATGCAGTGTTAATTTGGTATACGCCAAGTTTGTTCAACGCATCGGCAGTAGTAACAGCGCTTGCATGCACTTTATCTGCAATGTACTGTAAGCCTTTAGGGCCGTGGTATACTGCATACATACCAGCCATAACAGCAAGCAATACTTGCGCGGTACAAATGTTAGATGTTGCTTTTTCGCGTTTAATATGCTGTTCACGGGTTTGTAATGCCATACGTAGTGCACGGTTACCGTTAACATCTATAGTTACGCCAATAATCCTGCCCGGCATAGAGCGTTTGTACTCTTCTTTAGTAGCAAAGTAAGCAGCGTGAGGCCCACCGTAACCCATTGGTATACCAAAACGCTGGGTAGTACCTACCACAACATCGGCACCAAGTTCGCCCGGCGATGTTAATTTTACAAGGCTTAAAATATCTGCCGCAACGGCAATTTTTATATCTTTAGCTTTGGCTTTTTGTATAAACGAAGCATAATCATATACCTGGCCATGCTTGCCCGGGTACTGAAGGATGGCTCCGAAAAATTCGGTCGAGAAATCAAACTCCTCATGGTTGCCCACTACAAGCTCAACACCAATTGGTGTAGAACGTGTTTGCAATACTGATAATGTTTGAGGAAGTATCTCTTCTGAAACGAAGAATTTATTTACGTTGTTTTTCTTTTGGTCGCGGGTACGCACATCAAACAAAAGCGCCATAGCCTCGGCAGCAGATGTAGCTTCGTCCAATAACGATGCGTTTGCAATTTCCATACCGGTAAGTTCTATAACCGTGGTTTGGTAATTAAGCAACGCCTCTAAACGGCCTTGTGCAATTTCGGCCTGGTAAGGCGTATATGCTGTGTACCATCCCGGGTTTTCGAAAATGTTGCGTTGTATTGGTGCAGGCACTATGGCAGGGTGGTACCCAAGGCCAATGTAAGACCTGAATATTTTGTTTTTGTTGCCAAGTTGCTGTATGTGGTTTAGGTACTCGTACTCTGTTAGGGCAGCGTCAAGGTTTAGCGGTGCTTTTAAACGGATGTCATCGGGCAGGGTTTCATAGATCAGTTGATCAATTGAGTCCACTCCAATAGTTTTAAACATATGTTGGAGGTCAGTCTCCCTTGGGCCAATGTGCCTTAAAGCGAAAGCGTCTGTTTTCATGTGTGTTGCTGTAGTTTTTTAGAGGTACAAAATTAGTTATTTATATTCAAACAAAAATGCTTTTTGGGGCTTGATTTTGTGAATTTTTCATTGCAAAACCACAACTGTTAGCATATTGATTATTTTTGTAGGATGAAGGTCGCAAAACAACTTTTTCACATATACATATACGGTAGTATACACGTAGCACTATCGGTGCTGGCATTGGTGCTTATGACTAATCATGTATTCCATTTACCATTTAACCCGGTTATGGCTGTGTTTGCTTTTTGCGGTACTATGTTTAGCTATAACTTTATGAAGTATGATGGCCTTTTCAGGGTTAAAAAAACGGCAAGCAGGAGAGTCAAATTCATAGTCTTCCTCAGTACCGTTGCGCTTATTGCGGCAGGTGTGAGTTTCTTTTTTTTAGAGCGGGCTACACAAATTACCGCTGTTGTTTTTTTTGCTTTTACGGCTTTATATACCGTGCCTTTTTTTCCGAATACAAAAAACCTGCGCAATTGGAGTGGTATAAAAATTTATATTGTAGCCCTTTGCTGGGCTGGCATTACACTTGTGCTGCCGCTTGTTAATGTGCATGAACCTATGACATCTGACGTGTATCTAAAATTTGCGCAACGGTTTATGTTGGTTATTGTACTGATATTGATATTCGAAATTATAGATTTGAAGGAAGATGACCCGCACCTTAAAACCATACCCCAGCAAATAGGGGTTAGGCGTACTAAAATACTTAACCTGTGTTTTATAGTGGCGTTTTTCTTTTTAGAACTGCTTCGTATCCAAATTGATTACCGACAACTTATAGGCAATTTTGTTATGGTAGTTACCACATCGTTACTAACTATATATGCAACACCAAGCCGGTCTAAATATTATACTTTATTTTGGGTAGAAAGCATTCCTGTTTTCTGGTTGTTAATTGTGTATCTGGCTACGGATTTATAAGGTTATTAAGTGCCTCGTTAAGGTTTACATATTCAAATGTAAATCCACTTTCGGTTAAACGTTTCGGGATTACATTACGGCTTTTAAGTACCAATTCGGTTTCTGTACCAATAATTTTGGCTCCGAATTTTAGCATACCTGTTGTGATATTTAACCCGAAAGGTATACCTACAGCATGGCGCAGCGCTTTCATAAAATCAGCATTACGAATGGGGTGCGGAGAAACCACGTTGATAACTCCCTCAATTTGATTATTTATAATATGCGCTGCCGCATGGGTAAAATCTGCTTCATGAATCCAACTGACAAACTGGTTGCCGCTGCCCTGTGTGCCACCAAGCCCAAATTGTGCCAGCTTTTTAAGAGGGACAAATGCACCACCACTTTTGCCTAAAACTATCGATGTGCGCATTGCTGTTTTTATAGTGCGTGGAGTATCGGCTTCAAAAAAAGCGCGCTCCCACATTTTGGCTACATTCATAGAAAAGTCGTGGCCAATTTCGCCCGTTGTTTCATCCATTTGCTTATCTATACTATGCCTGTAAATAGTGGCGGTAGATGAGTTTATCCAATGCTTTGGCGGGGTCGCGCATTTTTGTATGGCCTTGCCTAATATTACGGTACTATTTACACGCGATGCCATGATCTCGTTCTTATTCGCCTCGGTATACCTACAATCAACCGATTTTCCTGCAAGGTTTACCAGTACATCGGCACCTTCAAGTTCGTGTTCCCAGCCCGTCATGGTTTTTGCATCCCAGGTTATGTAGCGCACATTGTTTTTGGTTGCCGCTTTGCCACGTGTAAGCACTACAATATCTGCAACGCTATCTTTAAAATGATTAATAAGTGCGTTGCCTAAAAATCCGGTGCCTGCGGCTATAATTATTTTTTTCATGGTTTGGTGAGCTATTTGAAAAAAGTAGTTTCTTCTTATAATTTAAAATACCCAATTATATTATGCGCTACCAGTAAAGTATACACTACGGCGAACAATACAAACAAGACATTCATGCAATAACTACCAATTTTAAAAATGCGTTCTTTCGGGATGTCATACATGGGGTAATATGCAATTTGGGTAGCAACTTTACCCACCCAGTAAGCAGCGATTAATCCGGTAATGGCAATGGCAAGTGCGGTTTTATTTTTAAGGTCGTCCGTCAGCACCAAAGCTATTAAGCCAAAGCTAAAATTGAGCCCCTGAATGTAGCGTCCATAGGTTTTAGCAATTTCCTGATTAAGGGGTTTTAGCTGCTTAACATCATTATACCAATCGAATACACGGTGGCGTATGTATGGGTAAATAAGTGCTGTAAATATTTGGCCTATACCTCCCAGTATAATGAGCCAGTTAGGGATGTTAAAGTTCATGGTTGGTTTTTTTTAAGGTATAATATTATAGAAATATATAAAGCTAGTATAGGAGGTAGAATTGTTATCCAATTCCATGAGGTAAATATCCATAATATAAAGAAAGTAACCACTCCTAAAAGGTATCCTGAATATAAAAGTTTACCATTATTTGCAATACATAGGCTTGCGCCCACTACTATATGAAACATACCGGTTAGTATGCAAAACAATAGCCCAATCATGAATAATACATTATCCATTAAATAGCCAATGGCAATAAAGGCAAACGGAACCCCGGTAAAAAAATAATTATGTTGGTTAATCGATTTCATTTTCATTTTAAACTTTCAGAAAATAATGAAATATTTTAATTTAAGCGTTCGTAAAATTTTGGTAATATTAAAGCTCTTCGATTGTGATTTTTTCCTTCTTCCCTTCAACATAAATAATATAGGTCAGGAAAATTGCTAATGCAGGAGGAATTGAGAAAATGTAAAAATTATCTCCAAGAAGTTTCCATAAAATAAAAAATATAGCAGTTACAGAAAGGTAGGTGTACAACAAATTACTACTATGATTTGGCAACATAGTTAGCGCAATAAGTACCTGGATAGCGCCGGTAGCCGCTGTAGATAAAAGTGCGTAAATATAAATGTCATCATCTTTTGATACAAATCCCGCTAGTCCTAATAATAAAGGCATAACAAGGGCGAAATAGTTTATAATGCTTCTGATTTTCATAGTTGTTTTGTTTTAGTTGCTTTTAAATGTAATATGACGGTGAAGTAAATTACTATAATTGGGAGTAATAGTATTGATATTTCAAATCGCATTGCTAAAATCATAGCAAATAACACTGCTAATGCAAAGTAAGATATTAATCTTTTATTTAATGGTTCTGCTATAAGCCAAATGACACCAATGAAGAGTTGAAGAATGGCTATAAATGAAATAGTCATTACACTTAATGAGTAAATACCTTCATCTTTATATTCTGTTAAAAGCCCTAGTAATAGAATAAATACAAAAGCATAATTCAGGTAATTGAGTATTTTAAACATGGTTAGCGTTACTTCATTATTTTTAAAACCAGCCTGCCCAGCCAGTTATCTTTAAATTCGGTAGCTTTTTCGAGCATATTATCAGCTTTAAGTACAAAGTCATACAGCTTAGTGGTTTGCTCGGTAAAATGTTTTGCCTCTACAGATGCATCTGTTTTAACCGATGACGATACTTCTTTCAAAACTTTTAATGCCGGTTTAATTTCGCGCTTGCTGCGTTCCTGCGCAATTTTAACGGCTAGTTCGTCAAGGTCTTTTTCAGATTTAAAATATTCACGGCGCTCACCCGCTTTGTATTCCTTATATATAATGCCCCAGTCCATCAGGGCACGAAGGTTCATGCTGGCATTACCGCGCGATATGTGCAGGTCTTCCATAATATCTTCCATACTTAATGGTTCTGCCGATACCATTAGCAAGGCATGTATTTGTGCCATAGTTTTATTTATACCCCATTGCGAGCCTAATGCGCCCCAGGTTTGTACAAACTTATTTTTAGCTTCTTTAAATTCCATACTCAAATGTATTACTTATTTTGAAAGTTTCAAAAATAAATGAAACATTTTTTTATAAATTGTTTTGAAATATGCGGATGGTCGATATTTTAAGATAAAAATTGACATATTGTTAGTGCAATGCATCATGATATTGAAATATTGCTCATATTTGTAAATCATATTACACTAAACTAATTACTTATTAATGAAAAAAAATTACTTATTACTGTTAATGCCGTTTTTAAGTTTGGCATTGCACGCGCAAACTTTTTCGTGTGCAGTACCTAACGAGTCGCACGCTAACGAATTGCAACGTGCAGAAAGGCTGGCTACGTTAAAAAAATCGGGGGCTGCGCATAAAACCGCCGCAGGTACAATTACCTATGTGCCTATTAAAATACAGCTTTTTGGACTAGATAATGGTACGGGTTATGCTACGCCCGATAATGTTAACGATGCGTTGGCCGAACTTAACAAAAAATTTAAACCTGTAGGGATTGAGTTTTATTTTAGTGGTACTGCCTTTAATTATTACCCTAACACATTGTTTTACAATGGAGATATGAACAGTGACCAGGATGATGCTTTTAGGGCTGCCAATGGGGTGAAAAACGCCATTAATATGTATGTTGCTAATACCGTAAAGGTAGGTACTACCGGTGTTGGGGGCTACACATTTATTACTCCTACCACACAGTTTTACAACCGTATATGGATTTATATAAACGGGCTTAACGATAATAAAACAACCCCACACGAAATGGGCCATTATTTTGGCCTTGCACATACTTTTAATAATTCTGATAATAGCGACTTTTCTCAAAGGGAGTTGGTAACCCGTAATTTTAACGAAGTTGCACCAAGGCTGTCTGCCAATTGTGATGATGAAGGCGATTATGTTTGCGATACTCCGTCAGATGCTTATAATGTTGCAAATGTATCGGTTACTGATTGTGTTTATACTGGTACGGCAAGAGATTTAAATAATGATTTCTTTTCGCCAAGCCTCAGTAATATTATGAACTATTATTTTTGTGGGCCTTATGATTTTACTAATGGGCAGGAAAGCCGTATGATAGATGGTGCTTTGATTGTTACTAATGCTAATGATTTTACACTTGATGCTCCCGAAACAGCCCAGGTCGCACCAACAAATATTAAAGCTTATAACAGCAATGATGTTTATGTGGGTAACACCATTGTTGAGTGGAAAGATAACTCTACTACCGAAACGGGTTATATTATTGAGGCAGCTACAAGTGCACAAGGTTCTTTTGTAGCTATAGGCGGTGTACAGGCAAATGCAACTACATTTACTTATATAGATGGTTTGCCTAATACAACCTATTATTTCAGGGTAAAACCATCAAACTCTAAAGCAATTTACTCAGCAGTCTCGGCAGCGGTTACCACACCTATATTGTGTGGTAACAACCAGGGGCGTACCTGTAATGGCAGCCCGGATAAAGGTGACTGGAGAATTGAGGAGTTTAAACTATCTAAAGGTGGGGCAGAACTATTTAATAACGTAGATTCGGGCTGTTCAGATACGGGTATTACCAACTTTTTCGATACCTATTCTGCAGAAGTTGCTCCCGGCGATGTTATCGATTGGCATATGAAATCTAAATATGGCAGCGATGGTGGTTACAACTTTTTTGTAGCCTTATATGCCGACTGGAATATGGATGGTGATTTTGATGATGAAGGCGAACTATTATTTAATATAACCGAAAGGGTTTTCTCTGAAACAGGATCATCGTTTACAGTGCCACAATTACGTTCGGTAGGTAATATCAGGTTAAGGATAATGTTATCACGAGATTCTATAATTACATCTGCATGTACAGTAAACCAAGGCGAAATTGAAGATTATAAATTGGTAAACACCGTTGCCGGTGTTGCCGGCAATACATTACAAGGTGTAGCAGTATATCCTAACCCGGTAACAACGGTACTAAATATGCAAGTGCCAAACACCATGGTTATAAACAATGTTACCGTTACAGATGTTACCGGTAAAAAAGTAATAAACCAACAGGGTGCCGATAAGCAGGTAAACGTACAAGGCCTTGCTGCCGGTATGTATATTATACAAATAACATCGGGCAATCAAAAATTTGTTCAGAAGTTTATCAAACAATAATTACTATTAATTTAAAAACAAAACCCCGAAGTACTAAACTTCGGGGTTTTGTTTTTATTTAAACATTTATAAAAGGCCTGCCCTTTTAAGCAGCGCTTCCGGTTTAGGCTCCTGCCCGCGGAAACGTTTGTACAACAACATAGGGTGTTCTGTACCACCTTTAGACAGTATGTTTTCTTTAAAACGTGTAGCAGTTTCTTTATCAAAAATACCTTTTTCCTGAAAGTACTCAAAAGCATCGGCATCCAGTACCTCAGCCCATTTGTAACTGTAATACCCTGACGAATACCCACCCTGAAATATATGCGAAAATGCCGTACTCATAGCGTTAATCGCAACTTCCGGGTACAATTGTGTTTGTGCAAACTGGTTGTTTTCGAATGTTTTAAGATCGGTAATGCCGCTTGGGTCTTCGCTATGCCAGCCCATATCCAGCAAGCCGAAACTTAATTGTCGCATGGTTGCAATGCCCTCCTGAAAACTTGCGCTCTCTTTTATTTTTTTGATGTATTCGATAGGGATAATCTCGCCTGTTTGGTAATGGTGCGCGAATAAAGCTAAAGCTTCCGGCTCGTAGCACCAGTTTTCCATAACCTGGCTTGGCAGTTCTACAAAGTCCCAATACACACTGGTACCGCTCAGGCTTGGGTAAATAGTATCGGCCAGCATACCGTGTAACGCATGCCCAAACTCATGAAACAGCGTGGTAACCTCGTTAAATGTAAGCAACGATGGCTTAGTCTCGGTAGGTTTTGTAAAGTTACACACTATAGATACGTGTGGCCTTTCATTAATATTATCTTTTAAATACTGCGATTTATACGATGTCATCCAGGCACCGTTGCGCTTGCCTTTTCTTGGGAAAAAGTCGGCATAGAAAATAGCAACAAGGTCATCGGCTTCATCGGTCACTTCATACGTGGTAACATCTTTATGGTATTTGTCAATATCCTGAACTTCGTTAAACGTTAACCCATATAACTTACCGGCAATAGTAAACGCACCGTTAAGAACATTTTCCAGTTTAAAATACGGCTTTAGTTTTTCGTCGTCAAGATTGAATAGTTTCTGCTTTAGTTTTTCCGAATAATAAGCACCATCCCATTTTTCAAGATAGTCTAAACCGTCTAATTCTTTAGCAAAAGCAGTAAGCTCTGCAAATTCTTTTTCGGCAGCAGGTTTAGCTTTGGCAAGCAAATCGTTTAAAAACGTTTTTACTTTAACCGGGCTTTTGGCCATACGCTCTTCCAGCACAAAATCAGCATGTGATTTATAACCTAAAAGGTTAGCACGCTCATATCGAAGCTTTACAATCTGTAAAACAATATCGCTATTATCAAACTCATTACCTTGAAATGCCCTTGCACCAAAGGCTATTGCCAGTTGTTTACGCAGTTCACGATTATCGGCATAGGTTACAAATGGCACATAGCTTGGGTAATCTAAAGTGATTATCCATCCCTCTTTACCGCTGTCTTTAGCCAGTTCGCGGGCAGCTTCAACAGTACCTTCGGGCAGACCGGCAAGGTCGGCTTCGTTAGTTATGTGCAGTTGGTAGGCGTTGGTTTCATGCAATACATTTTCACCAAATTGCAGGCTAAGGCGCGAAAGTTCCATATCAATTTCACGCAGCCTTGTTTTTTTATCTTCGGGTAGGTTAGCACCATTTCGAGAAAAACTTTTGTATTGCTTATCTAGCAAGGTCGTTTGTTCTGGTGTTAAATCCAGAGAGTCTTTTGCATCGTAAACCGCTTTTACCCTTTCGAATAAATCTTTATTTAAACGCACATCATTACCAAATTCTGACAACAATGGCGAAACTTCTAACGCGATTTTCTGGATCTCATCATTCGTTTCAGCCGAATGCAGGTTGAAGAAAATACTCGAAGCACGATCGAGCATATCGCCACTAAAGGTCATGGCTACAATAGTATTTTCGAACGTAGGCGCATCGGGGTTATTTACAATAGCATCAACCTCTTTACGGGCAACATCTATTCCCTGGGTAAATGCCGGTAAAAAATCTTCCGTTTTAATTCCGCTAAAAGGCGCGGTATCGTGTTTTGTAGTAAAATTTTGTGTGAGTAGGTTCATAGTATAGTACACGGTTGACCGTTATTATTGTAGTTTAAAACTATCAAGATCCTGATAATTATTCCAGAATCTCAAGAGTTCAATTTTATTGTTTTGAATTCTGTAGAATAAAGAGATTTGTTTGACCACAACAACTTTATATACATCTTTGTAATACGTACTAAGAAAATAAACATTGCCTGCCTGTAGTAAATTTAAATGATAGTCTACATTATCTATAAAAGAAAAGACTTCTTTTTCAGACCATTCGCTTTCAAGATACTCAATATTCTTCCAATAATCAACTTTAGCTTGGGGAGACCAAATAATTATCATCGATTAAAGTATTTAGGGTATCTGGCTTTAGTTTCTTCCATAACCATATGATGAGGAATGCCTTCGCCGTTTTCTAATTGTACCAATGCATCATCAATTGCTCTCTTCTGCTTTTCAGACAGGTTAGTTTCAGATTTTAAAAAATCAATAAAACGTTCGACAACAAATGAATCCTCCAAATCAAGTATTATTTTCACTAATTCTATTTTAGATGCCTGGATATCCATAACTGCTTTTTATCAAAGTTACAAAATTTTGCAATTGGTTACTCCCTATTCTTCAAACCTTCGCTTGCTTTATTAACCGCATCTTTAAGACCTAGTTTATAAGCAATAATCTTTGCCTGAACTAATTTATCATGGCTGCCTAAAATTTGCGCGGCAAGTATACCTGCATTTTTAGAGCCGTTAAGGGCAACAGTTGCCACCGGTACGCCACCCGGCATTTGAAGGATAGATAATACACTATCCCACCCATCTATACTGTTGCTTGATTTTACAGGCACGCCTATAACAGGTAGTGGCGACATAGATGCTACCATGCCTGGTAAATGTGCCGCTCCACCCGCGCCTGCTATAATAACGCTAATACCCCTTGTGTGGGCACCGGTGCTAAATTCGAACAACTTTTCTGGTGTGCGGTGTGCCGAAACAATATCTACTTCGGTTTCTATTCCAAATTCTTTTAATATATCTATGGCATCCTGCATTACCGGCATATCGCTAATGCTGCCCATTATTACTGCTACTTTCATGTGGTTTTGTTTTTTAATGATGTTAGGGGTGCTATTTGTCATTCTGAGCGAAGTGCAACGTAGTCGAAGAATCTTTAAAGTAGAGATTCCTCTTCCACTGCGCTATATCGGAATGACAGGCTCTTGTAAACTGCTACTGAACACTGATTACTGATTACTAATAACCCTAATTGAGTTTTTTACTTCCTGGGCAACCCTGCGTGCCTCATTAATATCTTCGTTTACTATGGTAACGTGACCCATTTTTCTAAAAGGCCTTGTTTGCTTTTTACCGTATATGTGTGGTGTAACACCATCCTGACCTAATATCTTCTCAATATTTTGGTACACAACGTTGCCGCTGTATCCTTCCTCGCCTACAAGGTTTACCATTATACCGGCTACTTTACTATCGGTATTACCAAGTGGTAAATCTAAAATAGCTCGCAAGTGCTGTTCAAATTGCGATGTGTAACTGGCTTCAATACTGTAATGCCCGCTGTTGTGTGGTCTTGGTGCTACTTCGTTTACTAATATGTCATCATCTTCCGTCTGGAACATTTCTACAGCAAGCAGGCCTACATGGTTAAATTGTTCCGATACCTGCAAGGCAATAGCTCGGGCTTTTTCGGCAACGGCATCATCTATACGGGCAGGGCAAATAACATATTCTACCTGGTTAGCCTCCGGGTGAAACTCCATTTCTACAACCGGATAGGTTTTAATTTCTCCCGATGGGTTGCGCGCTACAATAACCGCTAACTCGTTTTTAAACGGAATCATAAGTTCTGCAATGCACTGCACTTCCGGCAGGCCATCAAAGCTTTCGGCAGTGCGAATTACTTTAACACCGTTACCATCGTAGCCAAACTGGGTACTTTTCCATACAAAAGGCATAGTCACCTCTTCCTGTTCTACGGCAAGTTTTAGGTCGGCCAGGGTTTCGTATTTTTTATAAGGTGCGGTAGGTATGTTTTTATCGGTATAAAAATCTTTCTGTATGCCTTTATTCTGAATTTGTTTCAGCGTTTTAGGCGATGGGTATACTTTTACACCTTCGGCTTCCAGTTTTTCGAGCGCCTCTATGTTAACGTGCTCAATTTCGAAAGTAAGCACATCTACCTGTTTGCCAAAGTTATAAACGGTATCAAAATCGTTAAGGCTGCCTAAAAAAAACTTGTTGCTGCCTACTTTACAAGGCGCATCGTCACTAGGGTCAAGCACATAAGTTTGTATATCAAACTTGCGGGTTTCGGTTAGCAGCATTTTGCCAAGCTGGCCGCCACCCAAAATACCCAACTTAAAATCAGAAGAAAAATAGTTCATTACAGTGTGTTGTTTGTAACGCCAAAGATACTTAAAGCGACACTAATACACAATTTAGCTTAAAAGGTTTATGTATTTGCTACGAATTACACTAATTATCACAAATTTGGGTTTATGAATAAAGTTACTTGTGCATAATTTATTCATTAAAAAAAATAAATTCGTTTAATTTGTATAATTCGTGCTTAATTTTAGGATAAATAGGTATCGGAAATTTCTGTAATTTTCACTTAACTTTAGCATTATACCGCGGCATTCGGTAAAATTATATTTGTATTTTAGAGGTTTCCAATAAAACGCATACTAACTAAAACAAAAAGGGAATGAGATTATCTGTTGAAAGAAAACCCGTTAAGGTACTCCCCGATACCAAACGTGTAATAGCCCGTTACTTTTTTAATGGCGATGAACGTGCTATAGAGCTGGTAAAAAAAATACTGGCACTGGATAAGGAAGAAACCTTTTCGCTTATATCGCCGCTATTGCAGGATTTTTCTAAAAGGCATCGTAACATTACACGCAAGCTTTTACGCAACTGCGAGCGCGTAAAAAAATATATTGTTACCGCAGGATATGAGTACGACAAGCTGGATGAATTTACAAAGCTGCTTATAGGCTCATATTTTACGCATGAATATTCTATTGAGTCGGCGGCATTTTTTAACCCATCAATCGTGCCTGATCCTGACCAAACCAACCTTGAAGAAGGCCAGCTGCGTGTAATTATCAGCTTTAGGGCTGTGGGCGAAGGGCACGTATCATCGGTAGTTTTCCGTCGTGCGATGATTGATCGTAATAATGATATTACTGTTATACCTGCCGGAAATTATATTGATGAAGCCGAAAAAGTACATAATGTAATGTACCAAAAAAGGCTGTTTCTGAAAAAGGCACAGGAAGCCGATATTAACGAGGAATTTTTATTAATGGTAACTGATAAACTGGACGACCGTTTTAATTATGACCAGCTTAAAGCATTAGTTATTGAAGCTAAAGCCCAGACCGATGATGTTAAAATACTACGCCAGTACAACCTTATACTTGCATTAAGCGACAGTTACCGCCGTATTAGCTTTAGTAAGGATACTGATATTAGCGACAGAGTAATTTTTCCTATTTCTGATTTTGAGAGCAAAGGTATTGAAGATGCCCGCTTTGTACATTTTACCGATGAAGCCGGCAAACAGGTGTATTATGCCACCTATACTGCTTATGATGGTGTACATATTATGCCCAAACTGCTTAAAACAACCGATTTTTACGATTTTAAAACCAGCCCTTTAAATGGTGCCGGTGCTAAAAATAAAAACCTGGCGCTTTTTCCGCGTAAAATAAAAGGTAAGTATGCCATGCTATCGCGAATTGATGGGTGGAATAACTTTTTAATGTACTCTGAAAATATTAACGAGTGGGAAGACCCTATTAAAATTCAGGGGCCGGAATACCCATGGGAATTTGTACAGATTGGCAATTGTGGCTCGCCTATTGAAACCGAATATGGCTGGCTGGTTATTACCCATGCGGTAGGATCTATGCGCCGTTACAGTATTGGGGCATCGTTACTGGATATTGACGACCCATCTAAAGAAATTGGCCGTTTAAAAGACCCGTTAATTGTACCTAACCCAGATGAACGCGAAGGTTATGTACCTAACGTTGTATACTCCTGCGGATCGATAGTGCATAATGGCGAGCTGATTTTGCCTTACGGATTATCTGACCACAGCTCTGGTTTTGCAACCGTTAACTTAGAAGTGTTACTGGATAGGTTAAGAAATGGAGGATAATTTAATAAGTGGATTTGAAATTTGTGAATTTGGTAATTTAATCAATCGACATAAAACAATAAACCCCGAAGTACTTAAACTTCAGGGTTTACTGTTTATTAGCTAAGCTATAAGAGAATTAATTTCCCTTTTGGTCTTCAAGTTTATTTACTTTACCATTGTTACCGGTGCTTATAGTCCCATTACCTTGGCCAGATCCTGCGTTGCCACCACTATTTGTAGGCCTGCCTTTACTATCGGTAGCATTGCTGCTACTGTTTTCTATTTTATTGGTAATTTCCTGCTGTGTCATGCCTGATTTTTTAGTCCCTGTTGACGATGATGCAGAAGACGAACTAGTAGAACCACCAGATGTTCCTGTCGATGCAGAACTTCCTGATGCACTTCCACTTGCAGATGACGACGATTTACCACTACCCGTAGCAGAACCTCCTGTGCTACCCGTACTGTTTGCATTATTATAACCATCTACAGTGTCAAGGCTATCCATAGATACGGTATCGGTTTCAGAATTGTAAGTGGTACTTTCTGTACTATCAGTATCCTTGCGGCTGCAGCTATCGCATGATGTAAACATGTTCATACCTGTAATCGCTATCGCGGCGACAAGCGTATTTTTTATTAATAGCTTTTTCATAATAATCTAATTTTTAGGTTTGTTTACTTAAAGTTAGTCAGATTTTTGAGAGTAAACTCTTAACAAAAATCTAATTGGCAACACTATAACATTTACGGTGTTACGTTTATTCTATCTTCTTTTCAAAATTATCCCTCACTTTCTGGCTTATATAAGTACTAAGTCCGCGGCCGGCTTTAGCAAGCAGCTTCATTTTTTCGATAACCCTTTTACCGGCACTTTTGTAAGTATATAAGTAAATGGCATTGTGGTTAAATTCTACAGCAATGCTATCAGGTTTAATTTCATAAGCTGATACTCCGGAATGTCCTTCTAAATTTTGATACGGTGTCATAATTTTTTTGTAATACAAAATAAAGATAACCACCTACAAAATGAAGCTGTTATAAATTAACGCTTGATTAACTAGCAATTAACAACGCTGCCTGTTTATAGTGGGTAACTTTCAACTTATTTAAAATCAACAACCAAACTTAAATTACGATTATGGATAATTCAGAAAAATTTGCACTCATCACAGGTGCTACAAGCGGTATAGGGTATGAACTTGCTAAACTTTTTGCACAGGATGGCATTAACCTAATATTGGTAGCACGCGACGAAGAGAACCTGCGAAAAACTGCCGGCGAATTACGTTACGATAATAATGTTGAGGTGCATACCATTACTGCCGACCTTTTTGAAAAAGACGCACCCAAACAAGTGTACGATCAGGCGAAAGAGCTTGGGGTAAATATAGAGTATTTGGTAAATAATGCAGGCCAGGGCGAGTGGGGCAGGTTTTTTAAAGCCAACCTTGATAGAAACCTTGATATTGTGCAGCTTAACATAGTGGCGCTTATTAGCCTTACCAAATACTTTTTAGATGATATGGTGAAACAAAATAGTGGCAGGGTGTTAAACCTTGCATCATCATTCTCTAAAACACCGGCACCTTACATGGCAGTATATGCTGCAACTAAAGCCTTTGTGCTTTCATTCTCTGAAGCGCTTGTTAAAGAACTGGAAGAAACTAATGTTACCGTTACCGCATTGTTGCCATATGCAACAGATACCGACTGGTTTCATAAGGCTAAAGCCGAAGATACAGTTACGTATAGAGAAGCTACTTTAGATAATCCTGCAGATGTTGCCAAAGGTGGTTATAAAGCCCTAATGAATGGAGATGCTACGGTAGAGCCTGGATTTACTAATAAAATGCAAAATGCATTGGGTGCTATATTGCCCGATAGTGCCAATGCTAAAATGGCCGGCAAACAAATGGAATCGAGTATGGAAGAGGAGGGCAGAAATGCATCTGCGCACGAAGCTTCAGCACGTGTGCGTGAGGGCATCAATGCCGAGAGTGGCGGTGTAAACGGCGACAGAAAACTATACAGTATCATTAATTAAAAAATATAATATCATGAAAAAAGTAATTTTATCGCTGGGCGCTATGCTGGTATTTGGCATAGCATCGGCACAAACGCAACCTATAACACATGGAACTACTTCAACTAAAAAACTGGCAACAACCAATACTAGTACCGATGTTACAACCCAAACAAAAAACGATAGTAAGATTAAACCCGATGCTGTTGATAAAAATAATATCGACCCTGTAGATGGTACACAAAGCCGTAAAGATAAAATGATAACTAACGATCACGTTAAAAGTACATCTTTACCGCAAAAGGCTAAAGATAGTACCGGCGTAAAACGTACAAAGAGTGCTAAAAAAGTAAAACAGGGATACTAAGTACTGAAAAAGAGAAATTTTAGTGTTTTTAAAAGCTGTTGCCTTAGGGTAGCGGCTTTTTGTGTTATATATATTTATTAGCGATTATATTACATATTTTTCTTTATGGATAAGTTACAATTTAGTAAATTCGCAGGGATAATATTTTCCAAACCATAAAAAGTTATGTCAAATAATGCAATATTAGAAATTGATGGCAAAAAATACGAGTTCCCAATTATTGTGGGTACTGAAAATGAAGTAGCTATTGATATAGATAAATTACGCAGCGCAACCGGAGCTGTAACACTCGATCCCGGTTTTAAAAACTCTGGCGCATGTAAAAGTGAAATCACTTTTCTTGATGGCGAAGAAGGCATCCTGCGTTACAGGGGCTATTCTATCGAGCAGCTTGCAGAGCAATCTAACTTTCTTGAAGTAGCCTACCTTTTAATTTTTGGCGAATTGCCAACAAAAGAGCAAATTGAAAAATTTGAGACTGATATAAGAAAATACACCCTTGTTAACGAGGAAATGAAAAACATCATTGATGGTTTTCCTAAAAATGCCCACCCAATGGGTATTCTTGCTTCACTTACAAGTGCGCTTACAGCGTTTAACCCACAACCGGTTAATGTAGCCGATGAGCAGGAACTGTATGATGCAGTGTGCAAAACAATGGGTAAATTTCTTGTTATTGCTACCTGGACGTTTAGAAAAAATATGGGTTACCCATTAAATTACTACGATAACACTAAAGGTTATGTAGAGAATTTTATGAGGTTAATGTTCGAATTGCCTACAGGGCCTTACGAGCGTAACGAAACCATCATTAACGCGCTTGATAAATTATTCATTCTGCATGCAGACCATGAGCAAAACTGTTCAACATCTACAGTAAGAATCGTAGGTTCATCTCACGCTGGTTTATTCGCTTCTATATCGGCAGGTGTGTCGGCACTTTGGGGCCCGCTTCACGGTGGTGCTAACCAGGCAGTGCTTGAAATGCTTGAAGAAATTCAGAATAATGGTGGCGATGCCGATAAATATCTTGCAAAAGCAAAAGATAAAGACGATCCTTTCCGCCTTATGGGCTTTGGTCACAGGGTATACAAAAACTTCGACCCCCGTGCTAAGATCATTAAAAAAGCAGCAGACGATGTATTAGAAGCTTTAGGTGTTAACGATCCTATTCTTTTAATCGCTAAAAAACTTGAAGAAGCAGCTTTACAAGATGAATACTTCAAGTCAAGAAACCTGTACCCTAACGTAGATTTCTATTCAGGAATCATTTACAGGGCGCTTGGTATCCCTACAGAAATGTTTACAGTACTTTTCGCTATTGGCCGCCTTCCAGGCTGGATTGCTCAGTGGAAAGAAATGCGTGTAAACAAAGAGCCAATAGGCCGTCCGCGTCAAATATACACAGGCCATCCGTTAAGGGATTTCGTAGCGCAAAATGCTCGATAACAGCCTCAAAAATAAAATACCCTTAAAGCTCCGCAATTGCGGAGCTTTTTTATTTATAGTGTGGTATATGCAACAATCGTTTGCTAAAAAGTTATTATTACAGTCCTTTTTTTATATTTGTGCAAAATATAAGCCATGCTGCCAATAAATGTAAATAACGAAACATCAAGGTTACGGTCGGTTATCCTCGGCACTGCCGAAAGTAACGGGCCTACGCCAAAAGCACATGAGGCTTACGACCCTAAATCGCTTGAACATATTAAGGCGGGCACCTATCCTGTAGAGCAGGATATGATTGACGAGATAGCTGCTTTAAAGGTTATTTTCGAAAAGTATGGCGTTGCCGTACACAGGCCGCAGATCATCGAAAACTATAACCAGATTTTTACCCGCGATATTGGTTTTGTAATAGGCGATACTTTTATTAAGGCCAACATTTTACCCGACAGGGAGCGTGAGCAGGATGCGATACACTATATAGTTGAAAAAATGAATCCTGCTAAAGTGGTTAAACCGCCGGAAGAGGTACATGTTGAGGGTGGTGATGTTATTTTATGGGACGACCATATATTTGTGGGTACTTATAAAGGCAGCGATTATAAAGATTATGTTACCGCACGTACCAATACACAAGGCGTTGATTTTATAAAACAACTATTTCCAAATAAAATAGTAAAGGAATTTGACCTTGTTAAATCACGTATAGAGGCGCGCGATAATGCTCTGCACCTGGATTGCTGCTTTCAGCCGGTAGGTAAAGATAAAGGCGTTATTTATAAAAGCGGATTTCGTGAAGAGGCAGATTATATGTACCTTGTAAACTTATTTGGGTACGATAACCTTTTTCATATCGACAGGGAAGAGATGTACAACATGACGTCTAACTTTTTCTCGATAGATACTAATGTTGTGGTTATCGAAAAGAATTTTACACGTTTAAAAAACTGGCTACTGGATAACGGTTTTACGGTAGAAGAAGTTCCGTATGCCGAAATATCTAAACAGGAAGGATTGTTACGATGTTCAACATTACCTTTGCAAAGGGATTAAATTATTATTACAATGACACAAATTACAGATACCATATTAATGATACGCCCGGTAGCGTTCAGAATGAACGAGCAAACGGCAGTAAATAATTATTACCAAAAAGTTATCGATAACCTGCTGCCTGCTACGGTTAATGCCAAAGCACAGGCAGAGTTTGATGCTTTTGTAGAAAAGCTGCGCGCCGTAGGTGTAAATGTTATTGTGGTTGATGATACGCTGAGCCCGGATACTCCTGATTCGGTTTTTCCTAATAACTGGTTGTCATTCCATGAAAATGGTGATGTAGCTTTGTACCCTATGTTTGCCGAAAACCGCAGGGGAGAGCGTCGTGAAGAATTGTTAGATGTTATAGAAGACCAAGGTTTTACTATTAATAATATTGTAGATTATACATCGGCTGAAGAAGATGGTATTTTTCTGGAAGGTACCGGTAGTTTGGTGCTTGACAGGGAACACCACAAAGCGTATTGTGCTTTATCGCCTCGTGCAGATGAAGAGCTGATGATAGAATTCTGTGAAGATTTTGAATACAACCCAGTTATATTTGAAGCCTTTCAAACCGTAGATGGTGAGCGCAAGCAAATTTACCATACTAATGTAATGATGTGCATAGGCCATAGCTTTGCCGTTATTTGCGCCGATAGCATTGATGATAAAAAAGAGCGTAAAATGGTGCTTGACAACCTTCGTAAAGATGGCAAGGAAATTGTACTGCTTACAGAGGTACAGCTAAACCATTTTGCAGGCAATATGCTGCAGGTGCAGGGTGCTAATAATAAAAGTTATTTGGTAATGAGCGAATCTGCCAGGCAGGTGCTTACTAATGAACAAGTGGCTAAAATTGAAAAACATACCGAGATTTTAACGGCAAACCTTGATACTATTGAAGCCTGTGGCGGCGGAAGTGCACGCTGTATGATGGCCGAAATATTTTTATTAAAAAAGTAACATGCTCTCTAAAAAAACTAAGTACGGATTAAAAGCTCTTATATATATCGCAAGGCAAAGCCCTTCGGTACCGGTACTTATATCTGATATTTCGGAAAAAGAACAAATCCCTAAAAAATTTTTAGAGGCTATTTTGCTCGACCTTAAAAAGTTTGGTATCTTAGGCTCTAAAAAAGGTAAGGGTGGGGGCTATTATCTTTTAAAAGACCCTAAAACCGTATCGGCAGCAACTCTAATTCGCGTGCTCGATGGGCCTATTGCTATGTTACCCTGCGCCAGCCACAATTTTTATGAAAAATGTGACGACTGTCCGCATGAGGAAACCTGCTCATTAAACCATTTTCTCATTACCGTTCGTGATAATACCTTGAACCTGCTTCAGCAAAAAACGCTGCACGATTTAACGGGTTTGTAGTTTTTCGTAAAGTGCGGTTTTGTTATTCTGACGAAGGAAGGATCTCTGGGTATTTAGATTCTTCGACTTCGCTGCGCTACGCTCAGAATGACAAAGTTTATGTCATCCTTACGAAGGAAGGATCTCTGGAATATATAGATTCTTCGACTTCGCTGCGCTACGCTCAGAATGACAAAGTTTATGTCATCCTTACGAAGGAAGGATCTCTGGAATATATAGATTCTTCGACTTCGCTGCGGTACGCTCAGAATGACAAACTTTATGTCATCCTGACAAAGGAAGGATCTCAATACATAATCCGAATTTTTCTCCCCTCAAAAATTATTTTCAATAAGCCTACAACTTCTATAGAGTAATGGTTATCTTTGAAAAATAATTTTAGCAGACCAAATGAATTGGGCTGCACAGCGCGTTAGCAGATGAAGGAGAAGTTAAATTACCTTAACCAAGAGATAATAGGAATGAGTCTAGCTGATTCTATTCCGTATATCATAAAAAATTTTGAAGGCAAAAAAGTGTTTTCTACCTCTTTTGGTATCGAAGACCAGGTGCTTACGCACTACATTGCGCCATATGCCGAATTTGTTACTACGTTTACCCTCGATACCGGCAGGCAGTTTAACGAAACGTATGAGGTTTTTTCCCGTACCCATAATAAATACCCCAACCTGGCTATTGAAACGTATTTTCCTGAACCGGAAGATGTAAAAACCTATGTAAACAACTATGGTATTAACGGTTTTTACGACAGTGTTGATAATCGTAAGGAATGCTGCAGGATACGTAAAGTGGTACCGCTGCAAAAAGCCATTAAAGGCGCCGATTTATGGATTACAGGTTTGCGTGCTGAACAGTCCGACAATCGTGAAAGCCTGGAGTTACTGGAGTGGGATGAGGCTAACAAGTTAGTGAAATTTAATCCGCTATTGCACTACACTTTAAAAGAGGTGGAAGCAATAATAGATACTTATAATATACCCTTAAACAGTTTGTATAAAAAAGGCTTTTTAAGCATAGGCTGCGCGCCATGTACCAGAGCCCTTGCCGAAGGCGAACCCTTTAGGGCCGGCCGCTGGTATTGGGAAGCCGGTAAAAAAGAGTGTGGCCTGCACATACATTCTGATAAAAATTATTAATAATAATGACACAGCATATAACAATACCATCGCACCTGCAAACGCTGGAAGATGAAAGTATATACATTATCCGCGAGGTGGCTGCCCAGTTCCAGAAACCGGTGCTGCTATTTTCGGGAGGTAAAGATTCTATAACCATGGCGCGTTTGGCGCAAAAGGCATTTTACCCGGCTAAAATTCCGTTCCCGTTTTTGCATATCGATACGGGGCATAACTTTCCGGAAACTATAGAGTTTCGTGATCAATTAGTGGCAGAACTTGGTGTTGAGCTAATTGTGCGTTACGTGCAGGATAGCATTGACCAGAATAAGGTGCAGGAAGAAACCGGTAAGCACGCTAGTCGTAACGCTTTACAAACCGTAACATTGCTGGACGCAATTGAAGAATTTGGCTTTGATGCCTGCATGGGTGGCGCCCGCCGCGACGAAGAAAAATCACGTGCTAAAGAACGTATTTTTTCTGTTCGTGACGATTTTGGGCAGTGGGATGCTAAAAAGCAACGCCCGGAATTGTTCAATATCTTTAACGGGAAAATTCATTTTGGCGAGAACGTAAGGGCTTTCCCAATAAGCAACTGGACCGAAGAAGATGTATGGACGTATATTAAACAGGAAGGCATTGGTTTACCAACCATCTATTTTGCGCATCCGCGAAAGCTGGTTAAACGAGACGGTGCATTTTTGGCGTATTCTGATCACCTTAATATTGTAGATACTGATGAAATTGTGGAAACAATTGTACGTTTCAGGACGGTAGGCGATATGACTTGTACCGCTGCCTTTGTATCGGAAGCATCGGAAATTGATGAAATTATGTACGAAAACAAATCCTCTAAATCGTCTGAAAGGGGCGCGCGGATTGATGATAAGCGATCTGAAGCGGCACTGGAGCAACGTAAAAAAGGAGGTTATTTTTAATTATGGATTTACTACGTATAAATACAGCCGGTAGTGTAGACGATGGCAAAAGCACATTAATAGGCCGTTTTTTGAACGACAGCCACGCACTTACCATAGAACAGGAAGAACTAATTGCCCGTAAAACAAAAGAAAAAGGGTTGGAAGACCTGGATTTTTCGGTTATTACCGATGGTCTTATTGCCGAAAGGGAACAGGGAATCACGATTGATGTAGCACATATTTACTTTTCTACTGAAAATCGTAAATTTATTATAGCCGATAGCCCCGGCCATGTGGAATATACCCGTAATATGGTAACCGGCGCTTCTAATTCAGAAGTATCCATTATTTTGGTCGATGCCCGAAAAGGCTTGTTGGAACAAACGCACAGGCATTATTTTATAAGTAGTTTGCTACGGCTAAATACTGTAGTTTTCTGCATAAATAAAATGGACCTGGTTAATTATAGCGAAGATGTATTTTTAAGCATTGCTGCCGATATTAATAAAATGACGGCGCAGTTTAACCACAAGCCAGATATACATATACTACCCATCAGCTCTCTTAAAGGCGATAATGTTGTGCATGAATCTGCGAATACATCGTGGTATAAAGGAGATACGTTGTCGGGTATACTGCATACCATTAAACCTAATGTTGCCGATACCGATGATTTTAGGTTTGATGTGCAACAGGTTCTTCATGTTCAGAATAAAGAATTTACAGATTACCGTGCTTATGCCGGCCGTATAATTAGTGGCGGCTTAACCGTTGGCGATAAGGTTACCGTGTTACCATCTGGACTTGAAAGCGAAGTAGTAGAAATTCGCAAGTTTACCAATACACCTAGTTTTGCACAGGCGGGAGAATCGATACAAATTCGCTTAGCCAATGATATAGATATTAGCCGTGGCATGATGCTGGTTAAAGGGCATCATGAAAATTTATTATCGAAAGATATTAACGCTACTGTAGTTTGGATGGACGAAAAGCAGGCTACACTTTCGGGTAAATATACGTTGCAAGCAAGTACGCGTACAGCGGTTTGCAAATTACAGGCTATAGAAGCGGTAATACCACCGGAAAATCCGTCGGCTATGCATGAGGCATCAATTTTAAAACTTAATGATATTGCGAGGGTTCAGCTTAAAACGGCCACACCGCTATTTTTAGACAGCTTTAATAACAACCGCTTAAACGGTGTGTTTATACTTATCGATACACAAACAAATAATACTGTTGCGGTAGGATTTGTACAGTAATATTTCAGGACTAACTCAAAAGTAAAAAACCGGCTCTCTTTAATGAGGCCGGTTTTTTCAATTTATATAATATATTTTATTTAAAGTGTATACTCTCTACAATATTTACTACAGAGCTGGTTATGTATTGGACGCCAATAGCAATTACAATAAAACCAATAATACGCGATATGGCCACAATGCCCGATGCTCCTAAAAGGCGGGCTAAGTAGTGGGCGCTGCGCATTACTAAAAATATAACCAGTGCAACGGCTCCCATGGCAAGGCAGGCACTAACCTGCTGGTCAAATTGCTGGTAATCCTGGTACATGGCTATAAGCAGTGATATCGATCCCGGGCCGGCAAGCATGGGTATGGCGAGTGGGGTAAGGGCAATATCGTTACGTTTTTGGGCATCGCTTTCAACTTCTTTATGCACGCCACGGCCACGGCTAAACTTACGGTTAAGCAGCGAAAAGCCCGAGTTTACAATGATGAAGCCACCGGCTATGCGCAAGGCATCAATACTAATTCCGAAGAACGCCAATACATACTGGCCTATAAAAAAGGAGATAAACAGAATTAAAAATACATTTATGGCAGTCCAGAAAGATATGCGCTGGCGTTCTTTATCGCTATCGTCTTGCGTTAAACCTACAAAAATAGGTACAGCCCCAAGCGGGTTTATAACTGAAAAAAGTGCCACAAAAATGTAAATGAATAATTCCATACGGTAGGTTTATGTAAGTAAAGATAACGATTTGTAGTAAATCTTGTTTCTTAAATTATCACTAAACCTTTACAGTTGTTGATTTTTAGGTAGGTGTATAAAAAAAATAAGAGGGGATTACCAGTCCCCTCTTGATAAGAAGGGATTACCAGTCGCCTTCTAAATATACAAATAACCAACAATAAAACACAAATCAATTATCTTACAATCATTTCCATTTCACATTTCGTCTCTGTGATTGCTTCAATAAGAATAAATATTTATTCTGTAACAAATATAACACTCATAAACGAAACAGCATTACTTATTGAGGCGAAAAGCACTTTTTTTGCGGTGAATGGTAGATAAGTGTCGATAAGCGATACAAATCGTTAAATAATACTGCTAGATATAGGTACAAAAAGGCAATTTGGTTTTAAAAATAATGTACTAATTCTTAAATATGAAATGATGAATATGATAAAATAATTGAAAACAGTATCTTTAAATCTTCAAAATTACTAAATGAAAACTTTTTTATTATTTGTTGCGGCATTGTTTGTTTCTGTTGCAAGTGCGCAAACCATATCGGGTTATGTGTATGACGAAGCCGAGAATAAACCACTTGAAGGTGCTTATGTGTATCTTGATGGCACTACGTTTTCGGTTAGTACCGATGCGCGCGGATTTTTCAGGATCACAACCTCGCAAAAATATAATGCTACGCTAGTAATAAGCTTTATGGGTTTTGAAACGCTGCGGGTTGAAGACCCCTACCAATACACCAAACCGTTTAAAGTGCTGTTGCGTGAAGATGCGATTGCCCTTAAAGAAGTAGTTATTACTAAAGGCGGCCCTTTTAGCCGCAAGCAAATGCTAAGGATTTTCAGGGAACAGTTTTTAGGAACATCTGCTTCCGGGTCGTCGTGTAAAATTGAGAATGAAGATGATATTTCGCTGTATTATGATACCGGCACTAATACTTTGCATGCACAAGCTTACAAGCCGCTTATAATAAATAATAAAAGGCTGGAATATAAAATTTCGTTCGACCTTTCTGCTTTTGAAGTTGGATACAATATAAAAAGCCTTTCTGATTTTGATATGCGTCGAAGTTTTTTTGCAGGTACAACTTTTTATACTGATCTGTCTACAAATCATTCGGCAGATAAAAAGCGTAAGGCAGCTTACCTTGGCAGTGTGGTGCATTTCATGAAAGCCGTAGCGGCAGACGATTGGAAATCACAAAAATTTCAGTTGTATATAGATCGTTTTCCGGCAAACCATAAAGATTATTTCTCGGTAAAAGATACACTAGCCGGTACAATGGTGCGGCTCATTAACGTACCTGAAAGCCCTTTGAAAACAGTGGGTATGACCTTGAAAAAGAAAGGCGAGGTTACACCATCTAAATTCAGTGCTATAAAATATGTGGTGCTGTATAATGGTAAAGAGCAAAGCAGTATTACATTCGATCAGGGTTATTTTTATATCGACCACAGCGGGTTGTTCTTCCCAATATCAGAACTTACTTTTAGCGGTTATATGGGTGGTTTAAAGGCGGGCGACCTCCTGCCGAATAATTATAGTTACACTCCGTAATTGGTTTTCAAGTGTTATAGTTAGCCTAAAACCAACGTAAAAGTGGCTGTATTTTGGTAACTTTATAAAAAACAAAAGCCATGGAAACTAAAAAAACATTGGTAATGGGTGCTTCTACCGAGCCTAGCCGATATGCCTATAAAGCCGTAAAAATGCTGCAACGTTTTGGTCACCCGGTTGTAGCTATGGGTAAAAAAGAAGATGACCTTGATGGTATTAAGATAGAAAAAGGCGCAGCGCCTTTTGATGGGGTTGATACCGTAACGCTATACCTTAACCCTATGAACCAAAGGCCGTATTACGACTATATTATTGGGCTGTCGCCAAAGCGCGTGCTATTTAACCCGGGCACTGAAAACCCGGAACTGTATTCGCTTTTACGCCAAAACCATATTGATATAGAAGTAGGCTGTACACTGGTTATGCTCTCAACAAATCAGTACTAAGTACTTGTTTTTTACTAATGCATAATAGTAGTATAAAGGTAATCAACCCATTTACTACTATCAATTCATTGTCAAAAACATAATCGCCAAAAAACACTTTAGAGTTAAAGCTTAACAATAGTGTAAGCAATGGAGAGGCAATGCATACAATAGGCACGAGCTTATCGCGAACGGTAAGCTTTTTCATGAACAGCCCGAAACTGTACAGCCCTAATAATGGGCCGTAGGTGTAGGATGCTATCCTGAATATCATGCTTACTACCGATGCATCGTTGATGGCGTTAAACACAATAATTACTAGAAACATTAGTAGCGAGAACGATACGTGAACCAGGTGTCGGCTGCGTACGTTGTTTTTATTGGCCAGGTTCTCGGCTTTATCCATTCCTAAAAAGTCGACACAAAATGAGGTGGTTAGGGCAGTTAGGGCAGAATCGGTTGTTGCAAATGTAGCTGCTGTTAGGCCTAATAAAAATATTACTGCGGGTACTATGCTTAGGTGATTAAAAGCAATTTCAGGGAAGAGTAAATCGGTGCGGGGTCTACCCATTTCGGTAGGTACTGCTATGCCGTTGTTGTTTGCATAAATGTATAGCAACGCACCAACGCCCAAAAAGAAAAGGTTGATTACCACGAATGTTCCAGTAAATGTGAACATGTTTTTTTGCGCTTCGCCTATATTTTTGCAGCTCAGATTTTTCTGCATCAAATCCTGGTCGAGCCCTACCATTGCAATGGTTACAAACATTCCTCCAATAATTTGCTTTACAAAGTGGAACTTGCTTGTTATAAAATCATCAAAGAAAAATATTTTAGAGTAGTTGCTTTGCTTTACGGTTTCAAAAGCCTGGCCTAAACTAAGGTTAAGGCTGTCGCAAATAAAGTAAATAGTAAAGAAGACTGACGTTACGAGAAAGAATGTTTGCAGGGTATCTGTAATAATAATGGTTTTCAATCCGCCTTTGTAGGTGTAGGCAAATATCAATAACAGCGATATTAAAACCGTAGCCCAGAAAGGTACTCCAAAGGCATCGAATACATAACGCTGCAATACAATTACCACCAGGTATAACCTGAAAGCAGACCCAATAGTCCTACTTATTAAAAATATCATGGCCGATGTTTTGTAGCTGTAATAACCCAACCGGCCTTCAATATAACCGTAAATAGAGGTAAGGTTTAGTCGATAATAAAGAGGGAGCAATACTTTCGCAATAATAATAAAGCCTATGGCATTGCCCAGTATAAACTGAAAGTACTTAAACTGCTCGCCGCTTGGTGCACCCACTTCGCCGGGGACCGATATAAACGTAACGCCCGATAGCGCGGTGCCTATCATCCCGAAAGCTACCAAATACCATTTAGAATTTTTATTGGCCTTAAAAAAAGTATCGTTGCTGCTGTCTTTTTTACTAACAAGGCGCGATATTAAAATAAGGATGCCAAAATAAACAATTATTATAGAGAGTATAGTTACCGGAGTCATAGTACAAATGGTTTGTATTGCAAAGCAAGCAATTTTTTTTTAATAAGTGGTACTGTGTCAAAATTTGTGATTTTGGGCAGTGCTGGCTTCAATAAAATCAGGGTTGGTTTTTGTATCTTTGCGCTACTATGGAAATGTCTAGCAAACTACTCGAATTGGCAGTAGCCGAAATCTCTCAATTACCCGGTATTGGCAAGCGCACGGCACTGCGCCTGGCGCTGCATTTGCTTAAACAGCCGCAGGACCAAACCCGCCTTTTAACCGAGGCCTTGCAAACCATGAGGCAGGACATACAGTTTTGCAGCAGCTGCCACAATATATCGGATACCGAAGTATGCCGTATATGCGCCAACGCTGCCCGAGACACTAGTGTAATTTGCGTGGTTGAAGATATACGAGATGTAATGGCTATTGAAAATACCAGCCTTTTTAAGGGTATCTACCATGTTTTAGGGGGTAAAATATCGCCTATGGATGGTATTGGCCCAAGCCAGCTAAACATTACCACGCTGGTGCAAAAGGTAAAAGCAGGTGGCGTTAAAGAACTTATTTTCGCGTTAAGCTCTACTATGGAGGGCGATACTACCAATTTTTACATCTACAAGCAAATTAAAGATCATAACGTAATAACATCTGCCATTGCACGGGGTATTGGTGTAGGCGATGAGCTCGAATTTGCCGATGAGGTTACACTGGGCAGGAGCATTATTCATCGTGTGCCTTTCGAAAATTCTATAAAAAGCCTTTAGGTTTTTGCCACAAATTCCACAAATTTAAGTGTATGATAAATATTCGCAAACAAATGAAATTCGTTTAATTAATGAAATTCGTGGCTTAAATTGAATCTGGATTTTTATACGAATTCTACTAATTTACACAAATTTGAAATACTCAAAAAAATGAAATCGATTGATTTGTGTAATTCGAGGCTAAGTAATCTTCAATAAAACATACGTAAAATAGTACTTTAATAAATAGTACCTTATATTTGCATATAACGTGTTTTACTAACATACAATAACAACGTAATGCAAACCGACCAGAAAATAAAAATTGTAATAACCGGTGGTGCCGGCTTTATAGGTTCGGCATTGTGCGATAATTTTATGTCAAAAGGGTATGCTGTGGTGTGCCTGGACAACCTGGCAACAGGGCATAAAAAAAATATTGCACATCATTTATCTAACCCCGATTTTACTTTTATTGAAGGCGATATTCGTAACCTTGCTGATTGCCATAAGGCAGTTGAAGGTGCCGATTATGTTTTGCACGAAGCCGCGTTAGGATCGGTACCACGGTCGTTAAAAGACCCTATAACCTCTAACGATGTTAATGTAGGCGGGTTTTTAAACATGCTTGTTGCCAGCCGCGATGCCGGTATTAAACGCTTTGTTTACGCCGCGAGTTCCTCTACCTATGGCGATTCTGAAGCATTGCCAAAAGTGGAAAATGTTATTGGTAAGCCGCTTTCGCCTTATGCTATTACAAAATACGTAAACGAGTTGTATGCTGATATTTTTAGCCGAACATATGGGCTGGAGACTATTGGCCTTCGCTATTTTAATGTTTTTGGCCGCAGACAGGACCCTAACGGGGCATACGCTGCCGTAATACCTAAGTTTGTATTGCAGCTTATAGACCATGAAAGTCCTGTAATTAATGGCGATGGCAACTACTCACGCGATTTTACTTATATAGATAATGTAGTGCAAATGAACGAGCTTGCACTATTTACCCAAAATACACAAGCGGTTAATACCGTTTACAATACCGCTTATGGCGACCGTACCACGCTTAACGATTTGGTGCATTACCTTAAAAAACATTTAGCTGAATTTGATTCGGCAATTGCCGATGTAAATATTATATACGGGCCCAACCGTGCGGGCGATATTCCGCACTCGCTGGCAAGTATTGATAAGGCAAAAAAGTTGTTAGGGTATGCCCCGCAGTTTAGTATGGAGGCAGGTCTTAAGGAAGCAGTAAGCTGGTATTGGAATAATTTAAAACAATAAGCTTCCACAAATAATAAGCATGAAAATAGCAGTTATAGGTTTAGGTTATGTAGGGCTGCCGCTGGCAGTGTTACTGTCTAAAAAATATCCTACCGTTGGTTTTGATATTAAAGCGAGCCGTGTGGCAGAGCTTGTTAAAGGCGACGATGCCACGCAGGAAATAGAAAAAGACGATCTTAACGCAGCACTGGCACAATATACAGCAGGTACAAACGGATTGCTTTGCACCACAAACCCTAATGATATTGCCGACTGTAATTACTACATAGTTACCGTACCTACCCCGGTAGATAAAAATAACCGCCCTAATCTTAATGCCCTTTATGGCGCGAGCGAGGTAGTAGGCAAATCGCTTAAAAAAGATGATATTGTTATATATGAATCTACTGTTTACCCAGGAGTTACCGAGGATGAATGTGTGCCTGTACTGGAACGCGTAAGTGGGCTAAAATTCAACGTTGACTTTTTCGCGGGCTATTCTCCCGAAAGGATTAACCCGGGAGATAAAGAACATACGGTAGATAAAATTATAAAGGTAACATCGGGCTCAACGCCGGAAGCTGCCCAAAAGGTAGATGATCTTTATCGTTCGGTTATTACAGCAGGTACGCACAAAGCGCCATCTATAAAGGTGGCAGAGGCCGCTAAGGTAATCGAAAATTCACAACGCGATATCAATATTGCGTTTGTAAACGAGCTTTCAAAAATATTCAATCTTTTAGAAATAGATACGCAGGCGGTTTTAGAGGCGGCGGGTACTAAATGGAATTTTCTTCCGTTTAAACCGGGGCTTGTAGGCGGGCATTGCATTGGGGTAGACCCGTATTACCTGGCGCAAAAGGCACAAGAGGCAGGCTATCACCCCGAGATTATACTGGCAGGGCGCAGGCTTAACGATAGTATGGGCGATTATATAGCATCGCAGGTAGTAAAGCTCATGATTAAAAATGGGGTTATTGTAAATGGTGCCCACTTGTTAATGTTGGGTATTACCTTCAAAGAAAATTGTCCGGATGTACGCAATACCAAAATTGTAGATGTTATAAAAGCATTAGATGATTATGGTATACAGGTTACAGTGTACGACCCGTGGATTAATCCCGAAGAGGTGCGTGCAGAGTATGGCCTCGAAACCTGTAATGTTTTACCCGCAGCGCAGTTTGATGCGGTTGTATTAGGTGTGGCTCACAAACAGTTTTTACAAATGGATCTTGATGCTGTGCGAAAACAAGCTAGTGTAGTTTATGATGTAAAAGGTGTTTTAGGTAATAAAGCACAAGGAAGGCTTTAAATCCTTATTAATTTAATAAAAGAATGATTTAAATTAACATAAAATTATTGTATATCCTGATAAGGGTATCAAATTTTTTTAACAAAAAAAATGTATGTTTGCAAATCATATATTTCCACTAATTTTTTAGCTATTAATCAATAATAACATGGACAACAAAATAAAAAGTATCTGTTGTATAGGAGCAGGATATGTGGGTGGCCCCACAATGGCAGTAATAGCTGCAAAGTGCCCCGATATAAAAGTTACCATAGTTGATTTAAACGCAGCACGTATTGCTGCCTGGAATGATGAGAATTTAGATAACCTGCCGGTATATGAACCGGGACTTGCCGATATAGTGGCGCAGGCGAGAGGGCGCAATCTTTTTTTTAGTACTGATGTAGAAAAGGCTATTGACGAAGCCCAAATGATATTTATATCGGTTAATACACCTACAAAAACATACGGTTTAGGTAAAGGCAAAGCTGCCGACCTTAAATATATAGAGCTTTGCGCAAGGCAAATTGCCGCTGTTGCGAAAGACGATAAAATTGTTGTTGAAAAATCTACATTACCTGTGCGTACAGCAGAGGCTGTAAGGAGTATACTTGATAATACCGGAAACGGTGTTAAATTCCAGATACTTTCTAACCCTGAATTTTTAGCCGAAGGTACTGCTGTTGAAGATTTATTAAGCCCTGACAGGGTGCTTATTGGTGGCGATACAGATGCCGAAGGTAAAGCAGCTATTCAGGCGCTTGTTGATGTTTACGCACGATGGATACCTACAGAACGAATACTTACTACAAACGTTTGGTCGTCTGAGCTTTCTAAGCTTACGGCTAATGCATTTTTAGCGCAAAGGGTATCGTCTATTAATGCAATGTCTGAAATTTGCGAAAAAACAGGAGCCGATGTTAACGAAGTTGCCCGTGCTATAGGTATGGATAGCCGTATAGGTTCCAAATTCCTTAAATCATCAGTTGGCTTTGGGGGGTCATGTTTCCAAAAAGATATTCTTAACCTTGTTTACATCGCTAAATCATACGGTTTAGATGAAGTAGCAGATTATTGGGAACAGGTTGTTATTATGAACGACCATCAGAAAAAACGTTTTGCCGCTAAAATTGTAAAAACATTATACAATACAGTATCGGGTAAAAAAATAGCGTTTTTAGGCTGGGCATTTAAAAAAGACACTAACGATACCAGAGAATCTGCTGCAATTAATGTGGCTGATGAACTTTTATCAGAACAAGCACAACTTGCTGTTTTTGATCCTAAAGTTGAGGCAGATAAAGTACAGGCAGACCTGAATTATTTAGAAACAAGATCTGCCGATGAAAATTCAAAATTAGCATCAACATTTCAGGACCCATACGAAGCATGTAAAGATGCACATGCCATTGCTGTATTAACAGAGTGGGATGAGTTTAAAGGGTATGACTGGCAACGTATTTATGATAATATGAAAAAACCGGCTTTTGTGTTTGATGGCAGAAGCGTGCTTGATGGCAATAAGCTTAGAGAAATAGGGTTTGTTTTTCATGTAATAGGCAAATAATAAGTTGAAGATATTAGTAACTGGTGCTGCAGGATTTATAGGTTATCATCTTTGTGAAAAGTTGGTGTCATTAGGCCATACGGTTGTAGGGCTCGATAATATTAATGATTACTACGATGTTAACCTGAAATTAAACAGGTTAAAGCAGTTGGGTATTAGTACCCTTCCTGAAAATAATGTTGTAATAAATAGCAGTTTACATAACGAGCAGTTTAGGTTTGTGAAAATGGATCTTGAAGACAGGCATAACGTGCCTGCACTTTTTGAAACCGAAAAATTTGATGTTGTAACTAATCTTGCTGCACAGGCGGGAGTGCGTTACAGCCTTGAAAAACCTTTTACCTATGTAGAAAGCAATATTATAGGCTTTTTAAACATACTCGAAGCCTGCCGTAATTACAATGTAAAAAAACTGGTATATGCCAGTAGCTCCAGTATTTATGGGCTTAATGAAAAGGTGCCGTTTTCTACAAATGATAATGTAGATCATCCTGCCAGTTTATATGCTGCTACTAAAAAAAGCAACGAGCTTATGGCACATACCTACAGCCACCTGTTTGGTATAAAAACCATTGGACTTAGGTTTTTTACGGTTTATGGGCCTTGGGGCAGGCCAGATATGGCAATGTATTTATTTACAGATGCTATTTTAAATAACAAGGCTATTAAGGTATTTAACGAAGGCAGGCTGTCGCGCGATTTTACCTATGTAGATGATATTGTAGCAGGAGTGGTTTCAACATTAATTAATGATATTAAAGGTACGCCTTTGTACGAATTGTATAATATAGGTAACAGTAAACCTGTACAGTTAGAAGATTTTATATCTCAAATCGAAAAAAGTACAGGCAAGCCGGCTACTAAAGAGTATTTGCCAATGCAACCCGGCGATGTTGAGAAAACATGGGCCGATGTTGATGATTTTAAGGCAAAATACAATTACCAGCCATCTGTTAATATAGATGAGGGTGTAGCAAATTATGTTGCATGGTACAGAAATTATTATGGCGTATAGCTACAGTGAAACAGAATAATTAAATAATGAAAAAGATATTAATTACCGGAGGTGCCGGTTTTATAGGCTCGCACGTAGTGAGGCGTTTTGTAAATAATTATCCTGAAATTCAGATTTTTAATCTGGATGCACTTACCTATGCCGGTAATCTTGAAAACATAAATGATATTGAAAATGCAGCGAATTATACCTTTGTAAAAGGAGATATAACCGATGCTGATTTTATAAATAAGCTTTTTACAGATCATGCTTTTGACGGTGTAGTGCACCTTGCGGCAGAATCGCACGTAGACCGGTCTATTAAAGATCCTTTAGCATTTGTAAAAACTAACGTAATTGGTACTTTAAACCTGCTTAATGCATTTAAAGATTTGTGGCAGCATGATTTTACAGGCAAACGTTTTTACCACATTAGTACCGATGAGGTTTATGGAAGTTTGGGTGCTGAAGGTTTGTTTACCGAGACTACGGCTTACGATCCTAACTCGCCATATTCGGCATCAAAAGCAAGTTCAGATCATTTTGTGAGGGCTTTTGGCGAAACCTACAAGTTGCCATATGTAATTACAAACTGTTCTAACAACTATGGGCCTAACCATTTTCCGGAAAAGCTTATACCGTTATTTATAAATAACATTATAGAAAATAAACCTTTGCCGGTGTATGGCGATGGTAAATATACACGCGACTGGCTGTTTGTAAAAGACCATGCCGTTGCTATAGACCTTGTTTTTTTTGAAGGTAAAAACCATGAAACCTATAATATAGGTGGTTTTAACGAATGGCAAAATATCGATCTTGTTAAATTGCTTTGCACTTTAATGGATAAAAAATTAGGCAGGCCAGAAGGCACATCGGTACAACTTATTCAGTATGTAACCGACAGGCCAGGGCATGACTTAAGGTATGCTATTGATGCTTCAAAAATTAATAAAGAACTGGGTTGGAAACCATCGGTTACGTTTGAGCAGGGCCTTGAAGAAACCATCGATTGGTTTTTAGCCAATACCGCTTGGTTAAAAAATGTTACATCGGGCGAATATCAAAATTATTATCAAAAACAATATAAGGGTATCGGGCAACCGGATATTTAAAAGGTATATAATGAAAGGAATTATTTTAGCAGGAGGCTCAGGCACAAGGTTACACCCGTTAACCTTATCTGTAAGTAAGCAGTTAATGCCTATTTATGATAAACCCATGATATACTATCCGCTGTCTACACTTATGATGGCAGGGGTAAGAGAAATCTTAATTATATCTACCCCAAAAGACCTACCGCTGTTTAAAGACCTTTTAGGCGATGGTAAAAAATACGGCTGCCGTTTTGAGTATGCTGTTCAGGAAGTGCCTAATGGTCTTGCACAGGCTTTTGTAATAGGTGAAGAGTTTATTGGTAACGATAAAGTTGCGCTTATACTGGGCGATAATATATTTTACGGTTCGGGCCTTGCAGAATTGCTGCAAAGTAATAATGACCCTGATGGCGGAATTATTTATGCTTACCATGTGCATGACCCGGAACGTTATGGTGTTGTAGAGTTTGATGGTACAGGTAAAGCGGTATCTATAGAAGAAAAACCACTAACACCAAAATCGAATTATGCGGTACCGGGTATTTATTTTTACGATAACAGTGTGGTTGAAATTGCTAAAAACATACAGCCAAGCCCCAGGGGCGAATATGAAATTACCGATGTTAACAAAGCTTACCTGGAACAGGGTAAACTTAAAGTTAGCATTTTAGACAGGGGTACCGCCTGGCTGGATACAGGTACATTTCAATCGCTTATGCAGGCATCTCAGTTTGTAGAGGTTATTGAAGAGCGCCAGGGACTTAAAATTGGTGCTATTGAAGGTATAGCTTATGAAATGAATTATATTGATGAAACACAGTTTAGAAAATTATGTGAGCCCTTACTAAAAAGTGGCTACGGGTCTAAATTGTTGTTGCTTATCGAAAAAAGATAGTAACCGGTACAGGTTACATAAGTTGCTGTTACACTATTTTGCTAATTAACTAATATCAAAAATAAAAAAGAATGAGTAAAGTTACACATGTCATACTCACGGGTGGAGTAGGCAGCAGATTATGGCCTTTATCCAGAAAAAGCCAGCCAAAACAATACCTTGAACTATTTGAAGGGAAATCGCTTTTTGAAATGACTGCCGAAAGAAACAGTTTAGTTGCCGAAAAGCTGGTTGTTGTAGGTAGCAGGGATAACTGCCACTTAAGTAAGAAAATTTTAGAGAGCTCTAATGTACAATATTTAGATATTGTTGAGGCCGTGCCAAGAAATACTGCAGCAGCTATTGCATTTGCAGCTTTTGCATCTGAGCCGGATGATATTTTAATCATTACGCCATCTGACCACGTTATTGATGGTGAAACTACTTATAAAGAAGCTATTGAAGAGGCTGTTGAAAAAGCAAAGCAAAACTTTATAGTAACTTTTGGGGTACACCCTACTAAGCCAGAAACAGGTTATGGTTATATAGAGCATAAAGGTGATGAGGTACTTTCTTTTAGGGAAAAACCTAACCAGGTTACGGCTCAGGATTTTATAGACAGGGGTAACTTTTTATGGAACAGCGGAATGTTTTGCTTTAAGGCAAGCGTTTTACTTGAAGAATTAAAAGCATACCAGCCAGAGGTTTACGAAAAATCGCTTATTGCATGGAATGCTGCTGTAGAAGGTAGATTAGACGAAGCTTTATCTATGGATATACCATCTATTAGTATTGACTATGCTGTGATGGAAAGAAGTAAAAAAATTAAAGTGGTACCTGCAATTTTCAGCTGGTCAGATCTTGGGTCTTTCGATTCGGTTTATGATTACTTAAAGCTTAAAGGCCATAAAGTAGATGAGTCTGGTAATATGGTTATTGGTAACGATAATTATACTGCTTTTCTTGGGTTAGAAAACACCATTTTTGTATACACACCTACTGCTAACCTTATTTTGCATAAGGATAACTCGCAGGAAGTTAAAAATGTGTATAACCATCTTGAAAAAAACAAGCCGGAATTATTATAGTTATAAACCGTGCCTGTTTATTAATAGATTATCACGTTTACTATTTGTACTTTTAGCTTTGTAAGTTTGAATTTTAAATAATACGAATTGTAATTGCTAAACTTTTTTAAGCCCGAAGCCCGGTATTTTAACTCAGTAAAATGGGGTAGCTATTCTGTTATTATTAGCTTTTTAAGGCAGATATGCCTTGTGCCCGTATTTATTTTAACCGTAGGTAGTTATGGTTATTCATTCTGGCTTATACTATCTACGCTGGTTATTTTATTAACATCGTTAAGTTTAGGGCATTTACATTACTCGTCTAATTTAATAAATATTACCTATCATAAAAAGGGTAATGTAGATAACGAACTTTTAAAAATACAGGGTGCAAATTACACCTATATACTTATACAAATATTACTTGGGGTAATACTATCGTTTACCCCGGTACTATCTTTAGTATCAAGTTTTCCGGCAGGCTATATACGGGTACACCAGGCCGGTATTGGCTTTTTTTTATTACTGGTTGGTAAAATATTTTTTCAGTATAGCAGCTTATTTGTATTGCGGCTTTTTGAGCCGGTGGGGCGCATTAATACTACATTAAAATATCAGGCCATTGGTGATATGTTCGAGTTTTTAACCATTTTAGTTACTGTATTTACCACTCGTAGTATTTTTTATACCTGCATTGCTGTTTTTGTATCCAATGTTATTTACAGTGTAGTTATAATACTGTATGTAAGCAAAAATGTACCTTTTAAATTAGTACTTAAAAAATCAAATTTTCCTGAATCCTATCGGTTTATAAAAAATTCATTTTCATTAAATGCCAGTTTTTTAATAGAGAAGGTTTATGAAACCGGCTTAAACCTTATAATAGTACGTGTTTTTAATACTACATTATTGCCTGTTTTTACAACCAGCAGGGTACTTACAAATATTTTTTATAGAATATGTACTGTTATGGTTATACCTTTGTTTCCGGATATTCAAAAAAAATTCGCATTAAATGAATATGGTTATGTTGTAAATAAAATAAAAATATTTTGGAGCATATTATCACTATTTATAATTGTTTGCGTAACTATAGGTTTGCCGCTTTTGCCTTATATTTATTCGTTATGGACAGGCGATAAACTAACGTTTAATTTACAGATAGTCTGCTTTTTATTTATGGCGATATCATTTCAAAATTTCGGAATGATTATTAATGAGTTTTTTAAAAAAACAAACTTTTCTAAACAAATACTTATTTTAAACATTATAAAATCTGTAGTAACCGTTACGGCAATTGTTTTATTTGGCCGTATAAATTATCTCCCCGGGCTTGGAATAGCATTGCTTTTAGGCGAGTTACTTTGTTTGCTATACAGTATATATGTTTTTAGAAGTATTTTTAAAAATAAAATTACAATTAAGGTGTTGATTAATTATTTACTGCCGGTTGTTTTATTTTGTATCTCGTTACTAATTTATTTATGGCTGTTAAATTACTGGGTGTTTTTATTAAGTAATTTAGTAATTATAATTTTTTGCAATTATAAAAGCAATAACTTTAAAAATATAAAAAAAAGTTTAAAATTATAGTTGAAATAATTTGGTTAATTTATGGTTATATTTTGTTTTTGCTGGTTTTTAGTTTTGTACGGATCAACATTTATACTAGCAAAAAACAAAGATGTTTTTTCGCCCGTAAAGTTTATCTGCTTAAAATATGCGTTATTAAACCTTAGTTTTATACTGTATGTTTGTTTCGATCCTAATTCGTTTTACAAGCAAATATTAAAAGTTTGCAATGTAACCTTGCCACAGGCATTTTTGCAATATACAATACTACAAACTATAGCTTTTGTAGCGGTAGTGGCAGGTATGGTGGTATTTAGTAAAAAAAAGCGGCAAGTACATAATTCTGCAATTATATACAATTACAAGGCTGCAAAAATACTTGCTGTGTTGTTTTTTGCAACCGGCATTACTGCATATTCTATTTTTTTGAACAGAATAGGGGGGCTTCAGTTTTTATTAAGTAACCTTAGTAAACGTATAGAACTTCAGGGCGGGCAGTACATTTTAAATTTATTGCCATTGTTAGTATTGGCGTGTTTGCTGCTGCTGTTATGTATTAAATTAAAAAATAATGTGTTAGATAAAATACTGCTAACTGTATTTGTAATTATTACATTAGGTATATATAGTTCGTTTGGTGGGCGTGAAAACTCATTGTTATTTATTATTACTTTAATTGTAGCGGTTAATTATATTATTAACCAATTAAGGGTAAATAAAAAAAGCATCGCTGTGTTTTTCATGCTTTTTTTAGCCCTGTTTTTTTACATAATTGCTATTCCAGCAATTCGTAACCATTCAAATTCAGATAAGCATAAAGCTATTTCACAAGTGTTTAATATAAAAGTATTGGTTTATAATATTTCGTATACATATATTGATGTATTTGCGGCTAATTATTTTAATAAAAATAACGCCTGGTATTTAAAAGGCTATTTCGAACCTGTTGATGCTTTGTTCGCAAAACCAGATAAAAGTGCAATACCGCAGGTAGATCAGGGCGTGTATTTTAATAGTATAATTACTTATCAAAAAGATTTTAGGCCGCCTTTGCCTCGACGGGAGGTTACTAAAGCATCATGGCCAACAGAAAATTTTGGTTTTGCGTATGCTAATTTTTTAATTCCGGGTATTATTGTTTTTTTCTTTTTACAAGGAATGGTGTTTAGTTTAACTTATCGAATGTTAGTGCGGGATAATTTTAACCCATTATTAATAATGATCTATATATTGGTTATTTTTACTTTTAATTTTAGTAGCCTTCGTATATCCGGATTTATTAAAGTTGTACCGCTTATTTATTTATGCCATGTACTGTTTAATAAGTTTGTAGCATTAAAAAATAATCACGACAGTCTGAAAATCAAATTCTAATAAATGCGATATGCAGTATTAGGATAAAATACGACTGATGTATTAGTTTGGTAATATCGTAAAAAACGTTATATATTTGTTAAATAATCACTGTATTATGCTTGTAAATAGTTGTTTTTAACTTAAAAATTTAATTATATATAAGTGTAGTGTCGTTGTTTAAATTTTATTACATTTGCTCAGGGTAATATTTTTAGGTTTTTTTTTAAAACCCTGAACCTTGTATAATTTATATTGAAAGATTTTAGTGATGAACAAAGATATTAAAATTTACATTGCAGGCCATAAAGGCATGGTAGGTAGTGCTATTTGGAGGGCTTTAACGGCTAAAGGGTATGAAAATTTAATAGGTTCAACAAGTAAAGATCTTGACTTAAGAGAGCAACAAGCAGTAAGAGATTTTATTGCAAAAGAAAAGCCAGATGTTATTATAGATGCTGCTGCAAAAGTGGGTGGCATTTTAGCAAATAATAATTTTCCATACCAGTTTTTAATGGAAAATTTATTAATACAAAATAACCTTATAGATGCTGCTTTACAAAATAATGTAGATAAATTTTTGTTTTTAGGAAGTTCTTGTATATATCCTAAATTTGCACCTCAGCCTCTTAAAGAAGATTATTTACTTACTGATACTTTAGAGCCTACAAACGAGTGGTATGCAATAGCAAAAATTACAGGTGTAAAAGCCTGCCAGGCTATACGTAAACAGTTTAATAAAGATTATGTTAGCCTTATGCCAACAAATCTTTATGGTACACATGATAATTTTGATTTAAATAGTTCGCACGTTTTGCCGGCCATGATTCGTAAGTTTCATGAAGCTAAGCAAAACAACAATGCACCGGTAACCCTATGGGGTAGCGGCACACCTATGAGAGAGTTTTTATTTGTAGATGATATGGCTAGTGCAGTAGTGTTTGCCATAGAAAACAAATTGCCTGATTTTTTATATAACGTAGGTGTAGGTCACGATTTAACCATTAAACAACTTGCAGAAACTATTGCTAAAATAGTAGGGCATACAGGCGAAATTGTTTGGGACGACACAAAGCCCGATGGTACACCACGAAAATTGATGGATGTTAGCAAAATGCATGAGCTGGGATGGAAACATGAAGTAGAGCTTGAAGAAGGTATTGAAAAAACCTATAAATGGTTTTTAGATAATATAGAGAACGTAAAAAAAATAATATTAACGGAGTAACATTAATACATGAAAACAGCTTTAATTACAGGGGTAACAGGACAAGATGGGTCTTATCTGGCTGAGTTGCTATTGGAAAAGGGTTATACAGTACATGGCATTAAAAGACGTTCTTCTTCTTTTAATACACAACGCATTGACCATTTATATATAGATCAGCACGAACGCCATGTAAACTTTAAATTGCACTATGGTGATTTAACAGATTCTACTAATCTTATACGTATTATCCAGGAAGTGCAACCAGATGAGATTTATAATTTGGGTGCAATGTCTCATGTAAAAGTTTCATTTGATTCACCAGAATATGTGGCGAATGTAGATGGTATAGGTACCTTAAGGATACTTGAAGCTGTAAGGATACTTGGGCTTGAAAAGAAAACAAGGATTTACCAGGCATCAACCTCTGAATTATACGGTGGTTTAGCAGAAAATAAAAATGAAAAGGGTTTTTATGACGAGAATTCGCCATTTTATCCTCGTTCACCTTATGGTGTAGCTAAAATATATGGATTTTGGATTACTAAAAATTATCGTGAAGCCTATGATATGTATGCTTGTAACGGAATTTTATTTAACCATGAATCTCCAAGAAGGGGAGAAACTTTTGTAACCAGAAAAATTACTATGGCTACTGCTGCTATTGTATTAGGCAAACAAGACTGTCTTTACCTGGGTAATTTAGATTCTCAGCGCGATTGGGGCCATGCAAAAGATTATGTAGAGGCTATGTGGAGAATTTTGCAGCAGGATGTTGCAGAAGACTATGTTATTGCAACAGGTGTAACTACATACATTCGTGATTTTGTTAGAATGTCTTTTGCTGAAGTAGGAGTAACCTTGCGTTTTGAAGGCGAAGCCGAAAATGAAGTTGGAATTGTAGACTCTGTTAATCCGGAAGTGTTTACAGCAGTTACAGGTTTAGCTGCTCATGATGAACTTTTGGGTAAAACAATTGTAAAAGTAGATCCTGCTTATTACCGACCTACAGAAGTTGACTTACTAATTGGCGATCCTACAAAATCTAAAACACAACTAGGCTGGGAGCCACAGTACGATCTTGCAGCACTTTGTAAAGAAATGGTAGCCAGTGATGTGCAGATTTTAAAAAATAATAACAAAACACAGTGGGAGCATTTAGTAGGATAATATTTAGTTATCAACTAATGTTTGTACTATTAAATTATCCTATTGAAAAATACAATTTCAAAATTTAAGTCACACCCTCAGTACGATAAAATTATGTACTGGGGTAAACTTATAAGTGTTACTGGAGCTGCGCAAATAATAATTCAAGGTTTGGGTTTTGTTAGCGGTATATTGGTTTTACGTTTACTTTCTGTAGATGAATATGCTTACTATACATTAGCTAATACTATGCTAGGCGCAATGACAGTTCTGGCAGATGGAGGTATATCTATTGGGGTTATGTCGCAAGGAGGTAAAGTTTGGGATAATAAAGAAAAGTTAGGTGGTGTACTTGTTACAGGCCTAAATTTGAGGAAAAAATTTGCTATTGGCAGCCTAATAGTTTGCCTTCCTATACTGGCCTCGCAATTATGGCAGCATAATGCATCATGGTTAATGATTGCTTTAACAGTTGCAAGTTTAATACCAGCTTTTTATGCCGCTTTATCGGGCTCTTTATTAGAAATTATTCCTAAACTACGTCAGGACGTAGTACCACTACAAAAAAATCAAATTGTGGTTAGTGTTTTAAGAGCACTCTTAACCGCAGCGTTTATATTTGTTTTTCCGTTTACATTTATCGCTTTACTTGCAAATGGTATTCCCAGAATATATGGTAACATTAAGCTTCTAAAAATAGTATCTCCTTTTGCAGATACATCTCAAAGTATAGATCCTGTTGTTAATAAAGAGATTTTGTCTGTGGTTAAGAGAGCTCTTCCTGAAATTATATATTACTGCTTCTCTTCACAAATTACTGTTTGGATTATAACTTATTTTGGCAATACTAAATCGGTTGCAGAAATCGGTGCACTGAGTAGATTAGCGGCTTTACTTACAATATTTAATGTTATTTTAAGTACATTAGTAATCCCAAGATTTGCAAAATTGCCACAGCAAAAAGATATATTATTTAAACATTTTTTTCAGATTAGTGCAGCAATTATTTTCATATTATTAATATTTATAACGGGCATATTTTGTTTCAGTAAAGAAATATTATGGATATTAGGAGATAAATATGCGGGACTTGAACTTGAATTATTTTTAAGTGTTTTAGGAGCTTGTATCAACCTAATTGCGGGGATTATTTTTAACTTATATACAAGTAGAGGTTGGGTAATGAATCCCCTATTAGCTATAATCTCTAGTATTAGTGCTATTTTAATAGGTGTGTTTATTTTTGATATTAAAACTTTAAAAGGCGTTTTAATTTTTAATATCTATTTATCAATTATACAGTTTTTTTTACAATCAATGTATCTTTTGTATAAAGTAAGTAAAGTGGATAAAGACATAATTTCCCACTCATAATTTGATTATAATTTAAATAATATTGCCAAATGAAACGCTTTTTTTCAGAATTAAGATTGTACGTATGCAATCATGTTATTGCACATTTACCAAGTCATAGCTTAAGGCTGTTTTATTATAGACGAATAATGGGTTTTAAAATAGGCAGAGGTAGTACTATACTGATGAACTGTTCTTTTGATTCAACTCGAAATCTAATCATAGGTCAAAATTCAGTTATTAACTCAAATTGTCGTATTGACACAAGAGCGAAAATCACTATTGGTAGTAATGTTTCAATATCACAAAATGTTATTTTGTTAACTGCGGATCATGATATGGACTCTCCTGATTTTGGAGGAAGAAATAGAGAAGTTATTATTGGTGATTATGTTTGGATAGGAACATCTGCATTAATTATGCCTAATATTACAATTGGTGAAGCAGCTGTAGTCGCAGCCGGTGCGATTGTCACTAAGAATGTTTTAAATTATAATATTGTAGGAGGTGTGCCTGCAAAATTTTTAAGAGAAAGAAATAGACAGCAAAAATTTATTTATAAAGCTTCTTATAAAAGACTGTTTCAGTAGTTGTTAAGAAATTTGGGGAGGTGTGCCTGCAAAAAAAATCGGACATCGTAAGTAAACTTTGAAACTTATTTACTATTAATAGGTACGGCAAAGATAATATTAGTGTGGTTTTATTTATGTTAAAAGTGCTTCGGTTACTTCAATTTGCTATCTTAAAGAAGTTATAATTCGGATAATTTTTTGTGGGTTATTATTCAAGTGTATATACTTTTTAAAATGTAAAATATAAACTATTGATTTGTTATGTAGAAATATTCTATTATAATACTCAAAGTTTTAAAGTCTCCGGTACTTATACGCTTACAAATTATATGATTTTCAATTAAATAATTTAAGAGGAATAAAGCAAATGTTTTAAGTTTATGCTGTTAGATAAAATCCAGGTTTTGTTGCTACAAATCATATTATTTATCAATTAATTTGAAATCTGATGGGATTGATGCTTAGATATTGCTATGATTTGGTAATGTGCCTAAAGTTGAAGCAGATATGCAATGTATTTATATATTAATTTCAAAATAATATAAATTTTGATAATGCAGTTGTAAGGGGTATCTTTGGTGCTCTTTATTCTGAAACTAGATTATGGTATTACCGCAGACTTAATACAAAATCCACATTTTAAGAATAAATAATTATTTTTTTACTTAGAAAACTCTAATATACTATAAGTATTTGATTTTGTAATCTCATGTATGCCAGCGTATATCCAGATGAATTTTGCCTTTTTGGAGTATTAGAGCTATTTGAGTTAAAAGTATAATATTTCAAGAAATGTGGGAATATAAAAATAAAGTTTAGCAGTGTATAAAAATCACTTAAAATTGACTGCAGAATCATGGGGTGTAGAATATATATCTAGAAAATTTGCTAATTTACTTAAAACATAACATATATGATTTCGATAAATGTAATCCTTGAATTGCAAAAAAATAAAGTTGAAAATTGGCACAATGAAGTTGTGTTTACAGAGCATGAGCAACCTTTTCAATTTATCGAAGAGAACCATCATTACAATTTTTCTCTTTGGCACGAAGAGGATATTGCCAGAATAAAAGATATCGATCCTTTACGTATTGTTGAGGCTAAGAGAAATATTGATAAATACAACCAGGCACGTAATAATGCTATGGAAAAAATTGACGAGTGGATATTAAATGAACTTCAAAGTACAGATGTTGATTCTGCTAATGCTAATCTTCATTCTGAAACCCCTGGCATGATGATAGACAGGCTATCGATCATGTCTCTTAAAAGGTATCATATGTTTGAAGAAACCATAAGAGAAGATGCTAGTGAAGAACATAAAATTAACTGTACCAATAAAGTAGCTGTACTTGATGAGCAAATAAGAGATCTTTCTTCTTGCTTAGGGCAGGTGTTTGATAAATTACAAAACGGAGATTTAAAGTTTAAGGTATACAGACAGTTAAAAATGTATAACGATCCGGCTCTTAATCCTCAATTGTATAAAAAGAAATAACATATTGTTAATTCTACCTGTTATGATGTGATTGTTTTGTTGATTAATTAAGTTTTTTAACAAAATAAACTTATTATAATTGCTTAAAATTATCAATATATAACTTATTTTATGTAATTAAAATTATATATTTGTAATTTAATATCTGTAAGCTTTTAAAGGATTATTATCTAGTGAGTTCAATACTATTTCTTTAGGTTTTTAAATTGGTTCAAGTGCAGATCGTGATAATAAGCTAATTATGAAAGTGTTATTTATTTGTGGATCTTTAGAGCCAGGCCATGATGGGGTTGGTGATTATTCCAGAGCATTGGCAGGGCAATTAATTCGCGAAGGCTATATTTGTCAGATTATTTCTTTAAATGAAGTGCATATTAACAATGTTTTGATTGAGGATCAAAATGATAATGAGGTTGCTGTACCCGTTTTAAGGCTGCCGTCATCTTTATCGTGGAGTGAACGTGTAAAAGAAGCTAAAAATTTTATTGAAACATATAATCCTGATTGGTTGAGTTTACAATATGTTCCTTACTCTTTTAACAACAAGGGTTTGCCTCTTAAAATTGCCCATTATTTATCGCAGTTATCAGGCGATACAGAAAAATGGCACATTATGTTTCATGAAATTTGGATTGGTATTTCAAAAACATCTTCCTTTAAACATAAAATCATCGGTTTTGTTCAACGTTCAATAGCACAGAGTATTACGAAGGTTCTTAAGCCATCAGCGATTACTACATCTGATGTTTTATATCAATCTCTTTTAAGTTCGGCAAACATTAATGCGCAAATAATGCCTTTGTTTAGTAATATTCCTAAAACTGAAATTAATATAGATTTTAGAGATTATATGTTACAGCTATGTAATATTAAGTTTGCCAATGTAAATCAATATACATTTATAGGTATATTTGGTACTTTTTATCCTAAAGCCAAAATAGATAATGTGCTAAATGAAATAATTCATGATCCGTCTTATATCGGAAAAAAAATGATTTTTTTTAGTTTTGGGCGTATAGGTGAATCCGGTATGCAACAGTTAGAAAAATTGAAAGAAGTTTTTGCAGATAAGATAAAATTTATAGTTTTAGGCGAGTTATCACCACAAAATGTTTCCACTGTATTGCAAGTAATAAATATTGCAATTTCTTGTACGCCTGTACATCATATTGGTAAGAGTGGTGTGTTCTCGGCAATGAAATTGCATGGGTTAAAGGTGTTTATGTCGGGGGAAGAAATTATACCTGAATTTACCAAAGAAAATTTTAGATATTATGAAGAGTTTATAAAAAGAGAAGATTATAAATGGGGTGTTAAATATATAGCAAACAAATTTATATCTATACTGTCAAAGTAAGTCTCTCTATTTTTTAATATATGACTTTTCATAAATAATAATTAATACTCGATTTTAATGAAGGTCTCAATATGTATCCCTACATTTAACCAGGAAAAATATGTAGAGCTTGCTATAAGAAGCGCTCACGAACAAACCCTAAAGCCATTTGAAATTATAGTTTCTAATGACTGTAGTACCGATGGCACTAAAGCTATTTTAGATAGGTTAGAAAAAGAAATACCCGAATTAAAAATAATTCATCAACCCATTAATTTAGGTATAGCAAAAAATGTAGATGCCTGTTTAAGGGCCGGGAGCGGTAATTATATAATACGACTGGATTCTGACGACTGGTTAATGCCGGAATATACTCAAAAACTTATTCAGCAACTTTCTTTATATCCAAATGCGGGTTATGCACATGCTGCTGTGCAGGAAATAGATCAGGATGGTAAGCCAACCATAATTAGAAGACTTGCCAGAAAATCTGGTTTTCAAACAAGCGATGAAGCTCTTCATAAAGCTGTAAGCGGTTATAGGGTAGCAGCTAACATAGTTATGTATAGACGAGAAGCACTGGAAAAAGTAAACTACGTATCTTTCAATATAAATTTTGCCGAAGATTATTATATGGTTACATCTATTTCTGTGGCAGGTTATGGTAATTTATACCTTAATGAAATACTTTCTAATTATCGTGTATGGATAGATAATAATAAAGTAAGGCAAAAAAGAAAATTAGCCGAAATAGAGGGCCTGGCAAAAATATTTAACGACTTGTTAGAGCCTGCGTTCAAAAAAAGAAACTGGAATCTTTCATCCATTAAAAGTAATAGGGCATCATTTGCAAAAGTTCATGCAACTTGCCTGGGCTGGAGTGTATATACTAAAGCTGAAAAGGAAGAATTAGCAAATTCTATTTATAACCTTTCTTCAGATAAAAGTGTTGTATTTGTTGTAAAAAGCTACCTTAGTGGTGCAGGATTTATTTTTGACGCTTACACCCATAGTGTTTCGGGCTTAAAATTATTAATAAAAAAATTTTTATTTAGATGATCATTGTTTCTCATCCTACCGGCAATGCTAATGTAAGGGCTATTGCAAATACTTTGGTGTCACAAAATATGCTGCAAAAGTTTTATACTTCAATAGCAGCTTATCCGGGTAATATGTGGTATAAATTGGGCGGGATTAAACCCTTGGCTGATTTTAGGCGCCGTTCATTTAATGAGAAATTAGAGCCCTATACACAATTATATCCATGGGTTGAGATTGGCAGGATGATTGCGTTAAAAATGAAACTTACAAAGTTAACATCTCATGAAGCCGGAAAATTTTCGGTAGATAATTCATATAAATCTTTTGATAAGTATGTTGCATCTAAACTTGCTGCCCAGGTAAAGTTGGGTGCTAAAGCTGTATATGCTTATGAAGATGGAGCTTTAGAAACCTTTACAGAAGCTAAAAAGCTGGGGCTTTTATGTATATATGATCTTCCTATTGCTTATTGGGAAACAGGTAGAAGGTTAATGCTTGAAGAAGCACTACGTTTACCACAATGGGCGGTAACATTAGGAGGTGGTATAAGCGATAGTGAAGCTAAATTAGAAAGAAAGCGAAAAGAGATGGAACTTGCAGATGTTGTTGTGGGGCCTGGGTCTTTTGTGCTTGACTCTTTGCCTGATTGGGCAAAGAATAAAAAACAAATAATGTCGCCATTCGGCTCTCCTAAAGTTGAAAATCGTCCGGCAAGTATATCTAAAAAAGATGAAAGTAAACCCTTAAAAGTTCTCTTTGTTGGCTCAATGGGGCAAAGAAAAGGTTTAGGCGATTTATTTGATGCTATGAAAATATTAAAAACAAAAAATGCTAATATTCAGCTTATTGTTTTAGGCTCTTTGCAAGCTCCCTTAAGTTTTTATAAAAACGAATATCCTGATTTTATTCATGAACTTAACAGGCCTCATAACCAAGTGCTTGATTTAATGAGAAGCTGTGATGTTTTTTGCCTTCCATCTATTGTAGAGGGAAGGGCACTTGTTATGCAAGAAGCAATGAGCCAGGGATTGCCAATAATTATTACACCTAATACAGGTGGGGCAGACCTTGTTGATGAAGGTAAAACAGGCTTTTTAGTGCCTATACGCTCTCCGCAAAAAATTGCCGAAAAACTAGAGTGGTTTCTTAACAATAGGTCTCAAATTCCGGCTATGGCTTTAAATGCAATAGCATTATCTGGCGAGTATACATGGGAAAGTTATGGTACTAAAGTGATTGATGAATTAAGTGTCCTTTTAAATTAGAACATATAATAAAAATAATGCCTAATTTATTGTAATGCAAAATATTATTAGAGAAACACAATACAATCGTCAAATTTCACTTTTAAAAAAGGGAATATGGGTATATTTTATGCTTTTAATATTTGAAGGAGCTTTAAGGAAATGGATATTGCCGGGTTTAGCAACACCTTTACTTTTAGTTAGAGATCCTGTAGCTTTGTACATATTAATAAAAGCCATATATTATAATATCTGGAAGCCTAATAATTATGTAATAGTTATGTGGCTTACAACTACATTTGCATTTATAACAGCCTTGATAACAGGGCACGGTGATATATTTGTTGCCGTATATGGAGCTCGAATTACTCTTATACACTTTCCTTTGATTTTTATCATTGGGCATGTTTTAAATAAAGAAGATGTAATAAAAATGGGTGTAGTTATGTTATGGCTTACTATAATGATGACCATATTAATTGCAGTTCAGTTTTACAGTCCACAATCTGCATTGGTAAATCGTGGTATTGGTGGTGATGAAGCGGGTTCTGGTTTTTCTGGAGCAGAAGGTTTTTTTAGGGTTCCGGGTACTTTTTCATTTACAAATGGATTAGCAGCTTTTTACTCTTTAGCAACTGCATTTATAATTTATTTTTGGGTTAATATTAATGAAATACAATCTTCAAAAAAAATATTAATTTTGAGTACTGTAGCGTTATTTGCGGCGGTACCATTAAGTATAAGCCGTACGGTTTTTTTTGGTATTTGTATTTCGCTAGTATTTTTAATCGCAATATCAACAAAAAAGCCCAAATTTATAACGCAAATATTTGCTGGCATATTAGTTAGTGCTGTATTGTTTGTTTTTTTAAATAATTTTTCTTTTTTTCAAACTGCAAGCAGTGCATTTACAGAAAGATTTACATCTGCTAACAAGATTGAAGGTGGTGTTGAAAGTGTGTTTTTAGACCGCTTTTTGGGTGGTATGTTTTCTGCAATTACTGAGGGAGAATCATCTTTTTTTGGTTTGGGTCTTGGTTTAGGTACAAATGCGGGTTCTAAATTATTAACAGGAAGTGTAACTTATTTGGTGTCTGAAGGAGAGTGGGGCAGGCTAATTGGAGAAATGGGATTTGTTCTGGGTATGATAATGATTATTTTAAGATCTATCTTCGTTTTTGATTTAACAAAAAAAAGTTGGATTAGTGCTAGTAAAAATAATAGTATGCCCTGGATGTTATTAAGTTTTGGAATAATTATGATTTTACAAGGCCTGTGGGCTCAACCTACTGCTTTAGGTTTTAGTGTATTGGCCGGCGGGTTTATTATAGCCTCAATAAAAACAAAAAAATGAAAATAGTTTTTTTCTCACATCCATTATTTTTAGATCATCAGAGCATGCCCCGTTATGCACAATGGCTAGCTAACGGTATGAAAGTAAGAGGGCATGAGGTAAATATATGGTCGCCAAAGGCTAGGTTTGTTAACTTGCCATTGCCAGCAAAGTTTAAAAAATGGTTGGGTTATATAGATCAGTTTATTGTGTTTCCTAAATGGGTAAAACAACAATTAAAACATGATGATAACAATACACTATATGTTTTCACAGATAATGCTTTGGGTGCATGGGTGCCATTAATAAAATCAAATAAAAAAGTTGTTCATTGCCATGATTTTTTAGCACAAAAATCGGCTTTGGGAGAACTTGCCGAACATTCTACAAGTTTTACAGGTAAAATGTATCAAAAATATATTAGAAACGGTTATAGGCAAGGGCTCAACTTTATATCCATATCTAAAAAAACAAAACAAGATTTACACAAATTTATGGATAGTTATCCTATAAGTTTGTCGGAAGTTGTATATAATGGCTTAACCAGAAACTTTAAACCATTAAATATACAAATGTGTAGAAATGAGTTAGGAGAAGTGTTACACCATAATGTAACTAATGGCTATTTGCTACATGTTGGAGGTAATCAATGGAATAAAAACAGAAAAGGGGTTGTAGAGATGTATACCGCTTGGCGAACAGCATTTACTTCTGCGAAACTTCCTTTAGTTCTTATTGGGGCAGAACCTGACGATATATTATGGGAGGCATACAATACTTCTTATTTTAAGGATGATATACTAATATATACTAAAGCATCAGATGATTTAGTGACAAAAGCATATGCAGGTGCTACGGTTTTTCTATTTCCATCGATAGCTGAAGGATTTGGATGGCCTATTGTAGAAGCTATGGCATCTGGTACGCCTGTAATAACTACAAATGCTGCACCTATGACGGAGGTTGCGGGTAATGCGGCCACTTTAGTTAGTTTGTATAGTGATGAGCCGGAAGCGTTAGAGCAATGGAAAATATCATCGGCGACGATTTTAAATAATTTAGTCAATTTACCTTTAAATGAAAGGGAAAGTTTGGTTAAAACAGGTATAGAAAACGCCTATAGATTTGATTCTGATTCGGTTCTAGACCAAATGGAAGTTGTGTATAAAAAAATTGCAGGGTAATAGATAAATTAATTTTTCATGAAAATTTTAAATGTTATAGTGTCAATGGATCCTGTAAGTGGCGGTACAAGTCAGGGGTTAAGAAATATTATACCTGCTTTACAAAATATAGGGGTAGTAAACGAAGTAGTTTGTTTTGATGATCCTGCTTCAAAGTTTATAGAAAAAGATAATTTTATTACCCATGCTATTGGACCAGCTAAAGGCCCATATGCCTACACTGAAAAATTAAAGCCGTGGTTGTTGCAAAACTTAGGCAGGTTTGATGCCGTAATAATTCAAGGTGTATGGTTATATAACAGTTTTGGCACATATAGTTCCTGGAAAAAATATAAAAAGGATAATGCCACGGCACCAAAGTTATTTTTAATGACCCATGGTATGCTCGACCCTTATTTTCAAAAAGCAAAAGAAAGAAAGCTTAAGGCCATTCGTAACTGGTTATTCTGGAAATTATTTGAAAGTAAAGTTGTTAATGGTATAGATGGGGTTTTATTTACCTGCCAGGAAGAGTTACTTTTAGCTAGACAAACATTTACGCCATATAAACCCATAAGAGAATTAAATGTTGGTTATGGTATATCTGCAGTGCCGCAATTTAGGCCAGAAATGAAAACGGCTTTTAATGAAAAATGCCCGCAAATAGCAAACAAGCCTTATTTTTTATTTATTAGCCGGGTGCACCCTAAAAAAGGTGTTGATATTTTAATTAATGCATATTTGCATTTAAAGAAAAGTAATAACTTGCCTGCATTAGTTATCGCTGGCCCCGGCCTTGACACTCAATACGGGCAGGAAATGCTTCAACTTGCAGGAAATGATAATGATATATTTTTTCCCGGAATGATAAGTGGCGACTCTAAATGGGGAGCTTTTTATGGCAGTGAGGCTTTTGTATTGCCAAGCCACCAGGAAAATTTTGGCATCGCTGTAGTAGAGGCTATGGCATGTAGTAAGCCGGTTATTATTAGTAACCAGATTAATATATGGCGTGAAATTAATGATGGGCATGGAGGGATTATTGTAAATGATAATGAAAAAGATGTTTTAGAAGGATTACAAAAATGGATTGCTTTAACAATTAATCAAAAAGAAGATTTAGGCAATAATACTTTTAATACTTTTACAAAATATTTTCATATAGACCAGGCAGCTAATGCATTAAAAAAATCAATTCAAAACGTTATAGATGGTAAATAAAGATACTCATACAGGAGCCTCCTTTTCTATTTCTAATAAATTGGCTCGAATTGTATGGTCTGTTGTATATTTGTTTTTGTTTAAATACTCGCCAAAACCATTGCATGCTTGGAGGTCTTTTATTCTTAGATGCTTTGGTGCAAAAGTAGGAAAAGGGGTTCATGTATATCCGGTAGTAAAAATTTGGGCACCGTGGAATTTGATTTTACACGATCAATGTGGGATAGCCAATGGTGCAGAGCTTTACTCACAAGGAATTATAACTGTTGGAAAAAAAGCCGTAATTTCTCAGGGTAGCTATATATGTACTGGTACACATGATTATACTAAAGAAGGTTTTCCATTGTATACTTTGCCTATCACTATTGGTGATAATGTTTGGATTGCCGCAGACTCATTTATACACCCAGGTGTTACAATAGGTAATGGCTCTGTAATTGGAGCGAGATCTGTTGTTACAAAAGATATGCCCGAGTGGATGGTGTGTTCAGGGTTTCCGTGTAAAGTTTTAAAAGAGAGGGTTATATTTGATAATTAATATGTTTAGCTAATTGAATTTATAACTAATTGTTATAAAAAATAAATATGAATTATATGTCTTTGAAAATACCCGTTACGGTTGTTATACCGGTTAAAAATGAAGAGCTTAATATAGTTCACTGTTTGCAGCGCGTATCTGGTTTTGACCAAATTATGGTTATAGACTCTAATAGTACAGATAATACTGCAAAAATAGCCCGCGAGCATGGTGTAGAAGTTCATCAGTTTGATTGGAACGGGCAGTTTCCTAAAAAAAGAAATTGGGTGTTAAGAAATTTACCCATTAAAAATGACTGGGTTCTTTTTTTAGATGCTGACGAATATATGACAGATGAATTTATAATAGAATTACAGCAAGCTATTAAAAATCCTGATTATAATGGCTATTGGATTGTTTTTGTAAATTATTTTATGGGCAGGCAATTAAAACATGGCGACCCGTTTAAAAAGTTGCCATTGTTTAAGGTAGGTACGGGCGAGTATGAGCGTATTCAGGAAGATTCTTGGAGCCACCTTGATATGGAAGTGCATGAGCATCCTATTATAGAGGGCAAAGTTGGCAGCTTTAAATCCACAATAATTCATAACGATTACAAGGGGCTTGAAAAGTATATTGCAAGGCATAATGCTTATTCTACCTGGGAGGCTAACCGTTTTATGACATTAAAAAAAGAAGGATTTAAAGGGCTTAATAAGCGACAAAAATTTAAATATAAACTTATGGAGTCGGGGTTTTTACCAATGGTTTACTTCGTAGGGTCCTACATAATTAAATTGGGTTTTTTAGATGGTAAGGAAGGCTATTTTTTTGCCAAATATAAAGCTAACTATTTTTTACAAATACAAACCAAAATTAACGAGCTCAAAAAGATATGAAAAGAATTTTAGTTACAGGCGGAGCCGGTTTTATTGGCTCGCATTTATGCACACGACTTTTAAACGAAGGTAACGAGGTAATTTCTCTGGATAATTACTTTACAGGATCTAAAAAAAATATAGTTCATTTATTAGATAACCCTTATTTTGAAATAATAAGGCATGACGTAACAGAACCATTTTTTATTGAAGTTGACGAAATTTATAATCTTGCTTGTCCCGCAAGCCCTGTCCACTATCAGTACAATCCTATTAAAACGATGAAAACATCTGTAATGGGAGCTATTAATATGCTTGGCCTTGCAAAAAGGGTTAATGCAAAAATTTTTCAGGCAAGTACCAGCGAAGTGTATGGCGATCCGTCTGAACATCCGCAAAGAGAAAGCTATTGGGGTAATGTAAACCCAATTGGCATTCGTTCTTGTTATGACGAGGGTAAACGTGCTGCCGAAACTTTGTTTATGGATTACCATAATCAAAATGATGTTGATGTAAAAATAGTTAGGATATTTAATACCTATGGGCCAAATATGAACCCGCAAGATGGGCGTGTAGTATCTAACTTTATTGTTCAGGCGCTTAAAGGTGAGGATATTACTATTTTTGGAGACGGGCAGCAAACACGTTCATTTCAGTATGTAGATGATTTAGTAGAAGGCTTTATTCGCCTTATGGGTACTCCAAAAGGTTTTACAGGGCCTGTAAACATTGGTAATCCTTACGAATTTACTATGTTAGAACTGGCTCAAAATGTTATAGAGCTTACAGGATCATCTTCTAAGCTTACATTTATGCCACTACCACAAGACGACCCTAAGCAAAGGCAGCCGGATATTTCTCTTGCAAAAAAAGAATTAGACTGGGAGCCAAAAGTGCAGCTTAGAGAAGGCCTGGCTAAAACAATAGAATATTTTGACACATTGCTTAAACAGGCATAAGTAAGCAATTAATTTAAATGCAATTAATTTTATGGGCAAAATACTTGTTACCGGGGGTGCCGGGTACATAGGCTCTCATACAGTAGTAGAGTTATTTAATGCTGGTTTTGAGGTGCTTATTGTAGATGATTTTTCAAATTCAAATCCCGGTGTTTTAAATCAAATTGAAATTATAACCGGCAAAAAGCCAGAGTTTACAGAGCTTGATCTTTGCGATGCAGCAAAAGTAAAAGCTTACATAAATGCACATAGCGATATTACCGGCATAATTCATTTTGCGGCTTCTAAGGCTGTGGGTGAATCTGTTAGGGAGCCTTTAAAGTATTATAAAAACAATTTATATTCGTTAATTAATATAATCGAGAATATAGATAGAAAAATTAATTTTGTGTTTTCATCGTCATGCACTGTGTATGGCCAGCCGGAAGTTTTACCGGTTACTGAAGATGCGCCTGTGCAGCTGGCGGAGTCGCCTTACGGTAATACAAAACAAATAGCTGAAGAAATTTTAAAAGATACGTGTGCTGTAAACAGTAATTTGAAAGTAACTTCATTACGTTACTTTAATCCTGTAGGGGCGCACGAGTCTGGCCTAATAGGTGAATTGCCTATAGGTGTACCTAATTGCCTGGTGCCTTTTATAACACAATCTGCAATTGGTAAACGTGGCCCTATTACAGTATATGGAAATGATTACGATACCATTGATGGTAGCGCGGTGAGAGATTATATTCATGTGGTTGATTTAGCTAAGGCACACGTTAGCGCAATTAACAGAATGCAGGCTAATGAAGCAAATGGTAATTATGAAGTATTTAATTTAGGTACTGGTAAAGGCACATCTGTATTACAGGTTATAAATGCTTTTGAGAAGGCTACCGGAGAAAAATTACATTATAATATTGGACCAAGAAGATCTGGCGATGTAGAAAAAGTTTGGGGCGATGTATCTAAATCTGCCAAAGAACTTAAGTGGGAAGCAAAACTTGGTATTGAACAAATGATGAGTTCTGCCTGGAAATGGGAAAAATATATAAAAGAAAACCCATTTGCGTAGCTACATATACTTTATTTTATAATCTTGTTAAATTTAGTGTCGATATTTAGAAATTAAATTTAGCAAGATTTTTATTAAAAATTAATGATGTTTTAGCTACTATACTGTACCAAATTAATTTTTTAATATTTACGCTTTAGTTGTATAGTATGAAAATTATTAAAGTTAAGTTTATAAATGCATTAGTTAAGGTAGCATCTTGTATTTATTTTTTACTACTTGCATATGTAACGTTGTTTTCAGCGCGCAGAGAACTAAAGGATAGAAGTTTTAGGGGTAATGCAAATTTTAATTTGTTTTCTAAAGTGCCATTATACAGTAGTTTGGATGAAGCAGGAAAATTTTATTTTATTCAGGATATTTTAGGTAATCTAATATTGTTCTTGCCTTTTGTAATGGCAGTAAATTTTTTGATAGCTACAAAATGGTCAAATAAAAGGTTACTTTTTTTAATGCTGTTAACCATATTTTTTATAGAAAGCCTGCAATTTGTTTTAGATATAGGAGTGTTTGATGTAGATGATATAGTGCTAAATTTTACAGGTGGGGTTGCGGGGATGTTTTTATTTAATTTTATATATAGAAGATACTTTGTATGAGAATACTAATATTTGGCATTAATTATAGTCCTGAGCTAACAGGTATTGGTAAGTATACAGGCGAAATGGGTAGCTGGCTTGCTAAACAGGGGCATGATGTTCATGTAGTGACCGCAGTACCATATTATCCTGAATGGGAAGTGCATAAAGATTATAAAGGTAAATATTGGCATACAGAAAATATTGATGGGGCAAAAGTGCACCGCATACCGCTTTATGTACCTAAAAATGTATCATCGGTTAAACGTATAATTCACGAATTTTCGTTTGTATTAGGTATAATACCAGTGTGGTTTAAACTTTTATTTAGTAAAAAATTTGATGTGGTTTTTTGTATAGCGCCACCTTTTCACTTAGGGATATTGCCACTATTATATTCGAAGCTTAAAGGTGTACCCATGATAACCCATATACAAGATTTACAGGTAGATGCTGCTAAAGAGCTGGGTATGATAAAAAACAAAACTTTTCTTAATATAATGTTTGCCATGGAACGTTTTATATTAAAAAACAGTGCAAAAGTATCTACAATAAGCCTGGGTATGCAGTTAAAAATAAACGGTAAAGGCATTACTGCCGATAAGCAAATGCTGTTTCCTAACTGGGTAGATGAAAACAATATTATGCCGTTGCCTAAAGAGCAATCATTACGTGTAGATTTTGGACTAAAAGATACAGATAAAGTAATATTGTACTCTGGTAACTTAGGCGAAAAGCAAGGGCTGGAGGTTATTATAGATGTGGCTTTACAGTACAAAAACCGTGATGATGTTTTCTTTTTAATAGTAGGCTCTGGCGGAGGTAAAGAAAAGCTGGAACAATCGGCTAAAGATGCCGGCCTTACACAGGTACGTTTTTTTCCGCTTCAGCCCTATAATAAACTATCTGCATTGCTGGCTACTGCCGATGTACATTTAGTTCTTCAAAAAAAATCAGCGGCAGATCTTGTAATGCCAAGTAAACTTACGGGTATACTTGCTGCGGGTGGTTGCGCAATTGTTACTGCAGAGCCGGGTACATCATTACATGTAGTGGTTAATCAACATCAAATGGGCGTTTTAATAGAGCCAGAATCGGTGCAGTCATTATACGATGGTATAGAGTATATTTTAAATAACGATATTAATATTTATAAAGCAAATGCCAGAAAGTATGCCGAAGCGTTTTTAAGCAAAGAGGGTATTTTACGTGATTTCGAAAAAAATATTCAGGCAATTTAGGTAGTCTTATAAGTTTATCTTAAGAAATGTTAAAAAAATTAACTGCTATAGGGTAAAATCAGATTTAAATTATGACCTTTACATACCAATTTAATCTTTTATTATGTTAAAAAGTCAACTATTATGGTTAATGTGCTGAAATAACGATTAATAAGTAGCGATACTAAAAATATAGTTTTAATTTTTTGTTATTCCCTCAATAATGCAACAATACCTTAATAAAATATCTTTAGTCAGGCTAATAGCAGATTTATCTGTTGTTGCCCTAACTTACATTATATGCATATGCTTTGTGCAGCCTGATGATTATACAGATAATTTAAAGTCTAAATTTCTTTTACTGGTTACCTTACTGCTTGTGTGGTTTTTTACCGGTACAACAAATAAACTTTATAATGAACATAGGGTTAAACCTGGTTTTTCGCTCGAAATTTATAAAACCGTAAAAGGTATAGTTATACTAGCGCTTACTATTGTAGTAGTATCTTTTTTTTCGCAGCAATTTTTACCGGTAAACTTTGTGTTTATTTACTCTGCAACACTTATAGCGTGCTTTAGTACAGAAAAATATATAATATACAGGCTGGTTTTAGTTTTGCGAAAGCTAGGGTATAATTTAAGGCACGTAATAATATTGGGCAATGGTAATACAGCCGAACAGTTTTGCCACCTTATATCAAACAACCCACATTTAGGCTACGATGTTATAGGCTATTTTGATGATGAAGATAGTAATGACCTTATAGGGCCGTACTTAGGTAAGAGAGAAGGGCTGGGAGCTTTTTTAAAAACGCGGCCTGTTAATGAGGTTGTTATAGCTACCCCGGGTATTACAATAGGGGAGATTGAAGAAATTACTTATGTGGTAGATAAAGCAGGTGTTAGGGTAAGGATTATTCCTGATTTTCACTTTCAGTTTTATAACCGTTACGAGTTTAAGCAATTTGGCAATATCCCTACGGTATCTTTACGTAAAGAACCTCTTGAGGAAACTCATAATAAATTTACAAAACGTACTTTTGATATTGTATTTAGCGTATTGGTAATTTTGCTAATATGCTCATGGTTATATCCTGTTATTGCTATACTTATTAAATTAGGGTCAAAAGGGCCGGTACTCTTCAGGCAAAAAAGGCTGGGTAGAGACCGTAAAGAGTTTTGGTGCTACAAGTTTAGGAGTATGTATGTTAATAACGATTCTGATAAGCAAATGGCATCAAAAGGCGATAGGCGTATTACACCTATTGGCCGTGTTTTACGAAAAACAAGCCTTGATGAGTTTCCTCAGTTTTGGAATGTACTTAGGGGCGATATGAGCATAGTAGGGCCAAGGCCACACATGAGTATCCAGAACGAGCAGTACCAGGAAATTATAAATAATTACCTTGTAAGGCAGCTTATTAAGCCTGGTATAACAGGCTGGGCACAGGTTAATGGTTACAGGGGAGAAATAGAAAATGATTTTGACATTAAAAACCGTGTAACTTATGATATATGGTATTTAGAAAACTGGAGCTTTTTTCTGGATATCAAAATTATTTACCTAACCGTTTGGAATATATTTAAAGGCGAAGATAAAGCCTATTAAACCTGCGCATTGTTATTAGGCTAATACCATTACTATGGCTAAAAGAATATTCGACGTCTTTTTTGCAATTGCTGGCATAGCAGTATTTGGAGTTGTTATTTTAGTTGGTTTTTTTGCTGCAGGTATCAGTACTGGTCAAAATGGTATGTTTACACAAACACGTATTGGGCAGTATGGTAAAAAATTTACTATATACAAGTTACGGTCTATGCGCGATAGTAAGGGTAAAAAGCAAATTACTGCCACAGGTCGCTTTTTGCGAAAATATAAAATAGACGAACTCCCGCAACTATACAATATACTTATAGGTACTATGAGTTTTGTAGGGCCCAGGCCAGATTTGCCCGGATATTATGATACACTTACCGGTACAAATCGCGATATTTTAAAACTAAAGCCAGGTATTACAGGTCCTGCAACCCTTAAATATGCTAATGAGGAAGCATTGCTTGCCACTGTAAATAACCCGCTTGAGTATAATGATATAATTTTGTTTCCTGATAAGGTTAGGATAAACCTAAATTACCAAAAACATCAAACGCTTTGGCTGGATGTTAAATTAATTATATATACTTTAATTGGTAAAAAACCACCCCAGGACTATTTGCAATAGTTTATGTAATTGTTTTGCCTTATTTTAGAGTATAAAAAAGTGTAATATAATGGATGCTTCAAAAATATGGCTTTCATCGCCACACATGGGAGGTGCTGAACAGGCTTATATTCAGGATGCTTTTAACGGTAACTGGATAGCGCCCTTAGGCCCTAATGTAACAGGATTTGAAGCAAGCCTTGAAAAATATTTGGGACATGATACTCATGTTGCTGCATTATCATCGGGTACGGCAGCATTGCATTTAGCCCTTGTACTGTTAGGAGTGCAACGGGATGACGAAGTGCTTTGCCAAACATTTACTTTTTCGGCATCGGCTAACCCTATAGTTTATCTGGGTGGTAAACCGGTTTTTGTAGATAGCGAGCCAGGTAGTTGGAATATTTGCCCTAATGCGCTTGAAGATGCTATTAAAGCCAGGATAGCAAAGGGTATAAAGCCAAAGGCAATAATCGCGGTACACCTGTATGGTATGCCTTATAGAGCAGATGAAATACAGCAAATTTCGGTAAAATATGATATTCCTGTACTGGAAGATAGTGCCGAAGCTTTAGGCAGCACTTACAAAGGTAAACCTTGTGGTACATTGGGCGATATAAGTGTATTGTCGTTTAACGGAAATAAAATTATAACCACATCTGGCGGTGGTGCTCTTGTAGCTAAGAGTAATATATTACGCGATAAAGCTGTTTTTTTAGCTACACAGGCCAGAGATGATGCTCCTCATTACGAGCATAGCACTATAGGATATAACTACCGCATGAGTAATATATGTGCAGGTATAGGCCGCGGCCAGATGGAAGTGCTAAATAAACACATAGTATTGCGAAGACAAATGCACGATTTTTATGAAAACTTTTTTAAAGATGTAAATGGTGTTACGGTTTTTAAAGAATACAGCACTGCTGTTACCTCAAATTACTGGTTAACTACTATTACTATAAATCCTGAAAAGGCGGGTAATAAAACTAATGAGGCTTTACGATTAGCAATGCTAAATAATAATATAGAATGCCGGCCGTTATGGAAACCAATGCATTTGCAGCCTGTTTTTAAAACTTGTTTGTATTATGGGGGTACTGTAGCTCAGGGCTTGTTTAATACAGGGTTATGTTTGCCATCGGGCTCTAACCTTAGTGATGCTGACAGGGCGAGGATTTATTCAACAATGCATGCGTTTTTTAATTAGATTGTTTAGCTTTGTTTTTGCATAAATTATAATAATTTTCAATTTGAATAACAAAATAACCATAGCGATAGACGGTTTTTCGTCTACAGGTAAAAGTACACTGGCTAAGCAATTAGCTAAGCATTTAAATTATGTTTATGTAGATACCGGTGCTATGTACCGTGCAGTAACATTGTACGCGTTGCAAAAAGGATTTATAAGTGCTAACCATTTTAACGAGCGTGGACTAATAGATCATTTGCCTAATGTTACCCTTAAGTTTATATTTAATGAAGACCTCGCCCATAGTGAGGTGTTTTTAAATGGCGTTAATGTAGAAGGGCAAATACGAACTATGGATGTATCTAACCTTGTTAGCCCTGTGGCAAAAATATCGCAGGTGCGCGCCAAGTTAGTAGAACAGCAACGCTTTATGGGTAAAGATAAAGGTGTTGTTATGGATGGCCGCGATATTGGTACAGTGGTTTTTCCTGATGCCGACTTAAAAATATTTATGACTGCCAGTGCCGGCACAAGGGCTAAAAGGCGTTTTGATGAACTGCAAAGTTTAGGGCAGGAGGTAAGTTATGAAAATGTTTTAAAAAATATACAAGACCGTGATTTTATAGATACTAACCGTAGTGATTCACCTCTAAAAAAGGCAGAAGATGCGATAGAAATAGATAATTCTGATTTAACTAAAAGTGAGCAATTTGAAAAAATTGTACAATTAGTAAAACAAGTGCTTTAATGCTTGGTGCTATTATATATAGCATAGAAATATAACTTTAAATGCAGATGGAGCAGGTAAATTATCGGTTAGAAGATTTATTAGAGAGGGAGCCTATAGTGCTTGATGATAAATTAATATCTGTACAATTAAGTAGTAAAATTATTTTAATCACAGGGGCTGCCGGTTCTATAGGCAGCGAAATAGTAAGGCAGGTTATAGCTTTTAAGCCCAAAAGCATAATATTGCTCGATCAGGCCGAAACGCCGCTTTATTTATTGGGTTTAGAGCTCGAAACGCTATTGCCGGATGTGAAATTTTATTTAGAAATTGCAGATGTTAGTAATAAAGCTGCTGTAAACCAGGTTTTTGAAAAATACAAACCTAATGTGGTATATCATGCTGCGGCATACAAACATGTGCAAATGATGGAAAAAAACCCGTCGCTTGCCGTACTGGTTAATGTTTTTGGGGCAAAAAATGTTGCCTACCTGTCTTATAAGCATGCTGCAGATACCTTTGTTATGATATCTACAGATAAAGCTGTAAACCCAGGCAGTATTATGGGTGCCACTAAGCTAATTGCCGAGAAATATATACAGGCATTACATAATAAATTATCGCAACAAAAAAATGAGGTTGCAACAAAATACTTAATTACCCGTTTTGGTAATGTGCTGGGATCGAACGGATCTGTTGTGCCGGTTTTTTCAAAACAAATACAGCAAGGTGGCCCGGTAACAATTACACACCCAGAAATTACGAGGTATTTTATGACCATTAAAGAAGCCTGCCAGTTAGTGCTTGAAGCCGGGGCTATGGGTAAAGGTGGTGAAATTTATGTTTTTGATATGGGTAAGCAGGTTAAAATTATCGATCTTGCTTATAAAATGATTCGTTTAGCGGGATATGTACCAGAGAAAGATATTTTAACTAAAAATATAGGGTTGCGCCCCGGCGAAAAATTATATGAAGAGTTACTTACAGATACCTCTAAAACATTACCCACGCATAACAAAAACATAATGATTAGTACAGAGAAACCTCAGGATTATAATTATGTAATCGAAAGCTTAAATAAGTTAAAACGCTATGCTTTGAATTTTAATGATTTAGAAGTTGTCTTAGAAATGAAAAGTATAATACCGGAGTTTATAAGCACTAATTCTGAGTTCGAAAAATTTGATTAAATTGTTAAAAAACAGTCTTTAATAATATGTTTTTATAACATTTTATTAAATTTAAAAAATTATATTTGCTCAGATTTCAAAAAATGTGTTTATACTCTAATAATTAAGTTTAAATATCAATAGATAATATAAATTTATGATGATTAAAAAAATCGCGTTATTAATTTTAATTACCTTGGCTTTCACCTCATGTGTTTCAAGAAAAAGCTATGTATATATGAATAGTATTCCTGAAGGAATGCCTGCCGAAAAAACTAGCTATGAGCCAATTATTAAACCGGATGACCTATTAGTAGTTAATATTTTTTCTCCTACTCCAGAAGCTGCACTTCGCTTTAATTTGTTAACCGCGCAGCAATCTCAAACAACTACTATGTCTGTAGCTACTGCATCAACTCAGCAGGAAGTTTTTTACACTTATCTTGTTGATTTTGATGGTTATATTAGTTTGCCGGTAGTTGGTAATTTAAAAATTGGAGGGTTAACAAAAACCGAAGCGCTTGCTAAAATTAATGGCGCATTAAAACAATATATTAAAGAGCCTATTACAACTGTAAGGATCGTGAATTATAAAGTGTCGGTTTTAGGAGAGGTTTCCAGGCCAGGCGAAATTAAGTTGGTTACAGAACGTATTACTTTACCGGAGGCAATTAGTATGGCTGGAGATATGACTACTTATGGGCGTAGAGATAATGTGCTTATAATTAGAGAGGTTGAAGGTAAAAAAACCTACACATATGTAGATATGACTAAAGCAGATTTTTTAAATTCGCCATTTTACTACTTAACCCAAAACGATCTTGTTGTTGTAGAACCTAACAAGGCTAAAATTAACGGTTCTCGTCTTGGCCCTAATATTGGAATTATATTTTCTTCCGTATCATTATTGCTAGCGGTAGTTGCTTTAATAATAAAATAATTTATGCAGAACAATAAAAATATCTCAGTTGTTGTAGATACGGAATCATCAATTGATTTTAAGGCTATTTTAGGTGGCTATTTAATACATTGGAAATGGTTTGTTGTAAGCGTTTTAGTATGCTTATCTCTTTCGTTTTTATATTTAAGATATACAGTGCCTCAATACAGTATATCTACAACGCTATTAATTAAAGATGATAAAAAAGGTGGTGGTGTTGCCTCAGAGCTAAATGCTTTTTCTGATTTAGGTGTTTTAAACCAGGTTAAAAGCAGTATGGATAACGAAACTGAAATTTTAAGGGCACGAATGCTTATAAAAAATACAGTTAAGGAATTGGGACTGGATATTTCATATTATATGCCAGGTCGCGTACAAAGCGTAGAAGCTTATAAAACATCTCCTATAATTGTAACGTTTTTAGAAACTGACGAAAAATTTTATGAGGCCGGTACAGCTTTTTCTGTAAAGGTAGTTTCTCCATCTCAATACGAAGTATATGATATGGATGATGTTTTGGAGGGAAAATACACATTTGGCAAGCAGGCTAAAACCAAGTTTGGTAATTTTGTTGTAACTAATAATTTTGCTGTTGTTTCTTCAACCTCAAAATTAACCGGTGCAAATATTATTGTAAGCCTTAACTCAATAACAGGTTTAGCGAATAGCTTTAAAAGCAGGTTGATGATTAAGCCAATAAACGATAAAAGTGGTAGTATTTTAGAAATTTCTATAATAGATCCTATAAAAGAAAAAGGAGTAGATTTCTTAAATATGCTCGTTGAAAAATATAATGAAGAAGCCGTAAGGGATAAAAACCTTGTTGCAAGAAGAACAAACGATTTTATAAATGATCGTATTGACTCTATATCAAAAGAACTTAATGTAGTAGAAATAGGTATAGAATCTTTTAAAAAACAAAACAGGCTTACCGATATTACTACAGATGCGCAACTATTTGTTACTTCTGCATCTGAATATGAAAACAATGTTATTAGTACAGAAACGACTCTTAGAATAGTAAATTCTGTAATGGGTTTACTTAAAAATAGCTCTACTAAAGATTTAATACCTACTAACCTTGTGCCCGAGGGTGCTACATCGGCTTTAATTACACGATACAATGCATTAATTGCAGATAAAGTTCGTATGGCTAGAGGTATGAGCGAAACAAACCCTGTGATGGTAGATTTTACAGCTCAAATCGAAGCACTAAGAGATGTTATAATTGAAGATTTAAGAAATTTAAAATCATCCCTTGCTATAAAGCAAAAAGATCTTCAGCGGCAGGAAGGTGTGCTGGGGGGCAAAATTGGCAAGGTTCCTGCGCAGGAAAGAAAATACAGAGATATAAGCAGGCAGCAAAATGTTAAAGAAGAATTATATCTTTATTTGTTGAAAAAAAGGGAAGAAAATGCCATTTCGTTAGCAGTAACGGCACCTAACTCTAAAGTTATTGATTATGCATATGCTAATCCCGGGCCAATATCTCCTAATCGTAATGCTATATTTTTAGGCTCATTTTTATTAGGCTTATTTATACCTTTTGGAGCCATATACATAATTAAATTGCTGGATTCTAAAATTCATGGATTTGCCGATTTAAAATCGTTAGATATTCCATTTATAGGAGACGTTCCAAAATCAGAAACTAGCAATGAGCTCGTAAACCAGCATAGCAGGTCGAGTACGGCAGAGTCGTTAAGGATAATTAGAACAAATTTAGAGTTTATGTTAAGCCATGTGCCTGAAGGCAGGGCCAAGACAATATTTGTAACATCTACAATACCTAAAGAGGGTAAAACATTTATATCTGTTAACCTTGCTGCAACCATGGCACTTACCGGTAAAAAAGTGTTGCTTATGGCTATGGATATTAGAAACCCTAAACTGGATGAATATGTAGATGTGCCATCTAAAGGTTTAACAAATTATCTTTCTACTAAAGATACAGTTGTAGAAGATTATATTATTAAGCAGGAAGGGTTTGATAACTTTTATATATTGCCTCCGGGTATTATACCGCCAAACCCTGCAGAATTGCTTATGAGCGATAAAGTAAATGTATTGTTTGAAAAATTGAAATCAGAATATGATTATTTAGTAGTAGATACCGCTCCTGTAAGTTTGGTTACAGATACTATTATACTTGCTCATGCTGCAGATGTATTTGTATATGTAGCTCGCGCAAACCATTTAGATAAGCGTATGCTTAGTGTGCCATCTATACTGCATAGGGATGGTAAATTACCTAACATGGCAATGCTGTTAAACGATACTGTTGCTAATGCCGGTTATGGTTATGGCTACGGTTATGGCTATGGCTACGGTTATGGTTACGGTTATGGTTACGGGCCAGACGTACAAAAACCAAGGTCATGGAAAGACAAGCTTTTTGGAAAAAAATAAATAACTAGATCGGCTTTAAATAAAAATTCCCTCTTTAATATTTAAAGAGGGAATTTTTATTTAAAGCCTTTACTAAATTATCAGTATTTTTAAGTAGTACCGGATTTTTAAAAGCTTCGGTATGGCGCTCATGGTGCGTGTCAGACCCTGCAAAGTCGATCATGTTTTCATCCAGTAGTTTTTTACATACTTCAAAAACGGGTTTACCATAATATCCTGTTGTAGACAAAAGGTTTATTTGAAATAAGCATCCTACTTTTTTTAACTTTTTGTACTCTTCAAATTTAAAGTGGTAAAAAAGGTAACGTTCCGGGTGTGCTAAAATAGGTTTGTAACCGGCTAACTGCAACTCATAAAGAATATCATAAAGTTGCATGGGCGGGTTTAGGTATGACATTTCTACTAAAACATAATTATCTTTAAGGGTAAGCAGTGGCTCTTTTTTAACGAGATTTAAAAATACATCATCCATTAAATACTCTGCGGCAGCGTTAAAAGAGTTTTCGATACCCTGGCCCTGCAAATGTATTTTGGTCGCGGCATGAGTATCTATAATTCCTTGCCTGGTATTATTCCATACACCGGTAAGTACGTGTGGTGTAGTTATAAACTGGTCAAAGCCATAACTTTTAAGGGTGTTAATAAGGCTTACTGTGTTTTCTTTGTTTTTAGAACCATCATCTATGCCCGGTAACAGGTGCGAATGTATATCTACATAACCATCCGGTATCAGGGTGGCTAAACGTTTTTTGGGCTTACTAAAAATAAACAAAGTAATTGTATTTAAGGTTCTGAAACAAAATTAGCAAACCTTTTGGGTAAAGGCTACTACTTGTTTCTGTTTTTTGGTAAAACTTTCCAGTGAGGATACAATGCACGTAGCAATAAAATTAGTATTAAGGCTACTACTGGTAACACAATAATTAAATGCGGCTTATTAAACATTAAAATAATATACACAGCAATACTGCCTAAGCATATGTAACTAAGTGTTTTTATCGCTTTTATATTTTTACTGAAGATAAAATACAGCAATACCAAAAACAGTGGATTAATTAATAAAGCGTTGTAATTTTGAGATATTTCTATATGAAAGGAATAAAACCCTACAGTGCAAAAAAACACGCCCAAAAGCCCAAATAAAGCCAATAAGGAGCGGTGTGCAACAGCATTAGTAGATGCTGCTGCCATTAGCAGCAAACAGGCAATAGCATAGGTGTAATAATTATTCCATGCCGATGTTTCGGCTACAGCCGTACTTTTATAAACCGTTACTGTAGGTTGTGCTAGTGGCGTTGCACCTATTTTAGTATTAGATACTCCTTCTAATAATTGTTCGGGTAAAAAGAGCCTGTCCATAGGTCTATCGGTATGAAAGCCAAAAATAAGGCTAATGCCTAGATTTTCGTAAAAGCTGTTTACAAGATATTCATCTACAATTTTGCGATAAGTTTTACCCTCATCTTTATTTTTCATAGATATTTTAACCGGGATAGTGTTGTTAATCACATCGGCCACCATAGTGGTGCAATTACGGTCGAAATATTTATAAGTATAAAAACGCTTGTCGGACGTTAAAGTAGTATTCAGCTCATCGGCTATTTTTTGTTTTTGATCTGGCATAAGATTTAGCTGCTGCTCAAAAACATCGCGGTTATAATATTGGTAGGTGTATATAAAATCATCGTACGAGCTGGCAGAAACAAAGTACTTCAAATCTCCCTTAACAAACTTCAGGTAAAAGTTAGGGGTGTCAAAATCAAAAGTACCGTAATTGTACACGACATCCATACCGCGTAGCGGATCATGAACCCTTATAGCTGTATGCCCAAAAACAGAATACAGCTCATTACCCGGCCCGCAGGTAAGCAGGCTCACGCTTGCAATATCTGATAATGGCACTTGTGCGAAAGATGCGGTTGGAGCAAATAAAATTGTAAAAAATAAAGCCAGGTAAGCGTAAATGCTGCGCATTGGGTAATGGTTTTTATCGCCTAAAGATACCTAAATCTACTTTAAGTGAAAAAATATTAGAGTATAAAGCTACGCTCTGGTCGCCAATATCGGTTAACGCATAATCTACCTGTACGCCCCTGTATTTAAAACCAAGGCCTATGTTTGGTTGAAAACTCAATGTTTGCGAGTTGTCTATCTGCTTCTCATTTTGAAAGTTACCAACACCAGCTCTTAAAAACACCATATCGAGGTAACCAAATTCAAATCCGGCTGCAGGGTCTATGCTCACAAAATCGAGATTAACAATATCGTTGGTTTTAGCAAACTGCATATTAAGGTTAATAGCCGCCAAAAGGCTGTAATCGCCGTGAAATTCAAATTTTTTAGCCACACCCAGTTGCGCTTTTGGCAATGTAATCTCAGTCGTTTCTGGTAAATCCTGGTTTTGTCCGGCAACGGCACCGCTTACTTTAGCATATTCTTCTTCGTCAATATTCCAAACATTGTAAGTAGTGGTAATATCGCGAAGCATAAACCCTAGTTTCCAGCCGTTTTGCGTTTTGTACTGCATACCAAAATCGAAACCAAAACCATATGAGTTAGCAAACTTACCAATAACCCTGCGAATTACCTTTGCATTAACGCCATACGTAAAACCATCCAGTAAGGCTTTGCGTGCGTACGATAAGGTAACACCATAATCTGCAGCCGAGAACAGGCTAATGCGGTTATAGTCAATATTTCCCTGGTCGTCTATAAGTTGGGTAGTGTTCAAAATATCATCAACCCCAAAACGAATTACAGATATTCCGAAAGCACTTTTCTCATCAATAGGCATAGCAAAGGCAGCATAATCATATTGGGCAATGTTAGCAAAATAGCTGGCGTGCATAAGGGCAAGCTGCTTATCTTTAACTTCCATAAGGCCTGCGGGGTTCCAGTAGCCACTGTTTACGTCGCCGGAATTTGCCGTAACAGCGTTGCTCATGCCCAGAGCAGCAGCATCTACACCTATACTCATAAACTCATTCGAGTACTTTCGGGTGGTCTGGCTAAGGGCAACAAACGAGGTAAATAAGGTTATGATTAAAAGTAACTTTCTCAATACTGTTATTTTGTGCAAATATGATATAAAATTCTCAATTACTAAACTCGAAATCTATTAACTTATTGTATTAACTTTGCCTATAAAAAAATACCAGCTATGCCGTTTAAAAAACATGTGCCTAATGTTATAACCCTGCTTAACCTGTTTTCGGGACTTGTTGCCCTTGTTTACGCATTCGATACTAATTTCCAAATGGCCTTTTTATGGGTTTGCATTGGTATATTTTTTGATTTTTGGGATGGCTTTTTTGCACGCGTGTTAAATGTAAAAAGCGAGTTAGGCTTACAGCTTGATTCTTTGGCAGATATGGTTACCAGTGGCGTAGTGCCCGGACTTATCATGTTCCAGATGCTGGCCGGTATTGCAGATAATCAGGAAGAATCGAACCTGGCTTTCGAAAATTTTTACCTGGGCATATTGCCTTATGTAGGTTTTATAATCACACTGGCATCATGCTATAGGTTGGCTAAATTCAATATTGATACCCGCCAGACCGACTCGTTCATTGGCCTGCCGACACCTGCAAATGCTTTATTTATAATGAGCCTTCCGGTTATATTAAGCCATAATGATGGCGATAGTCTTGCTTTCGAATGGTTAAGTAATCCGTTTGTACTTGTAGGTATTACACTGCTAAGCGCCTTTATGCTTAACGCGGAAATACCTTTATTCTCGCTAAAAATTAAATACTTTAATTGGGAGACTAATAAAATACAATTCATCTTTTTAATAGTGTCAATAATACTGTTGTTCTTGTTTCAGTATGCTGCTATTCCTATAGTTATATTGTTTTATGTGCTGCTATCGGCCATTAACAACAAATTTATAAAGGCATAAAGTAAACGCGCATGCCGCCACCACCTAAAAAAAAGCCTGTATCGCCCATTAGGGCTGCCGCTACCTATAAAAAAGTAGTACGCAAAAAAGGCAAACGTAAAAAGTCAACATCTAAAGTAACACCGGGGAAGCTACTTAAGTATTCGTTTCTGGTGTTGCTTTTGTCTTTTATTGTGGCTGCCGGTTACCAGTACCGACACGGATTTTTATACTATTTGGGTTTTAAAACCAATAAACGTATTGAAGCCCTTACTGCCGAAAACAAAAAAATAGGCAACCTTAGGCTTTACGAAATTATATCGCGCCACAAAGACAAAGTTTTCGGGGTAGATGTTTCGCATTACCAAGGCAGCATTAAATGGGACAGTATAGAACGCACCGCAGGCGATTTTCCGCTCGATTTTGTATTTATACGATCGACCGCCGGAACGGATGCCGACACCAAATTTAAACGCAACTGGCGCGAAGCCGGCAAGGGTGGACTGATTCGTGGTGCTTACCACTACTACCGCCCAGATGAAAACTCGTTACAACAGGCAAACAATTTTATTAAAACGGTTACGCTTACTAAAGGCGATCTGCCACCAGTGCTGGATATCGAAAAAATACCCAGCGAGCAAAGCCTTGACAGCCTTAAAAGCGGACTGAAACGCTGGCTTACTATTGTAGAAAAACATTACGGAGTAAAGCCCATTATTTACAGTGGCGAAAGTTTTTATACTGATTTCCTAAAAAAGGAATTCGCAGGCTATAACCTTTGGATAGCTAACTACAGTTTTTTTGAAGACAACATACGCAAAGAATGGCTCTTTTGGCAATTTACCGATAAGGGTTCTGTTAGCGGTATTGATGGTAATGTAGATGTGAATATTTACAACGGAAGTTTGCAGGAGCTAAAGGCGCTGGAGATTGAATGATGTATTCTTGTGAAATAAATTTTACTATCCTGAAATAAATAATTACTTTAAATGGATAATCTGCACCTGCAATGGACTTTAAATCTGTACTGGCCCACAATAAAAATGATATTGCCTTTATCGTAGGTAATGGTATAAACCGTTACCCCAATAATCCAAAAGCTATTTCTTGGGACGCCCTGCTCATGCAGCTATGGCAGCAATTTTCGCCCAATAGTTATAATGAAATTCCTAAAGGGGTTACCATTACCGAATTTTACGATTTGCTCGAACTTGCCAGTACTACCATACCATCGCGCTATGAAATCCAGAAAAAAGCCGCGGAGTTATTATCCGACTGGGAACCAAAACCACATCATAAAGCCTTTTTAAACTGGGCAAGTGCAGCAAATGCGCCTGTGCTTACTACAAATTTTGAATTGCTGTTTCCTCAGGCGCTTGAACTAAAACAATTTTTTACCAATACCCAAAATGCCTTTACCGATTATTACCCGTGGACAACCTATTATGCTCATCAACAATCTGCAAAGCCTTTGAATGATTTTGGAGTTTGGTATATAAATGGTTTGGTGCGCTACCCAAGAAGCATCAGGCTTGGATTGTCGCATTATATGGGATCGGTAGAAAAGGCGCGAACGTTAATTCATAAAGGTGAAGGTAAACGATTATATGCCGTTAAAGATTTAAATAACTGGCAGGGTGCCGATACCTGGCTGCATATTATTTTAAATAAACCACTTTGCATTTTTGGACTGGGACTGGAAGAAAACGAAGTTTTTTTACGCTGGCTGCTTATAGAGCGCGCACGGTATTATAAACAATTCCCTAGCCAAAAAAAGAAAGGATGGTACATTGCACCCAAAAACGAAAACCCCGACGATAAAACTAAAGGTAAAATCCGGTTTTTAAAAGGTATAGGTTTTGATTTAATTGAAACCAATGGCTATGATGAGATATATAAAACTGCCTGGGAGTAAATATAAAAAGCTCCAAATAGTATAACTAACTTGGAGCATTCTTATTAATTGTGATTTCTAAAAATCCAAAAATCCAAAAATCTTATAGTCTAAACATCTAATTAAAAGCTTTCCTGATCGGGCACTGCAGCATCCGGTACTTCGTTTTCAGGTTTCGTTTTATGAAAGTCGATTTTCTTTTTACGAAGCTCAAAATTCTGACCTAAATATACTTTACGTACCATTTCGTCCTGAACAAGTTCTTCGGGCATACCCGCTTTTAAAATTCCTCCTTCAAACATCAGGTAGGTTTTATCTGTAATAGCAAGGGTTTCCTGTACGTTGTGGTCGGTAATCAGGATGCCAATGTTTTTATCTTTAAGCTGCGCTACAATGCGCTGAATATCCTCAACCGCAACAGGGTCAACCCCCGCGAACGGCTCATCTAAAAGAATAAATTTAGGGTCGGTAGCAAGGGCACGGGCAATCTCGGTACGGCGGCGCTCTCCACCCGATAGTAAATCGCCACGGTTGGTACGTATGTGTTCTAGCGAAAATTCGGCAATAAGCTCTTCCATCTTGGCTACCTGCTCTTGTTTAGACAGGGTAGTAAGCTGCAAAACGCTCATAATATTATCTTCGATACTTAACTTTCTAAAAACCGATGCCTCCTGTGCCAGGTAGCCAATGCCGTGCTGTGCACGTTTGTACATCGGGAAATCGGTAATTTCCATATCGTCAAGATAAATTTTGCCGCTGTTAGGCTTTACAAGACCTACGATCATGTAAAACGATGTTGTTTTACCGGCACCGTTAGGCCCCAGTAAACCTACAATTTCGCCTTGATTTACCTCTACCGATATGCCTTTTACAACACTACGGCCTTTGTATGTTTTTATTAAGTTATCTGCCCTTAATTTCATGGTGTGCTTTTATAGTTGGGTTGTGTTGCCTGCGGCATTTTCTTCCAGCGCTTCCCAAAACTCGTAAGCGCGGCGCAGGTGAGGCACTACAATAGTACCGCCCACAAGGGTTGCAATACCCAGTGCTTCCATAACTTCGGCTTTAGTAAGGCCTTCTTTATGGCTGGTTTCTAAATGGTATTTAACGCAATCATCGCACCTTAAAACGGCTGATGCCACAAGGCCCAGCAATTCTTTAGTTTTAACATCCAGCGCACCTTCCATATAGGCATTGGTGTCTAGGTTAAAAATACGTTTAATAATTTTATTGTTGTCTGCCAGTAACTTATCGTTCATTTTCTGGCGGTAGTCGTTAAACTCTTCTACAATATTAGCCATTGGTTTCTTCTTCTGTTAGTTTAGGTGTTCTGTTCATACGTGCGGCAATAAGTATACTTGCCTCATATAAAATAATAAGCGGTATGGTAACCGTCATTTGGCTTACAACATCGGGCGGGGTTACTATCGCGGCTATAATTAATATAATAACATAAGCATACCTGCGGTAGGTACGCAAAAACTTTGCCGAAACCAGCCCAATTTTCGCCAGGAAGAAAATAATAATAGGCATTTCGAACACTAACCCGCACGATAGTACCGTAGTTTTTATAAGACTAAGGTAGGAGTCGAGGTCAATATTGTTCTCTACCACATCACTAATTTTATAATTGGCTAAAAAGTTGATGGATAACGGCATGATAAGGTAATACCCAAACAGCACCCCTAAAAAGAAGAGCAGTGAGGTAGATATAATAAATGCTACCGCGTTTTTTCGTTCTTTTTCATACAGGGCGGGGCTAATAAAACTCCATACCTGATATAATAAATAGGGAAATGCCAGGATTAAGCCAGCAGTAATCGATGTCCAGATATCTGTAGTAAACTGGCCATCCATGCTACGGCTTTGTACGCTAAACGGAATTTCGGTAACGCAAAAACTTTTATCAAGGTCGTATTTATTAGCCAGGTCGCAAAAAATGCGGTAGGTAATAAAGTCAGATTTTTTAGGTGCGAATATTATATGGTCAAAAATATAACTGCTAAAAGTAAAGGCTATACAGCCCCCAATAAGTATGCCTACAGTGCTTTTTACTAATAACCAACGCAGTTCTTCTAAGTGATCCAGAAACGACATTTCGCCGCTCTTAATTTTATTTTTTGCCATATTAAATAATTCCTTCTTTTAAAATATCGTGCAGGTGCAAAACACCCTTATACTCGCCTTCGTCTACCACTACAAGTTGTGTAATAGCATAATTTTCCATGGTGTTAAAAGCATCAACAACCATATCGGTACTTTTAATTGTTTTAGGGTTTTTAGTCATCACATCTGTAGCAATAACCCCCGCAATATTATCGCGATCGTTAAGCATACGCCTAATATCACCATCGGTAATAATGCCTATAACCTCATTGTTTTCTATAACTGCCGTTACACCAAGCCTTTTTTCTGATATTTCCATAATAGCCTGCTTCACGCTGGTGTTTGGCCCTACCGCCGGTTTGTGTGTGCCATCGAGCATATCGCCCACGCGAAGTAACAACTTTTTACCCAATGCGCCACCAGGGTGGTACTTGGCAAAATCTTCGCTGGTAAAGCCACGCATTTCCATAAGGCAAATAGCAAGGGCATCGCCTAAAACCAGTTGCGCTGTGGTACTATTGGTAGGGGCAAGGTTAATAGGGCATGCCTCAGCATCTACATACGCGTTAAGTACATAATCGGATTGTTTTGCTAAAAACGAATCTTTATTACCGGTCATGCCAATAAGTACGTTGCCAAAACGTTTTAATAAAGGTACCAGTACTTTAATCTCCGGGCTGTTGCCGCTTTTAGAAATGCATATAACCACATCATCGGGCTGTACCATGCCTAAATCGCCATGAATGGCTTCGGCGGCATGTAAAAAAAGCGATGGTGTACCTGTTGAGTTTAAGGTGGCTACAATTTTAGTAGCTATAAGGGCACTCTTACCAATACCGGTAAGTACAAGGCGGCCTTTACTGTTATAGATAATTTGGGCAGACTTTGCAAAATCATCGTCAAGGTACTGCACAAGCGCGGCAATGCTCTCACTTTCAGAAAGTATGGTTTTTCTGGCAGAGGCCAGTATTGCTTCGTTATCAATCAAACTTGCTAAATGTTTAAAAAGTTGTAGGTGTAAAAGATTTTTGTATCTTTATGTTCTGCAAATTTATGTAAATTACTATTAAGATATAATGAAATCGACCGAAATTGACTTACATAAAGAGTTAAAAAAATATTTTGGTTTTAACAAATTCAAAGGCCTTCAGGAAGGTGTTGTGCAAAGCATCATATCTGGCAACAACACATTTGTTATAATGCCTACAGGTGGTGGCAAGTCGCTGTGTTATCAGTTGCCCGCCCTTGTGCTCGATGGGGTTGCCATTGTGGTCTCTCCGCTTATCGCGCTCATGAAAAACCAGGTAGATGCTATACGAAGCCTGTCGACCGACCCGGGAATAGCACACGTGCTAAACTCGTCGCTTACCAAAACCGAAATTAACCAGGTTAAAAAGGATATTACATCCGGACTTACCAAACTACTGTATGTTGCGCCCGAATCACTTACTAAAGAAGAGTATACGGCCTTTTTAAAAGGCGTGCCTTTATCTTTTGTAGCCATAGACGAAGCCCACTGTATATCAGAATGGGGACACGACTTTAGGCCGGAATACCGCAACCTGCGCACCATCATCCGCAATCTTGGCGATGTGCCCATTATTGGCCTTACAGCCACGGCTACGCCTAAAGTGCAGGAAGATATACTTAAAAATCTAGACATGACCGATGCCAATACTTTTAAGGCATCGTTTAACAGGCCCAACCTGTATTATGAAATACGCCCTAAAACAAAATCGGTAGAGTCAGATATTATCAGGTTCATCCGTTTGCATAAAGGCAAATCAGGTGTTATATATTGCCTAAGCCGTAAAAAGGTAGAGGAAATTGCCCAAGTATTACAGGTAAATGGTATTAGTGCCGTGCCCTATCACGCGGGTCTTGACGCAAAAACACGAGCTCGCCACCAGGATATGTTTTTAATGGAAGATGTAGATGTGGTTGTGGCTACCATTGCCTTTGGTATGGGTATCGATAAGCCAGATGTACGTTTTGTAATTCATCATGACATACCTAAATCGCTCGAAAGCTATTACCAGGAAACCGGTAGGGCAGGTCGCGATGGCGGCGAAGGGCATTGCCTCGCGTACTACGCTTATAAAGATGTAGAAAAGCTGGAAAAATTCATGTCGGGCAAACCGGTTGCCGAACAGGAAATTGGTTTTGCACTATTGCAGGAAGTTGTGGCTTATGCCGAAACATCTATCTCGCGTAGAAAATTCCTTCTTCACTATTTTGGGGAAGAGTTTGACAGCGAAACCGGCGATGGCCACGAGATGGATGACAATGTTCGCAACCCTAAAAAGAAAAAAGAAGCACAGTACCAGGTTGTCACTTTGCTGGAAGTTGTAAGGGATACCAAACAACTATATAAATCGAAAGAAATTATTTTTACCCTTACCGGTAAAGTAAATGCCGTTATAAAAGCCCACCGTACTGATGCCCAGCCATTTTTTGGTGTAGGCAAAGAGTTTGAAGAAAAGCACTGGATGGCGCTTATTCGCCAGGTATTGGTAGATGGTTATTTATCTAAAGATATTGAAACCTACGGCGTGCTTAAAACTACGACTAAGGGTGAAGCGTTTATAAAAAATCCGCATTCGTTCATGATGAGCGAAGACCATGATTTTTATAACGAAAGTGATGATGAAGCCGGAGTTACGGCATCTAAATCTGCAAATGTGGCAGATGATGTGCTTAACGGTATGCTGAAAGACCTGCGTAAAAAAGTAGCTAAAAAACTGGGTGTACCGCCTTTTGTGGTATTCCAGGATCCGTCGCTGGATGATATGGCGCTTAAATACCCAATATCTGTAGAAGAGCTTAGTGCTGTTCATGGTGTGGGCGAGGGCAAGGCTAAAAAATACGGTAAAGATTTCGTTGCGCTTATTGCGCAATATGTTGAGGATAATGATATTATTCGTCCTGACGATTTGGTAGTGAAAACTACCGGAGCTAACTCGGCACTTAAACTTTACATCATTCAAAACATCGACAGGAAACTTTCGCTTAACGATATTGCTAAAGCCAAGGGCCTTGATATGGAAGCGCTGATGAAGGAGATGGAACAAATTGTATATTCGGGCACAAAGCTTAATATTAAGTATTGGATTGATGATATATTAGATGAAGACCAGCAGGAAGAGATCTATGATTTCTATATGGGATCTGAATCGGACAGTATTAAAGATGCCCTTAAAGAATTTGATGGCGATTATGATACCGAAGAGCTTCGATTAATGCGTATTAAGTTTATTAGCGAAGTAGCTAACTAATATTTTACAGTAATAAGTGGTCAGAGTACAGTTTTATTACTCTGATTTAAACATAAAAAAATCCCGAAGCAATTCGGGATTTTTTGTTTGGGAGGAGTATTGAAAGGTTTATGATTTTTGAGCTAAGCCACGTGTTAACCAGCCCCTTTTATTGGCGGTTGCAATGGCATACGGCGTAATCCAGAACAAACCAAAAGTGTATAGTACACTGTAGGAATAGGCCCAGAATGATTCGGCCAGGCTATAACGTTTTGCATAGAACAATACCGGGAAAGTTGATAGTACCAATATGCTAAATAGCGTAGAGCTAACAAACAGTATTGGGTGTACTGCTATAAAAAACACCATAAACAGCAGGAACGGATACGTCATTACAATTTTTAGTAATTGGTTAAAGTACAATAACCTTGGCCCTGCTTTTGGCCCTGTTCTAAAGTTTTTGAAAACGTATTTACTCATCATAATGTTTTCACGCACATTACTTCTGTCCCAACGGATGAACATTTTGTAAAGCCCTGTGTATTTTTCAGGCACATCAGTAAGTACATACGCGTTACGCTGAAAAAGTACTTCTTTACCCTGTTTAAGTATCATGTTGGTCATGGCGCGGTCTTCACCAATGTCTGACGGTTGCCCCATAAACGTTTGGTTGATCCATTCCGGCAGGCATTTAAATACTGCGGTGCTGCGGTAAGCCGCCAAAGCACCCGGTGTGCAAAGTACAGATCCTAGTGCGCTCTCTACCGATCGCATAAACTCAAAGCTCATTACAAAACTTACGTTAAGCATTTTAGGCAGTATGCCCTTATCTTTATTAAGTACGCTTACGTTACCGGCAACCGCGCCACAATTTGGGTTAGTTACAAGTGGGCTTACTAATAGCCTAAGTGTATCTGCTTTTACTATAGAGTCGCTATCTACAGTTACAAAAACATCGCCAGTACCTAAGTTAAAACCACGGTAAAGTGCGTGGCGTTTTCCTTTGTTTTCGGGTTGTTTGTATATTTCTAAACGGTCGCCCAGTTTTTCTTTAGCAAGGCGCATATATTGCCATGTGTTATCTTTACTGCCATCATCTACAGCTAATAGCTGAAGTTTATGCTCAGGGTAATCGCTGGCAGCCAAGCTCATAAGCGTGTCTAACACCAGTTTACCTTCGTTATAAGCCGGTACAATTACGGTAACGGTTGGTAGTAAATCATCGGTAACCGACTCAATTGGCTTATATTTTAAATACAATACTACGTTGTATATAAAGAAGCCCAACTTAAATAAAAGCAATGCCGATGTAATTATAAGGAATGTAAATCCCCAAAAAGAGTTTATCCTGGCAGTATTAAAATCGGAAAATTCATCTTTTAATAGGTATACCGCATAAGCTGATGCGAACATTAATAAAAATGTGCCTGTTAGTACAGCAAGCGAAACAGGATTTACACGTTTTGTTGTAGTTTCCTCTGCTTCTTCTTTTAAAACAACTTTGTTTTTTAATGGAATTTTAATAGCGGCTGACTCATTATAAACGCGAAAATTATTCTGATTGCCTGTGTTTTTCTGGGCGTATAATTGTTTTGTTGTAATAGTTTCACTCTTCATAGGTGTATATGCTTAAAGGTTATTATCAATCCCGAATAATAAATTATTGAGAATCTGCCTTTAGCATTAACCAAGAGCCATGCCAGTGAAAGTTTTAGCTGAAATCGAGGGTTTTAGCTGCTTTTCGAATGTTTTAAAGTGTAGAATAACAAAAAAAGTGTAGAATTTCTCCACACCTTTATGTTTTACTTAACAACCAAGATTACTCTTCAAACAATTCGCCGCGATGAGGTTTCAGTGCATCACGTACGGTAATCATGTGTTCATCGGTAACTACCATATATGCGATGGAATGCATATCGGTTAAAACATCAAATCCTGTAATGTTTAGTGGCAGTTTTTCTATAGCGATAAATTCTTTTAAATGAATTTCATGATGTTCGGCAGTTTTTGCAGCAGCGGTGCCACGAAAATCCCAAATCAGTTTTATTTTTCTAGACATAGTTTAGGTTACAAAGTTTCAGAGCAACAAAGGTACAAAGAAGAGTTGGGAAGTTTCAGGGTAGTAAAGCGGCAAAAATTTAAAATAACAAAACCTGCAAGGCACTAATATCTTGCAGGTTTTAAAATTATATCAGAAATTATTTAAAAAGAATAAACAACTCCGGTAGCATTTTCGGCAAATTCCCAAAGCTTTTTAGCTTCAGCCTCGTTAAGCGCTACAGGTATAACTTCAGCTTTTGCAGGGTATCCACGCAGGCCGCCATCCTGGTCGGGGCCAATAAAATCGCCTCCTTTTGTATTAGTATTTATAGCTGCATAAAGCGATGGCAGTGCTCCCTGCCAAGGCTCCATCAATTCGCCATACACTTTAATAATGTTATCAAATTCTTCTTTCGAAATATAGCGGGCTAATTCGGTACCGGTAACACCCGGGTGCGAAGCTACAGATAAAACCTTATCGCCAGCCTTTTCAATGCGTCGTTGCAGCTCAAAAGTAAATAAAAGGTTGGCTAATTTACTTTGAGCGTATTCACGGTTAGCATCATATTCTTTTTCTAATTTAAAGTTGTTGTAATCTATAGCTCCTCTTGTATAAACAAGGCTACTTACGGTAACAACACGCGATTGCGGCGTAGCTTTAAGTAACGAAAATAAATGACCTGTAAAAGCGTAATGACCTAATACATTAGTGCCAAATTGAAGCTCGAAACCCTGTGCGGTTTTAGATGCAGGCGGTACCATTACCCCGGCATTGTTAATCAATAAGTCTAGTTTTTGATGTTTACTTTTAAAAGTATCAGCAGCAGCTTTGACCGATTCAAGGTCGGAAAGATCTAAGTGTAAAACTTCTAAAGTTCCTTCCGATTCTGTTTTCAGGATAGCTTCCGCGGCGGCGACAGCTTTCTTTGTATCACGGCAAGCCAGTACAACATGAGCGCCTTTTTCGTATAATGCTAAAGCAGTTTCGTAGCCAATACCGGCATTAGCACCTGTAACTATAACTGTTTTACCGGCCTGGTTCGGTATGTTTTCTTTTGTCCACATAATAATCAAATTTAATAATACAAAATTCGGTTACAATGCTTGGTTTAAGATACACCTGCCAAACTAAAAAGTATAAAAAACAATCAATCAATTGCTTTTTCTGAAAGTTCCTGGAGTAAGATTCGTTTTAGCTTTAAAGAATAGCGAGAAATGGTTAGGTTCGTCAAAACCCAGGCAAGCGGCAATTTCAGCAATCGTCCAGTTGGTAGTTTTTAACAACACTTTTGCCTCCTGTAAAATACGGGCTTTTATTAGCTGCGAAGTAGTTTGCCCTGTGGCTTCTTTTAAGGCCTTATTTAAATGATTTACGTGCAGGTTTAGCTTTTCGGCAAAATCAGATGCCGACTTTAATAGCACCACATCGTTACTGTTTTCTATAGTAAATTGGCGTTCCAGCAAATCTGCAAACAATATAGCAATACGCTCGGCCGCGTTAGATGCCGCAACAGTAATTCCGGTTTCAGGCTGTAGTTTCTGTGCTTCATGAATAACTTCTAAGAGCAAATTTTTTAAAAAATCGTATTTATAGGTATAGTCACTTTGCAGTTCGGCGTCCATTTTTATAAATAGCTCTTTAAAATAGGTAAACTGTTCGCTGTTAAGTAATACAACAGCATTTTCGGCACTGCCAAAAACAGGATAGTCTTTAATCGGGGTGTGGCGGTTAAAAAAAGCCTCGGTAAATACACAAACATAACCGTGCTGTTTTTTACTTACAATTTCCCATTTATATGGCACAATAGGGTTGGTAAATACAAGCGCGTGACCGTTAACGGCAATACTCCTGTCGGCATAATGTATTACGCAATCGCCCTCAATAAGGCTGACTTTAAAAAAACTACGGCGGCTGTAACTGGTATGTTTAGCCTTGCCTTCAATAATTAGGTCTTCTACCTTAATAATATTAAAATGGCCCATGCCTACAGAATCTTCTGTAAACTGGTTGCCCGGTAATTGTGCGTAAAGTTTATTTAAACTCAAAAAATTTGACATGGTGTAAAGGTACAAAAATCAAGTAATGCCTGTTTAAATAAAATTTTTTACATTTGAAAAATCAACACACATTACATGAAATACATTATATCGGCTTTACTGCTTACTGCTTCACTAACATTCGGTCAACAACTTACTTTAGATAAAGCCAACGCACTTGCCAGGCTTCCGCTTAAATGTTTACAGCAGGAATACCCTAACAAGCTAAGCCAAATGCTTATTGATGCCAGCGAAATACAGGCTCCTAAAGTATTGCACCCGGCTTTTTATGGTTGTTTCGATTGGCACTCATCGGTACACGGGCATTGGAGTTTGGTGTATTTGCTAAAGCAGTATCCTAACCTTAATAATAAAGAGGAGATTATTAGTAAACTAAAAGTTAACCTTTCTAAAGACAACATACAGCAGGAGGTAGCTTACCTGAGCAAAACGCACGAAAAATCGTTCGAGCGTACCTATGGCTGGGCGTGGTTGTTAAAGCTTCAGTTGGAACTGGAAACGTCTAACGATGCTTTTGCAAAAGAACTGGCTACCAATTTAAAACCGCTGACTAATCTTGTTATTGATCGTTATATTGAGTTTCTGCCAAAGTTAAACTATGCTTTGCGTGTGGGTACGCACCCGAATACGGCTTTCGGGATGTCATTCGCATGGGATTATGCCGTGTATGCTAAAAACATTCCACTACAAAACAGCCTGCGCGATAATGCCTTGCGCCTTTTTAAAAATGATGCCGACTGCCCTTTTACATGGGAACCCAGCGGGACTGATTTTTTATCGCCCTGTATGGAAGAGATTGGGATTATGCAACGCGTTATGCTTGAGAAAGACTTTTTAAAATGGCTTAAAGATTTTGCTCCGGCCTTGTTCAATAAAAATTATAAATGGGAACCGGGTAAAGTTTCTGACCGTACCGATGGGCACCTGGTACACCTCGACGGACTTAACTTTAGCCGTGCCTGGAATTTGTACCACCTTGCAAAACAGTACCCAAAACAGTTAGGCCACTTAAAGGTTTTAGCCGATGTACATTTAAACTTTTCACTACCCGCCATTACCGATGGCAATTACGAAGGCGAGCATTGGCTGGCATCGTTTGCATTGTATGCTTATGAGGTAAGGGGGGAGTAATCAGTATTCAGTCGCAGTTTTCAGTAGCTTCACTCTTGTACATAAAATTTTGTGTTCTCTAAATTGAAGCAGCATGTGGCGTCATTACTTCGTCAGTTCGGGCAAGCCCTCGGGTGCGAGCGAAGTGTAATGAAGCGTGTCAATCTAATTAAATTGTACAAGATTGCTTCGTGTCTCGCAATGACAAAAAAAAAGATTATTTTTCAAATTTATAATACTGGTTACGCATTTTTCCTTTAAAGTCTTTTGGAGACTTTTGATTAATATGGGTTGCCATTTTCTTATATTTTTTAGGCAATGTGTCCCAAAATCCTTTAGATTTTAAAAAGGCTATTAAATTTTCATTAGGTAATAGCTTTTTGTTTTTTATGAGATAATTTTCAGGTTTAGTGTAACGGCCTCTTGGAAAATTTATAGTGTCAAAATTTAAGATAAGGGTGTCTTTATTTACAGACCATTTTCCAAATGAGGAATCATTCATCATATCGCCCTTGAAATTTTTCACAAATGTGCTATCTGGCTTTAATTCTATTGATGAACTAAACATACCGTAAGTTGGGAAATTTAATGAGTATTTGCCTATATGAAGATTTGATTTGCAAGATGTAAATGATATAATTAATGCAAGGATAACTAATTGTTTCATCGGTATCTGTAAATTGAAAAACTAATATAGCATTATCCGCGATAAATAAAGCGTATTTATTATTATTTTTGCCCCATGCCAAGAGAACTCCAAATACAGGTAGCGCCAGATGTAGCCGCACAGCAACCAGTGCTAACAGCTCATGTTGCCCAGCTTATGCAGGTAAGCCCTGCAGAGATTACACATATTGCTATTGTAAAACGATCGATAGATGCCCGCCAGAAATCGGTTAAGGTTAACCTTAAGGTTGCCGTATATTATAAAGAGGAATATGTAGAAAAAGGCATTCCGCTACCGGAATATAAGGATGTATCTAACGCGCCCGAAGTGATAATTATTGGCGCAGGGCCGGCAGGTTTGTTTGCCGCTTTACAGCTTATAGAGCTTGGCATAAAGCCAATACTTTTAGAGCGTGGTAAAGATGTGCAGGAACGCCGCCGCGACCTTAAAGCCATTAACCGTGAGCATACGGTTAACGAAGATAGTAACTACTGCTATGGCGAGGGTGGGGCAGGAACCTATTCTGACGGGAAGCTGTACACCCGGTCTAAAAAGCGTGGTGATGTAGACCGTATATTGCAATTATTTGTGGCCTTTGGCGCATCAGACGATATTCTGGTAGAGGCGCACCCACACATTGGTACCAATAAACTGCCTAAGATTATTGCTGCCATGCGCGAAAAGATAATCGAATTTGGCGGTCAGGTTTTATTCAATACCCGCGTTACAGATATTTTAGTCAAAAATGCCGAAGTGCAGGGCGTGGTTACCCAAAATGGCGATATTATAAACGCTAAAAAAGTAATATTAGCTACAGGCCACTCGGCCCGTGATATTTTTGAATTACTCGACCGCAAGAAAATTTATATAGAGGCCAAACCGTTTGCCCTTGGTGTTCGTGCCGAGCATCCGCAAAGCCTTATTGACAGCATACAATACAGTTGCGATTTTAATACCGGCCGTGGCGAGTACTTGCCCCCCGCGCCTTACGCTATAGTAAAACAAGTTAATGGCCGCGGTATGTATTCGTTTTGTATGTGTCCTGGTGGGGTAATTGCCCCATGTGCCACCAGCCCCGGCGAGGTGGTTACTAACGGCTGGAGCCCATCGAAACGCGACCAGGAAACAGCAAACTCGGGTATAGTAGTCGAATTAAAGCTGGAAGATTTTGCACCGTTTGCTAAGTTTGGTGCCCTTGCCGGTATGGAATTCCAAAAGAGTATCGAGCAACAGGCATGGCGCGAAGCGGGCGAAACCCAGCGTGTACCTGCCCAGCGTATGGTCGATTTTACGCAGAGTAAAGTATCGGCAGATATACCGAAAACATCGTACGTGCCGGGAACAACATCGGTTGAATTGGGTAAAGTATTCCCGGGCTTTTTAACGCAAACCCTGCGTGAAGGTTTTACAGAATTCGGCAAATCGATGCGTGGCTACTTTACTAACGAAGCCATACTGCACGCCCCAGAATCGCGTACCTCATCGCCGGTACGTATTCCGCGCGACCCGTTAACGTTAGAGCATGTGCAAATTAAAGGCCTTTACCCGTGTGGCGAAGGTGCCGGTTATGCCGGTGGTATTATCTCTGCCGCTATCGATGGTGAGAAATGTGCGCTGAAGTGTGTTGATTTGGTTTAGGGATTTTCATATTTCATGCGATGGTAAATGAGGTTGCTACTGTACCCCCTTTTTATTAGGATGCCAAAAAGGTTTGGTTTTAATTTGTCTGGCAGGCCATTTAAGTACTTTGGTAAAATAATTATTTAGGCCGGTGCAAAAAGCAGTTTCGCCGGCAATGTATATTAGCGTATTTTCCTGAGAAATGCTATTCCAAACAATTTCGGCAATAACGTTCTCTACAATATTGGGTTCGTTTTGCAAGTAGCCAAAAGGGATGCCGTTATTTAAATCCGGAAAAACATGGTCTTTACTATCGGCATAAATAATACCGTTGATATTTTTTGCAATGCCTGCGTTTCGGCTTAATTCGTACAAGTGCGATAAAGCCGAAATGTCACCTAAAAATAAATAGTTTTGTGCTGCTGTATCTATAGTAAATTTACCTTTTGGCCCGCCGTATAATACGGTGTCTCCCACTGAAATTTCATTTGCCCAGCGTGCTCCCGACCCTCCCGAAAAAGTACACACCGCAAGATCGACTACCTGTGTAGTTTCATCATAATTCCAGACCGAATAGGTACGAACCATATCGCTTAAGTTTGCATTGTGGTTTCTGCCTACCAAAACCCTGAGATGCTCTCCCGGAATGTAGTTTTTAAAGTCGGCACCATTAACCTTTAATTTTAAGTGCCAAGTTTTAGGGGTTAATTGTTGCTTGTAAATTAGTGTGCTTTTGTTTGATGCTATATCTATAATAGAATTGATAATTCCCATTGTAATTCCCTTTTGTAATGATTAATTTGATGGTGCAAAGTAACTTTAGCATCGCGCAAATTAAGTATTACAATAAAAGGCAATGATTGGACTATTCGCGGAATTTCTTACGGAAAGCTAAAGGTGTGTAATTGGTTAATTTTTTAAACAAACGTGCAAAATAGGCATGATCGTCATAACCAAGTGCAAAGGCAATTTGCTTACTGTCGTTATCAGTATAATACAATTGTTTTTTGGCTTCGGTAATCATGGTATCCTGCAGCCAGTGGGTAATGGTAAAGCCGGTAACCGCTTTAAGGCAATAGTTAAGGTGGGCAGTAGTAATGTTGAGTTTCTGCGCAAAAAACGACGGCAATTTTAAAAACGAATGCTGTGCTAGCAGGGCGTTAAACTGCGAAGCAATAATTGCAGCCTGATTGTTTAACGGTATATTATTTTTAATGTCGACAGTTGCATACAACGATGCTACAAGATGCACGTAAGCATTAAAATAACCGTTAAGTATATGGTGCTTATAGCTATTTTGCTCGTCGTGGGCAGTATGCAATAAGTCTATGGTTTGCAATAACGTTTGCTGCAGTGCTGTAGGGATAGAAAGAAATTGCTGTTTAGGGGTAAGATTACCAAATAATGTGCGGCACATTTGCGGCATTAAAAAAGATTCGATACCTACAAAATAGCCTCCGGCATTGGCACTAATATGGTTTACGGCATGCACCTGAAAAGGTTTCATTACAAATAGGCTGTTTTTGGTTACCGTAATTTCTTCCATATCGCAATGCACGGTTACGCTGCCTTTTGTAACAAGCCCAATGCTGTAATGATCGTCCATGTGTTTGTCAAAAACATCATGATATAAACTCTCGGGCAATTGCAATTCGTTCGCTTTTATTTCTAAATGCTTAACATTAATACCTCCGGTGGGAGAGGCCTCCTGTTTATGTAGTGGTATTTGGGTAAGGTTTTTCATTTAAATTACTTTCAGATAATTAATCTGTTGATGCCATCATAATCTTTAAGTTTTCCAACCATGTTCGTTTTCTACTTTCTAAAAACTTTTTATAGTTAGTGTTGCTAACATGAGGAAAAAGAAGCAATAACTGCAATAATGCAAGGCCAATAAAAAAGGTTAATAAAACACGACTAATATAAAGGGGGGTTGTTTCTTCATCGGGTAAATTTAGCTTGTATACATCAGTTAAAATAATTGTATCTTTATAAGATGGCCTTTTTAACTGCTTAGCAATGGCCTTTATGTAATTGTATTTATTTAAAGATGAGGGTACTCTTTCAAGGTATTCATGGTCATAAAAATTATAATCTTTGCTTAGTTCAATACAATGAGCAATAAATAATTTGTATTGCCTCTTTTTTTCGGCTTTGCTTATATTAATATTTAATCGGTTGTGGTAATGAACGCCATACCAGTATTGATGACCAAATGTAATTTGTTGTTCTTTTTTATCTAAAACAGGTAACACAAAGTACATATCTAAGTTGAGATATTTATCGCTACGCCCACCACCTGTAGTTATAGTTGAGTAATAAGTAACCTTATTTGCATCTACATAATAATCAGGTATTGTATAATATCTAACTCTTAGATTTTCTATATCGCTAATATTTTTAACTACTGCTTTTTTATTGGTAATAGTGGTTAGGTAGTTTTGCGTTATAATACCCATAAGGCTTATAGTGAATAATACTACTATCCATAAAAAACCTCCCTTATTGCTTCGTTTATCATTTTTATATACTAAAATATTTAACCGCCTCTGCAGCCATATTAACAGAGGTACAACAGGGAAAAACATAGGTATATAAAACTCCCAGGCTACCTCTCTAATAGTGAAAATTTCGAAATAAATACAAAATAAATACCTGTACAATGCCAGCCCAATTACGGTACCAAAAGCAATAAGTATAAATGTGGGTACTATAAGTTTAAATTTTAAACCGTAATTTTTTAAATCCATGTGTGCTTTAATCACTGCTAATCTACAATAATATCTTAAATATAAATTGATGTTAGCCGTAACAGATGCCTACTAATTCATTAAATTTGGAATATACCTCAATTTCTAACCGAGGATCTATTAAACAGATATTACCTTGACTACACCTAACCAACTTTCGTATACCAGTGGGCCGTCGCACGTGCCGCTATTGGGGCAAACCATTGGGCAAAACCTAAAACAAACAGCCGATGCTTATCCTGATAACGATGCATTGGTTTGTGTTACCCAAAATTACCGGGCAACTTATAGTCAGTTTTATAGCCAGACAACTACAATTGCAAAAGCACTGTTAGCTAAAGGTATTACTAAAGGCGACAGGGTAGGTATTTGGTCGCCCAACCGTGCCGAATGGGTATTGCTGCAATATGCCACCGCACGCATTGGAGCCATATTGGTAAACATAAACCCTGCCTACCGCGCAACCGAACTGGAATATGTATTAAAACAAAGCGGCGTGAAAATGCTGGTATCGGCACCTGCATTTAAAACAAGCGATTATAAAGCTATGGTTGATGAAGTTACAGCTAATTGCCCCGACCTGAAAGAAACCGTTTATTTAGATAAAACATGGGATGGCTTTCTGGCTTTCGCCGAAGATGTTAGCAATGCCAACCTGGATGCTATTGAACGCACGCTACAGTTTGATGAGCCTATTAATATACAATATACATCGGGTACTACGGGTTTCCCAAAAGGCGTTACGCTTACGCACCATAACCTGCTTAACAACGGTTACTTTATTGGTGTAAGGCTACAATATACAAGTGCCGACAGAGTATGTATACCCGTGCCATTTTACCACTGCTTTGGTATGGTAATAGGTAATTTGTGCTGCACATCGCATGGGGCAGCCATGGTTATCCCGTCGGAGAGTTTCGATCCTGTATTGGCACTTGAAGCGGTAGAGAAAGAACAGTGTACATCATTATACGGTGTGCCTACCATGTTTATTGCCGAACTGGCATTGCCTGATTTTGATAAATACAATTTAAAAACATTGCGCACGGGTGTTATGGCGGGTTCGCCCTGCCCGGTAGAAATTATGAAACAGGTGCAAAACCGCATGTTTATGAAAGAGGTTTCTATTTGCTATGGCATGACAGAGACTTCGCCGGTATCTACCCAAACGGTTATTGGCGCGCCGTTCGAAAAGCAAGTGGGTACGGTAGGCACGGTGCAAAATCATTTAGAAATTAAAATAGTAGATGCTAACGGTGCTATAGTGCCGCGCGGTGTGGCAGGCGAATTGTGTACCCGTGGTTACAGTGTAATGCTTAAATACTGGAACAACCCGCAGGCTACAAGTGCCGTGATTGATGAAGCCCGATGGATGCATAGTGGCGATATGGCCATAATGGATAATGAAGGTTACATTAATATATCCGGCCGGATAAAAGATGTAATTATTCGTGGTGGGGAAAATATCTCGCCACGCGAAATTGAAGAATTTTTATACAGCCACCCTGATATTGAAGATGTACAGGTTATAGGCGTGCCCGATACTACCTATGGCGAAGTAATTATGGCCTGGGTTAAAGTTAAACCGGCGTATAACCTTACCGAAGAAAACCTGAAAGACTACTGTAAAAACAAAATTGCCCATTTTAAAATACCTAAGTACTGGAAGTTTACAGATAGTTTCCCAATAACCATAACCGGTAAAGTACGCAAGGTAGAAATGCGCGAAATAGCCATTAAAGAGTTGGGCCTGGAAGGTTTATTGTAAATATTTTAGACACTAATTACACAAATTTTCACAAGATAATTAGTGTCAATTTATGTAACTAGTGTCTGTTAACAAAGTGTTTTATTTTTTGTCTTGAGGCCAAGCAAAGCCTACACTTTCGGCAATAGGTTTCATTTGTGCGATAGTGCGGTGCGATGTTATTTTACCGTCTTTAACCGTATAAATTTCTGCATCCTTAAATTTAAATGCTTTACCTGTGGCTTTTTGTCCCATCAGGTCGTTTTTCCAGGTACCACCCCAGTCGGCTATAACAATTACTTCATCGCCGTCGGCATAATATTTAGCATTTTCAACCTTATAATCCGGGAAAGCTGTCATCATCATTTTCTGTCCGGCTGCAAGGCTGTCTTTATCTTTATATACTTGCGGTGCGCCACTGCCATCGCCATATTCGGTATAGTTATCGGCATAGTTTTTATAAATGGCTTTGCTGTCATTTTTTAAAGATGCCTCTGTGCTCTCTTTAACAATAGCAATATTTTTAGTGGTGGTGCTTGTAGTATCGGTAGCAACTGCGCCATGGGCAACAGCCTCTTTTTTACACGATACAGCCATTAATGTACTGATGGCGAAAACAAAAAGTAATGTACGATTTTTCATGTCCTTAAGGTATTGGTTAATAAAGGTTTGGCATAAATATACGCTATAAGTTTACTTTTTAAGTTTTTACAAGTAAATATTTACAATACAAATATCTGTTAGCAATGGCAAATATAGCAATTGCGATTTTTAATAGTTTTTATGCTACTTAGCCTTAACAACCTAATCCACTAACTTTCAAAATATTTGATCAGATTATTAACACAGCATCAACAACATTGTGTTTATTTAGGTACTAAATTTGTTATATCTAATTAATGTTTCAGAACAATATGAAACTAAAAACTGAAATTGTTATGGCTACTAAAAAATTAATACAACCTACAGAAAATATAAAGCCCGGTAAAGCAGAGATTATAGAACTATATTCTGACTACTGCCTTATGCACGGCCACAAACCCGCAACGGTTTATAAATTTGCTAAAGAAAATGGTTTTGAAGAAGCCGACTTTTACAAATATTTTACCTCGTTCGACTCGCTGGAGCGTTTTTACTTTGTAGAAATGTTTAACCACGCACTCGAAACGTTAGAGCCGTCGCCCACGTATTCTGATTTTAATGGAGTAGAAAAGCTGTCGGCATTTTACTTTACGTTCTTCGAGATCGCTACCGCCAACCGCAGCTTTGTACTATACAGCATGCAGGAGGGTGGCTCACCATTAAGCAACCTTGCTAAGTTAAAAGAGCTTAGGAGCGAATTTGTTAAATATGCCCAGGCAGTACTCGACAAACCTTTTACTACTGAAAATCAACGGGCCGATAAATTTCAGACCGATGCATTGCGTGAAGGGGCATGGCTACAGTTTTTATCTATTTTTAAATTTTGGATTAAAGACACATCGCCCGGTTTTGAAAAAACCGATATTTTTATCGAGAAATCGGTTAAAGCATCGTCAGACCTTGTGTACAATACCCCACTAAAAAGCCTTTTTGATTTGGGTAAATTTATGTGGAAAGAAAAATTTACTGTATAATTATGAAAAGATTAGATTCTATCCCCACAAATAAGATTGACAGAGTGGCCAAACTGGTTACCACAGGAGTGAAGGTAGGGGGGAATTACCTTAAATATTACGGGCAAAAAATAGTAAACCCAGAGCTTACTAAAGATGCCCTGCACGAAAACAACGCTACCGATATTTACGACGGGCTTAAAGAGCTTAAAGGCAGTGCCCTTAAAGTAGCCCAAATGCTAAGTATGGAAAAAAATCTGCTGCCGCAAAGCTATGTCGAAAAGTTTTCGCTTAGCCAGTTCTCTGTTCCGCCGCTATCGGCGCCACTGGTGGTAAAAACGTTTAAAAAGTATTTTGGCACAGATCCGCACACGCTGTTTGATGAGTTTAGTGCAAACTCTATCAATGCAGCCAGCATAGGGCAGGTGCATAAAGCAAAAAAAGACGGTAAAGAGCTTGCGGTTAAAATACAGTATCCGGGAGTACGCGACAGCATTAGTACCGATATTGCCATTGTAAAACCGATTGCTATACGCATGTTTAATTTACAAGGAACATCTGACGAGTATTTTCAGGAAATTGAAGATAAGCTTACCGAAGAAACGGATTATGTATTGGAGCTACAGCAAAGCGAGTTTGTTCGCGAAGCGTGTGAAGATATAGAGAACCTGCGTTTCCCGCATTACTATCCGGAATTATCGTGCGAAAAAATTATTACAATGGACTGGATGGAAGGAATCCACCTATCTGAATATTGTAAAGAAAACCATAGTCAGGCAGACAGAGATAAAATAGGGCAGGCGTTGTTTAATTTTTATATGTTCCAGATACATAAACTTAAATACTTTCATGCCGATCCGCATCCCGGTAACTTCTTGGTAGATAAAAATGCCAACCTTATAGCCATTGATTTTGGCTGCATGAAAAAAATACCTGACTCGTTTTACATTCCGTATTTCGAATTAATACAGGAAGGTGTGTTGGAAAATGAAACCCTTTTCAGGGAGAAGTTAACCGAGCTTGAAGTTTTAAAATTAAATGATTCGAAAGCGGATGCTGACTTTTTTGCGGCATTGTTTAAAGATTTGCTTACCGTGTTTACAAGGCCGTACCAGCAGGAAACCTTTGATTTTTCGGATAAAAGCTTTACCGACGCTATTGCAGCATTAAGCGAAAAATTTGCCAACGATAAAACGCTACGCAAAATGAATGGTAATCGTGGCTCTAAACACTTTATATATGTAAACCGTATGTTTTTTGGCTTGTATAGCCTTCTTGCCGATTTAGGTTCTATCATAAAAATAAACGATTATGAAAAATACCACTTACAAAGGCAACAAGAGTTATCTGCCATCTAAAATGTGCAGTACCTGTGGGCGTGAGTTTAGCTGGCGCAAAAAGTGGGAAAAAAACTGGGATGTAGTTAAATATTGCAGCGACAAATGCCGCTCGAATAAATAAAAATGGCCTGATGTATATCAGGCCATTTTGCGTTTTGTATTATTTCTTTTTGTAAAAATCAATCGTGTTAATTACTTTTTCCAGTTCGGCTTCTTGCGCTTCATCTGCAAAAGAATAGATAAATGCAAGAGCAAAACCATCCTTAACGGTTGCAATGTAAGTCTGTTTAACCGTTACACCCTGGTGTTCTGCCACGACATTCATGGTATAAAATTCCCATCCGTTAATCATTCTTTTTTCAAAATTCTCATCTAAATGAATATAGTTTATCTGGCCTGCCATCATTAATTTCCTGCTCTGAAATAAGTATTCTTTACCTGATTTTACACCTAAAGCATTTTTTAAATTTTCAGCAACCAGCATATAACTTGGGTTAAACCCGGTAGTATTTGTACCTGGTTTCTCTTTAAAAACGGTTAAAAGGCTGGCGCTGTTAATTTCAGATGCTTTAATGGCAGCCTTCATGCTTTTGTTTTCGCCGGCAACCATATCCTTACCTTGTTCCATAAGGGCTTCGTTTTCTGCCTGGCTTTGCACGTCCCACCCTTGGGGCACCGCAATTTGAATATCGAAAAACTTATTGGTGTACCTGCCGTTTGCAACACTGCCGTATTCAAAACCCTGTTCTTCGGTAATTGGTTTGTTATTGCAGCCGGTTAATGCAATGGCTACAAATAAAACTAAAAGTTTAATAGTCTGTTTCATAATTAAATTGTTGATTGGTACTGTAAATGTATTTAAATGGTTGTTAATAAAATATTAAACCGATGAGGTTTGTTATTATGCAAGTACATTTATTACCCTAATGTTATTTTGGGGTCTAAACAATGCAATCAAAAAGTTAAAGCACTTTAAATACGCAAAGTTTTTCTTATTTTTGAAAGCTATTTGTAATTATGGAAGAAGAACAGGTAATATTAGTTAATGAAAAGGACGAACCCATAGGGCTGATGCCAAAAATGGAAGCACACGAAAAGGCTTTGCTGCACCGTGCGTTCTCGGTTTTTGTACTCAACTCTAAAAACGAAATAATGTTACAGCAGCGTGCGGCCCAAAAATACCACTCGCCACTGTTATGGACAAACACTACCTGCTCCCACCAGCGCGATGGCGAAAGCAATATTGCCGCAGGCACCCGCAGGCTTCAGGAAGAAATGGGTTTTACTACCGAACTTAAAGAACTGTTCTCGTTTATATACAAAGCTCCGTTTGATAATGGCCTTACCGAACATGAGTTCGATCATGTAATGATAGGCTATTATAATGATGCACCAAACATAAATACCGAAGAAGCCGAAAGCTGGAAATGGATGTGTATTGAAGATGTTAAGACCGATATGCACAATCACCCTGAGTTATATACCGTTTGGTTCAGGATAATATTTGATGAGTTTTACCATTACCTGGAAGAGCATAAAGTGTAGTTTTCAGTATTCAGTCTCAGTGGACAGTCTCAGTTCTTCCGACAACCAACAACTGGCAACCATCAACCGTTAAAAAACAACTAAAAAGAAACATGAGAGTTACCGTAAGCCGAAGCGCCCATTTTAATGCTGCCCACCGCCTGTACCGCCCCGATTGGACAGAGGAGCGCAACAATGCCGTTTTTGGTAAATGCAACAATGCTAACTTTCATGGGCATAACTACGAACTTATTGTAAGTATTACAGGCGAAATTGACCCTGAAACCGGTTATGTTATTGATATTAAAATATTAAAAGATATTATTACCGATGAGGTAGAAGTACCTTTCGACCATAAAAACCTAAACGTCGATGTGCCGGAGTTTGCAAACCTTAACCCCACTGCCGAAAATATTGTGGTAGTGATTTGGAATAAGATTCGCGCACGCATAAATCCCGACCACGATGTTGAAGTTACATTGTATGAAACACCAAGAAATTTTGTTAACTATAAAGGAAACTAACCCGTAATTATGAGCATAAAATTGTATCCACTGGTTTTTGAACCCATACTGCAGGACAGGATTTGGGGCGGTACTAAACTTAAAACCGATTTAGGTAAAAACATTCCAACGCAAACTACCGGCGAAAGCTGGGAACTATCTACAGTGCAGGATAATGTTAGTGTTGTTAAGCAGGGTGAATATGCCGGCAAACCGCTAACTGATTTATTAGAGCAGTTTCCTAACGAGGTGCTGGGTACTAAAGTGCACGAAAAATTTGGCACGCAGTTCCCTCTATTATTCAAATTTTTAGATGCTAAAGAAGATCTTTCTATACAAGTACACCCAAATGATGAGCTGGCTAAAAAACGCCACAACTCTTTTGGTAAAACCGAAATGTGGTATGTTATGCAGGCCGACCAAGGTTCTCGTATTATTGTAGGCTTTAAACACAAATCAAGCCCGGACGAATACCTGGACAAGCTTAAGAACAAACAACTTATTGATATACTAAACGAGCAGCCGGTACAAAAAGGAGATGTTTACTTTTTAGAGACTGGTACAATTCACGCAATTGGTGCAGGTATTGTAATTGCCGAAATTCAGCAAACGAGCGATATTACGTACCGTATTTACGACTGGGACAGGGTAGATGCTGAAGGTAAATCACGTCAGTTGCATGTTGAAGAGGCGCTGGATGCCATGAACTACAACACTACCGATACTAAAAAAGAGTACACTAAAGACGTTAACAAAAGCAACACCACAGTTGATTGCCCATACTTTACTACAAATTATCTTCCGTTAGAAGGTAGTGCAGAAGTAGCTAAAGATGGCAGCAGCTTTACCGTTTATATTTGTACCGAAGGTGACTTCACCGCTACTGTAGAGGGCGAAAGCTATAGCTTTAAAAAGGGCGATACGATACTTTTACCTGCGGCAATTAAACAGTATACACTAACAGGAACGGCTACTTTATTAGAAATATATATTTCTTAACAAATTACTGAACTAAAAATTGTAGTTTTGCAACCGTAAAATAAAATTAGAGAAAATGGCAAGCGTAAAAAACTTAAAAAAAGATATCAACTTTGTATTAGGCGATATTATTGAAGCAGTATACATTACTGAACTATCTGCAGGCGGACAAGCTACAGAAAAATCAGAGGCGCTTATAGATGAGGCTATTACTACTTTCGACCAATTAATGAAAGAAGTAAACGCTAAAAAAGTGGAAAACAAAAAAGAACACTTTAAGCAAATCAACAAAAAACTGGAAGATTCTGCTAATCAACTTCTTGGTAAGTTAGGAGCACTATAGTGAAAAAATAGTAGCTAAATTTTTAGATTTTATTTTGGAAATTTAAAAACTGCTACTATATTTGCACCCGTATTGAGACGCCGGTGTAGCTCAGCTGGCTAGAGCAGCTGATTTGTAATCAGCAGGTCGTGGGTTCGAGTCCCTCTATCGGCTCAATAAAAAAACCGCTTCAGGAAACTGGAGCGGTTTTGTGTTTTAGTGAGTTTATAAATTTATTAGTTACTTATTGTAATATTCAATTATCCGTTCTGCAATGGCAGTTGGCTCATCTTTGGTACCCATAAGGTACAGCCTGCATTTTATCCAGTTATTATGCTTATCATAGTCATATTCATAGTAGCGGTGCACAGGCTCAAGTTTAACCTTAGTTTTTGGAGGATTAGTATCATTTTTAACAATCATATGCATTTCTACAATGTCTCCATATTCGTTATATTGCGCCACCATATTATTGGTAGGGTATCGGGAATAGGTAGCATTAAGTATAAATCGTTTTAGTGTTGTAATGTATCCTTTGGTTGGATGGTAGGTATATTCTTCAGATTCTACCACCTCACTGCAGCTTGTTAAGACTACTTTAATCAAACGATTTTTAATGTCATATGTATAATCTATTCTCGTATCATCACAATAAGAGGTTTCAGTGCCCATTATGTTTAGCATTCCCGGTTCTTCTACATCGCCAGGAAAAAATCGCTGGCTAGATAAATTTCCTTTTGTATTATACACAAAAGCAATAGTTTGTGATAAATCTGATTCTTGAATTTTATAGCTTGATGAATCATTTATATGAGTAAAGTATACATACTCATTAACTTTATCAATACTGCCATCTTTTATCTTGTAATCATATATTTTATGCATTACCTGATCAGAATCTGCTGGAAACCTACTGTAATTTAACTCTATAAAATTTTTATAAAATGCAGGAAATACACTTCTATTTTTTTCTTTAATCTTCTCATATTCATTTTTATATGTATATATATCCAATTTATTTCGACTTATTGACTCACTAATTGAGTCTTTTAAAAAAAGTAGCTGTGCAGTTATTTTTCCCAGCGTATTGAACTCATAATAGAATGATGTGCGAATGTCATTTCTTAAATAAAGCAATGACCACTCATCCTTGGGCAACTCTTTTTTAAAATAAGTATAAAAAAATCTCACTGACTTTACAGAGTCTTTCAAATTTAGGCCATGCTCTCTGCTTTGCTTGTCAATAAGTAAGGCTGACTGCTGATTTTGGCCATTACAAATTGCAACCTGAAATAGTAGCATGAAAATAACGAGAATTTTTGTGTGCTTATAGTATTTATGATTCATTGTTTTGCTTATGCTATGTGCAGGTAAAAGTACAATTTTAATATTTTTATCTTTATTATATTGATACTCTTTACTCTAAAAATAAATTTCGCAAACAGGTAAAGTTTTTCTTTTATAATTAAAAAACCTTACTATATTTGCACCCGTATTGAAAACGCCGGTGTAGCTCAGTTGGCTAGAGCAGCTGATTTGTAATCAGCAGGTCGTGGGTTCGAGTCCCTCTATCGGCTCAATAAAAAAACCGCTTCAGGAAACTGAGGCGGTTTTGTGCTTTTATAAGGTTTGTAGTACCCATCATTAAACTAAAGTAAGTAACTTTACGTTAAATTAGTTTTACAATACAGCTACATATCATCATGAAAAAATTAGTTCTACTTATTGCTCTTTTCTTATCTGCTACAACACTTTTTGCTCAGGATATTACCGGCGCGTGGCATGGCCTTTTAAAGTTTCAGGGCGGGCAATTGCGCCTCAACATAAACATTGCTAAAGCAGCCACCGGATATACCGCTACTATGGATAGTCCCGATCAGGGCGCCGCAGACATCCCGGTTGAAACTATTAGTTTTGTAAGCAACACCTTAAACTTTGCTATCCCAAAAGGGAAGATAGATTATTCTGGCCAATTACTGAATGGCGCTTTTAAAGGAACATTTACTCAAAACGGTTATGAAATTCCGCTTGAATTGGGTAGAGCCGAAGTAACCAATGAAAAACCCAAGCGCCCGCAGGAACCTGTAAAACCCTATCCGTATTACGAAGAAGCGGTAACATTTAAAAACGATAAAGGCGGAGTGATACTTTCGGGTACACTAACACTGCCTAAAAAAGAAGGTAACTATCCGGCGGTAATTTTAATTAGCGGCAGCGGCCCTCAAAACCGAGATGAAGAGTTATTAGGTCACAAACCGTTTTTAGTATTGGCCGATTACCTTACCCGCAACGGTATTGCAGTACTGCGCTATGACGATCGTGGTACGGGAGCATCTACCGGAGATTTTGCAAAAGCAATAACCCAGGATTTCGCAACTGATGCAGAGGCTGCTTTCAACTATCTTAAATCACGTAAGGAAATTAATAAAGCTAAAATTGGCCTTGCCGGCCATAGCGAGGGTGGTATTATCGCGCCCATAGTTGCTGGTAATAACCCAAGTGTTGCGTTTGTGGTATTGCTTGCAGGTAGTGCATTACCGGGCGACGAAATTATGATGTTGCAAAACTACCTGTTGGGTAAAGCTAACGGTATGCCAGAAGAAGAACTTAATAAACTGGGAACCATAAACAAACAGATTTACGAGGTAATTAAGCAGGAAAAAGATGCGGCTGTTATGAAAACAAAACTTATTGCCGTGTTTAATAAAGAACTTAGGCCGTTATTACTATCTAAGGGTGTGCCGCAAGACCAGGTTGACCCGTACATTCAAATGCAGGCCAGTGAACTTTCTTCGCCGTGGTACAGCAACTTTATAAAATTCAATCCGGCTGCTTCGTTAGAAAAAGTAAAATGCCCAATGTTGGCAATTTATGGCGAGCATGATTTACAGGTAGCGCCTATGCCTAACCTTGAGGCGGTAAAACGTGCGGCTGCTAAAAGTGGTAACAAAAAAGTAACTACAAAACAATTGCCGGGGCTTAACCACCTGTTCCAGACAAGTACTACCGGATCACCATCGGAATATGGTACTATTGAGGAGACTTTTTCGCCTGTGGCTTTAAAAGAAGTGTCGACCTGGATTTTACAGCAGGTTAAATAGTTGAAACTATTTGCATACAGCTTGTAACAAAACCATACTAATACCGACTTACATAGAACTAGAAACTTAATTTATGAAAAGATTTGTTTATACGCTTGCTTTGGCGTTAACCATGGGTACTCTTGCCCATGCCCAGAAAGGCAAAGATATTAAGGTGGCTATCGACCTTAAAAATGTGAAAGATGATAAGGTACAGGTTACCGTTAATCCTGATGCTTTTACAACCGATAATGTTACTTACTTTATCCCTAAAATAGTTCCCGGAACGTATTCTGAAGATAATTACGGTACTTTTATTGAAGGCCTTAAAGCGTTTGATAAAAAAGGTAAAGAGCTTACCGTTACTAAAGTTGATGATAACTCATGGAAAATTACCGGTGCTAAAAAACTAGACAAGATAACCTACCTTGTTAATGATAGTTTTGATAATGAGGCTGAAAAGAAAGACCCTATCTTTTCTCCATCGGGTACAAATATTTTAGCTGATAATAACTTTATGCTTAACACGCACGGGTTTATTGGTTATTTTGATGGCAAATCTGAAACGCCTTACCAAATTACGGTTACGCACCCGGCGGCACTTTGGGGCGCAACATCGTTAATAGATACTAACCCAAGTAATGAGGTTGATGTTTTCGATTCGCCACGCTACCCTGATTTAGTGGACCATCCAATTATGTATTCTAAACCAGACTATACTACATTTACTGTAGATGGTATGGAGATTTTGATAAGCGTATTTTCGCCTACAGGTAAGGTAACTGCTAAGCAAATTACCCCTGCGATGGAAAAAATGATGCGTGCCCAAAAGAAATTTTTAGGTCCTATTAACGCTACTAAAAAATACAGTGTACTTATTTACCTTTCTACCGGTGCTGAAAATGATGCCCGTGGTTTTGGCGCGTTAGAGCATACAACATCTACAACAGTGGTATTGCCGGAACAAATGCCAATAGAGGAGTTAGAGAACACACTTAAAGATGTGGTTTCGCACGAGTTCTTCCATATTGTAACTCCGTTGAGTGTACATTCTAAAGAAATTCAGTACTTTAATTACAACACGCCTAAAATGAGCGAGCACCTTTGGATGTACGAAGGTGTTACCGAATATTTTGCAAACCTTTTCCAGGTTAACCAGGGGCTTATTGATGAAGATGCCTTCTTTACCCGTATTGCCGAGAAAATCGCTACGGCTAAACGTTTTGACGATGTTATGCCATTTACCAAAATGAGTAAAAACGTTTTGGAAGAGCCTTACAAAGCGCAGTATGTAAATGTGTACCAAAAAGGGGCACTTATTGCAATGTGCCTTGATATTCAGCTAAGGGAAAAAAGTAACGGGCAAAAAGGTATTCTTAGCCTTATGCGCGAATTAAGTGCTGTGTACGGTAACAACAAACCATTTAGTGATGAAGATCTGTTCGGGAAAATTACATCGCTTACATATCCTGAAATCGGCGAATTCCTTAAAACGTATGTTGCGGGTAACACACCAATACCTTACGATACGTATTTTGCTAAAATGGGTGTAACTAAAACCATGATTCAAAAACCGGGCAACCCATTTCTTAAAGGGGAGCAGGAGCCTTACATAGGCGTTAATCAAACTAAAGAAATTTATGTAAGGGGCGATATAGAGCCTAACACGTTTTTTACTACACTGGGTATCAAAAAGAATGATGTTATAGTTGCTGTAAACGATACGGCTTACAACCTTGATAATATTTACGATTTGATAACAGTTAGTATGGGCTGGAAAGATGGCGATGCGATTACTGTAAAAATTAAACGCGATGGTAAAGAGCAAACGGTAAAAGGCAAGGTTAAAAAACCTACCGAACAACTGGAAGGCTACCACGCTACAGATGCATCTAAAGCGAAACTTAGAGAAGCATGGCTTAAAGGATAGTTTGGAGTAATTATACCAATTGGTATAAAATCACAGGCTATTTCATCAGATAAAATAAATATACCAATCGGTATTTTTAAGGCGGCTAACCCACAACGTTAGTCGCTTTTTTATTGCTCTAATAAAAGTATATATCGAAATAGTTGCTAAGCATAATTTTTATTACTTTGCGGGGATTTTTAACGCCTAATATTTTCATGAAAAAAATAGTACTTGCATTTGCCGCTCTGGCCGTTTTAGCAGCCTGTAAAAAAGAAGACCATACCGATGCCAATGTGCATATAGATGGTAATATTAAAGGTTTTAAAAAGGGTACGCTTTTTATACAACGCTTTAAAGATACTGCCATGGTAAATATAGATACCATTGTTATAAATGGCGATTCGCATTTTGAAAGCCACTTAAAGTTAGACTCTCCGGAGATGCTGTATTTGGTTATTGACAGGGTTAAAACAAATTCGGTAGATGATAACCTGCCGTTTTTTGCAGAGCCGGGTACCATTAAAATAGAAACTAATAAAGATGAATTTTTCTCACAGGCCAGGATTACAGGCTCTAAAAACCAAAAGGTATATGAAGAGTATGTGCAGTTAAAAAAACGTACGGTTGATGATAACCTTGATTTAGTTAAAAGGGAATTTGAAGCGCGTAAAACTAATAACAAAGCGGCTTTAGATAGTATTGCTACAAAAAGCGAACAAAATATAAAGAGGCGTTACCTTATCACGGCAAACTTTGCGCTTAACCACGCCACCACCGATGCTGGCCCTTACATTGCGTTATCTGAAATTGCAGATGCTAATGTAAAATACCTGGATACTATTCGTAAATCGATGACTCCGGTTGTCGCTAAATCTCACTATGGTAAAATGCTTACCAAATATGTTGCCGATAGAAAGAAACAAGAAGCTGCGCCGGTACAGTAATTCAGTTTTCAGTCGCGGTCGCAGTTTACAGTATTATAAAAATGTTCAGTGTTCAGTCGCAGTACAGTTTACAGTATAGTGTTCAATGAACAGTTTACGGTAATCAGAAAAATATAAAAACAGAAAAACTCCCAATCATGGGAGTTTTTTGTGTTTTAAAACTTGTTCCTAACATAATATTTAGAGTCAAGCCCGTCATCTTCAAAACTATTAAGCGGTTTGGGCTTAGGTTTTTTAGCTGCGGTTTTTTTCTTCCAAAGTTCAAAGTTATCGTGCGATAGCTTTTTCTTCATGATATCGGTCACTTCCTTTTCAGTCAATCCAAACTGTTTTTTTATCTCCTCAAAAGGTTTCTTTTCTTCCTGGGCAAGCGTTACTATACGGTCTAACGCTTCGTTGTCAAGTTCTGCACGGCTACTCTTTTTCATCACGTGAAAAATTAATCAGGTAATTTTTAAAATGGTTACTATTCTAAAATCAATATTAGTAAAAAAATCTCAAAAAAAGAATACCCGGCTATTTTTTTTGGTATTGACAAAAACAAGCTTATGTAAACAAGTTAAATTTAATATCCTTTAAAATTTAACCTTAAAACAACTTTAATAAGTAGTAATTTGATAAAAGAACACAAGGCCTTCTTGTAATACAGCCCTGTTAAAAACAACTTTGCTTTAGGTTTAGGTGTACAGCCACGCCCAATAAATAAGCAGGAGTTGTAAAGGTAATCGGGCAAAGCGCATCCACTTTGGTAATCCCATAGCAGCCTTGTCGTTAGTATACATATAAACATTAGCAGGAAATATAGCTACAAGTAATGCTATAATACCCCATGCGGCATACGCCGATACTGCCGGTATGCAAAGCGCTATACCCAATACAAACTCGGCCAGGCCGCTCACAATATTTAAAAGCTTGGGCGAGGGCAGGGCAGGGGGAATCATTTTTTTATAGATCCACGGCACCCTAAAGTGGTTTAGTCCCGCCAATATATAAATTGCAGCCATAAGGTACAGGTGCCAGGGTAATGCCATATCTATAGTGTTTTAAGTAAAGTTACTAAAGGATAATTTATTAAGCCACTAATTCCACAAATTATCACAAATTGATTCGTGTTAATTTGTGGAATTAGTGGCTTGTTATTGTAGTTAGATTAGATAATTTTTCAAAATTTGAAAATTCGTGGCAAAAAAAAGGCTGCCCGAAGGCAGCCTCAGCTTACAGCTTATAAAAAAAACTATATTATTGTTTTGCTTCTTTTTGAGCGTCTTGTACCATTTTTTCGTTTGCGGTAATAGCAAACTCAACACGCCTGTTTTTAGCCATACCATCTTTAGTAGCATTATCTGCAATCGGATCGGCTTCGCCCATACCTTTAGCTTCAATTCTTGAAGATGTAATGCCTTTAGTGCCAAGGTACGATTTTACAGCTGCTGCCCTTTGGTTAGAAAGGTTAAGATTGTACTCGTCGCTACCACTGCTATCTGTATAACCAAAAATTTGTATGTTAGTATCTGGGTACTCATTAAATACCGGTACTAATTTATCAAGATTTGCTTTAGCAGTAGATGTTAGTGTAGCTTTGTTTAGGTCGAAATTAACCGAGTTTTCACCCAATGTAATTTTAATACCTTCGCCCACCCTTTCAACTTCAGCACCCGGTAAGGCCTGGTCAATTTTTTGGGCTTGTTTATCCATACGGTTACCAATAACGCCACCCGCAGCACCACCTACAACACCACCTATAATAGCGCCAAGAGCTGTGTTACCACCTTTACCAATGTTGTTACCTAATATACCACCTATAACAGCACCACCCACAGCGCCAATACCGGCACCCCTTTGTGTGTTGTTAGTGTTTTTTGCAGCCTCGCACGATGTAAAGCCTATGCTGGCAATAAGTGCTACTACCAGTAAATAAATTTTTGTTGTTTTCATGATCTCTTAATTTGTTGTTTTATGGTAATTATATTTTTGTGAAGTTGTAAGTAACTTCAACTGTTTTTCCGCCTACAGTTACATTATCTACAAGTTGAAAAGCATTTTCTGATTGGTTTCTTATTGAAAGAATATAGCCATCGGTTACCCTTTTTGCTTTTTCGCCTTCGGTAATTTTAAGGTTAAAAGTACCTGCTTTAGTTACTGTCCAAACAATAGGGCTGGTAAATGATGGGCATCCTGTACCATTTGGTGTAAGCGTCATAGTACCTTTATTGTTATTAGAAATAAAATTCCAAGAACTGCCTACAAAACATTTACTATCTGCAACGTCAAACGATGTTACTTTAATGTATTCAGACCCCGGATATGTAACGCTGGCTATGGTCCAGTTACCTTTAATTCCTACCTGCGATTTCTGGTCTAACGATCCGCATGAGGCAACAAGCACTACCAACATGCATAATGACAATAATTTTTTCATAATAATTTAGGTTACTGTTTTGTTCAAGTTTTTAAATGTAGGATAAAGTTACAATGTTTATGCGCTACTTTACAATAGTTGTGCTATTTTTTTAACAGGAATAAGTGTAATAAAACGCAATTGTGTTATAAGAACTTCTGTGTGAATTATATGATTTTAAAGCACTACACGCAAAACATAATTTTTAAAACAGGCAGTATTAATCTTTTCTTAATGCCTTATTTTTTTAACAGTTAAAAACTGAAGGTTTATGCAAAATGCCAATTTGTCACCAAAATATTTTTGGTATTCAATTTGACTATGAGAGGTAACGAACAATAAATAACAGAACTATGACAACAGGAAAAATTAATGTTTCGGTAGAAAACATCTTTCCCTTAATCAAGAAATTTTTATACAGCGACCACGAGATCTTTTTACGCGAACTTGTGAGTAACGCTACAGATGCTACTTTAAAACTTAAGCACCTTACTAACATAGGCGAAGCCAGTGTAGAATATGGCAATCCTATTATAGAGGTTAAGATTGATAAAGAAGGCAAAAAGCTGCATATTATAGACCAGGGTTTAGGTATGACAGGCGAAGAGGTAGAAAAATACATTAACCAGGTGGCATTCTCGGGAGCTGAAGAGTTTTTGGAGAAATATAAAGACTCTGCCAAAGATTCAGGCATCATCGGTCATTTTGGCCTTGGTTTCTATTCGGCATTTATGGTGGCAGAAAAAGTAGAGATTATTACTAAATCCTACAAAGATGCCCCTGCGGTACACTGGACGTGTGATGGTAGCCCCGAGTTTACTTTAGAGCCTAGCGATAAAACAACCCGAGGTACAGAAATTATTTTGAACATTGCCGAAGACTCTTTAGACTTTTTAGAGGAATCTAAAATACGTGAGCTTCTTAAAAAATACAACAAGTTTATGCCGGTGCCAATTAAATTTGGTACGCATGTAGAAAACCTGCCTGTGCCGGAAGATGCAGCGGTAGACTACCAGCCTGAAGAAGTTGAGGTTGATACAATCATCAACAACCCTAACCCGGCATGGACCAAACAACCGGCCGACCTTACTGACGAAGATTACAAAACGTTTTACCACGAGTTGTACCCTACACAGTTTGAAGACCCTTTGTTTAACATTCACCTTAATGTAGATTATCCGTTTAATTTAACCGGTATTTTATATTTCCCAAGATTATCGGGCGATCTTTCGGTTCAGAAAGACAAAATACAACTATACCAAAACCAAGTATATGTTACTGATAATGTAGAAGGAATCGTTCCGGAATTTTTAACCATGCTTCGTGGTGTTATCGATAGCCCGGATATTCCGCTAAACGTATCGCGCTCGTATTTACAGGCCGATGGTGCGGTTAAAAAAATATCAAACTACATTACCCGTAAAGTTGCCGATAAATTAAAATCGTTATTCAACGAAAACCGTGCTGACTTCGAAGAGAAATGGAACGATATTAAAATTGTACTTGAATATGGTATGCTTAGCGAGCCTAAGTTTTACGAAAAATCAGGCTCGTTTGTATTATACCCTACGGTAGATGGTAAATTTTTCACGTTTGATGAACTTAAAGAAAACCTTGCTGCTAACCAAACTGATAAAGATGGTAAACTGGTGTTGTTATATGCCTCTAACAAAGATGCGCAGCACAGTTATATAGCATCGGCTAAAGATAAAGGGTACGAAGTACTTTTATTAGATTCGCCTATTGTGTCGCACCTTATACAAAAACTTGAGGCAGATAATGCTAACACTACGTTTGTACGTGTAGACTCTGATAATGTTGATAAACTTATTAATAAAGACGAGCAGCAAATATCTAAACTTAGCGAAGACGAAAAAGAAAAACTAAAAGTAGCTATTGAAGAAGTAGTACCTAAAACGGGTTACTCAGTTCAACTAGAAGCTATGGATAGCGCTTCGGCTCCATTCATCATTACACAGCCGGAGTTCATCCGCCGTATGAAAGAAATGAGTGCCAGCGGTGGCGGGTCGAATATGTTTGGTATGGGCAATTTCCCGGATATGTATAACCTTGTGGTTAATACTAACAGCGAACTGGCTACAAACATATTAAATACAGATGATAAATCGCATCAGGAAGCTTTAGTTAAACAAGCGTTGGACCTTGCTAAACTTAGCCAAAACCTGCTTAAAGGCGAAGAGCTTACAGCGTTTGTAAAACGTAGTTTTGAGCTTATTAAGTAGTATTAAGATATTAGAATTAAGTATTAAGAACCTGTAGTGAAAGCTACAGGTTTTTTTGTTTGGTAGTATTATGAGTTAGAGTATCCCTCTAAAATTAGTATCTTTGAATTAAGTAATTAAAGTTTTCACATTAGAGTGAAGTTGTCATTGCGAGGCACGAAGCAATCTATAAAAGATTTCCGCATTCTGTTCCTTCACTCGTAATGACCTACTATATATTAGTGAGGGCAAATGTTTATAAGAATAATTCATGATGCTACCCCTAAAGATAATCCCAACCGCATTACTGCCGCTTTATAAGGAAGGTTTTGATACCGCTATACAAAACAAATTCGACAATTTACAGGAAAGCGAACTTAGCACGGGTACGTTTAATTTTTACACATCGGTATCGGCTGTGTTTTCATCCAAAATAGAAGGGGAGGATATAGAGCTTGATTCGTTTATAAAACACAAACGATTGGGTGTACAATATCAACCCGATTACACTCAAAAAATAGATGATTTATATCTAGCATATCAGTTTGCCGTAAATAATAGCTTAAATGCCGAAAATTTATTGCAGGCACATGCACTGCTTACTAAAAATATACTGCATAAAAGTATGCAGGGACAATTGCGTAAAGGAAACATGTTTGTAATTACCGATGATGGTAAAATAGAATATGTGGCTGCTACGCCTGATAAAGTAGTACCCGAAATGCAAAAGTTGTATGATGATATTGATGCATTACTTAAAGCAAAACTTAGTTTTGATGAGGTATTATTTTATGCCTCCATGCTACATTTAGTATTTGTGAAAATTCATCCGTTTGAAGGTGGTAACGGTCGCACGGGCAGGCTGCTCGAAAAATGGTTTCTAGCCCAAAAACTTGGCTCAAAAGCATGGTTTATTCAGACAGAGAAGCACTATTACAATCAGCATCAAACTTATTATAATAACATCCGTAAACTTGGTTTAGAGTATGAATATTTAAATTATACCCACGCACTGCCATTTTTACAAATGTTACCCGAAGCTCTAAAATAAAATTCATTTAAATATTTACAATGAAAATAATCGTTTTGCTTGCACTATTTATGTTCGCTGCTAATGAACCTCAATTAATAAAAGGAAGAGGTTTTACGGGTTATATTTTCCCAGATACACATATTGTATACCCATTTTATAGTGAGTCTGAAAATAGATTTACACCATCAAATACTGATATTATTTTCACAGAAAAATTTATAGCGGCTAATATTAAATCAATGAGTTTATCTAGTCCTGAAATTCATAAAAAACTGCATAAGTATACAAGGCAATATGTCGGTTTTATAAATGATAAAGGACAACGCGTGGTTTGGGTAAATTTTATTTGGAGTAAAAGTGGTTATGTCGATATGATAAACAAAGATATTGTTAAAGTAAGTGATGGTGGTACACATTACTGGAATATTAAAATGAAACTTGATAGCAAAGAGTTATATGATCTTCGTGTTAATTGTTTAGGGGGATAATAAAAATCCCAACCACAAAATGCGGTCAGGATTTTCGTCTGATTTAAAAATAACAAAATCTTTATGGTACAATAGTACCCTCAATGCTGTCGTCGTAGGTTTCGCCTACAATGGCGCCGTACGTTCTTTTAGCAAGGCCCACCACCATGTTGTGTTTGGTATCCCAGTAATACCCCTGGTTTGGTGTAAACTGAATCACGGTAATACGTGGGTCGTCTTTACCTTCGGTAAACCATGTTTTCATCATGGGGTCCCAAAGCTCATCGATTTTCTGTTTGTCGGTACTAATAGTAACCCTTCCGTAAAGGCTTAGAAAATCACTGTAAGACGATCCTTGAAACAATAATTGAGCCGCCGGATCAATTTCCAGCTCTTTGTTTTTGTGCGAATCGTTAGCACTTAAAAACCAGAAGTCGCCATCATCATCAATATGTTCTGCCGACATTGGGCGCGTGTCAAACGGTTGCCCGGTGGTAATCCCGGTACAAAAAAAGCAGGCACCGGCTTTTTTAGCCAGCTCCTTAATTTTATCTAAGCCTTCCTGCCCAACTAAATTTTTAAAATTATCCTCAGGCTGATTTTGATTAATAGAGTCCATAGTATGTTTTGTTTATTTGTATGTAGTTAAAGTTACTTTAATACCAATTAAACAACTGTTAGCGAGATGCTAAATAACAAAACAATAAGTTTTTTGGCTTGTACCAAATGTGTGTTAATACTAATAAACAATTAAGTTTAATACTATTGCTGTTTAAGTTAAATGTATCCGCTATCTTTGCACGCTTTTAAAAATTTCACAAATGAGTAATACAAATGTTATAAAAGGAGTGTTTTTAGTAGGCCTTGGCGCATCTAGCTATGGTATGCTAGCCACTTTTGTAAAGCTGGCGTATGGCGAAGGCTACACCACGGCAGAAGTTACAGCATCGCAAATACTGCTGGGCGTGCTGGGTATGTTTATAATTTTCAGTATTCAGAGGGTACAACAGGGTGCTAGCTTTGTAAAGGCATCGGGTACTAATAAATTGCAGCTTATAGTTGCAGGTACATCAATGGGTTTTACCAGCGTGTTTTATTATATGGCGGTAAAATACATCCCGGTTTCAATAGCAATCGTGCTGCTTATGCAAACGGTTTGGATAGGCGTAATCCTGGAATGGATACTTACCAAGATTGCCCCAACACCTAAAAAAATAGTAGCAGTGTTAATTGTACTTGCAGGTACATTACTAGCAACTAATTTAATAAATAGCGATGTTAGTCCCGACTGGCGTGGCCTTGCCTGGGGTATGGGAGCAGCGGCATCGTTTACGGCAACCATGTTTTCGGGCAGCCGTGTGGCTACACATTTGCTAGCATCGCAACGCAGCCTGTTTATGTTGTTAGGCGCTTTGGTAGTAGTATCTGTATTTACAGCCTTTACATGGCCGGGGTCGTTTAACGTTGAAATATTTACCAAATGGGGGTTACCGCTTGCAATTTTCGGAACCATTATTCCACCGCTATTGCTTAATGCCGGTTTCCCTAAAGCGGGTTTAGGCTTGGGTAGTATAGTATCAGCTTTAGAGCTTCCTGTATCGGTAACTATGGCCTATTTTATTTTACATGAAGAGGTCATTGCACTACAATGGCTTGGGATAGTATTTATTTTGGGTGCTATTGTATTAATGAATGTAGGTAACAAAGGTGGCGGACAGGTACACTAAAAATATCTTCTTATACATAAAAGAGCCGGAAACTATTACAATTTCCGGCTCTTTTGTATTTATACTATTGTGGTTTACCTCCAGTCGAAATCAGATTCGCGTTTGCCTAAATATAAAATCAATCCTACAGATGCATTCAATTGGCTACCCGTGAAAGATTTTGGCGCACCTTTAAAACGGTAATAACCATCATAATCAAAATGTTGTGACAGGTTAACAACATACGATGCATCAAACTGTAATGCCAAATTTTTAAAAAGATATATTTGCGGTGTTAGGCCAATAATAACGTTAGCCATATTGTCATCATTTATAGAAACAGTAGATTTAGAATGCGAATAACCAATACCGCCATGAGCCAGTATGTTTATGTAACCTGCTGTAACATCGGGTACACCTAAAGTTCGTCCTAAATTTTCTACAGCCTGTAAAGATATCCTTGTGTAATTTACACCGGTTTCAGGAGTAAGGTCGGTACGGTATTTATCGTGGCCAAAATCAGCTTTTATCCCCCAATATTCATCAAACATGTATCGCACCCCAAAATTGTAATGGCTGCCTGTTAATGATGGTTTTCCTGATTGGCCAATACCATACGCCCCCTCAAGCGAGTATTGCCCTTCTGTGTTTTGTGCAAATACTGATAGTGTTGTTACCAGTAAAGCAAAGCTTAAAATAATGTTTAATTTCATTGGTTGAATTTTTTTCTGGCGCAAATTTACTAGTAATTTTTAAAATTTCAATTAACAAATCTTTAAGAGGCGTAATTTATAACGTATATAAAATCAGGTAGTAATAAAACCATTAGCATTTGTTTTGCGTATATATTGTATTGGGATTAATTGCTATGGTATGGTTAATCGCTCATAAGAAAAATGTTTATTTATTGGTTAGGTTTGGTAAGGGCGTCTTTTTAAGATGCCCTTATTATTTTAATTGGCTGTAAATCGATATTTTTGCCACCTGAAATGATTGAAACATGCTGGTAGTAAAAAATATATCGTTCGGTTATACCGAAAAAGCAATATTGCATAACATAAGCTTTAATGTAAAAACAGGCCAAAACGTTGCAATAATAGGCGAGAGCGGCTGTGGTAAAAGCACACTGCTTAAAGTGCTTTACGGTATATACGACCTTAACGAGGGCGAAATTACATTTAAAGGCGAAAAGGTTACGGGCCCTAAACACAACCTGGTGCCCGGAATGCCGTACATGAAATACCAGGCGCAGGATTTCGACCTGATGCCCTACACCACCGCTGCCGAAAATGTAGGCAGTTACCTTTCTAACTTTTATCCGGAAGAAAAAAAACGACGCATTGCCGAGTTGCTCGATATTGTAGAAATGGCTGATTTTGCCGATGTAAAAATTAAAAACCTTAGCGGAGGCCAGCAACAGCGTATTGCTTTAGCTAAAGTTATTGCATTAGAACCACAGGTGTTATTGCTCGATGAGCCTTTTAGCCATATTGATAATTTTAGGAAGAATGCCCTGCGCCGTAACTTGTTTGCGTATTTAAAACAGAAAAACGTTACCTGCATTGTAGCCACGCACGATAGTGCCGATGCTTTATCATTTGCTGATGAAACTATTGTTATTCAAAGTGGTAGTTTGGTAGATAAAGCACCATCTAAAGAAATTTACTATAACCCAAAAAATAAATACACCGCATCGCTTTTTGGCGAAGTAAACGAGATTAAACTCGAGCTACTTACACTAACCCAAAAGCCAGATGAAACGGTTTTACTATATCCGCACCAACTTACAATAGCCGAAGATGGCCCGCTTAAAGTAATAGTTAAACAATGTTATTTTAAAGGAAGTCGTTACCTTGTTAAAGCAGCTTTAGGAAAACAGGTCCTGTTTTTTGAACATTATAAAGAGCTGCCCGTAAATACCGAAGTGAACCTTACGGTAGACCGTAATGCTTTTGGATAAACATCTTATTTAATTCCTTATATAGAAAATTTCGGAACGGTTTTAGCTTTACGCATATCTCAAAAAAATAGTATATTTACTTTTTAAGTTTGCAGATTGTTTAATTTTGCACCGTAATTTTATAAAAATACAAATTATATGTATAATTCAAAAATTTCTGGCTTAGGCTATTACGTTCCGGAAAATGTGGTTACTAATAATGACCTTTCTAAAATAATGGAAACCAATGATGAGTGGATTCAGGAACGTACCGGTATTAAAGAGCGCAGGCATGTAATAAAAGGCGATGGCGACACCACAACTACTATGGGTGTTAAGGCTGCTAAAAAAGCTATTGAGAAAGCCGGACTTACCGTAGATGATATTGATTTTATAGTTTTTGCAACCTTAAGCCCTGATTACTATTTTCCTGGGCCGGGCGTTTTGGTTCAGCGCGATTTAGGCATGAAACGCACTGTAGGCGCGCTTGATGTGCGCAACCAGTGTTCGGGTTTTATATATGCACTATCTGTAGCCGACCAGTTTATTAAAACCGGTATGTATAAAAACATACTTATTATAGGATCTGAACTGCACTCAACCGGGCTCGACATGACAACCCGAGGCCGTGCGGTATCGGTAATTTTTGGCGATGGGGCAGGGGCAGCAGTGCTAACGCGCGAAGAAGATAATACTAAAGGGATACTGTCTACACATTTACATAGCGAAGGGCAGCATGCCGAAGAACTTTCTTTAATCGCACCCGGTATGGGCAAGCGTTGGGTAACCGACATTATTGCTGATGCCGACCCTAACGACGAAAGCTACTACCCACATATGAATGGGCAATTTGTATTTAAAAATGCCGTAGTACGTTTTAGCGAAGTAATTAACGAAGGCCTTAAAGCCAATAATCTTGAAGTGGCTGATATTGATATGTTAATTCCGCACCAGGCTAACTTAAGGATCTCGCAATTCATTCAGCATAAATTTGGGCTGACTGACGACCAGGTGTATAACAATATCATGAAATACGGTAATACTACCGCGGCATCTATCCCCATCGCTTTAACCGAAGCATGGGAGCAAGGCAAAATTAAAGAAGGCGACACTGTTGTATTGGCAGCTTTTGGTAGCGGCTTTACATGGGGTAGCGCGATTATTAAGTGGTAAGTTTTAGTTTGGTTTCAGGTTTCAAGTTAAGCTACTCACATCGTCATTGCGAGGTACGAAGCAATCTTTTTACAATCTTGTCATGCTGACGCAGGAAGCATCTCTTAATAGTTTGAGATTTTTCGACTACGCTGCGCTTCGCTCAAAATGACAAAAACATTCGTCTTTGCGAGGTACGAAGCAATCTTTTATAATATAAAAAACTCCTTATAATCAATTTGGTTATAAGGAGTTTTTCAATTTACGTTTGAGTGTCCTTCAATCTAAAATCTAAATTCTGAACTCTAAAAAAAAAAGGTAAACCCCGAAACAGCAAACTGTTCCGGGGCCTTTAACTAACCTAAACCTAAAATATATGCAATCTGTTCAATGATGCCTTTTGATTGTGCGTGCTACTAATTAAAACATACCGCCGCCGCCTTGTTTGGTATCGTTTTCACGTTGCTTGCGTTGCATAGCCCTGTTTTTACCACCACCAAAAATGTAATTTATACCAAAATATACCGTTCGGCTTTCCCATTTAAACTGACCGGTTTGTGGGTAAGGGTTGGTAGCGTCAAAAGCATAGCGCATGGTTTTAAACATATCGTTAAAGCGTAGGCTTAATGATAGTTTGCTATCTAACAGTGTGTAGCGCGCGCCACTGTCAATTTTGTACATGTCTTTACTGTTGTTTTGTATACCGTCAACCGCACTTCTGTAAAACCCGAAAAGTAAAAAACTTAAGCGGCTATTAACCTTAAAGTTACTATTCATCCTTGCGTTAAAAGCAGCAACGTTAACTTTGGTAAGTGTAGGCTCATAATCATCTGTAGTGCCGGGTTGCAGTATCGATACCGTACCCTGTTGCGATATGCGCGAAAAATCTATCGCTGGCTGGATGTCCCACCACTTAGTGATTTTATAGTTAGAAGACACTTCAAAACCAAATGAATTATTGTGGCTAAAGTTAGCATAGCTCATAATCTGGTCCTGTGTGTTAGGAGTTGTTTCATCAGGATATAAAACACGGCTAATTTCATTATCAATCAACCTGTAAAATATACCACCTGTAATAGATGATCCCTGTCCGAAAGTTCTTGTGTAATTAACCTCTACCGAATTGGTAAATTGTGGCTCTAAATATTGGTTACCTAACGATGTAACCAGTGGCGTACTAAACTCCCTAACAGGTTTGGTTTGTTCCAGGCTTGGCCTGTCTACACGGCGGCTGTAGCTTAACTGAAACATGTTTTTCTCGTTAAGGTTGTACGTTAAATAAGCCGACGGATAAGCCGTAAAATACTTATTCTCAAATCGGGTTTGGCCACGGTTAAAATCAGCTACAGATTTGTAACTCTCAAAACGCATCCCTAACTGATAGCTGAATTTTGTAAACTTTTGCCCAAAAGTGGCATACGCCGAATAAATATCTATATCGTAGGTGTAGTACGAATTTTGTAACGATGGGTTGGTAACATTAGGGTTTGTAGTCATATAAGTATTGTCCGTTCGGGTGTTACGCGATTCGGCACCAAGCTCTAAAGTGCTTTTCTCTGTAAGCGGATTTATGTAATCAAGGTTAAGCGTGCTCAACTGGCGGTTATCTACAATATTATCATTATATAAGGTGTTGGTATTACCTACAGTAGTGTTGTAATCACCCTTCTGGGTTTGACGGCTATCATTAAAGTTACCTTCAAAATCAAGCGTATGGCCTTCTTTTTCAAACTTGTGCTTATAGGCTAAATCGTAAGTGTTGTTTCTATTATCGGTGTCATATTCAGATGCCTGCAAAATATTATCAAACGTAGATCCTGTAGGGTATAGAATATCAGTGCCAACCTTGCCTGTGCCGGTAAAGTAGTTTTGGTTAGTATAGGCTGATAACGTGTTTTTATCGTTAATGTAATAATCCATCCCGAATTTACCCAGATACCCTTTGTTATCGTTTGTAATGTCCAGCAATTGTTTCGATCCCACATCCAGGCGGTCAATTCGGCCATTGTTAAAGTTCACACCGTCATTACTACCGCCGTTGGCAAAAAAGTTGATCTTGCCGGTGCGGTAATTCATATCCAGCGAGTTGTTTACTTTAGGTGTTATACCAAAGTTAATACCCGCATTAAGGCTACCGTTAAAACCATCGTTAGCGTTTTTGTTTAGTATTATATTTATAATACCACTCATCCCTTCAGGGTTGTACTTGGCGCTTGGATTGGTAATCAGCTCAATTTTTTTGATGGATGAACTTGGTATCTGTTTCAACAGCTGCGCCGGGTCTATATTACTTGGGCGACCATCAATAAGCACACGCACGTTAGAGTTACCACGAAGCGATAATTTACCATCCTGGTCTACGTTGACAGATGGTATATTGTTCATGATCTCGGCAGCGGTACCACCGGCAGTAGTAAGGTCGCGGCCCAGGGTAATAACCTTACGGTCGAGTTTTTGCTCAATGGTCGATGTTTCTTTTACAATGCTTACCTCGTCAAGCGTAGTGGCTTCTTCGGTAATTGAAATTGTGCCCAGGTTAACCTGTTTGTTGCTGTCGCTAAGGTTAGCATTTACCAGTGCCGACTTATATCCCATGAACTGTACTTCTACAGTATAGGTTTTAAGGGCGGGAGTTTTTACACTAAACTCGCCATTGTCGTTAGTAATGCCACCTGTAATAACCGTGCTACCTTCTTTAACAATAATGTTTACGTAAGGTAATGCTTGCTTGGTAGGCTTATCGATAACTTTACCGGAAATTGTACCCTGGGTTTGGGCAGTAAGCGATAGTATGCTCCCAAAAAGGAGCATGAAAAGTAGTTTAAGTTTCATTGTTCGTTATTTTACCTGCCGCAGCTAAGTGTGTTTTACCCGCGGCAGGGATTATGATTGATGATGATACCCATAAGACTCACATGCCATTGTTTTGTTACAAAAAAGTTTTAAAAAATTTTATCTGTGATTTTATTTTGCATTTAAATGCTTGAAAATAAACAGCTAGCTAAGTTTATTTTTTTTGGAGAATTAGTGTTTTCAAGATGCCGAACCTGCTATAAAACTGCATTTTAATTAACAAATTTTTTAAAGCCGTTCGCCTCAGTACGTTGCTAAAATATACTTATCTTTGCACGCTTTAAAAAACCTACTCAAAATGACGTTATCACAAATCCTTACTTCCCACGTGCAAAAAGCCGTGCAGCAACTGTTTGATGTATCTGTAGACAAGATAGAACTACAGGCTACCCGCAGGGAATTTGAGGGCGATATTACTATGGTTATTTTTCCGCTTTTAAAGCTGGTAAAAAGCAACCCGGTAGAGTTAGGTAATAAAATAGGGCAGTACCTGGTTGATAATTCTGATATCGTAAACCGCTTTAATGTAGTTTCGGGTTTCCTTAATATCGTGATTTCAGATGCTTACTATATCAACTTTTTTAACAATATAAAAGCGAACGAAGCTTACGGTACTGTAGCACCAACCGAAGGCGGTAAAGCCGTAATGGTTGAGTTTGCCTCGCCTAATACCAATAAGCCACTTCATTTAGGCCACGTTCGTAATGTGCTGTTGGGCTACTCAGTGTCTAATATTATAGAGGCTGCCGGAAGTAAAGTATACAAAACCCAGGTTGTTAACGACAGGGGAATCCATATTTGTAAATCGATGCTGGCGTGGGAAAAGTTTGGCCACGGCGAAACTCCCGAAAGTACTGGCCTTAAAGGCGATAAGCTGGTAGGTAAATATTATGTTGAGTTTGATAAGGCTTACAAAGAGCAGATAAATCAATTGGTTGCTGATGGCGCTACTGAAGACGAAGCTAAAAAGAAAGCGCCAATAATGCTTGAAGCCCAGGAAATGCTTCTTAAATGGGAAGCGAATGATCCTGCGGTTAAAGAACTTTGGGCTACTATGAACGGCTGGGTATATAAAGGTTTTGAAGAAACATATACTAACATAGGCGTTGATTTTGACAGCTATTACTACGAAAGCAATACCTACCTTTTAGGTAAAGATGTGGTGGCAGACGGACTGGCGAAAGGTGTTTTTGAAAAAGACCCTGATGGTTCGGTTTGGATCGATTTAACGGCAGATGGGTTAGACCGTAAAATTGTGTTACGATCTGACGGTACATCGGTATACATGACCCAGGATATTGGTACGGCTATACAGCGTGTTAAAGATTTTCCAGATGTGGGTGGTATGGTGTACACCGTGGGTAACGAACAGGATTACCACTTTAAAGTGCTGTTCTTAATCCTTAAAAAACTTGGTTTCGACTGGGCAGCTAACCTGTACCATTTATCATACGGTATGGTTGATTTACCTTCGGGTAAAATGAAAAGCCGTGAAGGTACCGTTGTAGATGCCGATGATTTAATGGCCGAAATGACATCGACCGCACAAAGCATTGCTGAAGAACTAGGCAAGCTTGAAGGCTATTCTGATGACGAAAAAGCACGCCTTTACAACATTATTGGCCTTGGAGCCTTAAAATACTACATACTTAAAGTAGACCCTAAAAAACGTATTTTGTTCGATCCTAAGGAGTCGGTTGATTTTGCGGGTAATACAGGTCCGTTTATACAATATACTTATGCGAGGATACAATCGCTGTTGCGCCGTGCTGATTTTGATGTATCGGTAACGCTTGCAACAGATGAGGTTAACCTGCACGAAAAAGAAAAAGAATTAATAAAGGCAGTTAGTCAGTACCCGGATGTTATTCAGGCGGCTGCCGACGGGCACAGTCCGGCGTTAATTGCTAACTATACCTACGATCTTGTTAGGGAATACAACTCGTTTTACCAAAGCGTGCCGGTTTTAGGTACCGAGGTGCAAAACGAAAAAGTATTCAGGATACAGCTATCCAAAAAAGTGGGCGAAACTATAAAATCGGCTTTCGGGTTGCTGGGTATCGGCGTTCCTGAACGTATGTAATCGATCTTTAATAAGATATTATTGTGAACCAGAACAAGCCTTACTTTTTTCAATCGTTTTTTATAGTGGTGTTATCTATCGCGGCCATGATGGTATTTAAACAATACCTGCCGCCTAAGATATTTGATGAAGATACCAGCAAGCTTAAAAACCAAGTGGTAGACAGTACCATGCTGGAAGCGGTTGAGGCAGATGCGTTAAGCCCTGCTGAAAAAGATACGTTAGCCAATACCAAAATACATTTTGCGGCGGTAAACGGTATTAAATTCCCAACGGAAACCTATGAAGATTACAAGGGCTTTCAGCACCTTGCGGTTTTATACGAAAAACTGTTGCAGCTGGAAACAAAACAACAAGGCAAAGTTCGTATCGCTTACTTTGGCGACTCTATGACCGATGGCGATATGATAGTTAAGGATTTACGTTCCAGCCTTCAGGCACGTTTTGGTGGCGAGGGTGTTGGTTTTGTAAATATCACGTCGGAGTCGGCACCATCGCGAAGCACACTTACGCACCAGTTTTCGGATAATTGGAAAACCCAGTCGTACCTTAATGTAAAGCATCCAATAAAACCTTTTGGTATTAACGGGCATGTGTTTTTTGTTAAGCGCGATACGGTGCACCCAATATGGGTTAAGTACAGGGCAAGCAATTTGCGCAACCTGACACAGCTAGATAATCCAACGTTGTTTTACGGTAAATCAGGCAATACAAAAGCAAAAGCACAATTTATTATTGGCGGTGATACGCTTACTAAAAAACTTACCGCCACTAATGTTTTAAATACGCTTCGCGTAACCGATGGCGGTATTAAAAGCTTTAAGGCTAATTTTATAGCATCAGATTCTATTCCGTTTTACGGTTTTAATTTTGATGATGGCAAAGGTGTACACGTAGATAATTTTAGTAACCGCGGTAACTCCGGTTTACCAATAGGCAGTTTTAATACTAACCTTATGCGTGCCTTTAACGATAAGCTGGGTTACGACCTTATTGTACTGCATTACGGTACAAACGTGCTTAACTACGGCTCGCTTAACTACTCGTGGTACGAAAAACGTATGGCTAATGTAGTGGCGCATTTAAGGGAATGTTTCCCCGGTGTGGCGATACTTATTATTTCTACTGCCGATAAATCGACCAAGTACGGACTGGAAATGAAAACCGACTCGGCTGTGGTGCCGCTTTCGCTGGCGCAAAAACGCTATGCGGTTAAGACTGAATCGGCTTACGTAAACCTGTATACCCTTATGGGGGGCAATGGCTCTATGGTTAAATGGGTGGAAGAAGCTCCGGCACAAGCCAATAAAGATTATACCCACTTTAATTTCAGGGGTTCTAAAAAAATATCCGACCTTATTTACAAACAACTTAACGACGGATACCTTCAGTATAAAAAATTACGGGGTATTAAACCGCTGCCAAGTGATATTATCGCACCACCGCAAGAGCCGGCTCCTGTAAAACGTGATTCGTTTAAGGCAGTCGCGCCACAAGCACCTCAAACGGCGAAACCTGTAACACCGGGTTTTAAACCGGCGGTTATAACTAAGCCGGGTATAGCGCCTGTTAATAAGCCCGTTACGCCAACGGCTAAACCTGCCGATAGTCAGGCAAAGCCTGCGGTAAGCAAACCTGTTGTTGCGCCTGTGAAACCGGCGATAACACCTGAGACATTAATTAAAAAACAAGACACCACACATGCACAATAGGCTGGCTTTTATATTGCTATGCCTAATGGGCTGGTTTACGGCATCGGCGCAGGTTGATTCTACCAATGTAGATATCGATAGCCTTGCTGTAGATGCTGTTTCGGTTACCGATACTATAGAGGTTACCGGTCCTAATATTATTACCAATGCCGCTTCGCTTAAAGTGTTTTTCGAAAAACTTTATACTGTAGAGAATCTAAAAAAAGGTAAAATAAATATTGTACACATAGGTGACTCCCACATTCAGGCCGACCTTATGACAAACATTATCCGCAAGGCATTACAAGCGCGTTATGCTAATGGTGGGGCAGGTTTTAGTTTTCCGCACCAGTTGGCAAAAACCAATGGCAGTTACCTAACCCGTTATAAAAGCAACGCCTCATGGCGAAGCCGCAGGAACATTTTCCCTACAGAAGCCGGAATGGATGTTGGCCTAAGCGGTATTGGCCTGGAAACCCGCGAAAATTTTGTGGTAGAGCTTAATGTTAAAGACAGTGCTTACGATTTTAATACCATAAAAGTTATAACTCCGGGCAATGCATCACAATTTGATGTAGCCACTAGTTCTAAAATTATAGTGCTTGAAAGCACAGTGCCTAAAAAAATTACCCATAAAATTAAAAATGGCGAGGTGCTGGGCAGTATTGCCGATAAATACAACATATCGATAACACAGCTTAAACAAGCCAACGGGTTAAAGAACGACCGCATTCGTGCAGGTAAAACCTTAAAGATACCTACCAGCGAATTGCAAAAGCGCGAGGTTAAACGATCAGAATTTATCCCGCTTACGTTAGAAAGTGATGCACTAACACATTATTACCATAGCACTAACGCACTAGATAAAATATACCTATTGCCTAACAAAGAGCAGAAAGAATACAACCTTAGCGGCCTTGTTTTAGAGAATGATGCTCCCGGGGTTATTTATCACAGCATTGGCGTTAACGGCGCAAAAGCGTCTGACTATAATAAGTATCCGTTGTTTTTTAACCAGCTTCCTGCACTAAACCCTGATTTGGTTATTATATCATTAGGTACTAACGAAACATTTGATAAAATGGGAGCCGATGCTTTTATGGATCAGCTTTCAACTTTTATTACGAATGTAAGGGCTAAAAACCCGAACGTATGTGTGCTGGTAATGAGTCCGCCGCCATCGTTATTTAAACGAAAATATCCTAATACCATTGCTGCCTCATATTCTAAAAACATACAGTTGCAGGAAGAAGCTTTAAAATATGCAACGTGGGATTTGTTTAGCGAAATGGGCGGGCTGTACAGCGTGCCCCGCAATGCTGCTCGCGGGCTTATGAGTACCGATAGGGTGCATTACAGTAAAGACGGATACGAAAAACAAGGCAGGCTTTTTACCGAAGCTTTTATAAAGGCATACGATAATTTTAAAACCAACAGGGACTAATGCAATTTACCAATATAGTGCCATTTGAAAATATTACCATTCAGGATGTGCAAAACTGGTTTTTATACAATGCTAAAGAGCCTATGCTTTTTAGTACGGTAAAGTTTTTAAGGCTGTTTGTAATTTTTTATGCTATATATATACTTATACGAGGCAGTTTTAAGGCGCGTACTTTTTTTACGGCGGCTTTCTCTTTATACTTTTATTATTTGTGTAGTGAAAAGTATTTTATACTACTCGTATTTTCATCGGTGGTTGATTATACGCTGAGTTACTTTCTGTATAGGGAAAATCGCGATTTACAACGCAAGGTATACCTGTGGTTTAGTGTAATTGTAAACCTCACTTTTTTAGGCTATTTTAAATACACTAATTTTATAATAGAAAGTGGCAATGCCCTTTTTGGGTTGGGTTATTCGTTTCAAAAAATATTACTTCCGGTAGGTATTTCGTTCTATACATTTCAGAGTATTAGTTACATCATCGAGATTTACCGTAAAGAAATTACCCCGGCAAAAAACTATATTGATTATCTTTTCTTTGTATCGTTTTTTCCACAATTGGTAGCAGGTCCTATTGTTAGGGCTAAAGATTTTATTCCGCAAATATATGCCAAGCTACAGCTTACCAAGGCCGATGTAAACACAGCGTTCTTTTTAATTATTGGCGGGCTTATTAAAAAAACAGTAATATCTGATTATATATCCAGCAATTTTGTAGACCGTGTTTTTGATGCGCCAAACAGTTATACCGCATTCGAAAACCTTATGGCTGCTTACGGGTATACGATACAAATTTACTGCGATTTCTCCGGATATAGCGATATGGCAATAGGTATCGCATTGTTGCTTGGGTTTAAACTGCCCACCAACTTCCGTACACCGTACCAGTCAGAATCGATTACTGAATTCTGGAGAAGGTGGCACATATCATTATCTACCTGGCTTAAAGATTTTCTATACATATCAGTAGGAGGTAACAGGCATGGTTCGTTTGCGGGCTTTTTATTCCCGGCATTGTTCTTTTTCGGATTAATTGTATGGGGTATTCAATACTCATCAGTTAGTAATGTACCTTTAATAATAAGTATAGCAGGACTTGTAGTGTTTTCGCTAACCTTTTTACTTTCTAAAAGTAAAGAAAAAACCATGTTTACTAATGTAAATTTAATGACAACCATGTTGTTAGGTGGTTTGTGGCATGGTGCTGGGCCTAAATTTATTATCTGGGGCGCTTTGCATGGTATAGCACTGGCGGTACATAAAATATGGTCGGAGTTTTTCCCATCTAAAAAGGAGGGTGAGAACAAAGGTTTTGGCACCGTGGTTTGGAAATATATTTCGATATTCCTTACTTTTCATTTTGTAGCCTTCTGTTGGATATTTTTCCGAGCACAGGATAAGATAAACCACCAGGATTTTGATTTTGCATTACAAATTATTCATAATATAAGTAACGTTACTTTCGACCCTGAACAGTGGAAAACCATTATATTAGGGTATAAAAATGTATTTATGCTTATGGCAATAGGTTATGTGTGGCATTTTTTGCCACAGGGCTTTTCAGATGGTTTAAAACAGACATTTTACAGTACGCCACTAGTGCTTAAAGCTGTTGTTTTAGGCTTTGTTTTCTGGCTTGTATATGCTGCGGCTTCGGCAGGGCCACAACCATTTATTTACTTTCAGTTTTAAAATGTAACAATTTGTTGTTAATTAGTTTTTTTTAACGAAATAGGTGTTAATTATATAGAGGGCATGGTTTAAATATTCAAAATTTGTTTAATTTAGGCGCTCTTAATTAATTACACTATGAAAAAAATTACACTAACTTTTTCTTTATTTGCTGCATTGCTAAATTTTAGCGGCGCTAAAGCCCAGACAACGCCGTATACATTACAGGTGTTTGAAGATGCTGTATATTATAACATGTTTACTAATGTTACAGAGCCTGATACACCAAATACTCCTGTTCCGGCCGGAGCCATTAGAAACAGCAACTCATCTTATGGAAAAAAAATTACTGCAGAGCAAATTGCTGCTTTTGGTAATAAATTAACCCTTAATGTTGAAGCATCATCTTTATGCGATGATTTTGACCGTATTGGTAATGTTAACCTTGTTTTTGTACCTAAAGGCGCTACAGCTTATGATTATAAAACAGTAAAAAGAATTGAAATTGGCCGTTTTATTACACCATTTATGGTTCCGGACGGTACACTTAAGGTTCCTTATACTTACGATGTAGATAATTTGCTACCCATTTTTAGAGATGCGCAATTATCTCAGGAATTTGATTTTTGGGTAGAACTTGAAATTTATGGTTACCAGGGATCTGCTACACAAGGTGGCGCAGCAGCTGATTATCCTACACTTTGTGGGTCAAGAAACGATGTATATAAAGGTTCTTTAGAATTTGTTTCTACTACAGATGCTACTCTTGAAGTAGGCGATGAAGAATATTTTCAGGAATTGTCATATAACTTTCAGTTAAAAAATTATGTTTTAGCTACAGATACTAATAATGAAGGCACAGATGTATTAAATAGCACTGTAAGATCTATTAAATTTACACTTGACAAGGCTGTAACTAATGCTAAATTTTACTTAATTACATCTAACCACGGTTCTAATTCAGGTGGTGAAGAGTATAACAGAAGATATCACTATGTATATCTTGACGGAGTGCGTAAATTACTTTACAAACCAGGTGAAACTACTTGCGAGCCTTACAGACAATACAATACAAGAGTTAATGGTATATATGGCGCAAGCGCTATGACTCCTGCACAATGGCAGTCGTTTAGTAACTGGTGTCCTGGTGCAAAAATACCAACACGTGTTATAGATCTTGGCGACCTTGCTGCTGGTGAGCACACTTTTAAAATAGAAGTGCCTAATGCACAATTTGCAGCTGGTCAGGGATATTTTCCAATGTCGCTTTATGTACAGGCTTACAGCCAAACTTTAGGTACAGATAAATTTGCAGTTAAAAACTTTAGTGTATCTCCTAACCCGGTTAATGATATTGCTACAATTACATCTAACGGTCTTACTGTTAAAAATGTAGATGTAGTTAATATTTTAGGCCAGGTTGTACTTAAAGCTAAAGCTGATAAAGTTGATTTATCTTCACTTCAGGCTGGTGTTTACATTGTTAAAGTGTTGTTTGATAACAATCAGACTGCAACTCAAAAAATTATCAAAAAATAATTTTACATATAGTTTATAAAAAAAAGGATCTGCCCAATAGGCAGATCCTTTTTTTTTACCATAAAATTACCTTTACTTAGTTAGTTTTACACGGCACACATAATGGTTGGCTGTCATGTACAGGTAGCCATCGGTCCCAAAGGCCGAATTAGATGTTTGCACACCTACTTCAATCCTTCCCAGTGGTTTGCCTTTTGGCGATAGTACCACAATACCATTAGCTGCGGCAGCATAAATATTTCCGTTAGCATCAACTTTAAGCCCATCGGCGGCAGTTTTTAATAATTCCTTTTGTACGGATTTACTAAAGTCAAAAAATATAGTCCCTTTACCCACGGTTCCATCTTCCTTTACAGGATATGCCATAATGTGCGGATGTGCACCATCGCTCTGGCTTACGTATAATATCTTTTCATCGGGCGAAAATGCAATGCCATTTGGCAGGTTTAATGAGCCATCTATTTGGGTTACTTTTCCGTCTGGCGTTACACTATATACTCCGTTTTGATCGAGTTCGCGGGTATCTTTATCGCTTTCACGCCCCGGTAAACCATACGGCGGATCGGTAAAAAAATAGGTGCCATTACTATGTTGGGTAATGTCGTTAGGCGAATTAAAACGCTTGCCCTGATAATTTCCCGCAAGGGTAACTTTGCCGCCCACGGTAAGGTTCATTTTAGTAATACGGCGGTCGCCATGTTCGGCAGCAACCAGCTCGCCGGCTTTGTTAATCATAAGCCCATTACTTCCCGGCTCATCGCTATAGCGGCCTAAGCCGGTATAACCTGATGGTTTTAAAAACGGAACCACGCCTTCTCTCTGTGTCCATTTAAAAATGGTGTTTTGCCTGGGGTCGCTAAACAATAAATAGTCACCATTTTTAAACCATGCCGGGCCCTCGGCCCATTGCAATCCGGTAGCGATAACTTCAATTTTGGCATCGGCCGAAACAATTTGGCTAAACGACGCGTCATAGCTTTGTATTTTACCCAGCGTTGGGTATACCTGTGCTTTTAAAGATGTTATAGTAATTAGAGAAACAACGATTATAAAGCCTGCTTTTTTCATAAAAATGTATGTGGTTATTTAAAGGTGTAATTTACAGTTTTAAGGCTAGCCCGGTTTTAAAAATATGCCAAAAAAATCACAATGCCATAATTACCTACACCTAAAAAAAGTAATTTTAGGTATCCAAACACTAAAATTATAGTATGAAAAAAATCATTTTATCAGCATTAATGCTATTAGGTATAGGCTATACGGCACGGGCACAAAAGGCTACGTACGGAATAAAGGCGGGCGTAAACTTTGCGACGTGGGGTGGCGATGTAGACAATGCAAAATCACGCACCGGGTTTCACGCAGGCTTTATAGCCGAGTTTAAAGCAGCACAAAACTTTAGTATCCAGCCCGAATTGTTGTACTCGCAACAGGGTGTGCGCTTTCAGGAATCAGGATCTGTAGGTGGGGTAGGGTATAATGGAGAAGTGAAAGGTAAATTTGATTACCTAACGCTACCTGTGCTATTTAAGTTTTATGTTATTGAAGGTTTTAATATATACGTAGGCCCGCAGGTAAGCTACCTGTTAAGCGCAAAAACAGATTCTAATGTTTCAGTAGGATCTTTTTACGGGAGTTCTTCGTCAGATGACATAAAAGATGATTCTAACGACCTTGATTTCGGGCTTACAGGCGGTATAGGTTACGATTTGCCTACTGGCTTATTTTTACAGGCGCGTTACTATGCGGGGCTTTCTAACGTAAATAAGGATGGCGATGACGACATTAAAAACAATGTGTTTCAGCTTTCTGTAGGCTATAAGTTTAAGTAGAACGACAACTAATGATATATAAACCAACCCTGGTAATTTAAATTGCCGGGGTTGTTGAATATTAGTATCTTCCCAATTAATCGACATGGTTTTGCTTTTGGAGAAGAAGTAAAAATCTATAAAATATATTTATGAACCCCAATTGTGAGAGCAGTTGGTTTTTTTTGTTTCAAATTAAAACCTTCTTTAAATTATTATATTAGCATTTCTAAATAAAGACAATTATGAAGCTATTTAACTTTGGAAAAAAGAAAAATCCTGAAGAAAACAGGGTTTTTGCAGAGCGTTATTTAAACTATCTAAATGATATTTTTCAGCAGGAACCTCTCTACTTTATGGAAGATAGTTTAATTGATGGCTTACCAGGAGTAGCTTCAATTGTATATAAAGACATACCTGAAAAAGGTTACACAACAGCATTTACTTATGGTTTATCGCTGGTAAAGCACCCTGAATGGAAATTTGGAAGACCTGAACTTTGTGTATCTGTCGCATCAACAAATCCTTCATGGGAAAATATTGGTGCCCATATAGCCAATAAGCTTAGAGGCGACTGCCCATTTAAATATGGCCAAAACATTAACTTTGGAGAACAAGTTAGTAATGATTCTGAAATGAATGCCTTTTTTATATTTGCGCCAAGCACATTACATAGAGACGATTATTCAAACATAGACATTGGTGCAGATTATAAAATCAACATTGTAGGATTTTATCCAATGTATGCTGACGAACTTGATACTTATGAGCAGATGGGATTAGAAAAATTTTGGCACCATCCTAATTTTGACAACTATAGTGTAAACAGGAAACATATTACTTTATAAGCAAAAATCCCGACTGCGTAACACAGTAGGGATTTGTATTTATATTTAAAAAGCTTATTTAGCTTTTCTCATTTCTCTTGCAAGAAGCGTGTTTTTAAGTAGCATAGCAATAGTCATTGGTCCAACACCACCGGGAACCGGGGTAATAAACGATGCTTTTTTGCTTACATTATCAAAATCAACATCGCCGGTTATGCGGTAGCCTTTTTCGGTAGTATCATCAGCTACACGGGTAATACCCACGTCTATAATAACCACATCATCTTTAACCATTTCGGCTTTAAGGTAATTAGGTACACCAAGGGCAGTGATAATAATATCGGCTTGGGTAGTTATCTGGCTAATGTTTTTAGTATGGCTATGCGTAAGCGTAACCGTACTGTTACCCGGGAAACCTTTACGCCCCATTAGTATACTCATTGGGCGGCCTACAATGTGGCTGCGGCCTATAACTACGGTATGCTTACCGGCAGTTTCTACATTATAACGCTCTAAAAGCTCTAATATACCAAATGGAGTAGCGGGTATAAACGTAGTCATATCAAGGGCCATTTTACCAAAGTTCTCCGGGTGAAAACCGTCAACATCCTTGCTTGGGTCTATCGCCATTAACACCTTTTGGTCGTCTATTTGCTTAGGTAGTGGTAACTGCACTATAAAGCCATCAATATTATCATCCTGGTTAAGCTCTTCAATTTTTTGTAAAAGCTCCAGTTCGCTAATAGTGCTAGGCAGTTTAACAAGGGTACTATCAAAACCTACACGCTCGCAGGCTTTAACTTTACTGCCCACATAGGTAAGGCTCGCGCCATCGTTACCTACAATTACTGCAGCAAGGTGTGGTACCTTTTCGCCATTAGCTTTCATTTTTGTAACAACTTCGGCAATTTCATTTTTAATGTCGTCCGAAACTTTTTTTCCGTCTAGTAGTTGCATTTTTTTTGTTTAATGTTTGAATGTTCTAAAGTTTAAAAGTTGCTCACCTTTGCTTTAACATTCCTTATTGTGTTGTTGTGTTGTTGTATTTGCTAAAAGAGTAAGCGTTTTGAGTAAAAACTTTAAACATTTAAACTTTTAGACTTTAAACTATAATTTATGGTCTCATACCTTTCATGCCGCCCATCATTCTCATCAGGTTTTTACCACCACCACCTTGCATCATTTTCATCATTTTGCTCATTTGGTCAAATTGCTTTAGCAGTTGGTTTACTTGTTGGATCGATGTACCAGATCCTCTCGCGATCCTGGTTTTACGTTTAGCATCGAGCACAGCAGGCTTGCTGCGCTCGCCCGGTGTCATAGAGTGTATTATAGCTTCGATATGCTTAAAGGCATCATCTTCAATTTCAACATCTTTAAGGGCTTTACCGGCGCCGGGTATCATACCTACAAGGTCTTTCATGTTACCCATTTTTTTAACCTGCTGTATCTGGCTTAAAAAATCGTCGAAACCAAATTCGTTTTTCGCAATCTTTTTTTGCAGCTTGCGGGCTTCTTCTTCATCATACTGTTCCTGTGCGCGCTCTACTAACGATACAACGTCGCCCATGCCCAATATACGCTCTGCCATACGTGCCGGATAGAAAACATCAAGCGCTTCCATCTTTTCGCCCGTACCCACAAATTTAATAGGCTTGTTTACTACCGATTTAATTGTAATGGCCGCACCACCACGGGTATCACCATCTAATTTGGTAAGTATAACACCATCAAAATTAAGCCTGTCGTTAAACGCTTTAGCCGTGTTAACCGCATCCTGGCCCGTCATAGCATCTACCACAAATAACGTTTCGTGCGGCTCGATAGCCTTATGCACGTTAGCTATTTCGTTCATCATCTCCTCATCTACAGCTAAACGGCCGGCGGTATCTACAATTACTACGTTAAAGCCATTAGCCTTAGCATGTTTAATTGCATTTAGGGCAATTTCTACAGGGTTGCGGTTGCCCTCTTCGCTGTATACTTCTACACCTATTTGCCCACCTACAACATGCAACTGGTTAATAGCTGCCGGGCGGTATATATCGCACGCTACAAGTAGCGGCTTTTTATTCTTTTTTGTTTTAAGGTAATTAGCAAGCTTACCAGAGAACGTGGTTTTACCTGAACCCTGTAAACCCGACATTAATATTACCGTAGGGTTACCCGAAAGGTTAATACCGGCAGCATCGCCACCCATAAGCTCTGTAAGCTCATCTTTAACAAGTTTAACCATTAACTGGCCCGGTTGCAGGCTGGTTAATACATTTTCGCCCAAGGCTTTATCTCTTACTCGGGTAGTAAAATCTTTAGCAATTTTAAAGTTAACGTCGGCATCAAGTAATGCCCTACGCACCTCTTTAAGCGTATCTGCTACGTTTACATCGGTAATCTTTCCGTGCCCTTTAAGTATATGAAAGGCTTTATCTAATTTATCGCTTAAATTATCAAACATAATTCGTTTCCATTTATAGAGGTGCAAATTTAAGGATTTGATTTTGAAGTTACAGGGTTTTCACAATAAAAAAGGATGTTGTTGTAAGCTCATTTACCGTTTATCAAAATCGCTTGTCATAAAATAAGTACTTATCCAGTAACCATTTACTTTTATGGCATCGCGCAATAGTTTTTCCATAAGGCGCGAGCTTCCATACGCATGATCTTCGGTTCTTTTATTGGTTACAAAACCATTTTTTAGTAAGGTAAAATCGGTTACACTTATAAGCGATTGTTTATTGTAGCCTGCACTGTTCCATTCACCCCACTTAAAATCATGCAGTTTGGTAAAATATTTATTTTTTATGTATGCCTGGTCTACATTATTAAGCAGCTCATTTTTATTGAAAAAATTGTGCTTAAAAAAATACAGAATATGATTTGATGGTGCCACTTTGTTTACAAAATCCTGTAGCTTTTTGTCGTCTTTACTTTCAAGGGCATCTATTAATGCAAATTTTAAGTCGTTAAATGTTTTATAGCCTTTGTGTGGTTGTATATTTACTGGGCTGGAAATAAATACCCCATCACTATTAACCACACGCATAGTACCGTTAAAAAAAGTTAGGGCTTTAGTGCCTTCAAACTGCGCAACTTCATCAAACGGCCCGGCATTAAGCACCTTATTATCGCTATTAATAATACTATAAAATTTACCTTTTTTTGCTTTATATAGGTCTAAGTTACTGCTTAAACGCTGCAAATCGCTATAATTAAAGGGTATAACTATGTCATTTTGTAGTGTTATGGCTCCAAACTTATTTCCTTTTGCAGCTACTATCTGGGTTTGTAAATCATTTTTATTAGCCTTTACTAAACTAAGATTTACATAATCATACACAAAGGGCACAACAACAGAATTATCTGAATTTAGCACACCGTAATTTTTACCTTTTTTTGCAGCTATATAAATATTTTTGCCCGATACAAATTTCTGTACTATACTGTCGTATTCAACTGGGATAACCATTGCTCTTTTAACCTCATCAAACACCCCGAATTTAGTATCGGTTTTAACATACAGATAATTTTTTTTACTGCCCCACTCTGCCCATTCAGATGGATATAACAGGTTATTAGTGTCATGAATAAGATCTATTTCTTTAAAAATGGGTTCATACAGTAATTTATTATTAATTACAATACCATAGTACTTTCCTTTCTCAACGTAAAGAATATTCTCGGACCTTACCACGCTTCGTTTAAAAGATTTATACTCCGGCTTACATATCATTTTACCATCTGCTGTAAACAAACCAAATAAATTATCTTTTCTTACTCCAAGGTAACCCTCAATATCGTATACAAAGTCATATTCAGTGGGTATAATCCTTTTACCGGTAGCATCTATAACACCCCATTTTTTATTAAGTGATACCCTATAAAGATTTTTTAAATCGCGCGGGAAATAAATTATATCATCGTAAATTAACGGAACTGCCATTTCACCGTTATCCCTCATTATGCCAGCCTTACCGTTTTTAACAACAAGAAAACCATTTTTAAAATTTATGTCGGTAATTTTATCGTATTCAACAGGCACTACAACAGCACCTTTATAATCAAGAAGCCCTAATTTGTTATTGTTTATTATAGTAACATATTTAGAAACTTCGCTACGAACTTCATCATAAATAACATCGGTTTTTTTATGGCTATCTTCAAAATAAACACCTTTCTTTTTATTTAATGTAATATTATAGTACTTTGATTTATATTGTACCATATCATAAATTGGTTCAAATACAACGGCTCCATCTGCACTTATTAAACCATATTTGCCATTATTTTTCACAATCACATTATTTACTAAGCTGTTTCTGTTATTAAAAACATATGTTTTTTTAATTTGCCTGTCAACATATTCTGCAATTCCGGTGTAAATACTATCATAAGCAAACGGTACTGTGTTACGTTCGCCTTTAAACACCCCATACTTTTTATCCCGGCGCAAAATTGCCACATTTTGATAAAAAGTTATATTGTCTGCATCTTTACAAATTTTCGTGTCATTGTAAAAAAGCGTTGGTCTGTCGTTTTTATTTTCTTTTACTAATGAATATTTGTTAACCTCGTCGCTGTATAAAATATGTTTGTGTTTGGGTGCAATAAGTATAGCACCATTTTTATCTAAAGATCCCCATTTGCCTTTTTTATTTATTAAAACAGAATTGCCCTGCGGATACCTGTTAGCCATTATAGAATCGTACTCTAAAGGCAAAATCAGTTGCCCTTTAAAGTTCGCTAAACCATATTTGCCCTTTTTTTTAAGTTTATAAAACCAATTTATTTTTTCAATATTATCGTATTGTGGTTTTAAAACTACCGAGTCTTTAAAATTAATACCATACAAATTGCCTTCTTTTACAATGGTAAGACCAGTATGGATATCACTTCTATCGAGGTCGCCACCGTACGAACCTGTACCATAGCCAGATAAATCACCTTCGTCATTTTCATATCCGGGTGGTACCTGAGCTATTGTATTTAGGGAAATAAACAATAAAAAGTGTAAAAAAAATTTCATGATATTGGTGGTTCTGGTATATTACTAACAAATATATACAAACTAAAAATGTACACAACAGGCACTTATAACATAAAAAAAACCGGCCCCACAAAAAGACCGGTTTTAACTCAGATAAAAACTTAAATATAAAAAAAATAAAAAACTAAACACCTTTAAAAAACATTACCCTTTATAGGCACATTTTGCTACAGCTGTAGTTACAGCATCACGCAAATCGGCATTGTTACTAACACTTATAGTAACCTGCCCCGCAACAATTAAGTGAAGCGGATAATTTATAGAGTAATACTGGTTAGCACTAAGGTTTTGCAACACGGCATACAATTCTGCATTGGTTTTAATAACATACGTATTTTCCATTTGCAGGCTGCTGTTGTAGCCAAAAATTGTAACCGGGTATTGTATGGCAATACAGTTATTATCGATAGTATTTGCTGACTCTGCATCTGTAGCCGACATTGATTTAAGCAGCAATGTTACATCGGAATTTGGCCCCAGAGCTTCCGAATTGTATTCTGTAGCACTATCATCCTGGCACGAAACTATCATTCCGCAAAAAAGCAGCGCTGTAAGTAATACTATTTTTACAAATTTAAACATCAGGAATTATTGATTAGTTTATATAAAACAGCCTGCAAATTAAATACCCTACCTGATAACCAATTTTTTACATAAAAAAAGGCTCCCTGTTAGAGGAGCCTTAGTGCAGAATTAATAATTTTTCTTTTTCATTATATTTGGGGGAACCTCTGCAGGTTGCATAGCCGTTATTTGTGTAATAAACAGTTAACAACTAAAAAACCCTACCTGCATTACATACTTTTTTTTCTAGCAGTTAGCAAACTAACAATTCAGCAATAGTAAGTCCTGCCATCGGCTTTATCTTTTTTCTGCTAAAAAAGGATACCGCCTCCGTCAGGGCTAAGGGTTTGGTAAGGGTGTTTTTATAATGGTTAATTCTTACAATTTTGAATAGTAGGGTAGGGTGTAACCGTTTTAATTTGTTTGTACTGCTACTAAACATACAATGCACTTTAACAAAAAACCTGTTAATAATAAAGTAGATGGCACGGCCTGCTTATTAAAAAATTTTATAATTTAACAGCCACGTACAAGCCTAATGAAAAACGACCCAAAGCCCGGCATTTGCGAAGAACTTACTTTTGCTGCTTTTTTTAAAAGCCATGCAAAACTGCTGCGCAATTACCTGTTTTATAAATTTGGCAACGAAGAGCAAGCTAATGATGTATCGCAGGAAGCCTTTATAAAACTATGGGAAAACTGCGCATCGGTTCCGCCCGAAAAAGCAAAATCGTTTTTATATACCGTAGCAAACAACACTACACTAAACCAAATAGCACACCAAAAAGTAGTGCTTGAGTATTCTAAAAACAGCACAACACCTATCACAGATAAGCAAAGCCCCGAATTTTTGATGGAAGAAGAGCAGTTTAAGCTAAAACTGCAAAAAGCTATTGACAAACTTACCGAGGGGCAGCGCAGTGCTTTTTTACTGCACCGTATAGACGGTAAAAAATATGTCGAAATTGCCGAAATATTAGAGATAAGCGTTAAGGCAGTTGAGAAGCGAATTCATGGCGCGCTGTTGCAATTACGAAAAGATATTGATACCTTTAGGTAGGGTTTTTAACAAAATGGCTGTTATACTACAAATACAGTACTACAATGGATGAGGATGTTACATTAGCCAAATGGCTAAATGATGAAATGGATGCGGCAGAACTTAGTGAGTTTATGTCGAGGCCGGAGTATGCCACATACAGCAAAATAAAAACCGTTTCGGCACAGTTAAAAGCACCCGATGTAAATCTCGATGCGCTATATACAGCTATAAATAATCGTAAAAATAAAGCACAGGAACCTAAAGTAAGAAAGCTTAACCCATGGCTGCCACGTATTGCGGCAGTATTAGTGTTAGCATTAGGTATCTCTTTTTATTTATTTACCACAGCTGTTATTACACAAACGGCGCTTGCGGGTAAAAGGGATGTGTTTACGCTACCAGATGATTCTCAGGTTACGCTGAATGCAGGAAGCCAGGCAGAATATAAAGAGTGGAACTGGAGCGATAACCGTAAACTAGAGCTTAACGGCGAAGCTTACTTTAAAGTAGCAAAAGGTAAAACGTTTGATGTGGTTACCCCGCTTGGTACTGTAACCGTTGTAGGTACACAGTTTAATGTAAAAGTGCGCAACAACCGTTTAGATGTTACTTGTTTTGAAGGCAAAGTAAAAGTGACTACTAAAAACGAAACCTTATTTTTAACTCCGGGTAAAACCGTTGCTTTTAAAGAGGGTAAAAATTTAAACCTGCCTAATGTTACAGCAAATAGGCCGGGCTGGTTAAGCTACGAAACCTATTTTGCTAACGAAAGTCTGCAAAATGTTATTGCTGAAATTGAGCGTCAATATAAAGTAAAAATTACAATAGATGCTAATGTGCCAGATAAGCTTTTTACCGGCACAGTACCTATGAATAATATGACCACAGCGCTCAATGCTATACAACCCATTTACCACTTACAATCTAAAAAGGCAGGAGATAAAATCATATTAACCTCTGAATGACGTTTGGAACCCGGTATTGTTTATTACTTTTAATTCTTTTTTTTTTCGCCCCAAACGTGTTTGGGCAGGGCGGCAGGAAAAGTATTGACTTAAAAATAGTACTGGATAGCATTGCATTAATTAATAATGTAAAGTTTAATTACAGCGAGCAGGATATTGCAAACCATAATGTAATTCCACCGGTAGCGGCAATGCCTTTAAAGGCTAAATTAATTTATTTAGCTAATCGCACATCCCTCAATTTTAAAGAAACCGGCAACTACGTTGTTGTATATACTGCATCTAAAATAAAAATCAACCGCATTTGCGCTTATGTAACAGATGAGTTGGGTATGCCCTTGGATAATGCCGTTGTGCAATACGACCAGGTTAAAAAACTGGTAACCGGAGATGATGGTTACTTCGAAATCCCTCAACAACAGCAGGCGCTGTATGTAGCCCATCTTGGCTATACTGATAAGCTTGTACCCCTAAGCGATTTTAAAGGCGACTGCCTACAAATCATCTTATCATTAGAAACTAACCAACTTACAGAAGTTATTGCCGAGCGCTACCTGGCTACAGGTATTACCAAACAAAAAGATGGCAGTTATACCATTAAGCCCCGTAAATTTGGTATCCTGCCCGGCCTTATCGAGCCCGATGTATTGCAGGCTATGCAACAGTTGCCCGGCATTAATAGTACCGATGAAACCGTAAGCAACATTAATGTGCGCGGTGGTACTCACGACCAGAATTTATTTATGTGGAATGGTATTCGGCTTTTCCAGACAGGACATTTCTTTGGGCTTATATCTGCCATTAACCCTAACCTTGCGCACGATATTAAAATCTATAAAAATGGTACATCGGCATTTTATGGCGAGAGTGTTTCGAGTGCGGTAGATATATCATCACACCCGGCCGACATTGGCACAAACACGGCTACCATTGGTACTAACATGATAAGTACTGATTTTTACACCCGCATAAAAGCATCTGATAATGCTAATTTTGAAATCTCTGCACGAAGGTCGTTTACCGATGTTATTGATTTACCTACTTATAGTAAATATTCTAAACGGATTTTCCAGAATACTGTAGTTACAGAGCTTACTAACAGTACCGATATAAATTATAAAAGCGATAAGGAATTTTATTTTTACGATTTCACGGCGCAATACCATCAAAAAATAGGAGCTAAAAATAATTTGTATGTCGATGTTATTGGCATAAATAACAAGCTCGATTTTACGCAGGGTACTTTTAGTGCTACAGCCCCTATTACTAAAACCAGTAACTTAGAGCAGTTAACCCTTGGCGGTACTGCTTTATGGAAAACCCAGTGGAACGATACACACAGCAGTGAGGCAAGTATATACACCTCCTACTATAATGTAGATGGGCAAAATGCTTCATTAAACTTTAATCAGGTTACCAGTCAAAAAAATACTATTGTAGATGCCGGGATTCGCCTTGCCGATAACCGAAAAATTAATGAGCTATTTACACTGCACACCGGCTATCAATACAATGAAATAGGCATAAATAACACCGATGAAATTAATGAGCCCCTTTATAGCCGCAAGGTAAAAACCGTGTTGCGTACCCATGCTATAATTGGCGAACTGGAGTATAACCCCCAAGGCTCTAAACTTTATGCCCGTGCTGGCCTGCGTGGTAATTATATAGAGCAATTTACTAAAGCTTATGCCGAGCCTCGTTTACAACTTAACTACATGGTTAAACCAGGTTGGCAACTTGAAGTTTTAGCCGAGCGCAAAAGCCAGACATCATCGCAAATTGTAGAGTTGCAGGACGATTTTTTAGGCATAGAAAAACGCCGGTGGGTACTGGCAAATAATAAAGATATACCTGTGCAGCACAGCAGCCAGGTATCTGGTGGGTTAACGTTTAAAAAAAGCGGCTGGCTGGTTGCTGTAGATAATTTTTATAAAAGAGTAAATGGTATTACTACAGGAGGCCAGGCTTTTCAAAACCAATTAGAGTTACAACAAGCAAAGGGCAGCTACACCGTTTATGGTACCGAATTTTTGATCCAGAAACAGTTTAAAAACTTTTATACCTGGCTTAGTTATACCTGGAACAATAATAATTATAGCTTTGAAAATATTGAGCCACGAAAATTCCCGAGTAATTTTGAACTCGCCCACACAATTAACACTGCTGTAATTTACGAGTGGAATAATCTCAAAATTGCTTTAGGATCTAAATGGTTTACCGGTAAGCCGGTTACAGAACCCCTTATAAGCGAGCCTACATCGGGTAGTGATGGTGTTCCATCTATCGCTTACTCCTATCCTAATTCGCGTAACATAGGTAATTTTTTTCAGGCTAATTTTTCTGCGGCTTATGCCATGCCTGTAAGTGGTAAAATTAAAGTGCAGTTTGGGCTATCGGTACTTAATATATTTAATCGTAAAAATATTATTAATAGTTACTACCGTGTTAATACCACAACTCAGGATATAGAGGCGGTTAATACTTATGCATTAGAAAGAACACCCAATGCTTTTATAAAGTTTAGCTTTTAAAATTATGTACAATAGTATACATACTATTAAAATTTAAAGCCTTCCCTAAGTTAAAGAGAAGGCTTTTTATGTAAACAAACTGCTGTAAATTAAAATTTATATCCTACAGATACTTGGAATACTCCGTTTTTAGCAGATCCGTCATTATCATCATTTATTTTAGATAAGCCTGCGTTGTAACGCGCCTGGAAAAATACACCCATAGGTAAATCATAAGCTACACCACCTACAAGGCCAAAGTCAATAGACTTAGTTTGGTCTTTAAAATCAATTTCATCAGTACCTAATCCAGGTACTTCTACTTTCATTTTAGAGCTTAAACGGTAACCTATTTGTGGGCCTGCTTCGATACTTAAACCTTTAATAATATAGTATTTAGCCAGCACAGGCAGGTTAAGGTAATTTACCTTAAGGGTTGTTTCTACGTTAAAGCTTTCTTCAAAAGTATCTATTTTTGCCCCCTGCTGAGAATATAACAATTCCGGCTGAATAGAAAAATTAGGGGCTACTTTAAATTCGGCAACAACACCTGCGTGAAAACCTACTCTTGATTTTACATCGTCAGATACATCTTCTCCTGTAAGTGTAGCTACATTTAAACCTGCTTTAATACCAAGTTTTACATTACCAGAATTTGTGTCCTGAGCTTTTGCTGCTGTGCTTAATGCCATAACTGCCGCAACAGTTAAAATAATTTTTTTCATTTTTGTTTTTATTAATTGGTACTGCAAAAATAGCAATGTTGTAAAATAAAAAAATACCCAATAGTGGGTATTTTAAGTTTATTTAAGGTGTATTTACCTGTTAAAAATCAGTACCGATACTTACGCTTTTCCAGTTTTCAATATCCGCTTTAACACTGTTTATTTTAACATCGGCCATAGCAACAGCATCGCTACCTAAAAATAAGTAAAGCGGTGCATCATCAGCTTCGGCTGTCTCAATTATAGCGGCCACACCTTTTTTAGGGTCGCCGGGTTGATTACCATTAATTTGCTGCTGGTGCATTGCCTCACTATCGCGAATAGACTGATAAGCATCAACTGCATTTGTAGGTAACGCAAGCGAATCTGACTCTAAGAAATTAGTGCGGAAATATCCCGGTAAAACTACGGTTACCTTAACACCAAAATCTTTAACCTCAGCGGCAAGCGATTCAGAAAATCCTGCAACGGCAAACTTAGTGGCGCAGTAAATACCAAAGCCCGGAAAGTTACCTGTAAACCCACCTATAGACGAGATGTTGAAAATATGTCCGCTTTTTTGATTGCGCAAATGCGGTACAGCATGACGAATTACGTTAAGTGACCCAAATACATTTACATCAAAATTTTTGCGGGCTTCAGCATCGCTAAGTTCTTCAAGCGCGCCAAGCAATCCGTATCCGGCATTGTTTACTACAACATCGAGCTTACCAAATTTAGCAATAGTAGCTTCAATTGCGGTAGCTACACTTTTTTCATCGGTTAAACTTACTTCTAATGGCAGCAGGTTGGGGTGTGTTCCGGTAGCTTTTTCTAAGTCGGCAATACTACGTGATGTAGCGGCTACGTTATCGCCTTTAGCTAATAATTGTACTATAAATTCTAAACCTAAACCTTTAGAGGCTCCGGTTACAAACCATGTTTTGTTAGTGCTCATAATAATATAATTGTAATTGATTAATAATCTGTTGAAGCAGAAAGTTGTTTAAGTGATTCAATTTCGGTGGTAAGCGTACCAATTTTATCCATAGCGCGCTGGTAGGCATCGGTACCTAGAAATAGATGTACGGGTGGGTTTGGGTTAAATCCGGCTTCTATCATTACCGCTGCAGCCTTTTCAGGATCGCCTGCCTGCTGGTGGTTAAAACTGGTGTACTTAGTGTGCGATGCCCTAATATCGGCGTACTCAGCAATTGGATTTTGCGGCAATGCCAGTGAGTCATCGGTTAAAAATTCGGTACGGAAAGCTCCGGGAGCAACAACAGTAGCATGAATGCCGAATTCCTTAACATCTACTGCCAGCACTTCGGTAAGGCCCATAATGGCAAACTTGGTAGCCGCATAAGGTGCCCAGCCCACAGCCGCGGCAAAACCCGCGATAGATGAAATGTTAATAATGTGCCCGCTGCGTTGTTGCCTCATGTGTGGCAAGCTATGGCGAATGGTATTTATGGTGCCAAAAACATTAATATCGAAAGAATTACGAATTTCGGTATCGGTTAATTCTTCAAGGCTGCCGCCAATGCCATAACCGGCATTGTTAATCAGCACATCGAGCCTGCCAAAGGTTTTGATAGTTTTGGTAATGGCTTCCTTAACAGAAGCATCGCTTGCCAGGTCTGTTTCCAGCGGAAGAAAATTTGGCCCGGTAGTGCCAACGGCTGTAACAAGGCTGTTAACGTTGCGTGATGTAGCCGCTACCTGCTGCCCAGCGTTTAATAATTGTTTTACTAAGGCCAGTCCCAGCCCTTTTGAAGCCCCGGTTACAAACCAGGTTTTTTTAATTTGATTTTGCATAACGTGTACTGATTTAATTACAGTGCAAAGTTATGGCAAGGGTAAAGCGCATGGCTTACGCTAATCAAACTAATGATTGCAAAATTCAAACACTTCTAAAAACCGATGGTGTTTGGGTAGTAAATTTTTTAAAGAAGTTATTAAAGTGGGCCGCCTCTTCAAAACCAAGGCTGTTACTAATCTCGGCAATATTCCAGTCGGTGTGCTTTAGCAAAGCTTTGGCTTCCGACAGTAGGCGTTCACTAATAAGTGTAGTAGTGGTTTTACCGGTAGTATTTTTAATAGCGCGGTTAAGGTGGTTAACGTGTACCGATAGGTTCTCGGCAAAATCGGTAGCGCTGCGCATTGTAAAGCGCTGCATGGGTGTTTCTATAGGGAACTGCCTTTCCAGCAGCTCATTAAATATGGCTGTAATGCGCGAATTAGCATTAGGGTGGTTGTATAAATTTACAGCAGCCTCTGTTTTTAAACCTAAGTGAATAAGCTCGTTAGTATAGCTGTGCAGTAAATCGTATTTAAAAGCATAGTCAGAGTTAATCTCAGTAATCATTTTTTCAAACAGTGCCGATACCGTTGCTTCCTGCTCTTCGTTAAGCATGTATGACGGTTTACCACCAAGGGCAAACATGGGCAAGTCGGTCAACGCAGTTCGTGATTTTTCACTAAAAAAGGATGGTGTAAAAATACAAAAGTAGCCGCGGGCATCGTCTGATAGCGATTCCCACGTATACGGCACCTGCGGATTAAAGAAAATTAGGGTAGTGCCTTCGGTCTCAATACTTTTATCGGCATAATGGTAACGATTATGCCCTTTAATTAAGGTAACCTTATAATAATCACGGCGTGCATAGCCCACCGGCGACCCATGAAGGCAATCTTCTATCCTGAAAACATTAAAATGCCCTACCGTTTGGTTTATGTTTGGCGGTATGGTGTTCAATTTTTCTTTATAAAATTCTTCCAGGCTTTGCGTTTCCATAAGGCAGTGATTGTAAAATTCAAACAAAATTAAGCCATTTGTGTTTTATAGCCAAACTTTGATAACAATTAACATAGGGACTATGCTTATTACATCGATTTTATTGGTCGATAATCACTTATGCCATTCGCCATAAAAAAATAACCATTCGTCATAAAAGTAATTTTCCTACACGATGATCGTTGTACTTTTGACTCAACAAACCAATCACCTTATAAAACACAAAATTATGGTAGCAGTATTTGTATACATCGCCAAGTCGGTAATTACTTTAGCAGTATCGCTTTTTTAAGTATCGCACATTAAAACATTATTAAACAAATTAGTCCCCTTTAAAATTTTATAACCAGCAGGCCACCAGCCCAATCATCAATCAATTATTTTGTTGTTGCCAACCGGACTCATCACCCCAAAGCAATTTTACAAGTAAGAATACGTACATTTGAGTTAGTACGATCCGGGCAATGTTACATTGCCCGGTATTTTTTATCAAAAATTAAATGAAGTTAATTAGCAGTTTTAAATATCATTTTTTCAGCCTATTAGGTTTTGTAGCTTTTGTGTTTCTCACATTATCGGCTAATAAACTATTTTATAAATACTCAACCCCACACGACGAAAACACCATAAATTTAATATGTTATTATGCTCTGGAAGGTGTGCTTTGCGGTGCTCTGGCATGGGTTTTATCATACATAATATTGTATTTTTTTGAAAAACTAATAGATTTTGGCAACCTTAAACAAAAATACATTTGGGCAATTGTTGGCATTTTTAGCGTAGTGCAGGTGGTATATAGTTTTGCCATCTGGCCCATGCTCGATGCTGCATACGAAATGTACATAGGTATTCCTTTGCCGCTTACATCGGTAATGCGGGTTGGTAACATACCTTATTTTGCGCTTATATTTTTATTGTGGATGTTTATAATTATATCCTTCAAACTTCATAGTTATATAAACCAAGTAACGCTTAATCAAATACAATTAGAGTCGAGCCTGCGCGAGTCGCAGCTTAACACGCTTAAGGGGCAAATAAACCCGCACTTTATGTTTAACAGCCTTAATAATATTAGGGGATTAATACTGGAAGACACCACCCGTGCGCGCGACATGATTACCCGCCTTAGCGAAATGCTGCGCTACAGCCTTACCAAAAACGATGTGAATACTATAGCTATAAAGGAAGAGTTACAAACGGTAGAAAACTATATTGAGATATCTAAAATTCAGTTTGAAGAGCGCCTTAAATTTACCATGAATGTAAACCCAGATGTACTGAACCTTAGCATACCACCCATGATCATTCAAATGCTAATAGAAAATGCGGTAAAACACGGCATTGGCAAAATAAAAGAGGGTGGTACGGTAAACCTTACAGTAGATAAAAGCGACAATAACGAACTGGTTATCATCGTTCAAAATTCAGGAAAGCTTTCGATTGAAGAGGGCACTACACGTTTAGGACTTGAGAATATTAAAAAACGCCTGTCGATTTTATTTGGCAACAAGGCAGGATTTACCCTTATAGAAAAAGACACTTTTGTTGAAGCTAAAATTACAATACCGTTAGCATGAGCACCATAAAAGTTATTATAGTTGAAGATAGCCGACTGGCACGTAATGAGCTTAAGGAGCTTATTAAACAGCACCCGGAGCTGGAAGTTATTGGCGAAGCCGAAAATGTTGATACCGCCTACCAAATGATTACCCAGCAGCACCCCGACCTTATTTTTCTGGATATTAATATGCCTGAGAAAGATGGTTTTGCCTTGCTGGAAATGCTGGAAGATGTGCCCATTACAGTTTTTACCACGGCGTTTGACGAGTATGCTATAAAATCGTTCGAATATAATGCACTTGATTATTTATTAAAACCAATCAACGCCAACCGTTTTGCTGATGCGGTAGAAAAAGTTAAGCAAAAACTGGCAACTACTACCACCGAAACCAGCGCGGTTGAATACTTAAACGAAAACAGCCAGATATTTATTAAGGATGGCGAAAAATGCTGGCTGGTTAAAATAGGCGAAGTGTTTTTATTCGAAATTGTAGGCAATTACACCCGCGTGTATTTTAAAGATTGCAAGCCACTGATTTACAAATCACTTAACCAGGTTGAGGAGCGCCTGCCACAACATTTATTTTTTAGGGCAAACAGGCAGCAGGTTATTAACCTGCAATACATTAAAAGTGTAGATAACTGGTTTAACGGTAAGCTTAAAGCCACTTTGCAAAGCGGTGCTGAGGTTGAAATATCGCGCAGGCAATCGGCGTTATTTAAAGAAATGCTGAGTTTGTAATTTTTTTAAATACTACTTTATCATCCAGATATTGCACTGTTCCATTTCGACCGCAGGAAGAAATCTCTATCTTGGTGAAAATTAGAAAGCCCCGTAAACGTTAGCTAATTTTCGACAAATAAAAATAGTATAAAAATTTATGATGTTTTTTATACTATGCGCACATACTATATCGTTGTAGTGATATAAGAATAGTACGAACCTTAAATCACCACATTATTATGTCAAAAGTTAGCGTTTTCAACCATGCGTGGATCGACCTTGTTTTTGAAGGCCGCAACCAAAGTTACGGTGCATACCAATTGCGCCGCCAGGATTCTAAAACCACAATGACTGCCCTTTTTACAGGCATAGGCCTTATGGTAGCGTTGGTAAGTATTCCGGCTGTTATAAGTCGCTTTTCGGTAAATGCACCTATTGCAATTACAAATGATGGCGAAGTAATTATTAAAATAGATGATGGTAGTATTTTTAAAGTACCCGAGCCACCAAAACCTGTTGTAGAAAAAGTTGCTCCGGCCGCTGCGGCAGCGCCATTGTTAAAACCTACCATTAAACACACTGCTTTTGTAGCAACGTCCGATCCTGTACCTAATCCGCCTACTATTACTGAGTTGTTAAAATCAGAGCCCAGTACTGTTACCACACCCGGTACACCCGGTGGTAGTGTAACCAGTACATCTTCTGGCGGAGTTATTGGCGGCACAGGTAAAAATCCAGATCCTGCCCCGGCAGTTAGCGATGGTTTAGCAACAACAGCCAGTGTAGATGTTATGCCTATGTACCCTGGTGGTATGGCGCGCTTTTATAAAGAGGTAGGCAGTAAATTCCGCACACCCGATGTGGCCGATGCAACTACACTTAAAGTATATGTATCGTTCGTTATCGAAAAAGATGGTACAATGACTAATGTTAAGGTAATTCGCGATCCTGGTCACGGTATGGGGGCAGAGGCGTTGCGTGTACTACAATCTATAAAAACAAAATGGACAGCCGGTAAAATAAAAGGCAATGCCGTGCGAACCGCTTATAACCTGCCTATTACGGTTAATGTAAATTAGGTAAAGAGTTATTTATATATCAGCAAGGCTCCCGATAAAAGGAGCCTTTTTTATTGATGCCCTGCTATAGTTAAAGGTATACCACGTATATAAATAAACCTTATCTTTGCATACTTAAAGTTTTTATTATGGAAACTGTTTTAGACACTGCCAGGCCTGTGGCATCTAACGGGCTACTTACACAAAAACCAAAATGGCTTAGGGTAAAACTACCTACGGGTCAAAAATATACAGAGTTACGCGGGCTTGTAGATAAATACAAGCTTAATACCATTTGTACATCAGGCAGTTGCCCTAATATGGGCGAGTGCTGGGGCGAGGGTACCGCTACATTCATGATACTGGGTAACACCTGTACACGTTCGTGCGGATTTTGCGGTGTTAAAACCGGAAGACCCGAAACGGTAGACTGGGATGAGCCTGAAAAAGTAGCACGATCTATTAAAATTATGAGTATTAAACATGCCGTAATTACCAGTGTAGACCGTGACGACCTTAAAGATGGTGGCTCTATTATTTGGGCGGAAACCATTAAGGCTATTCGCCGAATGAACCCTAATACAACACTTGAAACACTTATCCCTGACTTTCAGGGTATAGAGCGCAATATCGACCGTATTATATTGGCAAACCCAGAGGTTGTTTCGCACAATATGGAAACCGTAAAAAGGTTAACCCGCGAGGTGCGCATCCAGGCAAAATACGAGCGTAGCCTTGAGGTGCTTCGCTACCTTAAAGAGGCCGGTATTAAACGTACAAAATCGGGTATTATGTTAGGCCTTGGCGAAACTGAAGAAGAAGTATTACAAACAATGGCCGACCTTCGAGATGTTAAGCTGGATGTACTTACTATTGGACAGTACCTGCAACCAAGTAAAAAACACTTACCGGTTAAAGAATTTATTACTCCGGAACAGTTTAAAAAATATGAAACTATAGGGCTTGAAATGGGCTTCCGCCATGTAGAGAGCGGTGCTTTAGTACGCTCATCTTACAAAGCGCAAAAGCATATTCTTTAAGAGGTTTAAAAGTTTAAGGTTTAAAGTTTTTTTAAAGTTGTATCTAAATTGAACCACATAGCTCAAACTTTAGGAGTGCTAGATTGTGGTTCTAGAGGTCGTTGATTTTTTCCGGATAAAATTCAGGAATGTGTTCCTCCTAATTACACTAAGTGAACACTGTATACAAATGTCACAAAAAACTAAAATAGCCATTAATGGTTTTGGGCGCATAGGGCGTAACCTTTTCAGGCTTTTACTTAATCACCCAACTATAGAGGTGGCTGCTATAAACGATATTGCCGATGCCCGCACTATGGCGCATCTTGTAAAATACGACAGTATTCATGGTGTGTTGCCGTTTGATGTTACCCATAATGATGAGGCCATTATTATAAACGGCATTACCTACCCTTTTCTAAGGCATGCTAATATTGCCGATATTAACTGGGCTATTCATAATATTGATATCGCAATAGAATCTACCGGGCGGGTAAAAACGCTTGAAGAAGCCAACCTGCATTTAGCTGCCGGCGCTAAAAAGGTAATACTTTCTGCCCCGCCGGAAGACGACCGTATTAAAACGGTAGTGTTAGGCGTTAACGAGCATATTTTAGATGGTACCGAAACGGTAGTTTCTAACGCCAGCTGTACTACAAACAATGCTGCCCCAATGATGAAAATCATTAATGACCTGTGCGGTATTGAACAGGCCTATATTACAACCATACACTCCTATACAACCGACCAAAGCCTGCATGACCAGCCGCATAAAGATTTGCGAAGGGCACGTGCTGCATCGCAATCCATAGTTCCTACAACTACGGGAGCCGCTAAGGCGCTGACCAAAATTTTTCCGGAGTTTGTGGGTAAAATTGGTGGTGGTGGTATTCGTGTTCCGGTACCCGACGGTTCACTTACCGATATTACTTGCTACGTGCGCCGTGAAGCCAGTATTGAGCAAATAAATGATGCTTTTAAGGCTGCTGCCTTTGGCGAACTTAAAGGTATATTGGCCTATACCGAAGACCCAATAGTATCGGTAGATGTAATAGGTAACCCTAACTCGTGCCTGTTTGATGCGCAATTAACATCAGTAATAGATAAAATGGTAAAGGTAGTAGGCTGGTACGATAACGAAATTGGCTATTCATCCCGATTAATCGACCTGGTTTTATTTTTGGAGAAAAAATAAAGTTTAATTTACAGTAATGAGATAGCTTTGGCATTCCGAGCCAACGAGGAATATATATTTAAACAGATTCTTCGACTTCGTTGCACTTCGCTCAGAATTACAAAATAAATTATTTTTCTTATAAACAACTTATTTCGCAATAGAAATTTGGGGTAAATCTTTGTCATTCCGAGGAACGAGGAATCTCTATTAAAAATAGATTCTTAGGCTACATTGCACTTCGCTCAGAATGACAAAAACAAAAACTATTCTCGCCTTCTAAAATTATCCCTGTCAGGTCGCGATGGCCTAATAATATTTCTGTTAGTACTGGCCTCGGGCTTAGGTAAACTGGCCTCTTCGGTTTTGCTGCTTGGCTCAATAAGGGTATTCAGTTCGGTAATTTCTTCCGGGGTAAGGTCACGGTAACGGCCCACCGGTACATCTAAAGTAATATTTATAATACGTGTACGCTTTAGTGCTACCACATCATAATCAAGGTATTCGCACATACGGCGAATTTGGCGGTTAAGCCCCTGTGTAAGTATAATTTTAAAAACATATTTGCTTACCTGCTCTACCTTGCAACGCCTTGTAACGGTGTCTAAAATAGGGATACCACTACCCATTCGCTGAATAAACCTATCGGTAATAGGGCGGTTTACGGTAACAATATATTCTTTTTCATGGTTGTTACGTGCACGCAGTATCTTGTTTACAATATCGCCATCATCCGTCATAAAAATAAGGCCTTCACTGGCTTTGTCCAGTCGGCCTATCGGGAAAATACGGGTAGGGTAATTAATGTAATCAACAATATTATTTTCTACATCAAGATTTGTAGTACACTCAATGCCCACAGGTTTATTAAATGCCAGATAAGTGTTTTTGGTGGTCTTTTCGGTAATTAGCCTGCCATCAATACGTATCTCATCGGTATGGCTCACTTTAGTTCCCATTTCCGGCACAACGCCGTTAAGGGTAACACGGCCTTCTTCAATTAGGCGGTCGGCTTCCCTACGGGAGCAATAACCGGTTTCTGCTATAAATTTATTAAGGCGTTTAAGTTCTTCCATAGTGCAAAGTTATACTTTTTTTAAGATAGGTATGCGCAGTAACGTAACATCGCTGCTTTTGTTTTTAGAATAAGAATAGGGATGGTGAATTTACGCAGCGGTAGTATCGAACAAAAAGGCGTATATTTTTTGATACAAACCATCGTCGTGCATGCTGTGGCCCATACCACGGGTAACAATAAACTCTGACTGGGGTAGGGCAGCAGCAATTTTTTTACCTTCTTTAAAGGCAACCGTATCATCGTTTACATCATGCGCCACCAGGCTTTTTATTTTTATTTTAGAAGCAAACAGGCTACCTGAAAACTCATCAATCTTGATTTTAAACTGATCTAAAAAATGATTTTTAAGCAAGATAAATACATTGCTGTTAAGGCTTAGCAGCCCCATGTAATTATTAAGTATAGTACTCATATCGCTTGGTGCACCTAGTATAACCATTTTCTGGATGTAATTATTAGGGTAATGCGACTGATAATATAATGCCGTACTACCACCTAATGAATGGCCTACTAAAAACTGTGGTTTTTGCTTTTGTACAACTATATCTATAAATTGGGCATAGCGGGCAATGGTAAACTCGTTACCCGACGACAAACCGTGAGCAGGCCCATCGATAGCTATAATAGTGCAGCCTGCCTTTTTAAGATAGGTTATGAAAAGCTTCCAGCGTGCGGCGTTACTCTCCCACCCATGTACCAGTAGTACTTTTGTGGCATTACCTTTCCAGGTGTAGGTTTGAAAAACCATATCGTTATGCGTTACCATTTCGGCTTCGGCCTCCTGTAGTACCGCAGGCAAATTGTTTTTAATAAGCCTGCCACTGCGTGGGTTGGTAAAATACTTGTACGCAAGTGCAGTCGACTTTTTAGGGGCGATGTAGCTAAGTATGTTTATGTATAACCCAAGCAGCTTGGTAATAGCGTAAGTAAGTAGTTTTTGCATGGCAGTAAAAAAAAAGCTCCGCGGTGGGCGGAGCTTTCAGTATTATATTTTAGCAAATAATTGCTCCATTTTTTCTCTTTCCTCTTCGGCAAGCAGGCTATCAACTAATATCCTTCCGCTGTGCTCATCGGTAATGATTTTTTTACGGGCAGCAATTTCCATTTGCGTTTGTGGCGGTATTGTAAAGAAAGATCCTGCCGAAGCGCCCCTTTCGATAGATACAACTGCAAGGCCGTTTCTTACGCTTGTTCTAATCCTGTTGTAAGCAGCAAGAAGCCTTTCTTCAATTTGCTCCTGGTATTCAGCCGATTTTTCCGCTAAAAAAGTTTCCTCTTTTTGTGTCTCCGACATAATTGCGTCAAGCTCATTTTTTTTGTGGCCTAAGTGATTGCTTTTAGCATCAAGCCTTTCCTGAGATTGTGCAATAGTATCTTTTTTAAACTCGATAGAAGCTTTCATTTCTTTAATGTGCTTCTCTGCAAGTTGTATTTCAAGTTCCTGAAATTCAACTTCTTTAGTTAAAGAGTTAAATTCGCGGTTGTTGCGTACATTTTTTTGTTGCTCAGTATATTTTTTTATAGAAGCTGTATGGTCTACTATTGCAGCTTTTTTCTCTTTAATCTGCTCTTCGATAGATTCAAGGTCGCTTTTAAGTTTGTCAAGCCTTGTGCTTAATCCTGCCACTTCATCTTCAAGGTCTTCCACCTCAAGAGGTAATTCGCCCCTTACATTCCTGATCTCATCAATTCTTGAATCAATTAACTGTAAATCATAAAGTGCTCTTAACTTCTCCTCAACACTTAGTTCCTTGATATTCGCCATGTTTTATATGTACTTAACTTGATTTGTATTCTCTTGTGATAAAATGATTGCAAAATTAGGGATTTTTTTCGTAAGATAATCAACTATATAAAATTTTGTGTAATGTAGTTTTAAAATAGCTAAAATGTTTTATATAGTGTATAGTTGATTATAAAAATCCAATCCATTAAAATCTTATTTATAAATTAGCGCAATATTAATTGTATTACAACTCTGTATTGATATAAATGGATTTGCAAGACAAGCTGAAAATTATTGATAGGGAAATTGCTAAAGGGCTAAAATTTAGGGCTGCTGATAAGTTGCGTAATCTAACGGCATATTACCCGGATGAGGTTATACTTTATACTAAACTTGCCGAATTATATTATGCTAGTGGCTTTTTAGATGCAGCTGGTAAGTATTGGATTTTAACTGAGCCTTATAGTGAACATGTACGTAAATGCGTTGAAATGTATGAGAAATCAGTTAACTATTCTGGCAATCAAATATTAAAAGATCTCGTTTTTAGGGGAGATAAAACCAAGTTATCTCTTTATGCTCAAAATAAATTGAACGAGTTAGAAATTAATAGCAAATCTAAAGTAGGGGAGGTGCCTACCTATAAGCGTAAGCATTTTAACCCGCAAAATTCGGGGGTATCGAAAATAACCGAAAGTACACTGAAAGATAAATTGTTTAAAAAAATATTTGCTGGTTGTGCAATAGTTGCTTTGTTGCTAATTATCTTAATATTTCTAATTGGGACTGTTTCCTTGTGGAGTTTTTTATTTGGATAATAAAGTTTAAAAATATTTTACGGGATTGGTATCTACTGTTGTTATGCAAACCGGTATATCTTTAAGATTTTCAGACAGATAATAAGCAATATAATTTTGGGTAAAACGCTCACTCTCAAAATGGCCAATATCGGCTAAAAGCAGCTTGCCTTCGGCTTCATAAAACTGGTGGTATTTAAGGTCGGCCGTTAAAAAAACATCCGCCCCGGCGGCAATAGCATTGCTAATAGCAAAACTACCCGACCCGCCCAACACAGCTATCTTGCTCACTTTTTTATTTGTAAAAGCGCTATGGCGAATACCATTAGCACCCATTGCATCTTTTACAAAAAGCAGAAATTCTTTTTCATCCATTGGCGATTGCAATTCGCCGATCATCCCAAGTCCTATATTTTGGTGTTCGTTTTCAAGGTTATAAATTTCGAAAGCCACTTCTTCATATATATGATTAGCAAAAAGAGCTTTTAATATAGCGCCTTCAAGATGTTTTTCGAAAGTTACATCTATTTTAATCTCCTCGGTTTGGGTAAATTCGCCAGGCTGGCCTATCTGTGGGTTACTGTCTGGGTTACCTTTATAGGTTCCAATCCCGTTACTATTAAAACTGCAATTATCATAATTGCCTATGCTACCAGCACCTGCGTTAAATAATGCATTGCGTAAAACCTCGTGATTATGTGGCGTAGTGTAGGTTATCAGCTTGCGTATAAAACCCTGCTTAGGGACTAATATTTTGGTATTGGTAAGCCCCAGCGCGTTACTAAATATTTTGTTTACACCCTGCTTATGATTATCAAGCGCGGTATGAACGGCATACAATGCAATATCGTTTTTAATGGCTTTTATAACAGCGCGCTCTACATAATTTTTACCGGTTATTTTTTTTAACCCCGAAAATAAAATAGGGTGAAAGCATACTACCATATTACAGTTGGTTACTATGGCCTCATCAATTACCGTTTCAATTGCATCGTGGCAAACCATTACCCCGGTAACCTCGTCATCGGCATTGCCGGTTAAAAGGCCTACATTATCAAAATCTTCGGCGTAAGCCAATGGTGCCATTTGCTGTAATACGGTAATGATGTTTTTTATTTTCATTTAAAAAATTATTTACTCAAAGGTATTAAATAAAAAAAACTGCCCGTTAGAGCAGTTTTACATTTAAAAATATTTTTTTACTGGCACTTTGTAACCATGTTAAGTCCGGTAATATAAGTGTCATAGTCAATTGTACTGGTAGTGCCATCAATAACAGCTTTACCATTAGCATCTTTACAAACTTTAGATGCCGGTACATTAACACTTTGTAGTGTATAAGCGGCGCAGGTAACGCAGTTAGTATCGGTAGGTGGTGTTGTAGTTCCGTCCCCATCGCCATCTCCGTCCCCTGGTACAGTAGTATCTCCGCCATAAGCGTTATCACAATATAGTGTAAAATACTTTGTAGCATCAATGCCAGTTTTAGCATCAGCTACATAAGCTATGCCCTCGGCATCTACACAAACATCATAATCTTCACGGTCGGTTCCGTTAGCTGCTAAAATTTCGCAAGTTTGGCAACCGGTGTAGCTTGGTTTTTTAACCTCGTTATCATTGTCAGAACAAGCAACAAAAGTCATTCCGGCTAAAAGCGCTATAGATAATAATAATTTTTTCATTTAAAATGCATGTATGGTTTGTGATACAGCAAAAAAATGAAAAACGTACTTCAAATCCAAATGTTTCCGTTAAAATTTTATATTTTTTATTACAGCCATACCTGTTTATTATTAAGTAGTTACAATAATGTAAAAACTGTAATATGGCGTTATAAATTAAAATTGTATATTAGTACAATGAAATTTTTGCGCAAAATTTTACTGCCCTTTTCTGTAATATACTGGTTTGTAACCTTTATACGAAATATGTTTTACAACAACGGCATTTTTAAACAGTACTCGTTTAGCGTGCCGGTGATTGCTATTGGCAACCTTAGTACAGGTGGGACCGGTAAAACCCCACAAGCCGAATATTTAATACGTTTGCTTTCTAGCCAATATAAAGTGGCAACACTCAGTCGTGGCTATAAACGAAAATCGGATGGGTTTGTTTTGGCAGATGCTGTCAGCAATGCAGAAATTTTGGGCGATGAACCCTACCAGTTTTACTCAAAATTCCCAAATATACATGTAGCGGTAGATGCTAACCGTAAAAATGGTATAGAGCAAATATTAGAATTACTGCCCTATACTCAGGTAGTAATTTTAGATGATGCCTACCAGCACCGCCGCGTTAAAGCAGGGTTTTATATTTTGCTAACTGCTTATGGCGATTTGTATGCAGATGATTTTATACTCCCAGCCGGAAATCTGCGCGAGGGCAGGAGCGGAGCCAAACGTGCCAATGTTATTGTGGTAACTAAATGTCCGCCTGATTTATCTGAAGCTGAACAGCAAATTATTACTAAAAAGCTGAAACCCCAGGTAAATCAAAAAGTATATTTTACCAGCATAGCATATGATGCTGCTGTATATTCGGCCAATGGGCAAATGAATATACAGCAAGCTATGGCTGCCGACAAAATACTGGTTGCAGGAATCGCTAAACCAAAACCCTTCTTTGATTATTTGCAGGGTGCAAATGCCGAATGCAAGGCCTATCCGGACCATCATGATTTTACCGATGCCGAGATTACCGAACTGAAAAAATTATCACAAACCAAAATAATTATTACTACCGAGAAAGATTATATGAGGCTTAAAGGTAAGCTGGCTGATGATAAGCTATTTTACCTGCCGATAAAAAGCAACTTCCTTTCCGTAGCCGATGATTTTAATAAAACCATTACCAACTATGTGGGACAAAGTACAGCAAACCGTTAAGTACATACAAGATAAAACTAATTTTAAACCGCGCTATGGCGTAATACTAGGATCTGGCCTTGGCGGCTTTACCGATGATATTGATATTGAATTTGCCATACCGTATACCGAGTTGCCTAACTTCCCAGTTAGTACCGTAGCAGGGCATGGCGGGCAGCTTATTTTTGGTAAAATAAATGGCGTTAATGTTGTAGCTATGCAAGGCCGCTTTCATTATTACGAGGGTTATAACATGCAGGAGGTTACCTTCCCGGTAAGGGTTATGAAATATCTTGGAGTTGAAAAACTAATTGTAAGCAATGCGTCGGGCGGAGTAAATTCGTTTTATAAAGTAGGCGATATCGTGATTATTTACGACCATATTAATATGATGCCCGAGCATCCGTTGCGTGGTAAAAACGACGAACGTTTTGGGCCGCGTTTTGTAAATATGGGCGAACCCTACAGCCGTAAAATGATAAAACGTGCTAAAGAAATTGCTGTTGCAAAAACTATAGATGTTAAAGATGGTATTTACTTAGGGCTACAGGGGCCTACGTTTGAAACCTTATCGGAATACCGAATGGTGAAAATTCTTGGAGCCGACTGCGTGGGTATGAGTACCGTGCCTGAGGTTATTGTTGCCCGCCACATGGATATGGAAGTTTTTGGGATTTCTGTAATTACAGATATGGGTGAAGGCGATTCTATTGCCGAAATTAACCATGAAGAAGTGTTGCTTGCAGCTAAAAGTGCCGAGCCTAAAATGCGTACTTTGATAAAAGAATTGATTGCAACGTATTAGTAGAGACGTTGCATGCAACGTCTTTCTGTCTGGTCATTGCGAGATACGAAGCAATCTATGTTGAGATTTCTCCTTGCGTCGAAATGGAAACTATTACTTTGTTTTTAAAATCTCAAGTAACAACTTTTTGGCCCTAAGCAGTTTTACTTTTACGTTATTAAGAGGTTCATTAAGCTGATCGGCGATTTCCTGATAGCTCAATTCCTGAAAATAGCGTAACTGTATAACTTCCTGATATTGTGGTTTTAATTGCTTAATGCATTGCAGCAGTCGCGAAAGGTTTTGCTCTTTAATCAGTTTGTCTTCAGCAGAGGGAGAGCTGTCGGCAACGTTGTAAGCACGGCGGTCTTCCTCATCGGTAATCTCCACAAACAGCGACGATCGTTTTTTACGCAATAAGTCAATATGCACATTTTTAGCTATGGCAATAAGCCAGGTGTTGAACGCGTATTCCGGATTGTAGGATGAAATTTTATCAAAGGCTTTCGAGAATGTTTCTATAACAATATCCTCGGTGTCAGTTTCATTATGGGCGCGGTTAAGCATAAATCCATAGACCTCATTCCAAAAAAAGTCGAGCAAAAAAGTAAAGGCAACCTGGTCGCCCGTTTTTGCCTTTTCTATATTTTTAAGTATGAGTTGGGAGTTTATTTCCAATGGACTTTTTTAGAGAAAATGTTGGTAGTATACACATACAGTTGTGTGAAGATAAGAATAATTTCCATAACAGGAAACCAGTATACTGTATCTTTTTCGTTAAGTCTTTTTGCGCTTTGCGCCATAGTAATCCAGCCTGCAATGTAGCGTATTACAATTACCGGTACTAAAAACATCCAGTTGTATAAAAATGCAGCTAATACTATTGCCAGTACAAAAAAAGCAACCTGTAAAAATATAAATGCTTTTAACTGAAGCTTGTCAAACGCTTTAAAAAATGATGCGGTGTGCAATAATTTATGCTTGTCTTCTGCCCAGGCTTTAAAAGTGGTTCGGGCTTCGCTATAAGTAAAGCTTTCCGGAGTAAAACATATAGCAGTGTTCTTTTTAGTAGCGGCATCGTTAATAAATAGCGCATCTTCGCCTGTGCGAATATTCATGTGGCTTATGTAACCGTTGCGGCTAAAAAACTCTTCTTTTTTGTAAGCCATGTTACGGCCATCGCCACTAAAAGGCATGCCTAATTTAGCCCACGCAAAACGTTGTGTTGCCATAACCAGGGCATCATAACGAATAATTTTATTAAGGAAAGACCCTTTTACTTTTTCGTAAGCGCTGTAACCGATAATAATGGTTTTGCTCATGGTAAACTGCGATGCCATATTGGTAAGCCAGTCGGCAGATGTAGGGTAGCAATGCGCATCTATAAATAACAGGTATGCTTTGCTTGCAGCTTTAATACCTAAAGTTAGCGCGTATTTTTTGTTGCCCCAAAAAGCTTCGTTATTTTCAACCTTAACCAACCTGATGTTTGGGTATTGTTTTTCGAATTCCTCAAAAATATCAAGGGTATCATCGCTCGATGCATTGTCTATAAGCACCAATTCAAAATCAGGATAATTTTGTGAAATTAATAGCGGAATAAGCGTTTTTACTTTTTCAGCGTCGTTTTTAGCGCATACCATTATAGATACCGGCAGCCTTTTTGGCGTAACAGTTTGCGGTTTGGCAAAAGCGAATTTCCCAAAAATACCCAGATAATAAAACAGTTGCAGGATTACAACAACTACAAACACACAAAAAATAATGGTCAGCATATAGGCTCTCTATTTTTGCGCAAAATTAGGGAAAAGTGTTCAGTAGTCAGTGTTCAGTATTCAGTTTTTTAAAGAAAGTTTGCAGAGTATTCAGTAATCGGTGTTCAGTGTTCAGATTTGAAAATGTATTAGCAGGTATTAGTTTTCTATTTTATGCAAAGAATGATTTAAATGCTTAGTGTTCTGATACACCAAATTTAGAAGGGTTTAATATCATGTAATTTAAAAGTTTACCAACTTCATCGCTTTCTTTAATCAGTTCAAGGTATACTTGTTCTGATATATAATTACATCTCAGTGCAAATTCAAGCCAAACCTGTGTTTCAGAATTTTCCGCATCACTATCAGTAAGTTTACTATGGAAATGACGAGGATAAACTCGTTTTCTATATGCTTCAGCAATGTTGGCAGGTACACTTCTCGAAGATCTTCTAATTTGATCAGTAAGCGAATACTTTTCTTCCGAAGGAAATGATTTGGATATTTCAAAAATTTTCATGGCTAACACAAAAGCCTTTTGATAAGCCATTAAATCCTGAAATCTCATTCTATTTATTTTTAGTTAGTAGATACTAAATACTATTTTTACTGTTGTCATTACTGACCACTGACCACTGACCACTGACCACTGACCACTGACCACTGACCACTGACCACTGACCACTACATCACATTCACTTCCGCTTCAATGGCAATACCAAAAGTATCGAGCACCGTTTTCTGAATGTTTTTAGAAAGATCTAAAATTTCCTGGCCCGTTGCGTTGCCATAGTTAACAAGCACTAACGCCTGTTTTGCATGTACACCGGCATCGCCAAAACGTTTGCCTTTAAAGCCGGCCTGCTCTATAAGCCAGCCTGCGGGTACTTTTACATAGCTATCATCTAGCGTGTAGTGCGGCATGGTTGGGTGTAATAGGTAAGCTCGTTCAAAATCTTCGGTAGTGATAATAGGGTTTTTAAAAAAACTACCGCTGTTGCCCAGCTCTTTAGGGTCGGGTAATTTGCTTTGACGGATGGTTGTTATAGCAGCGCCAACATCTTTAATAGTAGGCAGTACAATGCCTTTTGATGTAAGCTCAGCAGCAATATCACCGTAAGACGTATTTATTTTGTGATCGGTTTTAGTAAGCCCAAAAGTGACTGAAGTGATTACGTATTTATCTTTAAGCCTGCCTTTAAATACACTTTCGCGGTAGGCAAATTCACACTCCTCTTTAGTAAAGGTTACCAGTTGATGTGTTGCAATATCCATAGCTTCGCAGCTAATAAAAGTATCTTTAATCTCGGTGCCATAGGCTCCAATATTCTGTATTGGCGTTGTACCTACATTACCCGGAATAAGCGATAGGTTCTCAATCCCGCCCAAGTTATTCTCAATGCAGTACTGTACAAACTCATGCCAGTTTTCGCCGGCCATAGCCTTAACGTGGGCTGTTTCGGGATCTTGCCAAACTACCTCTTTACCTTTTAAATCAACATGAATTACCAGTGCATCAATATCTTGTGTTAACAACATATTGCTACCGCCGCCCAGTATAAATAGCTTTTCGCCTTTATGCTCTTTTAAAACTTCTGCCAATTGAGCAATAGTATGCACCGATACAAATTGTTTTGCAAAGGCACTAATGCCAAAAGTGTTGTGGTTTTTAAGCGGGTAGTGGCTAATAATTTCCATAAATAGGTAATGTGATTTAACGGCGCAAATGTAAACTTTTACAGCTTACTCTGTAGTAAGGGCACGGTTTAAAAATTCGATAAGCGGTTTGGCTACGATAAGTTTTTTGACCGTATTTTTTATAAAGTTTTTATGGGTAAGGTCTTTATCAGTAAGCGGAGTGGAGGCTAAAAAGCTTTTCAACTTAAGGAACTCAATAGCAGGATGGTCTTTATCAAAATCTTTAGGCGATGTTTTAAGCGTGTTTTCGGCATTGCTTTCCAGCTTTCCAAAAATGGCTTTAAAGTCATCTGCATTTACAATGTCTTCCAGCTCATCGTAAAAACCATCAATTTCACGGCGCACCTTTTTAAGGTCGGCCGCATCGGGCCAATAGAGTCCGGCAGCGGCAAAAGCGGTGCCATTTTCTATATGCACATAATAGCCGGCAAGGTTAGTGTTTTTTTTGCCTTCGCACATCCAGATGCCCATATGGGTTTTGTACGGAGTTTTATCTTTTGTAAAACGGATATCGCGGTTTATACGGTAGGAGCAATCTTTAAACTCCAGCTGCTCCAAGGTATCGTCGAGCGGTTTTATTTCTTCTAAAAATTCCTCTACAGTATCTTTATAATCGGCTTTGTAAAGGTCGTAACGTTTTTGGTTTGCCTGAAACCAGTCGCGCTCATTATTTTTTTTAAGGTCTTCCAGAAACTGTAGGGTAGCGGGTGTTATCATACTATAAAAGTAAAAAAAATATTCGGATGTCTCAAAGTCGAAAAGACGAAAGTCATCAGGTCGAAAGTCATCAAGCAAAAAATCCAACAATCCAACAATCTAGAAAATTACATATTAAAAATAGCGTAACTCTGGTGGGTGGCCTTAATAATGGCTTCGGTACGTTCGGGGTGGGTGTCGCTAATAAATATCTGGCCAAAAACCTTGTCGTCAATCATTTGTACAATTTTAGATACCCGGGTTTCATCCAGCTTATCAAAAATATCATCAAATAATAATATAGGTAGCACGCCGCCCTGTTTTTTGATAAACTCGAACTGGGCAAGCTTTAAAGCAATTAAAAATGACTTTTGCTGACCTTGCGATCCGAACTTTTTTATTGGGTGCCCGTCTATTTCAAATAATAAATCATCTTTATGTATGCCCACGCTGGTATATTGCAATACGCGGTCGCGTTGCAGGTTTTCGTCGAGTAGTGTTGCCAGGTTTTTATTATGTAAATGGCTATCGTAAACCAGGCTTACGCTTTCGGCCGAATTGGTGATGGCTTGGTGGTGCTTGCTGAATATGGGCACAAAATCGTCCAGAAACTGCTTGCGTTTTTCGAAAATAGACTGACCCATAACATCGAGCTGGCCGTTGTATATAGATAAGGTGTCGCGATCGAAGGTGTGGTTAAGTGCAAAATACTTAAGTAGGGCATTGCGTTGGGCAACCACCTTTTGGTAATTAATAAGCTGTTGCAGGTAATTTGCATCGAGCTGCGATATAACGGTGTCAAGAAATTTACGGCGCGTTTCGCTGCCTTCAACTATAAGGTCATTGTCAGAAGGCGATATAATAACGAGTGGAACAAAACCTATATGTTCGCTAAATTTATCATATGCTTTGCCATTACGTTTAAGGGCTTTTTTCATTCCCTTTTTAAGGCTGCATACAATTTGCTCGTTGCGGTCGTTTTTTACAAAGGTGCCATCAATCACAAAAAACTCTTCGCCGTGCTTTATGTTTTGCACCGCAAGCGGATTAAAGTAGCTTTTACCGTAGGCCAAATGGTAGATGGCATCGAGCACATTTGTTTTGCCTACGCCGTTTTTTCCTACAAAACAGTTTATCTTAGGGTCAAATTCGTAGTTTGCCTCGGCAATATTCTTATAATTAAGGAGCGATAGGTGTTGTAAATGCATTTTTAGAGGCCCTGAATATGAAAAGTTTCCACTAAATAGGGTGGTTTTTTATAAAGGCTGCAAATTATTGAAAAATATTGACAAAAAGATATTTCAGATTTCAATTAAAATTTTATTTTTGCGCTCAACAAATTAAAATAAATGGCAACGTACAATAAAAGAGGTTATAAAGCACCCAAACCAGAAGTGGAAGATGAAGCAGTAGCAGCAGTACCCGTAGAGGAAACTTATGATGGGAACAGTACTACAGCAGAAGTTTTTAATACGCTAGATCAAGGCGCATCTAAAACAGAAGCATGGGTAGCCAGCAACCAGAAAGTTATTTTTATAGCAGTAATTGTTGTGGCACTTGCTGCGGTAGGTTATTTGTTTTTTGATAAATATGTAACAAGCCCTAAAGAAGAAGAAGCTGCTAACGAAATGTTTCAGGCAGAACAATATCTTTCTCAGGCTGTAGATGCTCAAAAATCTAACGACTCTTTATATAATCTTGCCCTTAATGGTGGCGAGGGTAAATTTGGTTTTCTGGCTATTATAGATAAGTATGATGGTACAGATGCGGCTAACCTTGCACATTACTGCGCAGGTACTGCTTACCTTAATACAGGTAAATACAAAGAGGCTGTAAAGCATTTTGAAGATTTTAAAACTAAAGATGTTGTTTTAAAAGCATGGGCTAAAGGTGCAACAGGCGATGCCTTTGTACAACTTGGTACTGCAGATAATTTACAACAGGCACTTAAATATTATGATGAGGCAGCCAGAGTAAGCGATAACGATATGGTTACACCACGCTTTTTATTTAAAGCAGGCCAACTTGCTTTAAGCCTGAACAAAAAAGAAGATGCGCACAAATATTTTGCCGAAATTCAGGAAAAATACAGCACATCTGCCGAAGGCGCTAATATTGATGCTCTTGTAGCAGAAACAGAATAATAGATAGTATGGCAACGATAAATAAAAATTTATCTGAATACAATAAAGATACAGTCCCAAACACGAATGGTTTTCGGTTTGGGATTGTTGTTTCAGAGTGGAATGAAAACATTACCGGCGGCCTATATAAAGGTGCTATTGAAGCCTTGCTTGAAAATGGCGTACCGCAGGAAAACATAATTTCGTGGGATGTACCCGGCAGCTTTGAGCTGGTGTATGCCTCTAAACGCATGATACAATCGCAAAATGTAGATGCTGTTATTGCAATAGGCAGTGTTATACAAGGCGAAACAAAACATTTTGATTTTGTATGCGAAGCAGTGGCCCAGGGTATTAAAGATTTAAATGTACTTACAGATGTACCTGTAGTATTTTGTGTGCTTACAGATAATACTATGCAGCAGGCTATAGACCGTAGCGGTGGTATACACGGTAACAAAGGTACAGAGGCTGCAATTGTAGCAATTAAAATGGCAAACTTAAAACGCCAGACCGAAATATAGGTTTCAAAAATATTTTTATATGAGCCTCCTGTGAAAACAGGAGGCTTTTTTTATGTTTAATAGCTTAGTTTAATATTTAGCATCGATGAAATGCTTAAAAAGCAGTCAAAACGCATTAAATGGCGTTAAATGGTAATTTTTTCAATGTAAATTCTTACAATTTGTAAATAATGTTGCTGTAAAATTAATAGCGAATGTTGCATTTGTATAAAGATTTCATAAACGCAAAGGTTGTAAATATTTTAAAGCTTCAATTTTTTTATTCTACTACTCTAATTACCGTAAATCATACCAATGCTTACAATATAGCCGCGGCTGTAAATTAAATTTGCGGTCCGGGTTACCCTGTATTGCTTCAAAATGAGGCTTTTTTACCGATTTGTTTAATTACCGTTTACCGGTGTTAAAAAATCGTTAAACGGTTATATCGCAACTCAATTACCATTCGTCGAACCAAAAACGGTAATTGTCTAAAAGTGACCACTAACCCTTGCTAACCGAAATATATTTGTACCAGAATTAACAACAACAGTATTGCTAGGTTAATTGCGCCTGAGGAACGTAACTAAATTTAACAGTATTTAATATCAAACTTGTTTACACACCCTTACAGCAGGTTTACCCCCCAAAGATATCCTCTAAAAAAAAACTAAAAATTTAAAGATGTTACTAATGACACAAATTACCCCAAAAATTACAAAAGTCAGTTTTTTAAAGCTTTCTTTGTTAGTATTAGTAAGCTTGTTAGGTGTACAGGCTACTAATGCACAATGCTCTAAGGGCGACAGAACTACATTTGGAACAAACGAATGGATAGGTTATGTTTACAAATATACAACTACACCTGCATTTGCAGATGCCAGCTATATAGGATATGTAAAGAGAGCGGTTAACTTCGATCAAAACCTGAATACAGGAGCTTTATATGATTCTTCAACAATGTGTAGTACTACGGGAACAAGTAATTTTGCTATACGTTACAAAATGACTACTACTGTTACCGATGGATATTATACTATTGCTGTTAGCGGAGATGATGGTTACCGTGTAAGCCTTGATGGTGGTGCTACATTTAAAAGCGATTTAAGTGATTGGGCAGATCATGATGTAACTACCAGAACAGCTACATACAAACTTTCGGGTACTGTTAATTTAGTGCTTGAGTACTATGAAAAAGGAGGTAGCTCTCGTGTTACATTTAATGCTGCGTTAGCAAATTGTACCTCTACAGCTCCAACAGCTATTACAGGTGCAAAAACCGTTACCTGTGGTGCCGGCACTACATTAACTGCTACTGGCGGTACTGCCGGTACGGGTAGTGCTTACCAGTGGGGTGTAGGCTCTGTAATAGGCGAAAATATTATTGCTAACCAAACAGGAGTTTCTATAGATGTGGCGCCTCTTGCTACAAAAACATACTGGGTTAGGCGTGTATTAGCTTCTCCATGTTCTGGTTATACAGATGGTGTTACTACAACAGTAACCATGACTGATTTTGTTTACGGTAATCCTGCTACATACGGTGATAATGTTTGGAATGTATACGGTTACCGAGGTGATGATCTTGATTTAGCTGTAAACACTACAGAGTATGCTGGTTTTTATCCAACATCTACATTAAGTTTTGATTCTCAGGCTTCATGGGCTAAAAATTTATCGCCATCGAGCGCAGCAGATTATAAAGGGTGTACAGTTCCTAACGACGATTTTACTTTTGTAACTAAGCGTAAAGGTTTTCCTTGCGGAAGCTATACCTTATCTATGGAAAACTGGGATGATGATGCACGCTTATATGTAAACGGTACTCAGGTATGGTCGTACACAGGTTACAGTGGTGGTGTAGGTTCTCAGTTAATAGGTACTTATACGCTGGATGCTAACTCAACTATCGAATTAAGGATAGGGGAAAGAAATGGTGGCGACTGTAATGCTAAACTGGTTTTAGGTTTTGTAAACCCATCAACGGCTCCAACAAGTATATCTAGTGTTTCAACTATTTGTAAAGATGCTTTAATGACACTTACTGCTGCAGGTGGTAGCCCAACATCATCTACAGTATACCAGTGGGGTACAGGTGATGTAGGTTCTAACATTATAGCAGGCCAAACAGGTGCTACACTTACAGTATCTCAAGCGGCTACTACAACTTACTGGGTAAGGGTTAATAATGCAGGTTGCTATTCTAACGCGGTTACTAAAACAGTAACGTTGCCAGATGCTGTTATATATAAAAATGGTGCATGGAGCGGTACTCCTACAATAGATACCCCTGTAGAAATACAAAGCAGCCTTACGGTAAGCCAAAATGTACAAGCTTGTTCTTGCCAGGTAAAAAACAACGCTGTTGTAACAGTAAATACAGGTGTAACCGTAACTATTAAACGAAAACTTACTGTAGATGCAGGTAGTACTGTAAACGTACTAAACAATGCTGCTTTAGTACAAGTTGATAATGTGCAAAACGAGGGCAACATTAACCTTACAAAAAGCACTAACTCACTATACAGGCTTGATTATACAATGTGGTCTGCGCCAATAACAGGGCAAAAGCTAAACGAGTTTTCTCCGGTTACATCTCCGGTACGTTTTTACGAATACAAATACACTCTTGACGCTGCAACAAATACTAATAAAGAAATGTATACTGTTATAGATCCGGCAACAAATTTTGCATCAGCAAAAGCTTATCTTATACGCATGCCTAATGTAGATAATACGGCTGGTTATAACGAGGGTACAACACCTATTGCATTTGCAGGTAAATTTACAGGTATACCTAACAATGGTGTGGTAACTATCGCAGCGTCTACACAAGGTAACCGTTATACAGCAGTAGGTAACCCGTATGCATCTCCTATAAGTGTTGCCGATTTTTATAGTGTAAATGCAGGTACAATAGATTCTAATTCGGCTATCTATTTCTGGAGAAAGAAAAACAACATCGCTGTATCAACATACGCAATATTAACCCTTGCAGGTTATACAGCTAATGCTCAAACAGGTGGTGGCCAGGATCAGGCAACTTATTTTACAGGAGATAATACAACATGGTTATTGTCACAAGGGCAGGGCTTTTTAGTAAAAACAGCGGCATCGCCTAAAGCATCGGTAATCACATTTACAAACAGCATGAGGCGTTCTGCCCCGGCAAATGGTAAAGAAGGTTTTTTAAGAAGTGCTAATACACTTACATCGCGCCTTTGGTTAAATATTGCAAATACTAACAATGCATTTAGTCAAACTGCAATTGCTTATATAGATGGTGCTACAACAGATATTGATTATGGTTACGATGGGCAAAGCCTGGCACAGGGCGAAGCGGTTGCGCTTTACAGTATTGCAGCAAGTACTAACCTTGCTATACAGGCAAGGCCGGTATTTACACCAACAGATGTTGTGCCACTAGGTTTTAATGCAGCAACAGCAGGTAACTATACCATAACATTAGATCATGTTGAAGGCGTATTTGAACAAGATCAGAATATTTATATTGTAGATAATGTTTTAGGTATAACAAAAGATATTAAAGAAGGTAGTTATACTTTTACTACAGAGGCTGGTACATTTGATGATAGGTTTAAAGTAGTATATGCAAAAGCTACAGATGCGCTTGGTACAGATAATCCTATTCTTGCAGCTAATAATGTAATTGTGTTTAAACAAGGTAACTCTATAAGCATCAATACAGGTACGGTAGATATGACAGGTGTAACAGTATATGATATACAAGGCCGTAAATTGTACAGCCAGAATAATGTAAACGCTACACAAACAACAGTTACTGGACTTAATGCTAACAACGAAGTTTTAATTGTAGAACTTAATACTGTAAAAGGTAAAGTAAGCAAAAGAATCGTTTTTTAAATAAAACATAAAAATATTGTAAAATTAACCCTGCCTTATGGTAGGGTTTTTTGCATTTAGGATGTTTAGTATTTTAATAAAAAAAAGTGATTATGTGAAATTATGCTGTTTGTTGCTGATTAGATAGCAAAAATTAGTGTTTTTTTATGAAAGCTATAACTTTTGATTGTGTATTATATAATATTGACATACTTTTAAGCCCTCAATTACACTTTTTATGAAAAAAAATATACTGTTAATTATTTTATTTTCGTTAACATTAACTTTACCCGGCTACAGTTTTGTACGCCCTAATTTACCTCACATTGGTAAAGTGTATGCGCCTGTTAATGATGATTGCTCTGGAGCAACCACTTTATTGGTTAATACCGGAGATACATGTACCAATACTGCAACGGCGGTTTTTACTGCTGCTACAGCATCGGGCACACCTATGTGTACATCGCCAGATCCTAACGTTAGTTATATTAATGGCCCGGATATCTGGTATCAATTTACTGCTACGGCAGCAGGTCATAACGTATCGCTTTCAGGGTTTTCTCCTAATGGGGTGCGTAATACTGCGGGTGCAACCGCTCAAAGTATTATACTTTCGTTATACGCGGGTACATGTGGTGCTTTAGGTACACCTTTGTATTGTAGCGAAAATAATGTTATAGTAGCTAAAAGCTTAACTATTGGTGCAACCTATTATGTTAGGGCTACAATAAACAATGCAAGCCCTATTTTAAGCACGACTTTTAAAGTATGTGTTAGTACACCGGCTGTTCAAAGCGACTGCTCTGTAACAACCATAAATTCCAGGTTCGATAATCCTGGCCTTAATACTAATGGGCAGTCAAATACAACAACATCTCAATATGCTGTTCAGGGTTGGAAAACTACTGCTACAGATAACTGGATCGAGTTTTGGCCAATACCTGCTGCAATTGGTGGTGGCAGGCCAAATATTACAAATACTGCAGATGGTAGTGTACCGGGCTCGAGAGGTGTTACCGATTTTTTTATTGAGCTTAATGCTGAAACAGCCTCTACAATTTACCAACAATTTGATACCCCTAATGGTACTGTTTTTACCTGTACGTTTGCACACCGTGGACGTTGGGGAATTGACGAATGTACTTTAAAGGCAGGTCCTCCGGGTGGTCCGTACACAATTGTTAAAGACGGTATAAGGGATGATTTTGATGCCTGGGGTCATTATACCGTAACGTATATAGTTCCTAACGGGCAGCTGGTAACCCGATTTTTATTTGAGGCAGGCCCAACATCGAGTGGAGATCCAACCGTAGGTAACTTTCTTGATGATATCTTCTTTACAGCAACTAACGAAATAAAAACGCCTCCTACTACAATGAACTGTGGTCAGTCGGTAGTTGATATTTTAGCTATCGGTATAGGCTCATGGAGTGCGCATGCAGATAATCCTTCGCCAACTGTTATAGCTAACCCTGCTGCACAATCTACTAAAGTATCTGGTTTTACTGTGCCGGGTGTTTATAATTATGACTGGGGTGTTCCCGGTTGTTCAAGTACACTAACAATTACCTACAGAGGGCCAATACCGCCGGCGTTAATAGTGCCATCGGTTAACTATTGCCAGGGTCAAACGGCTACGCCCTTAACCGCTGTGGGTATACCGGGTTATCCTATTACATGGTACGATTCTGATTTTAATGAATACAATGGTGCCGTAGGTCCAACCCCAGATACATCGGTACCAGGTGTTTATACATTCAAGGTTAGTCAAACGGCACCACCACCATCAGGCTGTACCAGCCCTGTAACAATTGTAACGGTTACAGTAGGTAACGGTGTAACGCCTGTTACAAACTTTACCCTACCTGCGGCAGTATGCTCTGGTGTCGCAAATATTACACCTGCTAAAGCAAACGGCTTTACCGAAGGCGGTACTTTTACAGCAGATAAAGCAGGGTTAGTAATAAACCCTAATAGCGGCGAGATAGACATGGCTACCAGCACACCGGGCAGTTATGTTGTTAAATATGAAATAATAAATAATCCTGCAAATTGCGCAATTGGTGGCAGTAGTACTGCGCCTATAACTATAAACGCAGCACCGGTTTTAATCGATGCTACACCACTTGTTCTTTGTGATGATAATTACGACCATTTTGCAACATTTAATCTTAACCCTGCGGGCACAGAGGTTATTAATGGGCAAACGGGTTTAACAGTTACCTATCACGTTTTACAGGCAGATGCATTAACGGGCACTAATGCAATTACTACTCCGGCTGCATTTACAACAACTGTTGCAGATACTCAAACTATTTACATAAGGGCAGTACAAACAGGTACAACAACAAATTGTGCTACTGTAAAACCATTAGTACTTAACGTAAACCCACGTCCTGCTGTACCGGTAATTTCTAATTACCTATTATGTGCAACTACAACGGCTCAAACAGCGGTTTACGATCTTACAACTAAAAGCGATCAGGCAATAAATGGTGTTGCTGGTTTAGCAGTTACCTATTATACTACGCTTACTGGTGCAAACGGTGGCACAAGTACAGATCAGGTAACTACTCCTTCGTCTTATACAAGTACCTCTGCTAACCAGCAAATATGGGCAAGAGTGCAAAATACTACAACAGGATGTTATAGTGTAGGCACATTTAGCCTTATAACTAATCCGTTACCGGTAATTAATACTAACATTCCACCTTACCAGCTTTGTGCAGATGGTACGGGTACAGCTTCGTTTGTATTAAATACTATGGATAATGTTATTACTAATAATAACACAACTTATACGGTAAGTTATTATGTTGATAATACTGCTGCAACTACCGGCGGTACAGATACACTTACACCTACCTATGTTACAGCAACTACAACTATTTACGCAAGGGTACAAACTGCTGCGGGTTGTTTTGTTACAACTCCTGTACAATTGCAGGCATTACCTGTGCCACAACTCGTAGCGGCAGATCCACTTGAATCGTGTGATGATACTACAGGTAAAGGTATTTTTGATTTAAATACAGCTGGTCAGCAGGTAACAGGCGGGCAAACGGGATATACCATTACATACCATACAAGCCAAAATGCAGCCGATGCTGGTATAAGTGCTATTGCAGCTGCTCAGGTTAGTGCTTACAGCAGTGCTACAGCTACCATATATATTCGTGTAGCAGTAGGAGCTGGTGCTAATAGCTGTTTTTCTACAGGAACAGTACAACTTATAGTACATCCTAAGCCGGTAATTGGCACACTATCAGCTCTGGTTACTTGTGATGTTAATAATTCACCAGATGGTTTAGAGGTATTCGATCTAACGTCCAAAAACACCGAAGCCACATCAAACACCACCGATGTAGTAACGTACTATCCAGGCATCGCTGATGCGAATGCCGATACCAATGCAATTTCGGCTACGGATGCAGCATCGTATACCACAGGCAGTACGGTAATAGGAGTAAGGGTAACCAACGAATTTGGTTGTTTCAGTGTGTCGTCGTTCAGGATCACAGTCAACCCATTGCCGGTAATTAACCAAAACATGGGCCCTTTCTATGCGTGCGAAGAAACCCCGAACAATGGGATTTTTAATTTAGACGCGGTAACCCCGGTAATTACAAACGGCCAGGGCGGCTTTGCGGTAACGTATTACACCACCCAGGCACTAGCCGAAGAAG